>PVML01017046.1_pt1 | contig 327109 bp, 307 predicted proteins | sample 1853371 | NCBI WGS metagenome assembly PVML01 (sample SAMN08533508, study PRJNA380276) | Human gut metagenome, whole genome shotgun sequencing project. | isolation source: participant 1, chromium library | host: Homo sapiens | collected 2017 | reverse complement strand
CATTGAATTTTGTACCGGAAGCAAGGAAGAATTGCTTCCCGGTTTTGAAAAAGATTTTCCGTATATCGCTTCAAGGGCAGAACTTGACAAGTATATAGGGTGTTATGTACCGTGGCACTGGCACAGGACAGTAGAACTTTTTTATATGGAAAGCGGCAGCATTGAATATGATACGCCAGGAGGAAAAATATTGTTTCCGGCTGGAAGCGGCGGCATGATAAATCCCAATGTACTCCATATGACAAAAGCAATATCGCAGAGAGAAAAGAATATACAGCTACTTCATATTTTCGATGTTTCCTTACTTGCCGGAGAACAGGGAAGCAGGATTGAACAAAAATATATTGCGCCTGTCATAACAGCCCCGCAGATTGAGGTAATCCCGCTTTTTCCGGGCAATCCAGAAGAAGAAAGGATTTTGAAACTGCTTGCTGCCTCATTTCGTTTATCCAGTGATGAATTTGGCTATGAAATAAAACTGCGGGAAGCCCTAACGGAAATATGGCTCATGCTTTTTGAACTCTCTCGTCCTATGCGTGAAAAGAAAAGGGAACATAACAAAAGCAATGATAAAATAAAACTGATGATGATATACATTCATGAGCATTACAGAGAAAAAATATCTATTCCGGAACTTGCTGCGGCAGCATATCTAAGCGAAAGGGAGTGTTATAGAGTGTTCCATGACTGCCTGCACATGACACCTGTAGAGTATATAACAACTTACCGTCTGCAAGTTGCCTGTCAGATGTTGGCAAAAGGGCAGGAAGCTGTTACTGTTATCAGCCATGAGTGTGGTTTAGGGAGCAGCAGTTATTTTGGAAAGGTTTTTCGGGAATACGCACATTGTTCACCTATAGAATATAGAAAAAAATTGGCAGAATAGTGATAAGTAATGGCAGAAAAGAAATATTTTTCCTATGTTTTTTGCATTATAATGATACCTGTAAAGTAAATCAGCAATTTACAGGAGGTGAACGCAAAGTGATAAAACTAAACATTCTGAACATGAAAAATTTTTTAGATACTGTCAATGCCTGCATTGGCAAAGTATATATGCTCTGCCCGAACGGTAAAAAACAAAACATTAATGGGGAAGAAAAGATACAGGACAGTTTGTGGCGACAATACTTCCAAAACAAAAACTGTCTGTGTCTTATTTTAGAAATTCCGAATCCAACGGACTATATGAACATTGTTTCGTACTATGCAGGGGATTGCTGATTTGTCTGCAAATATTTCATTATAAAGGGCCGGGCGTTTTATTTTTCGGCCCCGCCCTTTTGAAAGGAGTTAAAAATGGAGTTGAACCTTCAAACCGCAGAATTGGCATTAAGGGAAGCGTCAGAATCTAATCCGGGAGCATGGGCAGATCATTCCCGGTTTGTGGCCGAAGCCTGTAAAAACATTGCATCACATTGTAAAAATTTATCGTCTGAACAGGCATATATTTTCGGGCTGTTGCATGATATTGGACGCTATGCCGGAGTGAGTTCGGAAAGACATCTGATAGACGGCTATCGGTACTGTATGGAGCGCGGATGGGAAAAAGCTGCACAGATATGTATAACCCACGCATTTATGATACAGGATATTGCCACATCGATCGGTGAGTTTGATGTCAGTGATGAGGATTACCTGTTTATGAAAGCATTTGTTGCAAATGCGGTATATGATGATTATGACCGTCTTGTACAGTTATGTGACGCATTGGCTATGCCGACGGGGTTCTGTCTTTTGGAAAAGAGATTTGTAGATGTGACAATACGGTACGGTGTTCACACGGCGACAATAGACAGGTGGAAAAGGATTTTAGAGATTAAAGAACAGTTTGAAAATCAGATCGGCTGTTCTATCTATTCTCTGCTTCCGGGTATTGTGGAAAACAGTTTTCGTTAAGGAGGAATATTGTGTATTACGAATCCAGTGATTTTTTGGAAACTGCAGATAGCGATACGTTAAAGCAGATTGCCCGCACAAGGGAATTAACAAGGGAATATTATTTTTCTGATTATGGAGATATAGAAAAACGCACTTCTATTCTTCGGGAGCTGTTGGGTGGAATAGGAGAAAACGTGTTAATCGACACGCCTTTTCATTGTGACTATGGAAAAAATATATTTTTGGGAAATGATGTGATAATCAATATGAATTGTACCTTTGTGGATAACAAAACGATCCGAATTGGTGACAGGGTATTGATTGCGTCAAATGTGCAGATATATACATCTTCACATCCTGTCTTGCCACAGGAAAGGCTTGTGCCGGATTGGATGGAACGTCAGACAACATTTTTCAGAACCTATGCACGTCCGATAGAGATAGAAAACAACGTCTGGATTGGCGGCGGCTGTATTCTTCTTCCCGGAGTCACTATAGGAGAAAACAGCGTGATAGGGGCTGGAAGCGTAGTTACCCGCCCTGTCCCTCCTAATTGTGTTGCAGTAGGGAATCCATGCAGGGTAATACGTTATTTTGATACAGGCAGGGAAAGGTGGCAGCATGAAGTATAAGCATATTGTTTTTGACATTGACGGTACTCTAATTGATACGGAATATGCTGTATTACATTCCTTACAGGAAACGATAAAGGGATTGTCCGGGAGAGAGATACCATGCTCTGAACTAAGATTTGCGTTAGGGATTACAGGGACAGATGCTTTGAAAAAACTTGAGATAAAAGACACTTCGTATGCGATAGAATTATGGGATAAAAATATGCGTGACTATACAAATACCATTAAAGTATTTGACGGAATCATTGAATTATTGGAAAATCTTCTAAGCATGGATTATGAAATGGGGATTGTCACATCAAAGACAAGGGATGAATTTACACATGATTTTTGTCCGTTTGGTATCAGTCATTATTTCAAAACAATTATATGTGCAGACGATACACAGGAACATAAACCCAATGCCGCGCCGATTTTGAAATATATGGAATTATCAAAAACAGACCGTAGTAAAGTACTTTATATCGGAGACAGCAAATATGACAGTAAATGTGCGGAAAATGCGGGAATTGATTTTGCTTTGGCAGGATGGGGCAGTCATAATAAGCACATAAAAGCAGATTATTTTTTAGAAAGACCTGCCGACCTGTTATCTGCTATCACTTCAGAGAAATTGTATTGGCGATGAATATTCGGTAAGGTGATCCATCTTTGACCATTTCCTTACCAAATTTTACAGAGATTCTTTATAATTTATACATATGAATTCTTGAATTTAAAATAGTTTCATGGTAAAATAGATTGGATGCCGAGTATCATCCGCCCACTTTTCCCGCATAGATGAGGAAGAATGGGAAAAACTTATGGGTTTAAAATGAAGTGATATTAATGATGTTGGGGTCAAAAGCTTTTGACCCCTCTGATACCGGATTGCTCTGCACTGCGTGCTCCCGCAATCCTCAAAAACATTCGTAATTCGCTCATTTTTCTTTGAAAAATGGCTACTTACTCATGTTTTTGGCGGGTCCCAAGGTCAAAAATTCTCCTGCAAGCAAGCTTGCGTCGAACTTCTGACCTTTTGACCCTGGTATCATATTAATTTCGCAAATCAGAAAGTGAGCAAGCGGCTAAAAACCGCATAAAATAAGGAGGTTTTTGTAAAATGGAGCAGTATAAGCAGGAGTTTATTGAGTTCATGGTTGAGAGCCATGTATTAAAATTTGGAGAGTTTACATTAAAGAGTGGAAGAAAATCCCCATTCTTTATGAATGCAGGTGCATATGTGACTGGAAGCCAGTTAAGACGTCTGGGACAGTATTATGCAAAGGCTATTCATGAGCATTATGGTGATGATTTTGATGTATTATTTGGACCTGCATACAAGGGTATTCCGTTAAGTGTTGCGACAACTATCGCATATAGTGAATTATACGGCAAAGACATCCGTTATTGCTCCAACAGAAAAGAGGTAAAAGACCACGGCGATACTGGTATTTTACTGGGAAGCCAGATGAAAGATGGCGACCGTGTGGTGATCATTGAGGATGTTACTACTTCCGGTAAATCCATTGAGGAGACTTATCCGATCATCAAGGCACAGGGGAATGTAGAAGTTGTCGGTCTGATGGTATCTTTAAACCGTATGGAGCGCGGTAAAGGCGAGAAGAGCGCACTGGAAGAGGTTCAGGAGTTGTACGGTTTTAAAGCGAATGCGATCGTTACCATGGCAGATGTTGTGGAGCATCTGTACAATAAAGAATGCCAGGGTCAGGTTGTGATCGATGATAAGATCAAGGCAGCAATCGATGCTTATTACGAGCAGTATGGTGCAAAATAAGTTCTGACATCTTAGAATTTGGAATATGATGGAGGACAGTTATGGAAAAAGTATATAAAGCAATGAGAAATACCGGTGCGGCTAATATCGCCATTGGGATCATTGTCATCGCAGTCGGTGTTTCCGCAGGGATTGTATCCATTATAACCGGTGCGAATTTATTAAAGAAAAAGTCACAGATCATGTTTTAAACACAGGACGCTGCAGAATACGGTACATTTTCTGCAGCGTTTGCTGTATAAAGCATACAGCAAAGCCCCAGGGCAGGATCGTACTGCGAAAGGGGATGATGTCGCTTACATGACCCACCGCAGAAGAAGAATCCTGCAAGCGTCGGCTAAGTGGTGGAGTCTGTCACGTGTGAAAGAAGGCTACGTTATTATGATTCGAAACACTACCAAACTTCAAAAATTCGGCTGGGTACTGTTTATTCTGTACCTGATCGCCTTAACATATTTTTTGTTTTTTGCAGAATCTTTCGGCAGAGTTCCAGGCGCACAGACGGATTATGCATATAATCTGATGCCGTTCCGGGAGATCAGTCGTTTTATCAAATATCGGGATTTGCTTGGTTTTCAAGCTGTGCTTTTAAACCTGGCAGGTAATGTACTGGGCTTTGTTCCCTTTGGCTTTTTCATTCCTGTAGTCAGCCGCAGAGGCCGGATCTGGAGAAATGCGGTTCTTATGGGATTTGGATTCAGCCTGTGTATGGAACTGACCCAGCTGATCTTTAAGATCGGCAGCTTTGATGTGGACGATATTTTATTAAATACAACCGGAAGTATCCTTGGGTACCTGGCATATTGGAAGGTACAAAAGATCCGTGTAAGGAGAAAGATACATGGCAGGAATAAGACAGACAAATAATCGTCCGGGCAGATACCGGATTTCAACAGGAAAGTCCGCAGGATCGGCAAGATCAAGCCGTTCATCAAGAACAGCTGCTGATGATGAACGTGGTGGTCTGCATTTTGGCGTGAAAGGACGTACCGTCAAAAAAACCAGAAAAAATACGACCATTGATCCTGCTGCAGCGCAGGAACGGGAAGAGACCAGAAAAGCGTTAGAGGCCCGCAGAAAGCGGAAAGAACAGAATATCCGGGAACAGAAAGAAGCTGCTGCAAACCGGGTATCCTATGTAAGAAAACCAATCTCCAGAAGAAGTCTGTATTCTCTCGGCTTTCTTGTGGTTGCAGCCATACTTGGCGCCTACGGCATTTATGGAGGTGTAACTACCAATGGTCAGGCGGCGCTGAGTTCTGCAGCATTTGGATTTTGCAGTATTCTGTTTGATATTTCTTCTTTATGGTATGGAATCATTTCTTTTCTGGAAGAAGAAAAAAATCATATGATTGCAAGGATCACCGTAATCTTAAGCGGACTGATGCTTGCAGGCTGGATCATTACAATCATTATGGGAATCAGGGGGTAAATCATGGATTACCGTGTGTTATGGAAAGATGAAAATGAAGCCGTCAAAGAACGGTATTATCTGGCTATGGATCGGATCAGCCAGATCACAAGAGAAAGTACGGTGGAAGAGCCGTATCGCAGCTATTTTATAAAAACTGCAGAATTTATCCAGATGATTTCAGAGGTAAAAAGTCTGGTGGATGCAGACGCATGGAATAGCCAGAGCTTAGAAGAGTTAAAGCTTTGGAATGAGCGGTTGTATGAGGATGTTCTTTCGTCTCATTATGAGACCAGTTATGCCAACCCATCTTACGCAGTCCGTCAATTAGGCGTGGAATTTGGCCCTAAACTGAGCTTTTTATACGAGGAGATCCGTGGACAGATTCCATTTGCCATGGAGAGCCGTCTGACAGAGATGACGATTCTGGACGAGTTATTTATTGAGATCTATAATCTGTTTGAGGGACAGCTTCCACAGGCATCCAGTGTCCAGGAGACCCTTTACTGGTTTACCAGCGATTACGCTGATCTGACAGTTACTTACCGGATCCGTGAGAATTTCGATCCATCCTTAAGCTTTGCCAAGGATATCATTCTGGAACGGGATTTGAACGATTTGCGTTATCTGTATGCCTTTGGCGAATATATTTCCGATGAGGAGTTAAAGATTGCAGGATTTATGAACCGTCTGCCCCAGGAGACCATTGACAAGATGGCGGACACTTACACGGAAGGTTATCGCAAGGGCTTTGAGGTCATGGGGCGGGATCTGTCCAAGAAAAAGACCGTTGCCATCCATTATGAGCTCGGTTACGAGCGGATGATCCGGAAAGCCATCGAGAATTTCCGTCAGATGGGCTTAGAGACCATTCTCTACCGCCGGGCAGTCTGGAGTATCGACCGGAACCCGAACCGGAAGCGTGGGTTCTACGGAACCTCTCCGAATAAACAGTATGAGTACGACCATCGCTATGACAATGCCCTTTATATGAAGAAAGCCTTTACAGAACGGAAATTGGCAGTGTTAAAGGTGGCTTATGAGGAATATAAAAAATTAGCGGCCCAGTATGCAGGACCGGCAGTGATCGAGACCTTTGGAGAGCCTGGCTTTGATCCGGTAAACAAGCCGGAATGCCTTGTACTTAATGAGAAACAGGAGAAGTTATCTTTAACTTATTCCAATGACGCCGCCCAGGTGGTGAACCAGTATATTCCGGGAGAGGAGACCAGCTTTACCATCATCGCATTTCCAAAGCCTTCTATCGGCCCAGATTTTGAGGCCATTTTTCAGGAAACTATCCGTATCAATACTCTGGATTATGAGGTGTATAAAACCATTCAGCAGGTCATTATTGACCGCCTGGATGAGGCAGACCACGTAGTGATCACCGGGAAAGGGGAGAATCACACCAATCTGACCGTAAAACTGCATCCATTGGCAGACCGGGAGAGAGAGACTAACTTTGAGAACTGCGTAGCAGATGTGAATATCCCATTGGGCGAGGTATTTACCTCTCCTGTATTAACAGGAACCAATGGCGTATTGGAAGTCAGCAGTGTTTATATCGGTGATATCCAGTTTAAAAATCTGCATATGGAATTTAAAGATGGACGTGTAGCAGAGTATTCCTGTGAAAACTTTGACGATCCAGCACAGGGCAAAGCGCTGATCAAGCAGGTGATCATGAAAAACCATGATAGTCTGCCCATGGGTGAATGCGCCATCGGTACCAACACAACGGCTTATGCTATGGCCCAGAAGTTTGGCATCATCGATAAACTGCCAATCCTGATCGTGGAGAAGATGGGACCGCATTTCGCAGTAGGTGATACCTGTTATAGCTGGGCAGAGGACGCACCGATGTATAACCCGGACGGCAAAGAAGTGATCGCGCGGGACAACGAGGTATCCATTCTGAGAAAAGAGGATGTGTCCCAGGCATACTTTAACTGCCATACGGACATCACCATCCCGTATCGGGAACTGGATGAGATCTATGGCATCAGCCGCTCTGGAGAAAAATTACCGATCATCCGGGACGGCCGTTTTGTGGTTCCAGGAACGGAATTACTTAATAAAGAACTGTAGAAAGCCCAAAAACTTATTTTTATAAATTATTTATCAAAAAAACATTCATATTTTTTGCATTGACTTCATAATATTAGGCTGTAAGAAAAGAAAGCAAAGATTGTTCCAGATAAACTGGACAGTCAGGAAAATCTGCTTTATACTCGGCACCAATAAAAATAAAGCCAACGTATACAAAGACGTAGCGGAAATGATACAAACGTTCTTTGTGTGCGCTGGTTTTTTTTATTAGTTTTATCTTGTCTAAAGTTTTTAATATGAGGAGGGCTGAATTGTCAACTACCCATCACCTAAAGGTAGTGGGTTTCCACCTATGGCAAACGAAAGGATTTTATTTATGAAATTTATGGTTGACGCAGACCGGAAATGCTAGTATGATATCTAATAAGTAGAGCTTAATTAATAAACATAACTTATTAACTGAACTTCTTAAACACATAACAACAGATAATAATAAGCAGAAAAAGGAGAATCTGAACAATGGCAAAAGTTGGAATTGTTATGGGCAGCGACTCAGATATGCCGATCATGGCGAAGGCAGCGGAGATTCTTGACCGGTTTGGAATTGATTATGAGATGAAGATCATTTCCGCACACCGGGAACCTGATATTTTCTTCCAGTGGGCCAAAGAAGCAGAAGGAAAGGGCATCAAGGTGATCATCGCAGGCGCAGGTAAGGCAGCACATCTTCCAGGTATGTGCGCAGCTCTTTTCCCACTTCCAGTCATTGGAATCCCGATGAAGACTTCTGATCTTGGCGGTGTGGATTCTCTTTATTCCATCGTCCAGATGCCATCTGGCATTCCGGTAGCTACGGTAGCCATCAACGGCGGCGCTAACGCAGGCATTCTTGCAGCGAAGATCTTAGCTGCTTCTGATGATGAATTATTAGGAAAATTAAAACAGTATTCCGAAGAGATGAAGAACGATGTGGTAAAGAAAGACGAGAAGCTTCAGCAGATCGGATATAAAGAGTACCTTGCATAAAAGTATCAGTTACTGTAAATTATTACTCACCACCGAAAAGAGGTGGGAGTTTTCTCGTGTCATAGGAAACTTCGTCCTATGACACAAAAAACGCTCCGTGGGATCGCACTGCGGCGGAGCGGAAGAATGTCGCTAAAGCGACCCGCCGCAGGCGGAGAATCCTGCAAGCAGGATTCTTTTTCAACTGAGATAAAAAACACTGCGTGATAACGTAAGGAGGAGAATCATGGATTACAAGAAAGCCGGAGTTGATATTGAAGCAGGATATAAATCCGTAGAATTAATGAAAGAACACGTAAAAAAGACCATGCGCGAGGAGGTATTAGGCGGTCTTGGTGGTTTTTCCGGAGCTTTTTCGTTAGCAAAGATCAAAGAAATGGAAGAGCCGGTGCTGTTATCTGGTACAGACGGCTGTGGAACGAAAGTAAAACTGGCTATCATCATGGACAAGCATGATACCATCGGTATCGACGCTGTTGCCATGTGTGTCAATGATATTGCCTGCGCAGGCGGTGAGCCATTATTCTTTTTAGACTACATTGCCTGTGGTAAAAACTATCCGGAGAAGATCGCTGACATCGTAAAAGGTGTGGCAGAGGGCTGTCTCCAGTCTGAAGCAGCGCTGATTGGCGGCGAGACTGCAGAACATCCAGGACTGATGCCGGAGGAAGATTATGATCTGGCAGGATTTGCAGTTGGTGTCTGCGATAAGAAAGAGATGATCACTGGTGAGAACTTAAAAGCTGGGGATGTACTGATCGGTATGGCATCTACTGGCGTTCATTCCAACGGATTCTCTCTGGTAAGAAAAGTATTTGAGAATGAACTGACCAAAGAAGGGTTAAATACCTACTATGATGAGTTGGGTAAAACCCTTGGCGAGGCGCTTCTGGCACCGACCAGAATCTATGTGAAAGCTTTAAAAAATGTAAAAAAAGCTGGTGTAACCGTGAAAGCCTGCAGCCATATCACTGGCGGCGGTTTCTATGAGAATGTACCGCGTACGTTAAAAGAAGGAACCAGAGCAGTGATCAAAAAGGACAGCTATGAAATTCCTGCTATTTTCGGTATGCTGGCAAAGAAGGGCGAGATCACAGAGCAGATGATGTACAACACCTTCAACATGGGCATCGGTATGGTAGTAGCGGTTGATCCTGCAGATGTGGAGAAGACCATGGCTGCCATCCGTGAAACTGGTGATACCCCATATGTGATCGGCTCCATTGAAGAAGGAGAAAAGGGAGTGACTTTATGCTAAGAGTCGGTGTGATGGTATCCGGAGGTGGAACCAATCTTCAGGCGATTTTAGATGCAGTAGACGCCGGGAAGATCACAGACACAGAAATTACAGTTGTGATCAGCAACAATCCAGGGGCTTATGCCTTGGAACGGGCGAAAAAACATGGCATTGAAGCGTTGTGCATTTCCCCAAAGGATTATGAGAACCGAGATGCTTTTAATGAAGCATTCTTAAATAAAATCGATGAATACCATCTGGATCTGATCGTGTTAGCCGGTTTCTTAGTGAAGATTCCTGCTGCCATGATCGAGAAATACGAGGGAAAGATTATCAACATCCATCCGTCCCTGATCCCGTCTTTCTGCGGCGTTGGATTCTATGGACTGAAGGTACATGAGGCGGCTCTGGAGAGAGGCGTGAAAGTGACTGGCGCCACGGTTCATTTCGTGGACAGCGGCATGGACACCGGCCCCATCATTTTACAGAAAGCAGTAGAAGTACAGGATGGTGATACACCGGAGGTGCTACAGCGTCGTGTCATGGAACAGGCAGAGTGGATTCTGCTGCCACAGGCAATCCAGATGATCGCCCATAACCAGATCGCATATCACCGCAGAGGAGGAGAAAAGGCATGAAAGTTCTGATTGTAGGCGGCGGTGGAAGAGAACACGCCATCGCATGGAAAGTGGCGAAAAGCCCAAAAGTAGAGAAATTATACTGTGCTCCAGGTAATGCGGGAATCGCAGAAGTGGCAGAGTGTGTTAATATCGGCGTTATGGAATTTGATAAATTAACAGCGTTTGCCAGAGAGAACCAGATCGATCTGACCATTATCGGACCAGATGATCCGCTGGCAGCAGGCGCTGTGGATGCCTTCGAGGCAGCAGGCTTACGTGTCTTTGGCCCACGCAAAAACGCAGCGATCTTAGAAGCATCCAAGGCATTTTCAAAGGATCTGATGAAGAAATACGGCATTCCAACCGCAGCTTATGAGACATTTACCAGCCCGGAGGCAGCCCTGGCTTATTTGGAGACGGCTAAGATGCCAATCGTCTTAAAAGCAGACGGTCTGGCTTTAGGAAAAGGTGTTCTGATCTGTAAAGATTTAGAGGAAGCCAGAGAAGGGGTCAAGACCCTGATGTTAGACAAACAGTTCGGCTCTGCTGGTGATGAGATTGTTATCGAGGAGTTTATGACCGGCCGCGAGGTATCTGTTCTTTCCTTCGTAGACGGAAAGAACATCAAGATCATGACCTCCGCTCAGGACCACAAACGTGCAAAAGACGGCGATCAGGGCTTAAACACCGGCGGCATGGGAACTTTCTCTCCAAGCCCATTCTACACGGCAGAAGTGGATGCGTTCTGTAAGGAACATATCTACCAGAAGACTGTGGACGCTATGAGAGCAGAGGGCAGAGAGTTCAAGGGAATCATTTTCTTTGGTCTGATGCTGACCGCAGATGGCCCAAAGGTTCTGGAATACAACGCCAGATTCGGTGATCCGGAGACACAGGTAGTGCTTCCTCGTATGAAAAACGATATTGTAGATCTGTTTGAAGCCTGCATCGACGGCACCTTAGACCAGGTGGATCTGCAGTTTGAGGATAATGCAGCAGTCTGTGTGGTCCTGGCTTCCGACGGTTATCCTGAGCATTATGAGAAGGGATTTCCAATCCATGGTCTGGAGCATTTTAAGGATGCGGACGGCTATTATGTGTTCCACGCGGGAAGCAAATTTGATGCGGAGGGACAGATCGTCACCAACGGAGGCCGTGTGTTAGGTGTGACAGCTACTGGAAAGACCTTAAAAGAGGCCAGAGCTAACGCTTACACGGCAACGGAATTTATTACTTTCGATAATAAATATATGCGGCATGACATTGGCAAAGCCATTGATGAAGCCTGATCTATGATCGGTATGCCTATATCATATCAATCATAAGAGAATCAAGGATTTCACAAAAAGCGGTGGTGCAAAATCCACTGCTTTTTTGTATAATCAAATATATGTATTACCAAAAAATTTTGCGGCAGATAATTTCTGCAGCCGTGTCAAATTTATAGGAGAATGATATATGGACCGTAATGTAGAGTATATTCTGGAAGTAGCCCGTTGCGGTGGTATCACCAGAGCAGCGGAAAATCTGTTTATCACGCCGTCTGCTTTAAGTAAATATGTAATTGCTTTAGAGGATCAGCTCCAGGTAAAATTATTTCACCGGATCGGCAAATCCTTTGTTCCCACTAAAGCGGGTGAGTATTATATCCGCCGCTGCATGGAAATCGAGCAGATCTACCAGGAGATGGGACAGGAGATGGAGAGTATCGCCTGCATCAGCCGCAGAATCCTGCGGTTAGGCGTTCAGCCAAATCTTGCAGAGCGTGTTCTGCGATTTGTACTGCCTAAGCTTCAGGAACGTCTTCCAGGGATCCGGATCAGTATGCATGAAACCAGAGGAGATTCCCTGATTTCCATGTTGAAGGATCAGAACCTGGATGTGGTGATTGCCATTGTTGGAGAAAAAGAGAAAAGCCTGGATTACCAGATGGTTTCCCTGTGTGAAAATGTTATGGCCGTGGGATATGGTCATCCATTGCGTCAGAAAGCACGGACAAAAGATGGATTTCGCTATCCGTGGATTCCGTTGGAACTGTGCAGCAGCGAGCCCAATGTCATGCTGATGCCAGGATCTTCCTATCGGAGATTTGCAGACAGCCTGTATGCCTCTTATGGTCTGACGCCGAACGTCGCTTATCAGTTTGAGGCCACACGAACTGGCCTGGTCTGCGTCGCCCACAATGGAGCCGTGATGTTGACCAATGACCATATGATTTCTAACAGTTTCCAGGAGGACCTGGTGGTTCCTTTGTCCGTAGGGGAAACACCAACTTATCGGGAACTGTGTGTGATCACGTCCAGATATTCACAGATGAATGTGGAAACAGATACCTTATCCAGGCTGGTGAAGGAATGTTTGGGTTAATTAAGAAATAATATGGAATTTAAGTTGATATTTGTCAAAAATGTGGAAATGTACTTTCTGTTTTTCCTGCGGTACAATATGGCTATTGATAAAACGAAATCGCTACATTCGTAACGAAGCTTGTACGGAGGAAAAACCATATGTCACCTTTAGAAATTACTCTGATCATTCTGCTGTGTACCATTTTCGCATTTATTTCCGGCAGGATCCCATTTTCCATTATTTCTAGTGGAATTGTTCTGGCGCTGATTTTTACCGGAGTCATGGGACCAGCAGAAGCCTTGAGCGGCTTTATCAACACCAATGTGGTGATGTTTGTTGCCATGTTTGTCATCGGAGCCGGACTGACCAAAACCAGTCTTTTAGACCGGGCTCAGAGCGTGGTTGTCCGTTATAAAGACAATCTGCCGGTTCTGATCTTTTTCTCTTCCCTGGTAGCGGCATTTCTTGGATGTGTCACCAGTGCAACAGCAACCGCAGCGATCATGATTCCTCTTCTGGTTGGTATTGCCTCCGAGATTGGCGTCAGCCGCAGCAAATTATTATTCCCAACCATGGCTATCGCCAATATTGCGACGGCTATGACATTCTTAGGGCAGGGCGCCAGCAATATGACCTGGAGCGAAGTAATGGTGAAAGCAGGTGGCCCTCATCCATTTGGCGTATGGGATTTTACGATTGCCCGGATTCCGATTCTGATCGTTTCCATCATCTATATGGTATTCATCGGTTACAAATTGATGCCAGACATCGACAACAGCCAGTTCCATGATACCATGGAAAAGAAGGACACCAGCAGTAAACTGTCCCCGGCGAAAGAAAAACTGGCCATGGCGATTATTTTGCTGACGATTGCAGCTATGTTATTTGAAAATGTCATCGGTATCAAGATGTATCTGGTTGCCTCTGTAGGTGCGGTACTTCTTGTACTGTGCGGAATCTTAAGTGAACAGGAGGCGCTGGCTTCCATCCATCAGCCGACTGTCTTTTTATTTGCCGGAGTTTTGGCTTTATCCGATGCGATCCGTTTGACCGGTGCAGGCGATGTGGTGGCGGACTGGATGATCGGTTTATTGGGAAATACTACCAATCCATATCTGATCATGGCGGTATTCTATATCATTCCATTTATCTTAACCCAGATCATGTCCAACCTGGCAACCTATACCATCTTTATTCCACTGGTGGCTTCCGCCTGTGTGAAGATCGGTATTGATCCGAGAGCGGCGGTCATGGGCGTGCTGACTGCCAGTTGTGTCTCCATTATGACACCTATGGCAGCGCCATGCCAGATTATGATCATGGAGCCGGGCGGTTATAAACTGAAGGATTATTTAAAATGTGGAACCCCCCTTGCCATTGTGATTGCAATTATGAGCATCTTCTTACTGCCGGTGATGTTTCCATTTTATTAGAAAAAGAGTCGAAAACGTACCTGTGTAATATGGGTACGTTTTCTTTTGTTTATAAGTTTAATTTGCTCACAATTACAATCTAATAAGTTTATCTTATTAATAAAAATAAAATATTATTATAACTTCTGACATAGAAAAGTATTGTATACAAAATTATTTTTCCCTATAATAAACAATGGGTTTTAATTGTCTTAAGATGCGCCTGAGATGGCGCGAAAATCCAAATAAGAAAGGGAAAAACGAATGAAAAAGTCAGGTGAGTTAGCAAGGGAAGCTTATGAATTTGAGGGAAAGCTGCCATTAAAACAGGCAATCCCACTGGGACTTCAGCATGTACTTGCCATGTTTGTAGGTAATCTGACTCCGCTTCTGATCATTACCGGTGTGTGTGGAATCGGAAGCGCCAGTGAGTATGCAGATATTCAGGTGGCTCTGTTACAGAACGCTATGATCATTGCAGGTGTCGTAACTTTGATCCAGTTATTTGCCATTGGTCCGGTGGGCGGCAAGGTGCCGATCATCATGGGTACCAGTTCTGGATTTATCGGAGTATTTAACAGTGTTGCAAAATTAATGGGCGGCGGTGTGCTGGCTTATGGCGCGATTATGGGTGCGTCAATTTTAGGCGGTCTGATGGAGACCGTTCTTGGTGCATTTTTAAAGCCTTTAAGAAAATTCTTTCCATCCGTGGTTACAGGTACGGTTGTCCTTTCCATCGGTCTGTCCTTGATTTCCGTAGGAATCAACTCCTTTGGAGGCGGCAATACTGCCAATGATTTCGGTTCCATGGAAAATATGGCGCTGGCAACGTTGGTACTGATCGTGATCCTGGTGATGAAGCATTGGGGAAAAGGAATTTTCAGTTCTTCTTCTATTTTAGTGGGAATTATTGTGGGGTATATCGTAGCAGCCGTTATGGCAATGGTTCTTCCACATACCGCAGTAAATGCAGAGGGTGTTGAGTACACCAAATCATGGGTATTGAACTGGAATAAGGTTGCCCAGTCCAGTTGGTTTGCAATTCCGGCATTTCTTCCGGTAAAACCGGTATTTGATATGAGAGCGATCGTTCCGGTACTGATCATGTTCGTAGTAACCGCAGTGGAGACCATCGGTGATATCTCTGGTGTAATCAAAGGCGGTATGGGAAGAGAGGCTACCGACACGGAGCTTTCCGGCGGTGTCATGTGTGATGGTGCAGGTTCTGCCCTGGCAGCGGTTTTTGGTGTTCTTCCAAACACTTCTTTCAGCCAGAACGTAGGATTGGTCACTATGACAAAGGTGGTAAACCGTACTGCTCTTGCAAGCGGTGCAGTCTTTCTGATCTTATGTGGTCTGATCCCAAAGCTGGGGGCGCTGGTTTCTATCATGCCTCAGGCCGTTTTAGGTGGGGCAGCAGTAATGATGTTCTCCTCCATTATCGTCAGCGGTATCCAGCTGATCACCAGCGAGCCTCTGACTCCAAGACGACTGAGCATCGTATCCGTAGCCCTTGGCGTTGGCTATGGTATGGGTGCCAATACTGCGATTTTAACTAATATGCCTCAGCTTATGCAGCTGGTATTCGGCGGTTCCGGTATTGTCCCGGCGGCGATCGTGGCGATTGTGCTGAATGTTGTGCTGCCAAAGGATGAGAAATAGTTGCTGAGCCGAAAACCAAAGAACCTCACAAAAGATACGATGATGCTCCTGATATGATCAGATCAGGTGCATTATTATTTCATATTGACACAGTAGGAATATATCGCTTATAATAAATGGATATCGAGAGATAGCACAAGAAATAAATGAAAGGCGAGGAGAAAAGATTATGAAAAAATTATCTATATTCATGGCTGCTGTCATGAGTGGTGTTCTGCTGGCTGGATGTAGTTCTGCATCCACTGACAACGCAGCTCAGACAACGGCGGCCCAGTCTGAAGCAGCTGGGACTGAAACATCTGCAGAAGGAGAGTCTGTCACTGAAGCGGCGGCAGATGTAGATGATGAACTGGCTCAGATCCAGAAATCCGGTGTTTTTAAAGTTGGTGTAGAGGGTACTTATCCGCCAATGACTTACCACGATGAGTCTGGTGAATTAACTGGATTTGACGTGGAAGTAGCCAAGAAAGTGGCAGAGAAGTTAGGGGTGACAGCAGAATTTACGGAGTCTGACTGGGATTCCCTGTTAGCCGGTATTGACAGCAAACGTCTGGATACCGTCATCAATGCAGTCAGCGTTACCGAAGAGCGCTCCCAGAAGTATGATTTCGCAGGTCCATATTTTTATATTACCCAGCAGATCGTTGTACGTTCTGATGATGATTCTATCGTCGATATGGACAGCTTAAATGGCAAGAAATGTGCCAACACCATGACAACAGCATATCTGGATCTGTTAGAGGATGCAGGTGCGGAGATTGTCCCGATCAATACCACAGAGGAAGCAGTTTCCATGATCAATTCCGGAAGAGCTGATTTTACGACCTTTAACTCTGTTATCTTCAACGAGTATTTAAAGCAGCATCCAGATGCAAAAGTAAAAGTTGCCTTCGCGATCCCGGATCTGGTAGATACCTATGCAGTCCCGATCCGTAAAGGCGAGACCAGACTGTTAGAGGCTGTACAGAGTGCACTGGATGAGCTGGCAGCTGAGGGAACACTCAGCGAGATTTCCGAACAGTACTTCGGAACTGATTTTACGAAACCAGTGGAATAAATAAGAGGAATAAATAATAAGAAAGTAAGGATAAACCATGAATGAACGAATCATACAGATTCTGATTTCTTCTTTTACGAAAATTTTAATACCAGGAATCAAGGTAACGATCCCGTTGACCATCCTTTCCTTTACCTTTGGATGTATCATTGCACTGTTCCTTGCCCTGGTACAGGTTGCCAATGTTAAAGGACTGAAGCAGTTTGCCAGATTTTATATCTGGATTTTCCGTGGAACACCGCTTCTGGTGCAGTTATTTATCATTTTCTTCGGCCTTCCATCCATTGGCATCATTCTGGATGCGTTTCCGTCCGCAGTGATCGCGTTTGCCCTGAATCTTGGCGCATATAATGCGGAGATTTTCCGTTCTGCGATCCTGGCAGTGCCGGAAGGACAGACAGAGGCCGCTTACATGGTCGGTTTAAATTATCCGCAGACGATGATCCGGGTGGTGATGCCGCAGGCATTCCGGATCGCGTTCCCGCCGTTATTTAACTCCCTGATCGGACTGACTAAGGATACATCCCTGGCGTCCAACATCACGGTCATTGAACTGTTTACGACAGCCCAGCAGATCGCAGCGAGAACGTATGAGCCATTTGCTCTGTACTGCGAAGCAGCAGTGATCTATCTGTTGATCTGTACCGTATTAACGGCAGTCCAGAACTGGGCAGAGAAGAAATTGTCCTGGAGTAGACCGGCAGCGAAACAGAGCTAATTTAGAACTGGTCGTTAAAGGTACTGAATAGTTGCAGAAAGTGAAGAAATAATATGCTGGAAGTAAAGAATATCCACAAACGGTTCGGCGACAACGAAGTATTAAAGGGCGTCGATTTTAAAGTAGAAAAGGGATCTGTGATCGCAGTCCTTGGAAACAGTGGTTCTGGAAAAACAACCCTGCTGCGCTGCATCAGTTTTCTGGAGCGGGCAGACCAGGGCGAGATCCAGTTTGATGATTTCCGAAAGGATATCACTGCTGTAAGCAAGCCAGAGATCCGAGCTCTCCGCATGAAGATGGGATTTGTGTTCCAGGGCTACAATCTGTTCCGGAACATGACAGCCCTTCAGAATGTGATGGAAGGCCTGACGACTGCCCGGAAGATCCCGGAGGCAGAAGCCAAAAAGCGGGCCAGAGAAGTGCTGGATAAAGTGGGAATGTCTGACCGGGAAAATTTCTACCCGGATCAGCTGTCCGGTGGTCAGCAGCAGCGTGTGGCCATCGCCAGAGCCATCGCTTACAACCCGGAGGTGATCCTCTTTGATGAGCCAACCTCCGCCCTGGATCCTCAGTTGACCGGAGAGGTCTTAGAAGTCATGAAAAAGCTGGCAGAAGAGGGCGCAACCATGGTGGTCGTTACCCATGAGATGGAATTTGCCCGTAAAGTAGCCAACTGGGTCGTCTTTATGGAAGATGGCGTGATCGTGGAAGAAGGAACCTCCGAAGAGTTCTTCTCCCATCCGAAAAAAGAACGGACCAGACAGTTCCTGCAGAAAACCGAGACCGGGCTGGTATAAACACAGGAAATCCCATAGAATTCTCGACTGAGATAAAAACGGCTGGAGCCTTTGCAGTGGTTCCAGCCGTTTTCTTTTTTGTGTCAGAGGAAACTTCGTCCTATGATACAAAAAACGCTCCGCTAAGGATCGCACTGCGGCGGAGTGGAAGAGTGTCGCTAAAGCGACCCGCCGCAGGCGGAGAATCCTGCAAGCAGGATTCTTTTTTATGAGATTTTTGTGAGAATAAGCTTTTATTATTTATGACATTGATAAGCTTTTATTATTTATGACATTGAGATGATATTTATCCGGTATTAATTAGTGTCTGCTGATTAAGCCGCAAACACTTGATTTTACTGACTTTTGCCCCATTTTCTGGTATAATGATTGCAAGGATTTTGACGAAAACAAATCGTTTTTCTTGCAGTTTTTTACAGATTTTGAGCATATAGGAGCTAAAACAATGTACAAACCGATCGACAAGCTACAGCATTCCTTCCTTGATTTCAACCAGCCTTTGGGTCTCCACATGAATCCGGATAACCGCTGGATTAAACTGGCTGACCGTATCCCATTGGATACGTTTGAAGCCAAATACGCTGAACTTTTCCCAAGTGATACCGGTAATGTAGCCAAGCCTCTTCGCATGGCGTTAGGAGCTCTGATCATCCAGACCAAGTTCCAGTATTCTGACCGTGAACTCGTGGAGCAGATCGCTGAGAATCCGTATCTGCAATACTTTATCGGACTTCCCGGCTTTCGGGAAGAAGCTCCGTTTGATGCAAGTACACTGGTTCTTTTTCGTAAACGCATTTCCGCAGAAATGCTGATGGAAGTAAACGAGTATCTTCTTGCGCATAAGGATGATGACAAAGATGACCATACTCCGCCATCCGGAGGAAAAACCAATGATGATGGTACTGCAAAAGAAGATACACACAAAGGAACGCTGACCCTTGATGCAACCTGTGCGCCTGCAAACATACGTTATCCGCAGGATATCTCACTGTTGAATGAAGCAAGAGAAAAACTGGAGACCATGATTTACCGTTTTTGTAAATGCTATGGTCTTAAGCTGCCAAGAAGATACCGTAAATGTGCCAGAAAAGAGTATCTTGCATTTGCTAAGAGCAGGAAGCGCACGGCAAAGAGCTAGCGCATACTTTCTTTAGCTCAGAAGCATTTATAACCGCTAAACACAACTTACTTTTAGCTGTTTCTCGTAAGTTTCCGTCAAATGTTACAGATACCTTTTCTTTCTGTCTCTTGCGTTCCTCAGCTGTTTTTGGCTTTATATCTATAATGTTACCATCTTTATCAAATGAATAATCGGCCAAAGCGAATGGCTTATCTGTCAAGTGCTCTGACATTAATATTACATCTCCTTTGTACCAAACTTTTGTGCTATCTTACTATAATCGATTACATTGTTAGTTGCAGCCTGCTCAAACCTCATAGCAGTAAGATAATAGTCTTTAAACTTTGGAGAAATCTTTTCTCTATAACTCCATCCATAAGTTGATAGTATATAATAATCCTCCTTTGACGGACCAGACCCGCTATACTCAACGATATTAACATCTAGTCCTATATCATACATATATGTTTCTATCTCAGGAATTAATGGTGCAATGGCTAATTTATTATCTGCATATAAATACAGATCAACTACTGAAACATCTGAAACATCTTCTTCAACAAAATCGTCAAAACAAAAAACATTAAAATACGTTAACGATAACATCTCATCTTGAGAAGCTAATTTAGTTAAGAATCTTGACAGTCCATCTAAAATAGCTAATCTTTTACTTAGCGTATCTCTTTTTGTAATATCCATAACGTTGAAACTTCTATCATTAGAATAGTTTGTTGAATACCGTAAACACATAATAGTATACCTCCACTTTAATTAATATAATTGAAACGACTTTACTCATTAAACTTTTGGATAAGCAACAATGTAAGGCTGCTTATATGGGTTAACTTTGTTAGCACATGGACCTTCGAACCACATTTCATAAAATCTGCCTAATGGAAATACATAATATCCATCTTGCATATGATCAGTAACATCATATGGATCAGCTAATATTAATACATCATCATATGGTGAGTCCGTGCCACATGTATCAATGCCAACTATTACTTGATAATGTCCGGCCCAATCGGCCCAATCGACCCAATCAACCATAATAGGTAATCCAGCATCAATATGCTTAATGACAAATCTTTCAAATTCCTCTACAGTATTAAACTTAGTATCTTGGCTAGCATGTCCATCAACATTCCAACCAAGACTTTCAAAGAGCAACATAATATTCTCCACAACAGTGTCATGTTTTGGAATACTTTTAACTATCTCAGCAATCTATCTCTCATGATAGCCATTTACACCAAATCAATTTAATACCATCCCAATAACCAACACCATCCTCGTCATTGTAATTAGATTGTTTATACCAAATATATCCCATATCTGTATATACGTACAAATTTGGAATAGATGTATAACATTCTGAAGCAAATCCGCAGCGCACTCCGCAGACAGCTTGGCTACGTAAAAAGAGATCTTGGCTATCTGGAACAGTTCATGAGTGATGGATACGCCATGACAGGTAAGGATATCGGTCTGTATCTTACCACCATCAGGCTGTATGAACAGCAACCGTATATGTATGATAACAGAGTCCATTCTGTGGAGCATCGCATTGTAAGTATTTCGCAGCCATGGCTCCGGCCGATCGTCAGAGGTAAGGTCAAAGCACCTGTTGAATTTGGTGCAAAATTTGATCTCAGTCTTGACAGCGAAGGTTATGGGCGTATCGAATCCGGAACGTGTTCTGGCAGATCAGATATACCGGATCAGGGAAAACAGGAGCTATTGCAAGGAACATGGAATCCGGTTATCAGGTCCAAAGCTGGGCAGGCCAAGCGCTACAGCAAAAGTTGATAAAAAACAGGAGTATCAGGATAATACCGGTAGAATCGAAGTGGAGCGCACCTTCAGCCTGAGCAAACGTTGTTATGGTATGAGCTGCATTACCACAAAACTGGAAGAAACGCAGTTGACTTCTATCGCATTATCTGTATTCGTGACGAATCTTTTCAGGATTCAGAGGCGAATACTTTACGCTCTTTTACATCTGTTCCGCTTCTGGAATGACTGGAACAGATGTAAGAGCTGGAAGTTGCGGATATCTGCTTAATCAGCAGACACTAATTATAAATAGACACACCGAATTTTATTTTTCTGTAAATCTTATATGCGATCGTCCACACCAGAGATACCACAATGTAGAGGGAGGAAAGCAATCCAACTGCCGCGCCAGCAAAAACAACAAGGTAAAGTCCAATATTCATAACAAATTTCTCCTTTTTCTGTTTACAATGATTGATAGGTCTGATTCATGAAAACAGAAAAGCTCTTTTTACCATCCTTATGGTGTATGTACTGGATGATCGTATCCCTGCTCGGGACCACGTATCTCCGGAAAGTCCAGGAAATAATCCCGGTAACTGGTAAAAACGGCAGGAGAAGTGCCGCTAAACAATAGAAAAATCGTAAAAAATCTGTGGTTCTTGAAGAAGTCCGGCGGTTCGCCTGACGGAATATTTCTGAAGAAACATCCCTTAACGAGGTTTCTTCAAAATATTGCTCCTCAGAACTACCGGGAGGTTCTCCCTTTAAAGCTGCTTCTGTCCGGACGTCCTGGGGGAATGAGAGCCGATAGTCAGTCTGAAACCGTTCCGCACAGATTCCCACAAACAGAACCATGACAATGGATAGAAGCCAATAGCTGGTCTGGCGTTTGTTTTGATACATTTGTTATGAATGGACCTTTCTTTTTTTTCAGAATTATTTTAGCAGATGTTTCCGGCCGATGCAAGAAAAATCCACAAAGTCTTTGAGTATGTAACAATATTCACGAATTTTGCATAAAAATAAATTTTTACTTGATTTTCCACAACAGATTCCGTATAGTAATAAGAAGTGAATGAAAGACATAGATAGAAAGAAAGGGAATAAACGATGGAAAACACAAAGGCAAAGAAATCATTTCAGGCGCCACATACATTCGTGATCCTGGTTGCGCTGATCCTGATCGCGGTAGCAGCTACTTATGTAGTACCGGCAGGCGAGTATACCAGATACGTGGATGAGGCGACCGGAAGAACACTGGTAGAAGCAGGAAGCTTCCACTATGTTGACTCCAATCCAGTCAGCTTTTTCTCAATCCCATCACTGATTTACCGGGCAATTGTAAAAGCTGCAAGTACGGTTACATTTATTTTGATCATTGGTGGTTCTTTTGAAATCATCACATCCACAGGCGTGTTAACCGTTCTGTGTAAAAAAATGTCAAAAGCATTTCAGGGAAGAGAATTATTCGTCATTCCGGCATTTTTGATCCTGTTCTCTATTTTCGGAACAACAATGGGTATGTCCACAGAGGTTATGATTTTTGTTCCGATCGGTATCGCGCTGGCAACTTCACTGGGACTTGACAAAGTAACCGGTACGGCTATGATCGCCATGGGTGCCGCTTCTGGATTTACCGCTGGTATCCTGAATCCATTTAACGTTGGTGTGGCACAGGATATCGCTGAGATCCCGATGTTCTCTGGTATGGGATATCGTCTGGTGGTCCTGGTTATTTTACTGGTGATCAATACTGTATACATCACATGGTACGCAAAGCGGGTAAAGGCAGATCCGACCAAGAGCATTATCTACGACGAGCCAGATGATAACGAATTTGTGTTCGATGATAAAGATGAAGCGATGACGCTCACCCATGGACTGACACTGGCTGTCATTGTCATCGGTTTTGCAGCACTGATCTACGGCTTAAGCAAGCTGGACTGGTATTTCGAGGAAATGTCCGCAATCTTTATCACCATGGGTGTTGTCTGCGGTATCATCAACCGCTACAGTCCGAATAAGATCGCATCCACCTTTGGTGCAGGCGCTAAGGGAATCGTTGTTGGCGCACTGATCGTTGGTATTGCCCGTGGCGTTGAGATGGCTTTATCGGATGCCTTGATCCTGGATACCATCGTTCATGCGATCGCAAGCCTGGTAAATACACTGCCACAGTCCTTAAAAGCAGTGGGTATGTTCTTAGCCCAGTCTTTAGTAAACTGCGTCATCACCTCCGGTACTGGCCAGGCGGCAGTTACCATGCCTCTGATGGTTCCGGTTGCGGATCTGATCGGCATCACCAGACAGACTGCAGTATTAGCTTTCCAGTTAGGAGATGGTTTTTCCAACTCTGTTCTGCCGACCTCTTCTGCATTAATGGGTTATCTGGTTGTATCCAAGATTCCATACGCAAAGTGGCTGAAGTTTATGGTACCTCTGTTCCTGATCTGGACACTGGCCGGATGCTTCTTCATGCTGGGAGCGATTGCAATCGGTTATTAAAAACATACGAAAGAAGTATATAAAATGGATGAAAAGGAACAATTAAAGAAACATCTGGAGTATCTGTGTTCTTTTGACAAATTGACTGGAGAACCGGAGGCGCTTTTGGCTGTCAACTATCTGATCCAGACACTAAAAGAGGATGGAATCAGTTGTCATACCGAGAAATTTGACGCCTATTTAAGCAATCCGATCCATAGCCATCTTGTGATAGATGGAGAAGAAATTCCAAGCCGTCCAAGATCCTTTTCTGAAAGTACCAGTAAGCCGCTTCATGTTCCGGTGATCTATGATCATGGAACCAGGGAAGCGGTTTCTCTGGTTGAACAGAAAGCTTTCCTGGAAACTGTCTCCGGAAAGCTGGTTCTTGGATATGGATATGATGAGCGTTATGCAAAATTACTGGAACAGTACGGTGCAGCTGGCTGGGTCCAGATCTGGACATCCGGAGAGACGCAGATCCACGAGGATACAGTCAGCCCGGTATGGGGAACGCCGGATATGGATTCTTCCCTGTTCCAGTTAAAGATGCCTGTGTTAGCGGTATCAAAGCCTGTGGGCGAAAGGATTCTGGAAAAATTAGAGCAGTATCAGCAGGACGGGAAAATACTGTATGCAGATCTTGAAAGCCAGGTGGAAACCGGAGTAAAACAGGTGGAACTTCCAATTGCAGAAATTCCGGGGAAATCTGAGGATTTTGTTCTGCTTTCCTGTCATTACGATACCTGGTATCGCGGCGCCTTTGATAACTGTACCGCCGATGCACTGGCTCTGGAGCTGGCCCGTTATTTTAAAGACCGGTCAGATCAGCTGCAATATTCTCTGCGGATTGCCTGGTGGCCAGGTCATTCCAATGGCCGTTATATGGGCTCCACCTGGTACTGCGACCATCATTTTGACGAATTGTATCATCACTGCATCGCCCATGTAAACCTGGATCTTTTAGGCTCCAAGGGGGCAGACCACACCTTAGCCATCCGGACCGCTGGCCTGGAAGGTGATAAGTGGCTCCAGGAACAGATCGCTGCCGTTGATCCAGAGGCAGATCTGGTGATTGGACGGATCGGACGCGGCGCCGACCAGTCTTTTTGGGGAGTGGAGATCCCGTATCATATCAATCCGCGATATGAGGCGAGGAAAGAGTGCCGGACCTCTGACGCACCTGGCCCTGGAGTATCCTGGTGGCATACCATCGAAGATACCTTTGATAAAATTGATTTTGATGGTCTGATGCGGGACGGAGAAGTGGTGCGCTCCCTGTTAGAGGGGCTTTTGACAAATGCTGCGCTTCCAGTGGACTTTGAAAGTTATTTCCATACCTGGAACCGGTATCTGGAGCCATTAAAAGCATCCGAAGAACACCGGATGGCGATAGAAGAGATCCAAAGCCTTTTCGAAGCAGTTATGACCAGGTGTCAGGAATTAGATACTCCAGTCATTTCCGAGTCTCATTTGATGGATCACAACCGCTTATGCCGTCTTGTAGGAGGCGTATTGGGCCGTCTGATGCATTCGTCCGGTTCCGCCTATGAACAGGATACCTCTTTTGCTTATGGTCCGTTACAGCTTTTGGCGGCATCAGCCAAGGCTGATCGCCAGAACAGCCCAGCAGACTGGCATTTGTTTTACCACACTACATTTATACGGCAGAGAAACCGTATGGTAACGGAATTGCGTAAACTTCTTGACAGATTAGATCAGGAATTTTTATAAATTATATTTCACGATAGGGAGAACTACATGAAAAAAGAACATATCAAACATGCATTAGAAGCCTATCTTCCAGAATTGACTGCCATGGCCGATCAGATCTATGATCTGGCAGAGCCTGGAATGGAAGAGTTCCAGTCCAGCAAATTGTTGGCAGATTATTTGCAGAACCACGGACTTACTGTAGAAATGGGCATTGCAGGTCTTCCAACAGCCTTCCGCGCGGTTTATGAGCAGGGAGAGGGCGGCCCGTCCTTCGGGTTTTTAGCAGAGTATGATGCGTTGAAGGATATCGGACATGCCTGCGGTCATCACATGCAGGGACCGTCCGTCATTGGTGCGGCGCTGGCCTTAAAGGACATCTGCAAAGAGCAGTCCTATAAGATCGTAGTTTATGGAACGCCTGCTGAAGAAACCATCGGGGGTAAGATCATCATGCAGGAAAAAGGATGCTTCCAGGACATTGATATTGCCCTGATGATGCATGCGGCTCCTGCAACCTGCGTCGATCTGCGCTGTATGGCACTGGAATGCTTCTATGTGAATTTCCATGGAGTGGAAAGCCACGCAGCTATGAGCCCAGATAAGGGAAAAAGCGCTTTTGACGCCGCTCTTTTATCCTTCCAGGGCATCGAGTTCCTGCGTGAGCATGTAAAAGAGGATTCCCGTATGCATTACACCGTATTAGATGCAGGCGGTCCGTCCAACATCGTACAAGGAAGAACCAGGGCTGAGTATACCCTCCGTTCCTACAGCACAGATTATCTGGAAAATGTTATTGTTCCAAGATTTTATGACATCATCAAAGGTGCCTGTCTGATGACCGGAACCACTTATGACATCGAACGCAGTTATCCATTTAAGGCCAAAATTCCATGTATCACCTTAAATGACCTGATCATGGAAAATGCCCGCCAGTTTGATGCGCCGCAGATCACCGGACCACGGGAAAAGACCGGTTCCACGGATTTTGGCAATGTCATGTACGATGTTCCTGGCTGCTGTATCCGTACAGCATTTGTGCCAGAAGGAACTTCCGCCCATTCCAAGGAATACTTAGATGCCGGAAAGACGGACAAAGCCCACGCAGCTCTTCGTTCTGGTTCAGAAATTCTTGCAGGTACCTGTGTGGATATCCTGGAAAATCCAGAATTGCTTCAGAAAATAAAGGAAGAATTTCAGGAAAGAAAGAAAAAAGAGAAATTAATGAAATAGTATTGACTTTTCAGATAAATCAAACTATAATTACCGCAATTCTTACAAAAGGCAGTTGCAACGGAGCAAAAGCGCTCCGCCGTAATTGTCTTTTTGTTTTTATTTCATAGGAAAGTTCGTCCTATGAAATCACATGAAAAAAGGGGGATAAAAGTTCAACCTTATATAAATTCCAGAACATGGTACAATGGATTTAAACAAAGGAACAAACAAAACGAAAGGGTGTGGAATATGAATAGCAAAAGCAAGAAAAACAACATTCCAAAGTGGGCATGGCTTTTGATCTCCTTTGGAGCCGCAATGGTTGTCTGGTATTTGTTATCGATCAATACAACTACTGCGAGGGCATTCCAGAATCAGGTGGTTGTATTAGGATCTATTAAGACCATGATCGATCGAGGAGTATTCTGGAAGGACATTTCCAGTTCTTTGATCTCTGTAACCGCAGGTTTTGCACTTGGATTTGCATTGTCGCTTCCATCGGCCATCCTCATGGCATGGTACGCGCCGGTCCGCAATATCGTAGAGCCATGGATCCAGTTTATCCGTAACATCCCACCGTTAGCTTACGTGCCGTTGATCGTCATGGTAGCAGGTGTTGGACGGAAGCCACAGATCATCGTTATCACCATTGCAACCTTCCTGATCATGACAGTTACCATTTATCAGGGTGTTATCAATGTGGATGAGACACTGATCAAGGCAGCAAGAGTCTTAGGAGCAACTGACAAAGATATTTTCTTAAAGGTAATTGCACCGGCGACCCTGCCATTTATCATCACTGCGATCCGTTTAGGAAGTTCCACCGCATTAACCACGCTGATCGCCGCAGAATCCACCGGCGCACAGGCTGGTCTTGGTATGAGAATCCGTTCCTTAAACAACAACTTTGAGTCCGCTCCTATGCTGATGTATGTAATTTTGATCGGTATTCTCGGTATGATTATTGAAAAGATCGTTAAATACTTAGAAAAGAGGTTTACAGGATGGCAGGAGAAGAGAGAAGTGTAAAGGTTAAGATCGACAACGTCCGCAGAGTCTTCAATACCAGAAATGGTGAGATGATCGCGTTAAACGGTGTCAGTCTTGATATTATGGAAAATGAATTTATCTGCGTGGTTGGTCCTTCTGGATGTGGTAAATCCACATTGTTAAATATTATTGCCGGTCTTCTGGAGCCTACATCCGGCAAAGTATACTGTGATGGAAAAGAAGTGACCGGAACCGGAACGGAACGAGGTGTGGTATTCCAGCAGTACGCATTGTTCCCATGGATGACCGTGAAAAAGAACGTTATGTTCGGCCTGAATTTAAAAGGAATTAAAGGCAAAGAAGCGGAAGATATTGCCATGAAATACATCAAGATGGTTCAGTTGGAGGATTTCGTTGATCATTATCCAAAGGAACTGTCCGGTGGTATGAAACAGCGTGTAGCCATCGCAAGAGCCTATGCCGTGAATCCTTCCATTTTACTGATGGATGAGCCATTTGGCGCATTGGACGCACAGACCAGAACCCAGCTTCAGACCGAGCTTCTGGAGACCTGGGAGAAGGAGCGCAAGACCTGTTTCTTTATCACTCATGATGTAGATGAAGCCATCATTCTGGCACAGAAGGTGATCATCATGAGCGCAAGACCTGGACGTATTAAAGAAATTGTTGACATTAATATTCCATACCCAAGAACTCAGGAGACCAAGATGACACCAGAATTCCTGGAATTAAAGAACCACATCTGGAGTCAGGTATATCAGGAGTACTTAGAGGTACGTAAATAAAAGGAGGAAACTATTATGAAGAAAAGAACTCTCAGCTTACTGATGGCAGCATCCATGACCGCCGGTCTGTTAGCCGGATGCGGAAGCTCCAAACCAGCAGAGACCACTGCAGCACCTACTACAGCGGCAGCAACTACTGCAGCGGAAACAAAGGCAGAAGAGACCACAACTGCGGAAGAAACAAAAGAAGAAGTAACTCCTGTTACCTTAAATATTGCTTACATGCCAAACTATGGAAGCCTCTGGTCCATTGAAAATGCCATTGATCAGGGCTACTTAGAGGAAGAGGGAATTACTGCGAACTTAGTAGAGTTCCAGGATGGCCCTACGATCATTGCCGCTATGGAGTCCGGAAGTATCGACCTTGGATATATCGGACAGGGCGCTCACAAGCTTTGTATCAACGGACAGGCAACCATCTTCGCATTATCCCATATCTCCAATGGTGATGCACTGATCGGTGGTCCTGGCATTAAAACGGTAGAGGACTTAAAAGGAAAAACCGTTGCATATTCTTCTGGAAGCTCCAGTGAAGATATTTTACTAAACTCCTTAACAAAGGCCGGTATGACCATGGATGATATTACCGCTATGGATATGGATGCATCTGCAATCGTAACGGCGATGTTATCTGGCGGTGTTGACGCAGCAGCTACCTGGTCTCCAAACAGCTTAAAGATCTTAGAGGAGATGCCGGAGGCAACCAAGCTGACTGACAACATGACCTTCTCCGATCAGACCGTATCCTTGGCAAGCTGGATCTGCATGCCAAAATACGCTGAAGAAAACCGTGACGTATTAGTTCGCTTCACAAGAGCATTATTTAAAGCGATGGATTACGCTGCAAATGATCATCAGGAAGAGACTGCCGCATTAGTAGCTGCACAGGTTGCTCAGGACAAAGACAGCGTTTACGAGCAGCGTGGTGACGCTCAGTGGATGACTGGTAAAGAAGTTGCAAAAGGCGCAGCAGACGGAACTGTTGAAGGCTACTATGAGCTGCAGAAACAGAACTTTATCAAATCTGGTGCCGTTGAGGTGGATCCTCCAGTAGCTGATTATGTTCTGTTAGATGTTATGAAAGAAGCAGGCGAGTATTAATTCCGCAGATTCATATTGAAAAAACCAGAAAACGCGTCATATCAGGCGCGTTTTCTGCTCATTTATGGTATACTGATGATGATGTATCAAAGACAAAGGTATTTTGGTACAAGGGGGTTATTGAATATTTCATATCACAATAAAGGAGAGGGGAAAACATGAGACACGATTATTATTATTACAACAAAGAAGAACTTCTGAGAGATCCAAAGATCCAGCTGATCGTCATGGACGATAATCAGCAGGTATTCAAATCCATGGCAGATGAGATGGTGGAAGAGATCAAACGAAAGAATGCACTCGGTGAGACCACCGTTTTTATCTGTCCGGTTGGTCCGGTTGGCCAGTATCCATATTTTGTGGACATGGTCAATGAGCAGAACATCAGTTTGAAAAATGTCTGGTTCATCAACATGGACGAGTACCTGACGGATGAAAAGACCTGGATTCCGAAAGAGCATAAGTTAAGTTTCCGTGGTTTTATGGATCGTACCGTTTATACCAAGGTAAAACCAGAGCTTTTAATGCCAGAGGAGCAGCGGGTATTCCCAGACCCGAAAGATCCGGGACACATCCAGGATGTCATTGAGAAATTAGGCGGTGTGGATATCTGCTTTGGCGGTATCGGTATCAACGGTCATGTGGCATTCAATGAGGCTTCTGACGAGATGACTCCGGATGAGTTTTTAGCACAGCACACCCGTGTATTGGAGATTTCCCGTGAGACCAGAGTGGCAAACTCCATCGGTGACTTAAACGGTGCGTTGGATGATATGCCGCATTACTGCATTACCATTGGTATCAATGAGATTTACCATGCAAGAAAGATCCGTTTAGGCTGTTTCCGCGACTGGCACAGAAGTGTTGTCCGCCATGCGGCTTATGGTGAAAGATCTGCCCATTTCCCGGTAACTCTCTTACAGGGACATCCGGACATTAACCTGAAATTTACGGAATTTGTTGCCAATCTTCCAGAATGATAATAGAGACTGAACAGTTGCGACGGAGAAAATAAAAAACATATGCTGATCATTTTAACGATATGCCTGGTTCTGATGTCTGCGATGCTTCTTTTATTAAAGAAAAGCAGAGAGTCCCTCTATCTGATGGGACTTTGTGTCAGTCTGATGCTTGAAATCTGTGGTGTGATGATCTTTATTGCGAAAAAGGGCGGGATTTCTCTGGAAGTAGTACATTTTCTGTATTTTTCCAAGGCAGTCCAGACCAGACTCCAATATTTTCTGATCACCCTCAACCAGCTTGGTTATCTGATCGCCATTGGCCGTTTTCTGTTTCCACTGTTTTTAGTGGAAATGGCGCTGAAGCTTTCCATGGTTCCTGCTATCCGCAGGAATGGAAGGCTTCAGCTTTTTGCGGCTTTGGTGCCGGCTGCCATGCTGATTTTATATTTTCCACCAATTTACCGGATCCTGGTAGCCGGGAATGAAGCACTCCAGAAAACTTTTGCGACACTCAGCAGGTTCTGGATCGATCTTTATCTGTTATTCGCCATTGGACTGCTTTTATATGAATTATTTTCTATTACATTAAAGTTTGTCCGCAGGCAGTTTGTACAGGTAACTCTGTTTCTGATTGCATTGACCGGGATCTATATTTTGTATTACAATCAGGATCCAGGACAGGTATACCGCTTTTACAGTTATACAACAGCCTGGAACAAGGGAATTGGCTATCTGCAGATCTCGCCATCCATTCACAGCTACATGCTTCTGGTTGTGGTCAATGTGATCTGCTCAGTTCTTGGCTTTTACAGTCTTCTAACCTTTACCAGAGGAACCTACCGGGAAAATATGGAAGATGTGGTGATGGAACGCAAATTCGATACGGCAAAGATCGGGGCTTCCACTTTCGTTCACAGCATGAAAAACCAGCTGCTTTCCAGCCGGGTGATCTACAAACGGATTGACCAGCTTTATGAACAACCAGAGCTGGATACCGGAAAATTAAAAGAATACATCGACACGCTGCGGACTGTCAATGATGCCATGTTATTACGGATGGAAGAACTCTATCGGTGTGTAAAGACCAAATCCATTTTTATGGTACCGGTAGAGATTTCTGATCTGGTGGAGGATACACTGGAACGGTTTCACGGAAAATATCCGGAGGTTACGATCCAGGTGGAGAATGCCGGGGTAGAGCGGATCCTGGCTGATAAAGTCCAGTTAGGTGAAGCTCTTTATAACCTGCTTGTAAATGCCCAGGAAGCGGTTTTGTCCGCAGACAAGGGAGAAAAAGGCGAAGTCTCTTTAAAAATCCGTAATGAAAGACTTTACACGGTGATAGAAGTGCGAGATAATGGATGTGGTATGGCAAAGCATCAGATCAAAAAAATATTTGAACCATTTTATTCCAGTAAAAATTCCAATTCCAACTGGGGAATGGGGCTTTATTATGTCCGTGAGATTATAAAAAGCCATCTGGGGTTTATGCGTGTAGACAGTACCGAGGGGGAAGGAAGCTGTTTTTACATTTTATTGCCAAAATACCAATAACTGTACGTTGAATTTTTCTTATCGATCAGACAAAGAATGGATTTGGATCGTACATAAAAGAAAAGAGGGTGTGGTACAATGGCAGGAACTTATAAGATCATGATCGCAGACGATTTCCCGATTTTACGGGAAGATCTGGCGGAGGTGATCAGAGAACAGCCGGATATGGAGGTTGTTGGAGAAGCCTCGACCGGCAAGGAGATCGTGGCTTTAGCGGAAAGTATGGATTATGACCTGATCCTGATGGATATTGAGATGGAGACCATGAATGCGGGAATCACCGCTACCGAAATGATCCGTGACAAAAATCCTCAGGCAAAGATTATTTTTCTGACAGCCCATGAACTGCGGGAGATCATCATCACTGCCATGGGCGCCGGAGCATTGGATTATATTGTAAAGGGATGCTCCGATGAAGAGATTCTTTATCATATCCGCTGTGCCCTGGAGGGGCATCCGGTCATGCAGGGCCAGATCCAGCAGACGGTGATGCAGGAGTATGCAAGACTTCAGAAAAGCGAGCAGAGCCTGTTGTTCTTCATCAACAACATTTCCAGGCTGACGGCTTCGGAGCGGGAGATCATTCGGCTTTTGCTTGAAGGACGGAAGGTTCATGAGATCGCCGGGATCCGGTGCGTGGAGAACAGTACCATCAAGACACAGATCAAGAGTCTGCTGGGAAAATTTGGGTGCAGCAGGACAAAGGAGATCGTGCAGGTGATCCGGGAATTGAATATCGAACATTTATTCTAAAATGCGCAACGCATACACAAACGTTTGAGTAAAAGTTCCATTGTTTTTCCGTGAAACTCCATGGACTTTTGTGGATGGTTGTGTAATAATAAACAGGGAGATCATTTTTACAATATGAAAAAGAAGGGGTTGGGTAAATAATTATGAATCTTATGGTGTATTTGATCTTTCTGATCGTCAGCTTTGGCGCTTCCATTGCAGGGGCTATCTGTGGAATCGGCGGTGGTGTCATCATCAAACCGGCGTTGGATGCGGTTGGTGTCCTGGATGTGGCGACCATCAGCTTCCTGTCTGGATGTACGGTGCTGACCATGAGCTGCTATTCTGTTTATAAGGCAAAGAGAAGCGGTGAAAGCCTGATCGATATGAAGATCGGAACTCCACTGGCGATTGGAGCAGCAGTGGGTGGTGTAGTTGGCAAATGGATGTTCCAGATGGTCTCTTCCATGTTTGCAGATAAAAATATGGTCGGAGCTGTTCAGGCGGCCTGTCTGCTGGTCATTACTCTCGGAACGTTAATTTATACGATCTATAAGGAAAAAATCCATACAAAGCATCTGGTGAATTTTGTGGTATGCCTGCTGGTTGGACTGGTTCTGGGCATCATGTCCTCCTTCTTAGGAATCGGCGGCGGCCCGATCAATCTGGTTGTCCTGTTTTATTTCTTCTCCATGGACACCAAGGCGGCGGCACAGAATTCCATTTACATCATTCTGTTCTCTCAGATCACCAGCTTTTTACAGACGGTTCTGACTGGAAAAGTGCCAGCTTTCCCGATCATGGCTCTGGTGATCATGGTATTTGGCGGACTGATGGGCGGCTTTTGTGGACGAATTATTAATAAAAAGATGGATTCCAAGATGGTTGATAAATTATTTATCTGCCTGATGGTAGTAATTATTGGAATTAACTGCTATAATATCTATAAATTCATTGGATAAGCAATGGCAGTCAGATATGCCGGGGAGAGATCCTTTGACATGTTTGACTGCCTTTTGTTTTCTTGTCGAATGAGGTATGAAACATGAGGCGTGAAACCCTTTGACATTAGGAGTGTGAGATATGATGACTTATAATTTTGATCAGTTAAATGACCGGCGAAATTCTTATTCTATGAAATGGGATATTAAGGACAACGAACTGCCCATGTGGGTAGCAGACATGGATTTCCAGACGGTTCCAGCGGTTACAGACGCCATCCAGAAACGGGCGAAACAGGGGATTTTCGGATATACGATCATTCCGGATGACTGGCGAGAGGCGTACTGTGGATGGTGGAAGAGAAGACATAACCTGACTATCGCTCCAGAAAGCCTGGTATTCTGTACTGGTGTGGTTCCGGCCCTTTCCAGTATCGTCCGCAAAATGACAACTGTGGGAGAGAATGTGCTGGTACAGACTCCGGTATACAACATTTTCTTTAATTCTATCCGCAACAATGGCCGGAATATTTTAGAAAGCCGATTGGTTTATGAAAATGGAACTTACCACATCGACTGGGCAGATTTAGAGGCAAAATTGTCCAATCCCCAGACTACATTGATGTTTTTATGCAACCCGCAGAACCCGATCGGCCATATCTGGGAGAAAGAAACTCTGGCGAAGATCGGTGAATTATGCCATAAACACCATGTTTTAGTGGTTTCCGATGAGATCCACTGTGATTTGACCGATCCAGGCAAAGAATACGTCCCATTTGCCTCCGTATCCGAGATCTGTGCCCAGAACAGCATCACCTGTATGGCACCTACCAAAACCTTCAATATCGCAGGTCTGCAGACTGCTGCAGTCATGATTCCGAATCCGGTGATTCGCCAGAAGGTAGACCGTGGCTTGAATACCGATGAAGTAGCCGAACCGAATGTATTTGCGATCGAGGCTGTTTTAGCTGCATTCCGGTATGGCGATCAGTGGCTGGATGAGCTGCGGGAGTATATCTATGAGAATAAGCAGCTTGTATGGGATTTTATAAAGAAAGAGCTGCCAAACGTACATGTGATCATTTCTGATTCAACGTATCTGTTATGGCTGGATTGCAGCGCTTACGAATCCGACAGTGAAAAGCTGGAAGAACTGATCCGTGAAAAAACCGGTTTATGGCTGTGTGCCGGTAAAGAATATGGCGGAGAGCCAGATGGATTTTTACGGATGAATATCGCCTGTCCGCGAAGCCGGGTGATGGATGGACTGGAGAGATTGAAAAGGGCGTTGGAGGAAATAAGGTCTTAGGGGACCTTATTTCTTTGTTGTTAGGGCAGGGCCCTGTTCTCCAAAGTTCCGTTTTTCGTTGATCCGAAAAACGGAACTTTGGAGAACAAATAAACCACCTGCTCTGCGGGTGGTTAGAATAGCTTTAGCGTTGTGCAAAAAACCTCCAATGATATAATAAAAAAGGTTCGCCAACCATTTTATTAATCAAAGGAGGTAGTCCAAGTGGACAATAATAGTTTATCACATACAACGTGGAATTGTAAGTACCACATAGTTTTTGCATAAAAAAAAAAAAAAAAAATTATATATGGAGAATTGAGACAAGACATAGCTAATATTTTAAGCATGCTATGTAAGCGAAAAGAGGTCCATATAGTAGAGGCAGAAATATGCCCAGATCACGTTCATATGTTAGTTGAAATTCCACCAAAGATGAGTGTGTCAGAGTTTGTAGGGTATTTAAAAGGAAAAAGTACGCTTATGATATTTGAAAGGCATGCGAATCTCAAATATAAATATGGAAATAGACATTTTTGGTGTAGAGGATATTATGTTGATACAGTAGGAAAAAATGCGAAAAAGATTGAAGAGTATATTCGAAATCAGTTGAAGGAAGATTTGGAATATGATCAGATGTCTATGAAAGAGTATATTGACCCGTTTACGGGTGAGCCGGTAATCAAAAGCAAGAAAAAGTAATAAGCCCAAGGGGCTTAGCAAGTAGCTGATGTTGTGGCTGGCGAACCTTTCGATGAGTCTTTAGACTCCAGCACAGGGAATGAGCCCTTATAGGGCGAAAAACAAACCACCGGCTTAGCCGGTGGTGATGATTAGGGCAATAAACCACCTGCGGGTGCTTAGAATAGCTTTAGCGTTGTGCAAAAAACCTCCTTTGATTAATAAAAAAGGTTCGCCAACCATTTTATTAATCAAAGGAGGTAGTCTAAATGGACAATAATAGTTTATCACATACAACGTGGAATTGTAAGTACCACATATTTTTTGCATCCAAATGAATCTCAAATACAAACATGGAAAGTTGCCGGAGTGGACTGCAGAAAATAAAGTATAAAATGAGCCGCTCATTAGAGCGGCTTTTCTAAATGGATATATGCACTATTAAGCGGTTACGATTTTCTAAGTAGCGACAGAATACAAAATAATTATAACACCTATCAGACTAATAGCCAACACAGCATACTCCAAACTTCCTATGGCATCTTCACCATCTAATACGAAGTAAATTCTATAAATAATCATTTTAAGCTCATATTTATCACAGCCTAAATACTTTAAGATTTTAAATAAATCTTCAACATTAATAGAACTTCTGCCATTTTCAATATTCCGAATAGTGGATTCTGATTTTCCTAAATGTTTAGCAATATCTTTTTGTGTTTTATTTTTTTGACGCCGTTTTTTTCTAATGAAATCAGCTATTTCTTTATTTAAATTATGATCCATTGTATTTCTCCACATTTGACCGGTAAAATTTTAACGGTGATTTGTATTAAAGATAGAAAAAAATTATACATATTTACATACATTTTGACTAATGCTATGATTAAAAAGTGATATATCACTGAAACAATAAATTATAAACGATTACTTAAGTGTAATTGGAGGAAATAATAATGACAAATAAAAAAACAGAAACCTTAAGATCTAAAATAGTAAATTTTAAAGATCTCTCCTTTCCCTTACAATTTTTTTTAGACACACTATACTATTTATCAAATTATCGTTCTAAGACTGTGATATATATCCCAGATATTTCTAATTTAAAAGAGGTAGAAATTATACATAAACGGATACGATTGTTGGAACAAGAACAAATAATAGAGCCATATCATGCACCTAATTCTTCACCAATCACAGACTTTGAAGATTTTTTTTACATGATTAAAATCTCAATTACAGAATGCGAATTTAATCAATTACAAAACAAAAACTATTTTTGTAATAAAGATCTATCACAATATAATCGCCCAATTTATAATCTCATTGCAGCAGATGATCTACTTGGAACTTATCAACTGATGATGGCAAAGCGTGGATTATTTGTTGATTACACAAAAAAAGAATATTTAGCATTTGTTGATGCATTTGATAATCTTTCTTATCGCGAGTTGCTAACTTTATGTAATTGTGCAAAGTATATACTAAGCAATTATACCACAGAAATTCATAAATCAGAAAATTGTAAAAAAAGCATTTCAACGGTTCTTAAATTAAGAAAGTGCTCGCTTAATATGGATTTACTGAACATCTATAGTATTGGTTATGAGTTAAATCATTTTTTACTTGCAATATTAGGTATCAGTGATGGTAAAGGATATCTTATTAAAGAGCAAGACAAAAATATTTAGGTGATATTCTGCAAATGATTAGCATCTACCTTACCGTCCGTGACACCTACTCAAATAAACATTATACTTGACGATGGTAAAATCTGCAATATGAGTATTTTAAATTGGATGAGGACTCCGCAAAGGTTTTGAGGGCTTATGCGGGGTTGAAATTGAGAAAGAGCAGAAAGGATGGTGTATATAACGTGTGTAAAGCGTGGGAAGATCAGTACAAATGCGGACAGGAGAAAGGTCGCCAGGAAGAAAGAAAGAACTTTGCGTTGCGGTTGTTTGATCTTGGAGACAGCATTGAGAAAATCAGTGCTGTAGTTGAAGAATCTGAGGAGACCGTAACGGATTGGCTCCGTGAGGCAGGAAAGGTTCGGTAATTTAATCTTGGGTGGGTAAACGTAAGTTTACCTGCCCTTTAGATGAAAAAGTAGGATCGCATGGACCTTAGGGGTGGATAGCTCCTATCTGTGGGCGTGCTATCATGGCCTTTCAGATTTTTCCTTCAAAAATGGGGAGACTGCCGAATCAGGAAAAATGAATGAGGCGATAGCGAGAGAACAGCGAGGAACGTGACAGGCAAACGTGACAGTTTTCCGTAAGAATAATGTCCTTGCGAGATAAATATGCGGGTGTTATAATGATTTCAACAAGAATCGTGTTCCCGTAAGATGAAAGGGGTTTAATAATTATGATGAGAAAGAAAGTAATGACGATGGTATTAGGAGCAGTGCTGTCCATGGCCATGGCAATGCCTGCTTTTGCGGTAGAATATCAGTATGGCACCGGCTCCAAGGAGATCCATCATGATAAAATCTACTATAACGATGGAACCACCGCGGATATGCGCTGGGCTTCCGGCCAGTTAAGAACCTATCCTGGCTGGGCTTGGATCAACGGCTACTGCTATTACTACACTGACCGGTGCGGCGGTAACAAGCTGACCAACTGCACCACTCCGGATGGTTATACCGTAGACGCAGAAGGCCGCTGGACAATCAACGGTGTTCCGCAGTACAATGGCTATGGTTCCGTGGTGATGGGTACGGATGCCTTATATGCTGGAAAGAACGATGAGCAGCGTTGGGAGGCCATGAGAGACAGGTTTGAGAAACTGTTTGCAGAGAACATCGAAGGTAGTATTAATACGATTGCTATGAAGGCAACGAACAGTGGAGTTATGGCAAACTGTGATAAGAGCGGTGTTAATGGAACGACAATCGTTCATTCCAACGTTAATCGAAAAGATTCTTATGTGGAAGTAAATTTTGGCAGTAATTCTTGGAATGATAATCCAGCGGAGTATTATCCATACAGCAATGAATTAGATGAGCAGGTATTCAAAATTCTCTTGGGAGATCATGTTGGTCAGGAGTTCTTCAACGAGATTCGGGCAGCAGCAGATCCTTGTGAGGGAGCAGCGAAGGAAGTTCCTTACTTTGATGAGAATGGCAATGTCGTTTTCATTGATGGAAATCGTGTTAAGATGGTAACACTTCCGGTTTCTTCCGATGGAATCAACTTCGCAAAGTTTGATTTGAACAAGTGGAATAATAAAAGAACTGATTTTGGAAAACGGATTCGTATTACAACCAATCTCGCAGAAGGCGGTGCTTGGAGTATCGAACTGTTGAATGATTAATTACGAATGATAAGAGAGAAAGTCTCTGCTAGACCTTTGTAGGGATGGCAGGGCTTTTTCTTTTTGGAGGATAGATGGGAAAGAAAAAGTTGAGACGTCTGATTGCTTGTCTCCTCTGCATCATGATCACGTTTGGCAATGCGATGGATATAGTGGCAGCGGATTTTTACAGGCACGGAAACAACATCATTGTGGATGGAAAGTATTACTGGGAAAACGATACGGGCGGAGCGAAGGCATATGTGCCGTTTCAGATCAATAAACAGGGTGAAAATATCAATACTCTTTCTGAACTTCTGAAGCTTCCGGAGATGGTCACATCCTATGGAACTTTGGCAAGAAATGCGGCTTTCCGCTATCAAGGGTTCAATGGTTTGTTAGGCTCCAATAGCCAGTACCTGGTGAAGAATGCGGCCATGAAATCCATCGCGAATCAGGGAACCGTCTGGCTGCCGCCGCCATACTACTTGTATAATTCGAACTATTTACTCAGTTTCCGATATGTTGGTATGGTTATGACAGGAGCGGGTAAATATGGCTCTAGTTCTGGTACTGCAACCGCTGGTACCAACCCACAGTTCCCATCCGATAACATCTGGAGTACTCCGTCTGCAGATCGTCCGCCGATTGATGCGGAGGTGTATAAGGCCCAGGTGAAGAATGGCGGGATTACATGGGAAGGAGAGCATCAGACCGTATACGGAAGCACCGGTGGCGTCCATCAGTTAGCGGATATGTATACGAATGGACTGGATGGTAGTGAATACTGGCATGGCGCTGGTACCGTACCAACCAATTTCGTATCAGAGATCAATAAAAGTCCTACTGCAGCAAAACAGGCGTTTGAGCGATGGATCGCGGAAGATAGCGGCGGTTATGGCGCTGCCTACAAAGAGCAGGCAGAATCCTGGATTCAGGCAAACGGCTCATCCCTTTCCTGGTGGGAAGTCTTAAACCGTTACTTTAAGATCCTTGGTGATCCAAGTAAGAAAGAAAATTCTGTCTACTATTACATGGTCGGAGGCAAGCTGGGCGGTACCGTTTTTTATAACACCTACACCTTAGAGGGCAAGATCGAAAAGAACGTCACACCGACCCTGTTTGCCATCTGGGACAAAGAGACCCAGACCCTCTTATCGGAATCCTACCGGAACCATACCGAAATGGATATGGCAAACGGCGGCGGTCTGGAGCATCAGGGACCTGTGGCGGAGCTGGTCCGTGGAAAGAGTTATGATGTTGCCGGAATCCTTTCCTTTTACAGCAACAAGGAGGAGGACTCCAAGACCAAACACAGGATATGTGGGCCGTTACTGTTAATGGAAACTGGCGGTTGACTTTCTATTTTGAAGGACAGGATGCTCATCTTGTGGATTATCAGGATTATCATTAGGAGGGATAGTGTGAAAGAAAGTAGAGGACAGCCCCAAAGTGGCGCACTGAAACAAGCTACCTGTAAAGGCAACTTTTAGAAAGTAATATGTAGTAATCAAAAATCAAGAAGCTATTGGTTCGGTTGGAGGCAATAAACCTTCACGAATTAGCAGTTTCTGAGCTTGTTTGATTGCCTTTTGCTTCTGCTTTTCCAGTAAAGCTTCAGGCATATCGATTTTGTAAAGATCGCAGGGATTCCAAGTTTCTCCAGTTGTTAACATCTGGAAGATTGCAGTGAGAATCATTCTTGCGATTGCAATGATAGCTCGTTTCTTACCACGACGTTCTACAAGAGATTCGTATTTCTTTTTGTAGTAAGGGGATTTGTCAGATTTCACGGCTGCATGGGCACATTGTACTAATGCAGGTTTGAGGTAGACACCGGCACGTGTAATCCGAACAGATTTCTTCTTACCCGCAGATTCGTTGCTGCCAGGAGTTAATCCAGCCCAGCAACATAAACGTTTGGAGGAACAGAATTGAGACATATCAATACCGATTTCGGAGATGATGGTGATTGCACTATCATATTTAACACCCGGAATGGTACAGAGTAACTCGACAGCATTTTCATAATCAGGATCAGAAGCGATTAAAGATTCAATTTCAGAATCTACATCATTGATTGCAGCTGTGATATAATCCATATGTGCACGGACAAGGTGCATACGGTATTTTTGGGAATCAGTCATCTGATATCCTTCGATGGATTCGATAACAGCATCTTCTTTAGCTTTGAGGCGCTTGAGAAGTTTTGATGCAATCACTTCATGGTCAATAGAAGTTCCAGACTGCTCTAAAAGGTAGTCAATGATGGATGTGGATGACTTCCCAAAAACATCGGAAACAACAGAATCTAACGCGACATTACAAACAGTAAGCGCATTCTGATACCGATTCTTTTCGCTGGAACGGCAGGACACAAGTTTATAACGATATCTTGTGAATTCACGTAAAATGCGAATTTTTTTACAAGGTATATAACTGCCCCTTACCAGTCCTAAACGGAACAAATCTCCAATCCATTTCGAATCCTTTGTGTGAGCTTTATTACCTTTAACAGCTTTAACCCACTTGGGATTAGCAATAGTAACATTGATTTCATCTTCAAGAAGATTGAAGACCGGAATCCAGTACTTACCAGTGGATTCCATGCAGACATAGAGGCATTCATTTTCAAGTAACCATTTCTTGAATTCAAGAATAGAATTGTTGAAAGTAGAAAAACGTCTTTTCTGGTAGGAAGGTTCAATTCCACCAGTTGTTTTAATGATTGTGGCAACGAGAAAAGATTTGTGAACATCGACGCCACAACAGGTTTGAAAAGTGACTTTCATAAGCAAAGGCTCCTTTCGTTAAAAGATAAGAAGCCATTGACTGAACTGCCACACAATTAAACCAAGGCGTTTAAACAATTCTTAGTGTACGGATTCAAGATGCCACTCATTTGTGCTTGAAAAGGCAGAACTTACACTGATTAGAATGCTGTCTTAAAACGAGAAAGGTTTCTACAACTCCTCCTCCCGTGCTTTGTAGTATAGCTTCTTGAAACTATTATTGCACAGTGTAGGGGAAAGTGAAATCTTTCATCACTATTTGTGCCGCCGCAAAGCGGCGGAATGGAGATTAGAATGAAAAGAAGACCAACACATCCGGGAGTTGTTCTTTTAGAGGATGTAATAAAACCACTCAATCTTACCATAACCGATGCAGCTAAAATGCTTGGGGTCAGCCGGAAAGCATTATCAGAATTCGTAAATGAGAAGGCAATGCTGAGCCCTGAGATGGCAATTCGCATCGCAACAGCAACGCATACATCTCCAGAAAGCTGGATGAATATGCAGCAGAAATTGACACTTTGGGAAGCGGAGCAGCATCTTCCGAAGAATGTTATCCCGTTTCCATCTGCGGCATCCGAAGAAGCCGCAGCATTGCAGATGTGATGATAATGAAAAGTAGTGAGCAATGACCGCAGGTACAGAATGAGAAAATGGTGCTTAGCCGTTTAACCATGGACTAAGCACCATTTTCTATTATTATTCACAAACTATTCGTTAAACTATGCTTTTGCGAATAGTTTGTGGCATCTCTGCTTTTGGTCAACCTACGCCAAAATCTGTAATCTCATAGAGAACTTCAACCGATGGATCATCCAGCAGCCACTGGTATTCTTTCATAAACCATTTCACCAGTTCTTCATCCCTGCGGATCTTCGTAGTATTGTTATTGTAGACGTTGACTGTTCCCAGTTTGAAATATTTCTTCAGATACTCAATATCTCTTGAAATCATTTCTTTTGTTTGTCCCTGAATGCCAACCATCAGGCATGGAGAATCAAAATATCGGGCAACCTCTTCCGGATTTTTGAAATCGGCATGTTTGTTCAGGACACTTTCACGAAAATCATGGTCGAAGGTCTCGACGCCAATCTTAAATACGATCGGTACTGGCATACGCTTCCGCATCTCTGCCAGCCGATTCTTATAGATCCAATGAGCCTCGAAAAACAATTTATTGATATTTTTTTCACAAATTACCTGTTCAATCTGATTTAAAGTCTCTTTTGGAAGTTCAAAGCAGCTTCCGGAATTGATTACTTCCAGTACCCCGTATTCTCCCGTTACCAGGTTTAATACCTGGTTATTTAATGCAATCATTCCGGCTTCATCCCGGCTGTTGTCTTCGATATAGTCACAAAATGCGCATTTGCCCCAGGCACAGGGAAATGCCTTTAACAGGCAGATCTCCCGCTGATTTTTGTCTGTGATCTTACTATACCGCTCGGTAGGAATTCCCATGTATACTCCTCTCCTATCTTTTATAAATTGTTCAGAAGCTCAACGCACCTTTGTTGCTCCTATTTTCTTTCTGCTTTCTGGAATGCAGTTTTCATGCTGAATGGCAGCATCTGCAGCACCATGACTACCAGGGCAAGGGAAATAACTCTGTCTAAGTAATCGGTAAAAATCTGAACGGCGAAAATACTTCCTGTCAGGCCAAGCGGTGTTCTGGATAAAATCTGTACCAGAATGCTGGAGCCAGAGGAAGTTACACCGCCAAATAAAACCGCGTTAATCACGGAACTGACCATCGTTCCAGGAATGGTGATAAAAAGGGCTCCTATGATGATCTGGAGTTTTTTCACCTGTTTCTCAAAGACCAGTCCATGCATCTGCTTTGCAGCGATTCCTGCCATGAATCCAGTGATCATTCCGACCGGTGCAAAGTACAGAGAATAAATATCTGTTGTAAATCCCATAAGGACTCCACTGATCATGTTTGGGAGCATCCCATAAAATGGGCCCATCCATGCGCCGATCAGAATGGTTCCGATACTATCTAAATAAATAGGAAGCCGTAACATCAATGCCAGCTGGCCTCCAGCTACATTGATGCAGACTGCCATAGCGATCATACAAAGCCGTAAAGTTGTCATTTTCTTATTCATGTTTTTTGTCCTCCCTGGTAATCAATGTTTCTAACAGATCCAGTTTCTCTTCTGGGATCTGTAAAATGCTGGAATAAAAGGTTTTAAAAAATTTTAATACATCCACCTCAGTCAGAATTACTGCATTCGGTTCTTTCCGGTAGAAATCCATGGCATCCACAACGGTCTGTCCCATAGAAATCCCACCTATTTCCACTGCAGTATATGCCTGTATCCCACTGCATAAGCTGCGGTCTGCAAAATAGGCCACTGCCAGTGGATCGTTGATCACACACCCAATGAGATGTTCCCATTCCCAGTGGAAATCGAAATAAAATTTTGTGATTTTCTGAACAAAAGAGCCAATTTCCGGTTGCAACCGTTTCATATATTCCAATAGATCTGGAGTCAAAACGATCTTTCTGGTGACATCCAGACCAACCATGGAAATCAGAGAATGCTTCTGGGCTGCTGTTTCATACACCAGTGCAGCTGCATCAGGATCTACCCAGTAATTGTACTCCGCTACCGGGGAACAATTTCCATGACTTTTAAAATTACCACCCATAGAAATAATTTCCTGAATCTGGTCAAAAGCTTCTCGGTCTGTCTGGATCAGTCTTGCCAGATTCGTCATAGGTCCCAGAGCAATCACGGAACACGGCTCTCCTGCTGCTGCACATTCCCGGATGATCCGGCCCATAAACTCCACTGCAGTCTCATTTTGTTCATACCCGGGAATTTCCGGAAAAAAGCTTTCTCCAAGTCCGTCTTCCCCATGGGTATCCAGCGCATTGACATATTCCCGTTTTAAAGGCGTTTTTTCTCCCTGATAAACCGGAATATCCAATCTTTTAAGAAAATGTAATACTTTCTTGGCATTTCCAAAGCCCATCTCCACCGGAGAATTTCCACAGACAATGGTGATGCCCTTTACGGAAATCGATTCCAGCGATAGAGCCAGCATAATCGCCAGACTGTCATCAATTCCCGGATCACAGTCAATGATCACATTCCTTCGCTTGACGTTTGTTACGTCTTTTTCTTCTTGCATCTTTGCCCTCGTTTCTGGCAAATACATGCTCCTTATAAAGCAAAAAAGGATGCTGCTTTTGCCGTTTATCTTGAGGACCTCAAATAAACACACAAAAACAGCACCCTATCAAGTATCATAGCGTGTTTTTCTGCTTGTCTGCCTAGTTTTTTATACTGGGAGGTTCTCGAACCAGTTGTGTGAAACGAAAACATCACACGAATTAGGATTATAACACACATTTCCTGTTCTATCAAGCAGAAAACGGGGAATATTGAAATAATATTATCGCACTGCCCCGATCAGTTCCTTAATATCTTCGATTCCATACTTCCGCATATAAGCTTCAATTCCTTCTACTACCTCTTTGGTTGCGTAAGGATTATGGAAGTTTGCAGTTCCGACAGCTACTGCAGTTGCACCTGCAAGAATGAACTCAAGCGCATCCTCTGCCGTCATGATTCCACCCATACCAATGATCGGCAGCTTTACAGCCTGAGCCACCTGATATACCATGCGGACAGCCACAGGTTTTACAGCAGGACCGGACATACCGCCGGTTTTATTAGCCAGTGCAAAGCTCCTGCGGTTGATGTCGATCTTCATACCTGTTAAGGTATTGATCAAAGATAATGCATCAGCGCCACCAGCCTCTGCTGCCTTCGCCATTACTGTAATATCGGTTACGTTTGGACTCAGCTTCATGATGATCGGCTGTTTTGCATGGCGCTTCACTTCTCTGGTGATCGCCTCCACGGCCTTCGGATCCTGTCCGAAGGCAATACCGCCTTCTTTGACATTTGGACAGGAGATATTGATCTCCAGAAGGTCTACCGGCTGATCCCCAAGTCTCTCAACGACATCAATATAATCTTCTGTAGTCTTTCCACAGACATTTACGATAATTTTCGTATCATATCGCTTTAAAAATGGAATGTCACGGTTTACGAACACATCGATTCCTGGATTCTGCAGACCGATGGCATTGATCATGCCTCCATAAGTCTCTGCAATACGAGGTGTAGGATTCCCTGGCCACGGTACGTTTGCCACCCCTTTGGTGGTTACTGCACCTAACAGGCTCAAATCTACAAATTCACTGTATTCTGTACCGGATCCAAAAGTTCCGGAGGCAGTGGTCACCGGGTTTTTAAATTCAACACCGGCAATGTTTACTTTTGTATTCATTACAACTCCACCTCCTCAGCCTTAAATACCGGACCGTCTTTGCAGATCCGCTTATTATGAACATGGGAATGCCCGTCTACTTCTTTGGACTTGCATACGCAGGCAAGACAAGCGCCTACGCCGCAGGCCATCTTCTCTTCCAAGGACAGATAACACTCAATGCCATGCTCCTGTGCATATGCCTTGATCGCGCGCAGCATCGGAGTCGGACCACAAGCCATGATCACATCAGCCTGAAGACCATTTTCACGGATCGCATCTAATACATTTCCCTTTGTTCCAGCACTGCCGTCTTCTGTGGCAAGCACTACATCGGCATAAGGAGCGAACTCTTCATTTAAGAATAATACATCGCGATAACCTAAAACTGCTGTCTTTTTACAGGATAATTCTTTTGCCAATTCCAGCATTGGAGGGATACCGATACCTCCGCCGATCAAAAATACGCTTTTTTCAACCGGAAGCTGCGGGAATCCATTGCCTAAAGGTCCTAAGATCACAATAGGATCACCTGCCTGATAGCCGGAAAACTCTTTGGTTCCGGCTCCTACGGTACGGTATACGATCCGCAGTCTGCCCTGTTCTTTATCGATCTCACAAATACTGATCGGTCTTGGGAGCAGCTTGGAGCCATCATTCGAATATACAGAGATAAACTGGCCTGCATGAGCCTGGGAAGCAATGGCTTCTGTGTGGATCCACATACTGAAAATATCGTCAGATAACTGCTCCTGGCTGATTACCTGAGCGGTCTCTTTTACTTTTGCCATGATTCTTCTCCTTATAATACGCTGTTGATATCGGCAACCATATCGATCACTGCCTGACGGGAAGCCTCTGCGAAATGCTCTGGGCCAAATTTCGCATAAGTGTCTTTCTTATATGCAGCAATAATGCCTCTGGAGGAGTTTACGATCGCACCAAGTCCGTCTTCATTGAAGCAGTACTTTAAGTCCTCAGCAGTACCGCCCTGTGCGCCGTAACCAGGTACCAGGAAATAAGTATGCGGCATCAGCTTACGAAGGATTCTGCTCATCTCTGGATAAGTAGCGCCTACAACAGCACCAACATTGCTGTACTCGCCATCCATGCTCATAGCGCCCCACTCCATTACTTTCTCAGCAACCAGTTCATAGACTGGCTTGCCATTTACCAACTGATCCTGGAATTCACCGCTGGATGGATTAGAAGTTTTCACCAGTACGAAGATACCCTTATCATCCTGGTTGCAGACATCAACGAAAGGTTTTACGCCATCTGTTCCAAGATATGGGTTTACCGTTGCAAACTCTGTATCAAAACCGGACAGTTTCTGGCTTCCAACCTGAACATGTCCCAAATGAGCGGTTGCATAAGCTGCGGAAGTAGAACCGATATCGCCTCTCTTCACGTCACCAATCACTAACAGCCCTTTCTCCTGACAATAATCAACGGTTCTCTTATATACGATCAAGCCTTCTACACCAAACTGCTCATACATAGCAATCTGTGGTTTTACAGCTGGAATCAGGTCATAAGTATGGTCCACGATCTCTTTATTGAACTGCCAGATTGCTTCTGCAGCACCTTTCATGGTCTCACCGTACTCAGACAGAGCTTTCTTTACGATATGCTCTGGGATGTAGCTTAACATAGGATCTAAGCCTACACAGATTGGTGCTTTGGTTTTCTGAATCTTCGTAATCAACTGCTGAATCATCTTATCCTCCTTAGGTCTTCATACTACTTGACCTGTCTATATATTTTTACCAATTTTATCATAAAAAGACTGGTGTTTCAAGTTCTTTAGATAAGACCGGCCATCAGCGGAACAACAACCACGGTCATCAGTCCGGAAACAGCAATGGCAAGGCTGCTCATAGCACCCTCAACTTCTCCCAGTTCCAGAGCTTTTGCTGTTCCTACTGCATGGGCAGAGGTTCCAAGAGCCAGACCTTTGGCAATTGGTTCCTCAATCTTGAAAATCTTAAACGCAGCTTCCGCAATGATATTTCCCAGAACTCCGGTGAAGATGATACAGACAACCGTAAGGACTACCACGCCTCCTGCTTCCTCACTGACGCCCATGCCAATGGCTGTCGTAATGGATTTTGGAAGCAGTGTCACATAATGCTCATGATTTAAACCAAGGGCTCTTGACATCAGGAAAATACTGACTGCACTGGCTGCCACACCAGAAGAGATCCCACCGACAACTGCTAGCATGTTCTGTTGAAGCAGTTTTAACTGTTTATAAAGCGGAACTGCCAGGCAGACGGTTGCAGGGGTCAGCAGGTAGCTGATGTATTTTGCACCTTCATTATAAGTCTGATAATCGACTTTAGTAATAAGAAGAAATGCAATGACAAAAGCAGTGCTGACTAACAGCGGGTTCATGATAGCCAGTCCTGTTTTTTTCTTGATCCAGACTCCAAGCATATAGGTTCCAAGGGTCAGAACCAGTCCAAAATACGCAGAATTAATAAATAGATTGTTCATAATTATTTGTTCTCCTTTTTCCCGGTTTTATGGATCAGAAGCTGGGTCACTTTACCTGTAACTGCCATTACAATAACGGTAGAAATGACTACAATAATAGAAAATGGGATAATCACTGCTTTTAAAAGATCAACATGTTCAATCAATCCCACCGTAGCCGGAACAAACATGATGGACATGGTATCCAGAAGAAAATTGGCCGTTTCCTCGACATCACTTAACTTTATAACTCCGGTACATAAAGCAATCAACATCAAAAACAGCCCATAAACACCGCCTGGAATCGGAAGTGGAAGGGCATAATTTAAAAATTCACCGATCATGGTAATACCAAAGATCACGCATGCCTGTCTGATATATTTCATAATTGTGTTCTCCTCTCTTGTGCCTGTTATGTATATCTGACATAATCGGGTTTCATTCTACCACGGTCTTATTTTAGGAACAATAGAAATTTCACCGAAAATCCTCTGTTTTTTTCCATTTTTTTATACTATACTTATAGTAGTACTGCGATTATGAAAAGGAGAATACACTTGATGAAAATCATTCATACAACTGCGTTGACGGATCAGCAGAAAAATCAGGTGCGAAGCCTGGTGGAAATCTGTAAACAAAAAGAGCCTGTATCTTTATCTGCTCCATCGGAGGATGGTCTGGACTATTTCCTGGCATATGATCATGAGGATTCCTTAGCTGGATTCCTGTTTTTATATTTTACTGATGATCAGATCTGCGAATGTACCGCATTTACCGCACCAGATCACCGGAAACATGGTGTATTTACAAAACTGTTAAATATGGCATTAGATGCGGCAGACGCTTATGAAAAGGAAGAGAAAACGCAGGTAGACTTCTGCTTTCTGATTGATGAAAATACTCCTTCTGCCATGGCTGTGATGGAACTTCTTGAGGCAGAATACTGGTATTCCGAGTATAAAATGGCAAGAGCCTGCAGACCAGAGGATCGGAACTATCTGTCCGATCTACAGATTCTGGAGAAGCAGGATGCAGAAACCGGTGCCAATATTTACGAAGCTTCTGTTGCAGGAACTGTTATTGGCTCATGTGGTGTTCTGCCTTTTGAAAAGGAAGACTACTTCTTCCATTTTGAAATCAGGGAAGACTACCGCGGGAAAGGTTATGGAAAAACGTTTCTTCTGGATATGCTTTCCTTATTATATAAAGAAGGACATCAGGTAACACTCCAGGTATCCGGCCAGAACTTTATTGCCCGGAAGCTATATAAAAAAACAGGGTTCCAGACTGTGGAAACCCTGTCCTATTACCGCTACTAAACGATCAATAATCATTTTTAATTTCAATACCTTGCGATTCGATGCTCTTCCGGATGGAGAGCATCTTTTCGTCTGTTTCGGCGATCACATCTGCACATGCTTTCAGTTCTTGTCCAATCGCATCAGAGTCAATAAATTCCTTCTTGTATTTCAACTGATGATCCAGACTTGCCCAGAAATCCATAGCAATAGTACGGACCTGCACTTCGACTCGCATAGGTGTCTTTCCACTAGAAAAGAATACAGGTACCTCCAGGATCATATGATAGCTGCGATAACCGTTTGGCTTTGGATTTTTAATGTAATCCTTGATGGCAATCACTTTAATATCATCTTGGCCGGTCAACATCTCAGAAACGGCATAGATATCATCCACAAAAGAACAGATCACCCGGATTCCAGCAATATCATCCAGATTGGCCATCATAGAATCGACAGAAACCTCCAGATTTCTCCGCTGCAATTTTTCTACAATGCTGCTTGGCTTTTTAACCCTGGACTTGATCATCTCGATAGGGTTGCGCTGGTTTCTGACAGACAACTCATCGTTAAGAACCTCTAATTTCGTCTTGATCTCACGGATCGCGCAGGTGTACATCATCATGGCTTCCTGAAAACGCTTCGCCTCTGCGATCAGACGTTCCGGAACCTGTACAACCTCCGGTACATTGACAGCGGACTGATTCAGCTCGCTGTTTGGATTCATGGTAATTTGCATGGTATCTTACGCTCCTGCCTACTTCTGGATCTTCGCTGCAGCCTCGTCCAGCCAGTTTCCTTCGACATATTCCACCTGGCCTGCGTCAACTTTTGCCGCGATCTCCGGCTGGATCGGAATCCGTCCAAGAACAGGAATTCCGTACTCTTCTGCAACTTCATCGATATGGCTCTCACCAAAGACAGAGATCTTCTTGCCGCAGTCCGGGCACTCCAGATAACTCATGTTCTCCACAAGGCCAAGGATCGGAATATCCATTTTCTGAGCCATCTTCACAGCCTTTCCAACGATCATGGATACCAGTTCCTGTGGGGAAGTTACAATCACAATGCCATCCACCGGAAGAGACTGGAATACGGTTAACGGAACATCACCGGTTCCCGGAGGCATATCCACAAACATATAGTCTACATTCTCCCATAAAGTCTGGTTCCAAAACTGCTTTACCGCTCCTGCAATGACAGGACCTCTCCAGATGACCGGATCGGTATCATGGTCTAATAACAGATTGGCTGACATGATCTGGATCCCGGTACTGGAAGTAGCAGGAAGCATCACATCAGCGCCGCCTGCCTGCACCATTCCAACACCGCCCTCAATGCCAAATGCCTTTGGAATGGACGGTCCGGTAATATCCGCATCTAAAATCGCGGTATGAAAGCCCAGGCTGTTCATCTTGACCGCTAACAGAGAGGTTACTAAGGATTTTCCTACGCCGCCCTTGCCGCTGACTACGCCAATGACCTTTTTGACGGAGCTTTCCGGATTCAATTTTTCAAGAAAACTGTTCTTGTCCTGTGTTCTGCTGCTGCAGTTTTCTCCACAGGTACTGCAGTTATGTGTACAATTCTCACTCATGGTATTCCTCCATTTAAAATCACAAATTCTGCCGCAGTGCAATCCCGCGGGCCTCATTTTTGCTTTTGCATCACAGGTAATTCTGTGATACAAAAAAGACAGCCTGGGTTGTGCAATCTGCCCAAGCCGTCTTTTTATTATACACTTTTTCTAATAAAATGTCCAGAAGAATCCCTAGCGCGTCGCATGACGGATCACTTGAAATGCCCCGGTATGCTCCATCATCCAGGTCAAAGAGTAAAATAACAGGGAATTGACCGGCCACATAGCCAGATTTTTGATCACGCGTGCCGGAAGAATAGCAAAGAATGCCTTTCCATACATGACCTGCAGCCACAAAGTTCCTAAAAGCATATTGCAGATGATAGAAACCGTCAGTTCTGCTACAAATACCCGTACCAGACTTAATGGTTTTTTATAGAAGAAACACCCATAGATCACGCCTGCGACCATGGCGCTTAAGGTCCAGCCTGGAAAAAATGCACCGGTCGGTTTTACCAGATACTTTAAGATATCCAGTGCACCTCCATAAAAGCATCCAACCACCGGGCCAAACAGATAATAAACAAACTGGTTGGCGATCCCGGAAAATCCGATTTTTAAATAGTTTCCCACCTGGATCGTATACGCACCAAGAATAACGCCAATGGCGGCAAACATGCTGGCAGTGGTAATGGTCCGGACCTTTTTAAATTCATGATAGGAATCCAGGAACAATGTTGTTACTTTTTTCATAAAAAATTACCTCCTTTGCAGCATCTTACTACAACAGGAGATAATCCATCTTCCATTGCAGCGGGATGCGGTCTGTGTACCGCAAACAGGAATCCCTGTTTTTCGTTCAGCTGGCAACTCCCCGTCCAACTGACACTTAACGCACACAGACCTACTCTGCTTTTTATTTTATTGTTGGTTTTGAGTATAGCACATTTTTTGTAAAATACAAGCGGAATTTTAGGTCAAATTCGTATAACCCATAAGGCTGAAATCCACTTCCTTAGCCACTTCACGGCCCTCTCTCACAGCCCACACCACTAAAGACTGGCCTCTGTGCATATCTCCTGTGACAAATACCTTGTCTACATTGGTTTTATAAGAGTCTGGAGCGGTTGCCACATTGGTCCTTGCATTGACTTCCACACCAAAAGCATCAGTCACATATTTCTGGCTTCCAAGGAATCCTGCTGCGATCAGGACCAGATCTGCAGGAAGCTCTTTTTCACTTCCTGCAACTGGAACCATGTTCATTCTGCCAGTCTTTTCATCCTTCTTCGGCTCCAGTTTTACAGTGACCACCGCACATACTTTTCCGTCCTTATCTTTCTTAAATTCCTTTACCGTTGTCTGATAGATACGCGGATCAGAACCAAAGACCGCAATTGCTTCTTCCTGACCATAATCGGTTTTTAAGACTCTTGGCCACTCCGGCCAGCTATTATCCGGTGTTCTCTGCTCTGGAAGCTTTGGCATCATTTCCAACTGGGTTACAGAAGCACATCCATGACGTATGGAAGTACCTACACAGTCATTGCCTGTATCACCGCCACCGATGACAATCACATGTTTACCCTTGGCAGAAATATTCTTTCCGTCGGTCAGGTTGGAATTCAACAGACTTTTGGTATTCGCTTTTAAGAAATCAACTGCAAAATAGATTCCATCTGCCTCTCTTCCAGGAACCTTGATATCTCTCGGATTGGAAGCGCCACAAGCCAGGATCACGCAATCATAATCCTTCAATAATTTGGCAGCCCGGTAGTCTTTACCAATATTGGTGTTAGTCATGAAAAGAACACCCTCTTCTTCCATCACCTTAATCTTCCGGTCAATTACCCATTTTTCCAGTTTCATATTCGGGATGCCGTACATCAGAAGTCCTCCTACCCGGTCTTCCCGCTCAAATACAGTGACGCTGTGGCCACGTTTATTTAACTGATCGGCTGCTGCCAGTCCCGATGGACCAGAACCGATGATAGCGATCTTCTTGCCGGTACGGATCTGCGGTGGTTTTGCCGCTGCCCAGCCTTCTTCATATGCTTTTTCTATGATCGCATACTCATTTTCCTTCACACTGGTTGGCTGTCCATTTAAGCCGCAGGTGCATGCTGCCTCACAGAGAGCCGGACAGACTCTGGAAGTAAATTCCGGGAAAGAGCTGGTCTTTTTTAAGCGGTTGTAAGCCTGTCTCCAGTTGCCGTGATACACCAGGTCATTCCACTCCGGAATCAGGTTGTGTAACGGACAACCGGAGGTCATGCCCTTGATCATCATACCGGCCTGGCAGAAAGGAACGCCGCACTCCATGCAGCGCGCCCCCTGTTTTCTCTGTTCTGCCTCACTTAACGGAATGTGGAATTCCTGGAAATTCTTGATTCGTTCCTTCGGAGGGATTGTTTCACTGGTCTTTCTCTCATATTCTAAAAATCCGGTTGGTTTCCCCATTTCCACGTGCCTCCTTACTGTCTTGTATTTGCATAAAATGCTTCGATCTGTGCCTGCTCACTGCTTAATCCTTTTTCCTCCATCTGGACAATGGTGTTCATCATCCGGCGATAATCGTGAGGCACGATCTTTTTGAATTTCGGCAGATACTCTCCAAAATGATCCAGGATTTCTTTGCCCTTCGCAGAATTTGTATAGGAAACGTGCTCTGCGATAATATCCTTTAACTCCAGAACATCGTATTTGTTGGTCACTTCTTCAAAGGATACCAGATCCTTATTCAGACGTTTGTATAAATCATTCTTTTCATCCAGCACATAAGCGATACCGCCGCTCATGCCTGCAGCAAAATTTTTACCGGTCGGACCTAAGATAACGGCACGGCCTCCTGTCATGTACTCGCATCCATGATCACCAACGCCCTCAACAACTGCCGTCGCACCGGAGTTACGGACACAGAAACGCTCACCGGCCACACCATTGATAAATGCTTTTCCGCTGGTAGCGCCATAAAGAGCCACATTACCGATGATGATATTATCCTCCGCCTTATATTTCACGCCTGTTGGCGGATAAACCACCAGCTTACCACCAGAAAGTCCTTTTCCAAAATAGTCGTTGCTGTCACCTACCAGCTCCAAAGTCAGTCCACTTGGAATAAAGGCACCAAAGCTTTGTCCACCGCTTCCGGTACAGCTGATGGTAAAGGTATCCTCTGGCAGTCCCTCTGGATATTTCTTTGTGATCTCAGATCCAAAAATGGTACCAAAGGTACGATTTACATTGGAAACATCAATCTGGAGGCTCTTCTTCTGTCCGTTTACCAGAGCAGATTTTAATTTCTTTAACAGAACATTTTCATCCAATGTTTCTTCTAATTTAAAGTCATATGGCTGTTTGTGGGTATAACCTGCTAATTTCATTCCAGCGTATGGATTTCCTAAAATATTGCTTAAATCCACTTTTTCTGCTCTTGCAGATGGCATCTTGTCTTTTCTCTTTAACAGATCAGTACGGCCAACCAGCTCATCTACGGTTTTCACACCGAGCTTTGCCATATATTCCCGCAGCTCCTGGGCGATAAAATACATGAAATTGATCACATATTCTGGTTTTCCTTTGAAGCGTTTCCGCAGTTCCGGGTTCTGGGTGGCAATACCAACTGGACAGGTATCCAGATTACAGACACGCATCATCACACAACCCATGGTTACCAATGGCGCAGTAGCAAATCCGAATTCCTCGGCACCCAGCATGCAGGCGATGGCCACGTCACGTCCGGTCATCAGCTTACCATCTGTCTCCAGAACCACTTTATCACGGAGTCCGTTCATGATCAGAGTCTGATGAGCTTCTGCTACACCAAGTTCCCACGGAAGTCCCGCATTATAAATGGAGTTTCTTGGAGCTGCTCCAGTACCACCGTCATAGGAGGATACCAGGATCACCTGGGCACCAGCCTTTGCAACGCCGGCTGCAACGGTTCCGACACCAGCTTCCGATACCAGCTTCACAGAAATCCGGGCGTCGGTATTCGAATTCTTCAGATCATAAATCAACTGTGCCAGGTCCTCAATCGAGTAAATATCGTGATGCGGTGGAGGGGAGATCAGGGTAACGCCGGTGGTGGAATGTCTGGTTTTCGCTACCCACGGATATACCTTTTTACCAGGGAGCTGTCCGCCTTCACCAGGTTTTGCGCCCTGTGCCATCTTGATCTGGATTTCCTTAGCGCTGACTAAGTAACGGGATGTGACGCCGAAACGTCCAGAAGCCACCTGCTTGATGGCAGAACAACGGTTCAGACCATCTGCTCCGATGGATAAGCGCTCAAGACTCTCGCCGCCTTCACCGCTGTTGGATTTGCCTCCGATCCGGTTCATGGCAATCGCCAGCGTTTCATGCGCTTCCTGAGAAATAGAACCGTAGGACATCGCTCCGGTCTTAAACCGTTTCACAATGGATTCCACACTTTCTACCTGATCGATTGGAATACCGCCTTTTTCATCATAACGGAAATCAATCAGATCACGCAGATGGATGGTCTTATTTTCCCCATCCAGAGCATGAGTGTACTGCTTAAAGGTCTCATAATTACCGGTTCTTGCAGCCTCCTGCAGCAGGTGGATGGTAACAGGATTATACAAATGCTCCTCCTGTCCAGAACGCATCTTATGGCTGCCAACACTGTCCAGAGTCAGATCCACATCCAGTCCAAGCGGATCAAATGCTGCGGAATGGAGGGTATCCACGTCATTGGCGATATCGTCCAGTGTGATACCTCCCACACGGCTGACGGTGTTTGTAAAATATTTATCAATAACCTCCTTGCTGATACCGATGGCTTCAAAGATCTGGGAGCCCTGGTAGGACTGGATCGTGGAAATACCCATTTTGGAAGCAATCTTAACGATTCCATGAAGAACTGCGGAGTTATAATCGTCCACTGCTGCGTAGTAATCCTTATTCATCATGCCACTCTCAATCAGGTACTTGATCGACTCATGAGCCAGGTACGGGTTGATAGCGCAGGCACCGTAACCTAACAGTGTCGCAAAATGATGAACCTCTCTCGGCTCGCCGCTCTCCAGGATCAGGGCAACGGAAGTTCTCTTCTTGGTATTAACCAGATGCTGCTGCAGGGCGGATACGGCCAGCAGAGAAGGAATCGGCACATGGTTTTCATCAATATCACGGTCAGACAAAATGATAATATTGGCACCGTCTCTGTGGGCACGATCCACCTCCAGGAATAACCGGTCAATGGCTTTTGCCAGGGAAGTGTTCTTATAATAAGTGATCGGGATCACCTCAACCTTAAATCCCGGTTTCTTCATGTTTTTGATCTTCAGCAGATCGGTACAGGTCAGGATCGGATTGGACACTTCCAGGATCTTACAGTTGTCTGCTTTCTCCTCTAAAAAGTTACCGTCCTCACCCACATATACGGTGGTGGAGGTAACGATCTCCTCACGGATAGAATCGATCGGCGGGTTGGTTACCTGGGCAAACAGCTGTTTGAAATAATTAAACAATGGCTGGTGCTTCTTGGAAAGAACCGCTAACGGACTGTCGCAGCCCATAGCAGATGCCGGTTCCGCTCCATTTAATGCCATTGGAAGGATCATGGTATCAAACTGCTCATAGGTGTAACCATAAGTCTTCTGAAGCTGTGCCCGTCTGGTCTTGGAAAGCTGTGGCACTCCCTCATTTGGAATTTTCAGATCTTTCATCTGCACCAGATTAGAGTCCAGCCATTCACCGTAAGGCTTTCTGGAAGCATAATAATACTTCAGCTCCTCATCATCAATGATCTTGCCCTTTCCCGTATCTACCAGAAGCATTTTCCCAGGTCTTAAACGCTCTTTTTTCACTACATGGCTCTGGTCAATGTCGATCGCACCCACCTCGGATGCCAGAATCAGATGATTGTCATCGGTAATATAATATCTGGAAGGACGCAGGCCGTTGCGGTCCAGAACAGCGCCAAGCAGATCGCCATCGCTGAATACGATGGATGCAGGTCCGTCCCACGGCTCCATCATGGTTGCATAGTAATGGTAGAAATCCTTCACTTCCTGAGGCATGGACTTGTCATGAGCCCATGGAGCCGGAAGCATGATCATGACTGCCAGTGGAAGATCCATACCGCTCATCATCATAAATTCCAGAGCATTATCTAACATGGCAGAGTCGGAGCCTTCCTGATTGATGATCGGCAGTACCTTGTGCATCTCAGAACGGAAGAACTCGGATTCCATGGTCTCTTCTCTGGCAAGCATCTTATCTACATTGCCGCGGATGGTATTGATCTCGCCATTGTGAACGATGATTCGGTTTGGATGAGCTCTCATCCAGCTTGGATTGGTGTTAGTACTGAAACGGGAATGTACCGTTGCCAGAGCAGATTCATAATCTTTATCCTGAAGATCCGGAAAGAACTTCCGAAGCTCTTTTACCAGGAACATGCCTTTGTATACAATTGTACGGCTGCTTAAAGAAACCACATAGGTATTATCATTACTCTGTTCAAATACACGGCGTACCACGTAGAGTCTGCGGTCAAAATCCAGACCCTTTGCCATCTCTGCCGGTTTTTTCACAAAGCACTGAACGATGTATGGCATCTTGGCAACGGCCTTCTCGCTGATCAGATCCGGGTTGGTTGGAACCACTCTCCAGCCAAGGAATTTCAATCCTTCTTTCTCCACGATGATCTCAAACATCTTCATGGCCTGATTTCTGGCCAGGATGTCCTGAGGAAAGAAAAAGGTGCCGACACCATACTCCCGTTCCTCACCAAGATCGATTCCTAAAGGTTTTGTCACCTTCTTAAAGAACTTGTGAGAAATCTGAAGCATGATACCGACACCGTCGCCAGTCTTGCCTTCTCCATCTTTTCCTGCCCTGTGTTCCAGGTTTTCTACAATATGCAGCGCCTGTTCTACTGTCTGATGCGTTTTCACACCCTTGATATTCACCACAGCGCCAATTCCACAGTTATCATGTTCAAACCGGGGATCATAGAGACCCGGCCTTTTCTCCTGCTGACTTACTTCCATAGTCTCTTCCTTTCTGATGTAGATTGGATGCTTTACTTGGATAAAGCAACTTGTTGGAAATGATAATACTACAGTTTTTTTCATTTGTAAATAACTTTTTTAAACATAGTTGTCAGATAATATATTAATAATGCATTTACATCTTTAATTGAATAAATATAAAGCTGTGTAGTTATAAATATTCTGAATTTATTAAGGCCCGAATAAACACTGCCCACAGGATTAGTAAAGCGGACATTCGCAATCCGCTTCGCTACTTGCTCATGAACGCAGTCGCTTCGCGATCTGTCAGTGGGAGCTTTCAACTCCCACTGACAGAAGCATCCCCCCTCACCCGCCGCTTAGTGCTCCGCGCACTTGAAGCGGGGGAATGCTTATCTGCGTTCAAGTCAAACGTCCGTGTGACTTGGTGCGTGATTCTGGTCAGTTCTTCTCGACTGAAAAAAAAGAATCCTGCTTGCAGGATTCTCCGCCTTCGGCGGGTCGCTTTAGCGACACTCTTCCACTCTGCCGCAGTGCGATCCTTAGCGGAGCGTTTTTTGTGTCATAGGACGAAGTTTCCTATGACATAAAAAAGACTGCTGCCCAGAGAAACACTTCTCCAGGAACAGCAGTCTTCACCTACAAACTTAAAAAAATTACATCTCGCCCAGACCAGACTCGATAGCCTCAGAAATGGTCTTCATAGCCTCGGCCTCGTCCTCGCCGTCGCAGATCAGGGTAATCTCTGTACCGCACTTGATACCTGCAGCCATAACGTTTAAAACGCTCTTAGCAACGATTCTCTTCTCACCGCTCTCGATGATCACATCACTTTTGAATTTCATAGCGGTCTGAGATAAAACTCCTGCTGGTCTTAAGTGAAGTCCGGATGGATTTACTACTGTTAAATTTTTAGTAAGCATAATATTGATCTCCTTATCCTTTTGATTTAAACAACCCTCATGGATAAAATTTTAGTACAAATTGTCCATAGTGTCAAGAGCGAATAGAATAGACACAACCACAATAATTCTGCCGGTACAGTCCATGTTCCTCGGAAAGCTCTACCGAACGTTTATATCCATTTTTCTTTTTAAAATCCGATGGCAGATAGGAAACTCCCACCTCTTCCCCGATCCTTTCTCCAATGGTATTCAGCGTTGAAGCAGACTTTAGTGGGCTTATGGTCAGGGTTGTGGTAAAATAATCAAACCCACCTTTTTTAGCCTCTCTGGCCGCCTCTGAAAGCCGCAGTTCAAAGCATTTTTCACAACGGGCACCGCCTTCTGGTTCTTTCTCCAACCCCTTCACAGCCTTATAATAAACATCTGGATCATAAGTACCGGAAATCATATGAACCGGATGTTTAAAGTGCATTTCACGGATCAGGCGTTCTTCCTCGTGAACTCTCGCCTGGTATTCCTCCGGTGGGTAAATATTAGGGTTATAGAACAAGATCGTGATCTCAAAATACTGGGACAGATATTCCAGCACATAACTGCTGCATGGAGCGCAGCAGCTGTGCAGCAGCAGACTTGGCACCCGGTTCTCTTTTACCAGTCCATCGATCACCTTATCTAATTCTTTCTGATAATTTCTCTGGTTCATATATAGATTCCTTTCTTTTATTCCAGATGATGGAAAGACCTCCATCTCGGAATTTTAACGAAATGGAGGCCCTGAATTCACTGTTGATTTAATTTTCGATTACAGGAAATCACGGATCCGTTTACTTCGTACCGGGTTTCTCAGTTTTCTTAAGGCTTTTGCCTCCATCTGACGGATACGTTCTTTGGTAACGTTGAATTCCTTTGCAAATTCTTTCAGAGTTCTAGGATCTCCATCTTCCAGACCGAAACGGAGAACAATAACCTGACGCTCACGCTCTTTCAGATCGCCAAGCAGCGCATCGATGTGCTCTCTGAGCATCACAGACTCTACGTTACCCTCTGGGGTTACGATGTTGTTATCTGCAACAAAATCGCCCAAGTTGGAGTCATCCTCTTCACCGACTGGAGTTTCCAGGGATGCTGGCTCTCTGGCAATCTGCATGATCTCCATCACCTTATCCTCAGACATATCCAGTGCCTCGGCTAACTCGGCAACGGAAGGCTCATAGCCCAGCTCCAGAGTCAGTTTTCGCTGCATCTTGGACATCTTGTTGATGGTTTCCACCATATGCACTGGTACACGGATGGTACGTGCCTGATCTGCCAGGGCTCTTGTGACCGACTGTCTGATCCACCAGGTCGCATATGTACTTAACTTGTAACCTTTTGTATAATCGAACTTCTCTACACCCTTGATCAGACCTAAGTTTCCCTCCTGGACTAAGTCAAGGAAACTCATGCCTCTGCCGGTGTAGCGTTTCGCAATACTCACTACCAGACGCAGGTTTGCTTCGATCAGGCGTTCTTTTGCCTGTTCGTCACCTTCTGCTTTTCTCTTTGCCAGTTCCATCTCCTCATCTGCGGAAAGAAGTGGGACTGTACCGATCTCCTTCAGATACATACGAACCGGATCTTCGGTACCGATGCCTTCCAGAAGATCAATGGCATCCAGATCGATGTCATCCTCATCGGAATCCTTCATAAAACGCTCATCGTCATCATCATCCAAAAGCAGTGGATCTTCCGCTAACAGATTATCATCAATGACAGGAATCACATCGATCCCGTGGTTTTCCAAATAGGAATAAATCTGCTCCATCTGCTCAGTGGAAAGATCGTCACCTGTGAAGAAATTATTGATCTCTGTCACATCCAGCGCGTTATGCTTTCCTTTTGCAAGCTCTACAAGCTTTTTGAGTTTCTCTAAAAATGTACTTTTTTCCACCAATTAACGTCCCTTTCTCGTTCCTGGTTTCTTGATGCTACACAATTAATCATTATACAACATTTTTAGACATTTTTCAAGGAAATTTTGCTATAACCATTCAGAAAATGCCTACCTATCTGCAGCAATTTCCTTTATTCCAGAAATAATGGAGATCCGTTTTTGCAGGTTTACGATCTCCACATCCGTTTTTGCTCCGCCAAATTCTCCATCTAACACCCAGTCCACTGGTTCCTCCGCGTGAATGGTCAGGCGGGAGGTCTTAAAACGATAGACATATTCACTCTGTTCTTCTTTTAAGATCATGGAAGAGAGTATATTCGTCAGTTCCATTGGTGTTTTTGGCGTCCGGATCAGAAGTACCTCAAAAAGTCCATCATCCAGACGTACATTGGACGCCACCAGTCCCTTGAAACCACCGACGCTGATGGTATTGGTTACCATTCCGAAAATGAAATCCCCCTCCAGCGTCATTTCATCCGATTCTACGGTCATGGTATAGGATTTCAGATTCGTTAAGCTTTTTACCCCTTCCAGCATATATGCCTGATGGCCCAGAAGATTTTTCTTTTCCTGTGGCGTCATGTAAGAAACCTCTGTAAATGCGCCAAAAGCCGCTACATAGACGAACGTTCTTTCCTCACAGAAAAAACCGATATCCACCGGCTGCGGATGTCCGTCTATCACGGTCTGAGCTGCTTTCATGGTGTTGGAAGAAATCTGAAGACTGGAAGCAAAATCGTTGGTGGTCCCTGCTGGAATATAGCCCAGGACCGGTAACCTATAAAGTCTGGTCATGCCGGAAATCGTCTCGCTTAAAGTGCCGTCCCCACCACTGCAGACGATCATATCAAAATCCGCTCCCTGTTTTTGAGCCACATTGGTCGCATCCAGAGCCGCCTGAGTAATATGGACCGTCACATCCCAATCCGCCTTGGTAAACAGATCCAGAACACTCATCAGATACCGTTTCATCCGCTCTTTTCCCGCTGTGGGATTGATAATAAAAAGGACCTTTTTCATGCCAGCACCTCCATCAATTTCTGATAATATGCCTGAAATGCATTGGGAATCGCATAGCGGTTTTGAAGTTCCTGCCGCTCCACTGCCAGATACTGTCCAGGAATCTGATCTGTCTGCACCAGATAGCCATTCATATGCCACTCCACATGGCTGAAAATATGTTTGGCATTTCCAAGCGGTTCCACGCTTTCTACTGTCACGCCCTGTTCTTTTTCCAGATATTCTCTTACCTCGTCAGCCGTCAGATAATGGTCCGTATTGGGAAATTCATAAAGGGAAGCCAGCAGTCCCTGATCCGGCCGTTTCCGGATCGCTGCCTTTTTGCTGCTGCAGATCAGAAGAACGGTTTTTTCCTCGATCTTACGGGGCTTTTTCGGCGCTTTATAAGGGATCGAATCCAGTAAGCCGTGACGTTTCGCCAGACATAAGGATTCCAGCGGACACTCCTCGCATCTGGGCTTTCCGTTTGGCACACAGACAATGGCACCAATCTCGATCATTCCCTGGCTAAATGCGCTGGTACGCTCCTTCGGCATGGTCTCCCGCAGCAGTTCTTCGAAATGCTTCTTCACGGATTGCTTTAAGATATCCTCATGACTTTCCAGCACCCTGGAAAGAACCCGAAGCACATTGCCGTCCACTGCCGGAACCGGATGTCCAAAAGCGATAGAAGAAATGGCTCCTGCCGTGTAACTGCCGATGCCTGGAAGCTTTAACAGCTCCTCGTAGGTCTCCGGGACCTGTCCGCCATAGTCGGATATGATCACACCCGCCGCCTTTTTCAAGTTCCTTGCTCGGTTATAATATCCTAACCCTTCCCACAGCTTCATCAGCCGCTCATCTTCCACCTCCGCTAATGCTTTCACGTCCGGCAGTGCTTCCATAAAACGGGCATAATAGGGCTTTACGGCCTCCACACGGGTCTGTTGGAGCATGATCTCCGAGATCCACACCCGGTAAGCCTCCGGTGTCTCTCTCCATGGCAGAACCCGCGCATGGCTGTCATACCAGGAAAGTAAGGGCCCGTTGATGGCTTTTAATCGCTCGATGGGAGAAAGAGGCTTCGCTTCACTTTCCAGGACCTGAAGACCTTCATATAAATGATTTATCATAAATGTATCACCTTGTTTTCTGATTTACGCATAGAGAAACGTGTACTCGAAAGTCAGTTCTCTTTTGCGTGTACTTTATCATATCACATTCTGGTTTTCGATGTAAAGTGGATGTAATATCTGCCATTATATTTTGGACTTTTCAAGAGCCATTAATCACATTATGAATAGCCTTTTTATGTGATCATATGTTATACTTAATCAAATGAACATGGAGGAAACTATATGGCTAAAGTTATCTTAATTTGTGGAAAAATCTGCAGCGGGAAATCTTACTATGCACGTAAACTAAAAGAAAAAGAACATGCAGTTATTTTGAGCAGGGATGAAATGACTTATGAATTAATAAATAATGAACAGGGTGAATTTTATAATATTTTTTCCGAAAGAGTCAATCATTATTTAAGAAAAAAGACCGTTGAAATTGTCCATGCAGGTGCGAATGTCATATTAGACTGGGGCTTCTGGACGAATGAAGGCAGAAAAGAAATTTCTAAATTCTTCAAACAAAATGATGTTTCCTATGAATGGCATTATATAGATGTATCATCAGACAAGTGGCAAATTCAAATAAAAGCCAGAAACAAACAAATAGAAAATGGAAATGGAGGACCTGACTTCTATTTAGATGAAGGCTTAATGAATAAATTACTTTCCAGATTTGAAGAGCCGTTCAAAGATGAAATGGATGTTTGGTATATCAACAATTAATCACTATCATTCATCAAAGTTGATATGTAATTCATATAATGCAAGAAACATTGGTGTAAATTCAGAATCGATGGAATGAAAAGGTTCCATGTTTGGCAACATAAATTCAAAACCATTTCTCAAGTAAAAATCAACTGCATCTGGAACAGCATGCAAAAAAGCTGCTTTTACACCAACAATCGTTTTTGATAAGTTTTCAATATAATCAATAATACTACGTAGCACCCATACAGATACTGGTAAATCTTCATCGCCATATTCAAAAAATATATTCTGATATTTTTGATTTACTGCAAACATCTTAATCTCAATTGCAGATACGGCACAGTTTTGTTTATCATAGATTTCACCAGTAGCTTTTGCTTCTTCCTCATCCAAACGAATTCGATCAATATACGGGATTGATGTAACCGCAAGTGTATAGAACGACACAATATCGCGATCAATTTCATGTCCGTTCTTGTCCTTTAAAATATTCCAGACAACATAAGTTACACCATTACCATCATCTGCGTAATCGATTGCTTCGTCCGAAATAAATTCGTTAAAATTTTGATAGCCATTTCCCGCGTCAAACTGCTTAATTTTGAAAAGAAAATCCTGATATGAATCTCTAAGCGTTTTCACATCAGGATTAAATACATCAATATGGTCATGTGACTTATTATTTGCGTGTGCCAAATAACTTACCTGCTTTCTTGCAAGATTCCAAAAATTCGGTTGATACTTTACTGTCATTAAAGTGTTTGATGAATATTTTAGAATCTTTTTCTTTTATTACTGGTACAACATTAACCGGTTTCGCTAAAACAGCCATTTGCTCAACCTCCTTTGTTTCATTATTCGTGCATAGTCCAGATTTCCTATTCATATTATATCACCTGTTAAGATTATACGCAACACATGAAATTCCATGCAATCACATTAAAAAACAAAGGTGACATAAGGTTTAAAAACCGACGTTAAAAATATACAAATTCTAACGCCGGTCTTTCCAATTTATTCATTCACACATATCCATAAATTCCCCGGACAGATACCTCTCCTGACATCACCTGGGAAATACTTCCATCTTCCCGTTCTACCAGGAGTTCTCCTCCATCGGTGATTCCCCGGCAGATACCGCAGTATTCCTGTTTGGGTGCTAATACTTTGACCTGACGGCCAAGGTTGGCTAATTTACTTTCGTATTCTTCTTTCAGACCGGACAGATCGGCTGTTTTTAAAAAGATCTCGTAATATTGTTCCATCCGTTTCATGATGGCAGCGATCAGTTCGCTGCGCTTCCATGATTTACCAGATTCCAGATAGAGGGACGTAGCTGTTGCGGCAATGTCCTCCGGAAAATCAGGGGTGTTGACGTTGATTCCGATTCCAACGATGATATAGCGGATAGAATCCAGATCAGTACTCATCTCTGTCAGGATGCCACAGATCTTTTTACCGGAAAGCACCAGGTCGTTTGGCCACTTAATCTTAGTCTCCATGCCTGTGATATCCTGGATTCCGGAGGCCACTGCCATGGCGGCTACCAGGGTCAGCATGGATGCGTGCTCCGGTCCCACCTGGGGCTTTAACAGGAAGCTCATCCAGATACCGCTTCCTGCAGGAGACTTCCATACTCTTCCACGGCGGCCTTTTCCTGCCTCCTGACATTCTGCCACGACCAGAAGTCCTTCCTCTGCACCTTCCTCGGCCAGACGGCGCACCTGATTATTGGTGGAGTCGATCTTGTCATAGTATTTCACTGGAAGTCCCAGCTGCTGATCGCCCATGCAGCTTTCCAGCTCCGCGGCCGTCATCACATCGGCGCTTTCTACCAGTCGGTAACCCTTATTCCGCACCGCCTCAATCTCATATCCCTCTTCCCGCAGCTGGTTGATCACCTTCCAGACTGCGGTTCTGGATACATTTAACTTCTCACATAACTCCTGTCCGGACAGATATCCATCACAGGATTTTAATAATCGGATAATCTCTGCTTTCACGTTCTACCTCCAGATACTGATGGCACTGATTACCGTCACGATCAGCAAAAAACCAGCAATCACAAACGGAACCACAGCTCCAGCCTTTTTCTTTTTATCTCTTCCACTCTGCCGGTACTGGTAAACTCCATTGACCAGGTTCAATACCGCTGCCAGAAGAAAGATCAGTGGAAATAAGATCCGGTTATCCTCCGGATTCAAAAACGCGATCACAGCAAAAAGCACCACCAGAAAGCCGATCACGATGTGGATCCAATCCAGGATCAGTGCCGCGTTTCTGGGACCTTTTTTCGTATCCTGTCCATAAATCATGAAAAATTACACTCCTAATGTCGCAGCCATAACCGCTTTGATGGTGTGCATACGGTTCTCTGCCTCATCAAATACCTTAGACTGCGTTGATTCAAATACTTCATCAGTTACTTCCATGTCGATGATGCCGAAACGCTCGCTCATTTCCTTACCGATCTTAGTCTTTAAGTCATGGAAAGATGGCAGGCAGTGTAAGAAGATCGCTTTCTCTCCTGCATTCTCCATTACGGCTTTCGTCACTTTGTATGGAGTCAAATCCTGGATACGTTCGGTCCAGACACTGTCCGGCTCACCCATAGATACCCATACATCGGTATAGATCACGTCAGCGTCTCTGGTACCTTCCATCACATCCTCGGTTAAAGTGATGGTGGAACCAGATGCTTTTGCGTATTCCTGGCACTGCGCCACCAGTTCTGCGTTCTGGAAATATTTTTCCGGCGCGCAGGCAGTGAAATCAAGGCCCATCTTCGCGCAGGCGATCATCAGGGAATTACCCATATTATATCTTGCATCGCCCATATATACAAGTTTAATTCCCTTTAATTTTCCAAAATGTTCCCTGATGGTTAAAAGATCAGCCAACATCTGAGTCGGATGATACTCGTTGGTCAAACCATTCCACACAGGAACTCCTGCATATTTTGCCAGTTCTTCTACGATGGCCTGACCATATCCACGGTACTCGATGCCCTCATACATCCGTCCAAGAACTCTTGCAGTATCTGCAATGCTCTCTTTTTTGCCGATCTGGGAACCAGTTGGATCCAGATAAGTGGTTCCCATGCCAAGGTCATGAGCTGCCACCTCGAAGGCACAACGGGTCCTGGTGCTGGTCTTTTCAAAGATCAGAGCCACATTTTTCCCTTTATGGATATCAACCGGAATGCCCTTTTTCTTTTTATCCTTTAAATCTGCCGATAAATCCAGCAGATACTGGATTTCCTCTGCTGTAAAATCCTTTAATGTTAAGAAATTTCTACCTTTTAAATTCATAGCATTTCCTCCGTATTTATACTGTACTGTATTTTTATACAGAATTATAGTATACTATGAATAAATATGCAATAGATATTTTTCATTTATTTTCTGTTTTAATTCTGCAGGGGTGTAAATATGGAAACGGCTGATCCGGAAACTGCGGGCGGTATCCTCTAAAAAGGAAAGATACAATTCCTTGTAGGTCCAGTTTTTCTTCAGTTTCATGCGCTGCGCCAAAAATGGAAATACCTGTTCTGTGTAGATCCGGTAACCGGATAACTCCTCCGGAATCTGTTCTGGCATCGGAAGCAGTCCACAACGGGTGAATTCTTCTATCTCCGTAAGAAACCGTTCAAAATAGTAAACGTCAGACTCCGGCGCATAGAGATAATACCAACGCCCTTCCAATCCATAAAGTACCCTCTTGGCATCATAATAACCCAGTGTCATATTTTTTCTGGCTCTGGTCCGGTCAAACTCCAGAATTCCGCCCAAGTCCTGTCTGGGAGCAATGTGAGTCACATGAACATCCTCAGGGATTTCCGTTGTACGCTCACTGTCATAGCCAAGACCGTAGATGCGTATCACCAGAATATCCTTATAATCATGCTCCAGGAGAATATTGATGGGCACATTGTTCCAGCCACCGCCATCCAGATACCGTTTTCCACCTAATTTGTCATTGCGGAACGCCGGGAAATAGGCGCTGGCAAGCAGCATATCTCCGATCTCCCCATCTGGAATATCCTTTGCATTTAGCACCAGCAGTTCCCGGTCAGTGACAGAATAGGTAGTCAGATACAGTTCTCGGTCAGAGCTGCGGATTTTGTCCTCATCAACAACGGATTCAATCAGGTTTTTTAGCGGCGTAATGTCAAGGCCTTTGTCTTTTAAGATTCTCTTGGCATCCTCTGCCACTTTCACCAGATCCAGAGATTTCAGATCCAGTTTTTTCACTGTCTCGATCACGTCATCATCCACATTGATCACCTGGGAGTATCGGATATTTTCCCAGATCTCTTCCGCTTTTTCAAGATCATCCATACAGATAAGGGCGCCATTTAAGGCGCCCACTGATGCACCCGCGATTCCGCGGATCTTAATTCCAGCTTCCCGGAGGGCTTTCCAGGCGCCGATCTGATATGATCCTCTGGCACCACCGCCCTCCAGTACAATTCCGTATTCTTTTGTCAGATCAAGCTGAAAACGCATGATAACACCCCTCCAAAAGAAAAATTATGCTTAAGAATTACTGTGTTTTTTCGTCTTTTGCTACTTCCGCAACGGATTTTACCAGACCAGCCAGTCCCTGGATCTCTGATGGGATGATGATCTTGGTTGCTTTGCCGTCAGCTGCCTTGGCAAAGGCCTCTAAGCTCTTTAACTGGATCACCGCATTGTCTGCGCCAGCCTCTTTGATGAAACGGATACCATCTGCCGTTGCCTGTTGGATCTTTAAGATCGCTTCTGCCTGGCCTTCTGCCTCTTTAATCCGTTTCTCCTTCTCTGCCTCTGCGCGGAGGATCGCGGACTGCTTATCAGCCTCTGCGTCCAGGATCACAGACTGTTTTTTACCTTCTGCCACCAGAATGGTGGATTTCTTCTCACCTTCTGCCTTTAAGATAGCTTCACGGCGCTCACGCTCTGCCTTCATCTGTTTCTCCATGGCATCCTGGATGGCAGCAGGCGGAATAATGTTCTTTAACTCTACACGGTTCACCTTAATTCCCCATGGATCTGTTGCCACATCCAGGGCAGCACGCATCTTGGTATTGATGGTCTCTCTGGAGGTTAACGTCTGATCCAGCTCCAGATCTCCGATGATATTCCTTAAAGTCGTTGCAGTCAGATTCTCAATGGCCATGATCGGATTTTCCACACCATAAGTATAAAGCTTTGGATCGGTGATCTGGAAAAATACGACCGTATCAATCTTCATGGTAACGTTATCTTTGGTGATCACCGGCTGTGGCGGGAAATCCACTACCTGCTCTTTTAAGATCACACGTTTTGCCACACGGTCAATAAATGGTGCTTTCACATGAAGACCTACATTCCAGGTCCCCTGGTATGCGCCCAGCCGCTCTACTACCATAGCCTGCGCCTGCGGCACGATCTTTACGCAGCTTGATAAAATGATCAGTGCCAGAATAGCAAGAATTAATAACCCAATTAATAAACCCATACTACATTTCCTCCTTATGTCTGCTGACAATTAATTTAACTCCCTGGATACTCTGGACCACTACCATGGTATCCGGTGGATAACAGGTTTCTTCATCCTGGCTTCTGGCCGTCCACTCCTGACCACCTGCCAGCACAGTTCCTGTTCCTTTCTGGTTGTTGATCTCTTCTGTTACCCGGACCTCGCTGCCGATAAGACTGTCTGCATTCGTTCTGGTCACCCGTCCAGACAAGCATTTCAGGGCAAATGGCCGGGTAAAAACAAGAAGCACAAATGACACGATCACAAATCCAAGAAGCTGCATCTCTAATGACACGTGAAACAGGGACAAGAGAAATGCCGCCAATGCGCCTCCAGCAAACCAGATCGTCGTCAATGCCATAGTGGCTGCCTCTATGATCACTAAGAACACAAAACCGATCAGCCAGTAAACAGATGCCATATATACTACCCCCTTTCTGTAAACACAGCTTTTGACCACTCTGATACCTGATCTTCCGCTATTTATTTCTGATTTCTCCGCTGCCTTGCCACTTCGAACATCAGTACGGAAGAGGCAATGGCTGCATTCAAGGATTCCACGCTGCCTGCCATTGGAATTTTTACATAGGTATCTGCCAGTGACGCGATCTCATCGCTTAAGCCCTGTGCCTCATTGCCGATGAGGAATCCGGTGCTTTCCGTATAATCTTCCTGATCGTAGGAATTCTGACCCTTTAAATGGGCTGCATAGAGGTGAACTCCATGATCCTTTAACTGCAAAAGGGCTGCTTTCAAATCTTCCACATAAACAAATGGGACACGGAACACAGCGCCCATGGTAGAACGGATCACCTTTGGATTATAAATGTCCGCCGTCTGGGAATCCATGATCACACCCGTAATACCTGCTGCCTCACCAGCCCGAAGAATCGTCCCCAGGTTACCCGGATCCTGCAAACGCTCCAGAACAATGAAATGTGCTGCACCAGACTGGGACGACAGATCCTTTAATCCATAATGATACTGTTTCGCCAGCGCCAGGATTCCCTGAGGGGTCTGAGTGTCAGACATGGCCTTTAATACTTCGTCTGTTACAGTCTCTACACATTTTAATTGCTTTAACTTCTGATAAAGCGCATGGTCCGCCTTTTTCTTCTCTTCTTCCAGAAAATGCTCCGTCACGTAGACCTGCTGGATTCTGTCATCTGGCAGTTCTGCGGCCATCTTCGGTCCCTCCACTACAAACAGACCGGTTTCTGTCCGGTATTTTGCCTTTTTGGCCAGGGCTGCCGCCTGTTTTACCTTTTGGTTACTTGTGCTGCTGATCATCTGATTGCCTCCAGTTCTTCCATCCAGACACGGCTGCACGCATCACTTGGCATTCTTAAATCACCGCGTGGAGATACTGCCACCGAGCCTACTTTCGGGCCATCCGGCAGACAGGACCGTTTAAACTGCTGGGAGAAGAATCTTCTGTAAAATGTTTTTAACCATTTCAGGATGGTCTCCTTGTCATACTGTCCCTGGAACGCGTAGCACGCCAGGTAGTAAATGCGCTCCGGGTGATAACCAAACCGCAGCACATAATATAAATAAAAGTCATGAAGCTGATACGGACCTACCAGATCCTCCGTTTTCTGGGAGATCACACCGTCCTCTGGAGGAAGCAGCTCCGGGCTCACCGGAGTATCTAAAACATCCAGCAATACCGTCCGCAATTCCTCTTCCCTATAGGTATCCGCGTAATAGCGGACCAGATGCCGTACCAGTGTCTTCGGCACAGAGACATTCACTCCATACATGGACATATGATCCCCATTATAGGTTGCCCAGCCTAAAGCCAGTTCAGACATATCTCCCGTACCGATCACCAGACCTCCGACCTGGTTCGCAATATCCATTAACACCTGGGTGCGTTCTCTCGCCTGACCGTTCTCATAGGTCACATCATGAACTGCCGGATCATGTCCGATATCTGCGAAATGCTGCATCACAGAATTGCGGATGTCCACTTCCATTAAAGATGCTCCTAGCTTTTCTGTCATCACACAGGCATTATGATAGGTCCGGTCGGTTGTTCCGAAACATGGCATGGTCACGGCATGAATCTGATCTCTCGGAATCCCAAGCATATCAAATGCCCGGGCCGTCACTAAAAGCGCCAATGTAGAATCCAGTCCACCGGAAATACCGATCACCGCATGGCCTGCATGGGTATGTTCCAGACGTTTTTTCAGTCCACACGCCTGAATGGATAAAATCTCCTCGCACCTGCGGTTTCTCTCCTGCTCATCACTTGGAACAAATGGAGAAGGATCGATGAAACGCTTTAATTCAAAGGGCTCCGGCTGAAGGGAGAAATGCACTGTCTGATAAGTTTCAAGCTGCTCTGGCGTTAACTGACCGTAAGTGGTCATTCTGCGCCGCTCACTGTTCAGCCGTAAAAGATCCAGGTCCGCACAGATCGTCTGATGTCCAAAACGTTCAGAAACTGCTAACACAGTTCCATTTTCCGCAATGATATTATGACCGCCAAACACCAGATCCTGAGTTGATTCACCTTCTCCGGCATTGGAATAGATATAACCACATACCAATCTCGCAGACTGTCCGGAAATCAGGGACATCCGATAGCTGTCTTTTCCAACTGTCTCATCGCTGGCAGAACAGTTGACGATCACCGTGGCGCCTGCCATGGCATGAGAAATACTAGGCGGGCATGGAACCCACACATCCTCGCAGATTTCTGCACCTATCGTTAATCCCGGAACCGAATCACACTGAAACAAAAGATTCGTTCCCATAGGGATCTGTCCATCCTTCCATGGCACCATCACTGGTCTTTGATTTCCAGGGGTAAAATGACGCATCTCATAAAATTCTGAGTAATTTGGCAGGTGCGTCTTAGGAACCAGCCCTAAAAGCTGTCCCTGACAGACAGCTGCTGTCACATTATAAAGTTTTCCCTGATATTCCCACGGAAGTCCCACAAACAACAGCATAGGAAAATCTGCCGATGCATCCACCAATTTTTTTAGGGTTTCTTTCGCCTTCTCAAGCAGCGGCGCATGCCAGAACAGATCGTTACAGGTATAACCAGTCAGACAGAGTTCTGGAAACACCATCAGGAATGCATGATGAACCCGTCCCTCTTCCATCAATTTCAAAATCTCATTTCCATTAAATTCCGGATCAGCAACCTGAATCTTCGGCGTTGCTGCACAAACCCGTACAAATCCGTGATTCATAAAATGGAATCTCCTTTGTTTTCAATATATAGCTTAGTATACACTATTTTTTCGAAAAATGGAAGTTTACTTTTTCTTACATATCGTGTACAATAGTTTTAAATCCTAGTGAATTAATAAGAATTATAAGAAGGTGCCAAATTGAAAATCTCAACTAAGGGCAGATATGCCTTACGAATGATGCTGGAATTCGCCATGAATCCCAATGAATGTACAAAAATCAGCCAGGTGGCCAAACGCCAGGGAATTTCTGACAAGTATCTGGAACAGATCGTGACCCTGCTTGCCAGAGCCGGATATGTAAAGAGTATGCGCGGTGCCCAGGGCGGATATAAACTGGCTTTTTCTCCAGAAGAATATACCGTAGGCATGATTCTGCGTGTAACCGAAGGCAATCTGGCTCCAGTTGCCTGTCTGGAGGACGCTACCAACCAATGCGAGCGATCCCAGTGCTGCGCGACTTTAAGCGTATGGGAGAAATTAGACAAAGCCATCAACGATGTGGTAGATCATATCACCCTGGCAGATCTGGTAGAGGAACAGAAAGCAATGCCAGACTATAATCTGATGTGATCAGATTCCAACAGAACTATATGAACGCAGATAAGCATTCCCCCGCTTCAAGTGCGCGGAGCACTAAGTAGCGGGTGAGGGGGGATGCTTATGTCAGTGGGAGTTGAAAGCTCCCACTGACAGATCGCGAAGCGACTGCGTTCATGAGCAAGTAGCGAAGCGGATTGCGAATGTCCGCTTTACCCATGACTTTCCCGGCCTGTCCGTTTCAAAGACAGACCGGGATTTTTATGCTCTGTTATACTCAGTTATTCTCTGCTATCTTGCACCCTTATCGTAAGGAATACCCTCCGCCTTAGGAGCCTGGGAATTCTTGGATGTAAAGGCCAGAATGATCATGGATGCGATAAATGGCATCATACTGTAAATGTTCTTAGACCAGCCAAGGGTGGACAAAACCGTGGAGTCCGCGATATTCGCCAAAGAACGGAATACTGCAAAGAACACAGCCGCAGCTGCGATCCGGTACGGTTTCCACTGTCCAAAGATCATAACTGCTAAAGCCAGGAATCCGGCGCCTGCCACACCAACCTCGAAGTTCCAGGTAGTAACAGACGGTACGATGTATGCGAAACCACCGATTCCACCAAGAACACCGGAGATCATGACGCCGATATAACGCCACTGGTACACATTGATGCCCACAGAATCAGCCGCCTGTGGGTGCTCACCACAGGCTCTCAACCGCAGCCCCCATTTAGTACGGAACAAGAACACATGGCTGCAGATCAGAATGATGATACCGATGATCAGGAAAATGTTAATGGTCACTGGACCTAATTTGTAGATAAATGCGCTGTTATCGTAAGTCAGCTTTGCGGAGGAAGCACCGCTTCCGTTAGCATTGGCATTGTTAAACGCCTTCACCACAACGATAGCAAATGCTGTCGCCATCATGTTCAATGCAGTACCGCCGATGGTCTGATCTGCTTTTAAAGTAATGGCAGAAAAACCAAGAAGCAGCGAATACACCAGTCCAGCCAATGCGCTTGCCAGAATGGAAACCGCTACCAGCGCTGGGGTCGGCATGGAACCGCCAAATAAAGAAAGGACAAACACGCCTGCCAGTCCGCCAATGGCCATGATTCCTTCCAGAGCGATATTGATAACGCCGCTTCGCTCAGAGAACATACCGCCAAGGGCTACCAGGGATAATACAACTGCATAAAGTAAAGTAAATTTAATCAGCAGGAACATCAGTTCTTCTCCTCCTTTCCCTTTTTCGCCAGAGCTTTCATGATCACAGACTTGAACAGGCTTACAAACGCACACAGGTAAATGATCACAGCTACAATAAAGTTGGCAATCTCAGGCTGGAAATACTTGGTAGGAAGATATGCTCCTCCGACCGAAATGTGGGCAACAAAGATTGCCGCAAAAATCACGCCTAACGGATTGCTCATGGCAAGCAGGGCAACCGGAATACCGTTAAATCCAATGCCCGGAAGCTCGGTGGATACCTGTGGGTTCCACTCTGCCGCACCAGACAGGAAATATAAGCCCGCGCCGATTCCGGCTAACGCGCCGGAGATCATCATGGAAAGAACGATATTGCGTCTTTCATTGATACCTGCATACTTTGCCGCATCCTTATTAAAACCACAAGCCTTTAACTCATATCCGAACGTAGTCTTATTCAGGATAATATACATGATAATTGCGATCAAAATTGCGATAAAGATCGCGATGGTGGTGGAACTGGTCTTAAAAATACTGTTTAAGCCCATATCCGGAATCAGGGAAGACGGAGAAACCGAGCTTAACTTGTAAGTTCTGGTAGTTTTCTGGTCATACATTCCCTTAAAGGTGCTGTACATCAGTTCATTGACCAGGTACAGACCGATCCAGTTAAACATGATGGAAGTAATCACTTCATTTACATTGAAATATGCTTTAAAAAATCCAGGAAATGCACCCCATATAGCTCCGCATACCATCGCTGTCAGCAGACAGAGATACCATGGCATATGCAGGATAATGGCACTGAACAGTGCGCCAAAAATGCCAACGGTGTACTGTCCTGCCGCTCCGATATTGAACAGACCTGTCTTAAATGCAAACGCAACAGAAAGACCAGTCATGATCAGCGGCGCAGCCTGGGAGATCTCACTTCCGATTCCCTTTGGTCTTAAATAAAAACCTCCCTGGATAATACGGGTAAAGCCGTTCCAGGCATTCTCTGCATTGATACAATACAGGATGATCAGTCCCACAAGCAGTCCGATTGCGATACATAACAGGGAAGCCGCAATAGACAGGATGGAATCTTTTTTCTTTTCGTTCATCTCTTACGATACCTTTCTTATTTTCTGCGTAACTGTTCAGAATACCTTCACAGTCACTTTTCTATCACACTTCTGCAGGAACGGTGTCACGTTTCGCACCAGCCATATAAAGGCCAAGCTCTTCCACGGTTACCTTCTTCGGATCAAGCTGTCCTACCAGCTCACCCTCATACATTACCAGGATACGGTCAGAAACATCCATAGCCTCATCTAACTCTAAAGATACTAATAAAACAGCCTTTCCACTGTCTCTCTGTGCCACCAGCTGTTTATGGATATACTCAATCGCTCCAACATCCAGGCCGCGGGTAGGCTGGACTGCCACCAGAAGTTCTGGGGCTTTGTCGATCTCACGGGCGATGATGGCCTTCTGCTGGTTACCACCAGACATACTTCTGGTAATGGTGACAGGACCCTGTCCACTTCTCACATCATATTGTTCGATGAGGCGAACCGCATGATCCCGTACTGCTTTGGACTTGATAAATCCATGCTTCTGGAATTCTGGAGCCCAGTATCTCTGAAGGACCATATTCTGTTCCAGGCTATAATCCAGTACCAGGCCATGTTTATGCCGGTCTTCCGGGATATGGCTCATGCCAGCCTTGGAACGATCCCGAATGGAAGCATGGCTGATATCCTTACCACAGAAGGTAATGGTTCCGCCTGTGATATTCTCAAGGCCGGTCAGTCCCTGGACAAACTCACTCTGTCCATTACCATCAATACCGGCGATACAGACGATCTCGCCACGGCGTACATTGAAAGAAACGTCCTTTACCGCATTATTGGAATGAGCCTTGCTCGGAACCGTCATATGCTCAACTTTCAGAACAGTCTCACCTGGCGTGGACGGCTTCTTATCTACGGAAAAGCTGACATTGCGTCCTACCATCATACGGGATAATTCTTCCTTGGTTGTATCCTTGATATCTACTGTACCGATGTATTTGCCTTTACGGATAATAGTACAACGGTCCGCCACCTCCATGATCTCATTTAACTTGTGAGTAATAAATAAGATGGATTTGCCCTCTTTTGCCAGGCTCTTCATGATCTTCATCAGTTCTTCGATCTCCTGAGGAGTCAGAACTGCTGTCGGCTCATCGAAGATCAAAACCTCATTATCACGGTATAGCATCTTTAAAATCTCAGTTCTCTGCTGCATACCAACCGTAATATCAGAAACCAGCGCGTCCGGGTCTACCTTCAGACCGTATTTGTTGCTTAACTCCAGCACTTTCTCTCTCGCTTTCTTCTTCTCCAGAAAAAGTCCCCTGGTTGGTTCAACTCCCAGAATGATGTTATCCAAAACAGAAAAACATTCTACCAGCTTAAAATGCTGATGAACCATACCAATGTTCAGATCATTGGCATCGTTTGGCGTGTTGATCTTCACTTCCTGTCCGTTTTTCTTGATGACTCCGGAGGTTGGCTGATATAACCCGAATAAAATACTCATCAGAGTAGACTTACCGGCGCCATTTTCTCCTAACAGGGCGTGAATCTCCCCTTTCCGAAGCTGAAGGGTAATGTTATCATTGGCCCTGATACCCGGAAAATCCTTTGTGATGTTTAACATCTCAATAATGTACTCATGTCCCATATGCGTTTTCCTCTTCGTTTATTTTTACCGCTGTTTCCAACTAATTATTAGTATAACAGTTTTTTTCCACAAAAAAAAGAGAAGAGACTGAATTCTCTTCTCTTTTTTTCAAAAATTTACTGAACGTAATCAACAGTAACGTGGGAACCCACCTCTGGCTGGTTCTCAGTATCGTTAGATACGGAGATAGAACCATCCTTCAGACCGCTTAAGATCGTCTCATACTCATCCTTTGTAAAGGTTTTGAAGCCCCAGGAAGCGTCATCAGTAGGAAGTCCAAGGTAATCGCCCTGTCCAAGACCAAGAATCTCGGATTTGCCTGCATGAGAAGACCATTCGTTATTGAAGTATGCATCTAATGCATCGGTAACTGCAGAGCCTAAGCCCTTCATAGCAGAGGTGATACAGATGTCACCAAGCTTTGCGTGCTGGTCAACGTCAACACCGATCAGCTTGCCGTCGTATTCTTTTGCTGCGTCAACAACAGAAGTATAGATACCGCCGCCGCAAGCGAATACAACCTGTGTGCCGTCTGCGAACCAGCCTTCCATCTTAGCTGTGATCGCATCATCACCATAGAACTGGCCGCCATAGTAATACTTCACGTTTACATCAACGCCCATCTCTTCAGCAGCTGCATTAATACCCTGTACATATCCGTAACCGTAACGGATAACTGCCGGAACTGCGATACCACCTAAGAAACCAAGGCTCGTGTAACCATCTTTTACTGCGCCGTAACCAGCTAAATAACCAGCCTGCTCTTCCTCGAAGGAACAGATATATACGTTGTCTTTCACGCCGGTTGCTTCGCCGGACAGATTTACTACATCACCATCTGTAATATCAATGCCGATGAAAGTAACATCTGGATTGATCTCCTGCTCCTCAGCAATTGCCGGTCCAAACAGATAACCAGGCATAACAACAACCGTTGCGCCCTCAGCGATCGCTAAATCGATAGAGTTAATCCTCTCCTCGTCAGTATCCTCTGCCGGTTTGAAGTACTCTGTCTCGATACCGTGCTCTTTACCATAAGCAACGCAGGTCTCCCATGTGATCTGGTTGAAAGACTCATCTGTGATGTCTCCAGAGTCTGTGATCATTGCGATCATCTGATCGCCGGAAACTTCCTTGTTCTCAGCGCCTGCCTCTGCTGCAGTTGTCTCTGCCGCATCAGCTGCTGCAGTTGTCTCTGCTGCTTTGGTAGTCTCAGCTGTTCCGTTAGAGGAACCACATCCAGCCAGCATGGAAGCTGCCATAGAAGCTGCTAATAACACGCTTAATGTTCTTTTCTTCATGAATTTCTCCTCCTGATCTTTGTGATAAATTTGAAAATTTACGCACATTTACGAAGATAGTATACTATTGAATGAGAAATTCGTCAATCTGATTTCTTATGTTTCTTTTTCACGCAAGTGCGCATCCCGCGGAGCGTTTTTATGTCATAGGACGAAGTTTCCTATGACATAAAAAAGGGCTCTCCCTGTTTCAGGAAAGCCCCTAAAGCCTTTATCTATGCGGTTTTTCGTTTGATCATAAATTACTCATATTAAAAGGATAAATTAGAATTTACCCTCTTTTGCAGCCATCTCGATGGCAACAGCTACAGATACAGTCATACCAACCATTGGGTTGTTACCTGCGCCGATCAGACCCATCATCTCTACGTGAGCTGGTACGGAAGAGGAACCTGCGAACTGTGCATCGGAGTGCATACGTCCTAAGGTATCAGTCATACCGTAGGAAGCAGGACCTGCTGCCATGTTATCTGGATGCAGAGTACGACCTGTACCACCACCGGATGCTACGGAGAAGTACTTCTTGCCAGCTTCCAGACGCTCTTTCTTATAAGTACCTGCTACTGGATGCTGGAAACGGGTTGGGTTGGTAGAGTTACCAGTGATGGAAACGTCTACATTCTCTTTCCACATGATCGCTACACCCTCTGGAACGCTGTTTGCGCCGTAGCAGTTAACCTTTGCACGAAGTCCCTCAGAGTAAGACTTGCGGGAAACTTCTTTTACTTCGTTGGTATATGGGTTGTACTCAGTCTCTACGAAAGTAAATCCGTTGATACGGGAAATGATCTGAGCTGCATCTTTTCCAAGACCATTCAGGATAACACGCAGAGGTTTCTGACGAACTTTGTTTGCTTTCTCAGCGATACCGATTGCACCCTCAGCAGCTGCGAAAGACTCGTGGCCTGCTAAGAAGCAGAAGCACTCGGTCTCTTCTTCCAGAAGCATCTTACCAAGGTTACCATGTCCTAAACCTACTTTACGGGTATCAGCAACAGAACCTGGAATACAGAATGCCTGAAGGCCTTCACCGATTGCTGCAGCAGCCTCAGAAGCTTTTCTGCATCCTTTTTTGATTGCGATTGCAGCACCTACGATGTAAGCCCAGCAAGCGTTCTCAAAACAGATTGGCTGAATGCCTTTGATCTGATTGTATACATCCAGTCCGGCATCTTTGGTGATCTTCTCAGCCTCTTCGATGGAAGCGATGCCATAACTGTTCAGAACTTTATTGATCTGATCAATACGTCTCTCATATGATTCGAATAATGCCATGATATGTAATCCTCCTTATTCCTGACGTGGGTCAATAATCTTAACTGCATCTGCTACACGGCCATACTGACCTTTTGCTTTCTCCCATGCAGTGTTAGGATCATCACCCTTCTTGATGAAGTCAGTCATCTTGCCCAGGGATACGAACTGATAACCAATGATCTGATCATCTGCATCCAGTGCAATACCGGTTACATATCCTTCTGCCATTTCCAGATAACGAGGACCTTTCTTTAAGGTTCCGTACATGGTACCAACCTGGGAACGAAGTCCCTTACCAAGATCTTCCAGACCAGCACCGATTGCCAGACCATCCTCAGAGAAAGCACTCTGGCTTCTGCCGTAAACGATCTGTAAGAACAGTTCTCTCATAGCGGTGTTGATCGCATCACAAACAAGGTCTGTATTTAAAGCTTCCATAACGGTTAAACCTGGAAGAATCTCTGCTGCCATAGCTGCGGAATGGGTCATACCGGAGCAACCGATGGTCTCAACCAGAGCCTCCTGAATAATACCCTCTTTTACGTTTAAAGAAAGTTTGCATGCACCCTGCTGTGGAGCACACCAGCCTACACCATGAGTAAAGCCGGAAATGTCTTTTACTTCTTTAGCCTGCACCCACTTTGCTTCTTCCGGAATCGGTGCAGCACCATGATGTACACCCTGTGCTACTGGGCACATTGTTTCTACTTCATGTGAATAAATCATGATAAAACTCCTTTCAAATTAAGTAATAATTGTGAAGTACTTTGTTAAATTTATCACATCATACTTGATAATATTTTCTCACAAAAGTCTCAATTCGTCCAGTGTTTTTTTCAAAAAACAATTTTTTTCTTTGATTTGTTCCAATTACCGACGTTTTCCGCGTCTTACACTGGCCTGTTTCCGCTCATTTAACAACTTCTCAAACTCTTCCTGGCTGCAGCCGATTTCCTGGAGACGTCTTAATCGGCGTTCTCTTCTGGCTGCTGCCGCTTCCGCTTCCTGTTTTTTCTTCTTCTGCAGGAAATAAACAGCTGCACCTGCGGCTGCCCCGACAATAGCAACAAGAAGCAGAGGAACCACAATCTTAAGAGGCACTCCTCCAGAGACGTTTTTATTCTCTGGGTTTGATTTAGAAACCGTTTTATCAGGGCCGGATGGCTGCACGCTATCTGTCACAGTACCGTGTTCCTGTCCATCCTTTTCAGTTCCGGTTCCATCGACACTGGAAGCAGCCGCCTCTTCTGTCGCTTTTAAAGATGCAGAAATCAGATACACGCCTCCAATCTTCCGGTCATTATAAGTGTATTGCAGATAAGCTGCCGCCCCAACTGGAGCGTCAGCCGGAATATCCGTCATGATCTGGCTGTCAACGTCCGCAAAAGAGGCCTCCTTGGGTACCGTGATGACTGCCTGGTCATCCATCGAAAGATCAGAAGACTGATACGTCTGATCTCCGATCAGAACAGTCTGGGCACCGGTCAGAAGCGTTTCATTTTCTGAAATATTCAGATTTTTCACAGAAGCAAAGCCAAAATCCAAAAGCGCCTTTGCATCCACATAATACTGTGGCTGCGTTCCTTTTAAAATAACAGAAACCAGGTTCTGTCCCTCTCTTGCCGCATAAGTAACCAGTGTATTACCCGCAATGGATGTGTAGCCTGTCTTACCCGCCACAGCACCTTCGCAATAATAATCAGGATTATCCGGTCCTGCCATCAGGATCCGGTGCTCCATTTTGAAGCCAATCCCTTCTGGATTATTGATCGTTTCTGTGATTTTATGACTTTTAGCAGAACTGATGGCCAGAACCGTCTCATTGTGAAAAGCCGCAGTAGCGATCAAGCCCATATCATAAGCACTGACATACTGATTCTCATCATTTAAACCGGAAGGATTCGCAAAATGACTTTCCTGACAACCAAGCTCCGCGATCTTCTGGTTCATCATTTCCACAAATGCTTCCCGGCTTCCGGCAACATGCTCCGCAAGGGCATTGGCAGACTGGTTGCTGGAGATCAGTAAAAGCGCGTATAAACAGTCCTCCACTGTCAGTTTATCGCCCTCTTCCAGGGACAGTTTATTGCCGCTTCCTGCCTCCACATTATAAACTGCATCATGAGAAAATGTGACTACATCGTCCAAAGAAGCATGTTCTGCCACCACCAAGGCGGTTAAGAGCTTTGTGATACTGGCTGGCGGAAAAGTCTGGTGGATCTGCTGTCCAAAAATAACTGTGCCCGAGTCCATATCCATCAAGATTCCAGAATCTGCCAGAATCCCAACGTCTGATGGCCAGTCAGGCTTGGCGTATGCCGTTATGGTACCTCCCATCAAAATTGCCGCTGTCAGCAGAAAGCCTGCCGTTTTCCGGCAGAAATGGCGTAAATTCATGTATGTATTCTCCAATCTTTTTCAATACATTTTACTGCACGATTCGTCGCACTGCAAGAATGGAACGGTAAGCGGCATTACCTACTTTGATTCCAGTACTTGGAGAGCTGGCATGAACAATCTTTCCGTTGCCAATATAAATTCCGATATGCCCCGCATAACAGATCAGGTCTCCCGGCTGGGCATCGGCATAGCTGACTCCCGTACCGCTGCCTCGCTGTTCGGAAGAGGTTCGCGGCAAAGTGACTCCAAAATGTTTGTATACACTATACACAAATCCGGAACAATCTGCTCCATTGGTCAGACTGGTTCCTCCATAAACATATGGATTCCCCACAAATTGAAGTCCGTAATCTGCCACTGCCCGCCCTGCTGCGCTTCCGCCAGAACTTTTGGTGGTACTGGACTGAGTGGTTGTTGTAGACTTCGAGGTGCTGGTATTCGTGGTATTTGTCGTTGTGGTACTTCCAGATCCCGCAGAATTTGCACTGCTGGTATCCGATGCTGATGGACCTGTCTGGTTAGAGTTATCCGCCGCAGTTGTTTCTGCTGCCTGCGTCGGCGCAGCGCTCTGATTTTTCGTTGTGCTGGCTGAATCCGGATTGGCAGCGATCACCGTATTCTTTGTCCCATCTTTGGAAGCTGCTTCCTGTGCAGCTAAAGCCGCAGCCTTTGCTGCCTCCTGTTCCGCGATCGCCTTCCGCTCTGCTTCCGCCTGAGCCCTCTGCCTTGCTTCTGCCTCCGCTAATGCTCTTTGTCTCTCTTCTGCATCTGCCTTCCGGATCTCTTCATTTTTCTTTGCGATGGTCTGGGTATAGGCTGCAGCCGCTTTCTTTGCAGCCGCTAACTGGGTATCGAAATCCGCAATCTGGGAACGTTTTTTCGCGATGGTATTCTCCAGGGTCTGCTGCTGCCCCTTATATTCGATCTGCATTCCCTCCATCTCGTCTTTATCATTCTGAAGCTGCTCCTTATAAGCGGCAACCTCCATTTTGGTCTGCTGATATTCTTCCAGCTTCTTCCGGTCATAATCATAAATATCACTGATATACTCACTTTTATTTAACAGATCCGACATGCTTTTCACTTTCAAAAGGACATCCAGATATTCAGTATCACCCTTCTCGTACATATATCGGATTCTTTTTTTCATCGCTTCATACTGTTCTTTTTCGCGAACCAGGGCATCATCATAATCAGACTGTGCCTGCTGGATCTGGGAATCTTTATATTTGATATCTTCCTCTAAAAGTGTAATATCCGATAACAGTCCTGTCAGTTCTGTTTTCAGGTCCTCAACTTCTGCCTGAGCTGCATTCTTCTGCTGCTGAGCCTGATCGGCTTTCTGATTAGCAGAATCCAGCCCCTTCTGGGCATCTTTTTTCTCCTGCTGAGCCTGTGCTTTATTCGTAGCCATGGCAGTGGAAGGCTGAAGCGTTGTCATCAGTCCTGCCAATACCAGACATAATATCTGCTTTTTTCTGTTTCGCATCTAGTTTGTCTCTCCTCGCTGAGTCAGGTTCTTTAAAACCTTTAAGTATACAATAAAAAAGATAATTCCTTTTGCCACACTTGTCAAGGACAACGCCCACCACACGCCATTTAATCCAAGAGGCGTCCGCTGCAGCAGAAACGCCAGTGGAACACGGGCAGAGGTAAGGGAAATACTGATAATGGAACTCAAAAATGTCTTTCCGATACCAGAAAGCGCCCCGACTGTCATGGATTCGATGCACATAAACATCTGTGACAGTCCTAAAACCGTCAGATACTGGACACCCATAGGGATCACATCTGTCTCCTGGATAAATAACCGGAAAATCGGCTGCGCCCCAAAGATCAGAAGAAAGGAACAGAAGGTTCCCCAGACAAACATACAGGCTGCAGCTACAAAATAGCCCTTCTGCACCCGGTCATACCGCTTTCCACCGAAATTCTGTCCGGCAAACGAATTGATAGATGCTGCAAAACCATCTGCTGTCATCCAGGAAATGGATTCGATCTGGGAACCAACCCTCTGCACTGCCACTGCCGCATCTCCCCATACTGCCACGAACCGCGTCAGTACCATGGAAATCCCTGCATAGATCAGGTTCTGGATTGCAGACGGAAGCCCTAAGCCTACCATTGTTTTCATATAAGAAACAGGGACCACCTCCCAAATCCGCACATTTCCCAGAAATTCCTGATCCCTGACCGCTTTCACCAGAAAAACAGCGGTAACGATCACCTGTGCAGTCACCGTAGCGATAGCCGCACCGGCCGCTTCCATGCGGGCAAATGGACCAATACCGAAAATCAGCAGCGGATCCAGGATCATATTAGTGCCAAGTCCAAGTACATTTGCTAAAAACGGGGTCCGGCTATCGCCCTTTGCTGTAAAAAGCCCAGTAAAAATACCATTTAAGTAGGAAAATAAGATCATACCGCAAGTGATCTTCATATAAATGACTGCACTCTCCACAGTATTCGGATCATTTAATCCAAAAAAACTGATCAGTGGCCGACACAGGGACAGAGCCGCTACAGAAAACAGCACTGCAAACAAAATTCCAAGCTGGAGAGATCCCTGGGCATAACGGACTGCTTCTTCCTTTCTTCCCTCTCCTAACGAATGGGCCACCTTGATCTGTCCACCCATCTTTGGCAGCATCATAACTCCCTGAGACAGCCATGTATACATTCCGGCGCTTCCCACTGCCGCCACTGCAGGGGAACCCACACGGCCTACCCATGCCATATCCGTCAGATTGTAAGCCATCTGTACCAGAGAGGTGGCCATGATCGGAAGCGCAAGCCCAGTCAGAGTAGGAAAAATCGGTCCATTTAACAGATCTACTTGTTTTCTCATACCTGTTCCTTCTTTACATAACGGCGGAAAGTATAGCAGAGGTCAAAATAGGTCTCCTCGTCACTTTCCACATCCATCACCCATTGTGGATCCTGATCAAGATCAACAAAATGGGTATCTGCCTCATATGCGTAATCAATATATGTCACATGAGCGACCGTACAATACGGAAGCAGCGCCTCATATACCTGTTGCCCTCCTGCCACAAACACATCATCAGGATCTGTATCTTTTACTGCGTCCAGAACTTCCTCTACATTATGGCAAATAGTAACACATTTTGCCTGAAACTCCGGATCCCTGGTCAAAACGATGGTTTTGCGGCCATAAAGCGGCTGTCCGCCCGGCAGACTTTCCAGTGTCTTCCGACCCATGATCACCACTTTTCCCAGCGTTTCATCCCGAAACAGCTTCTGATCCTTAGGAATACTCACCAACAGATGATTATCCTTTCCAATGGCCCAGTTTTTATCTACCGCAACAATAATATTCATGAAAATATCTCTCCTCTATTCCTCTTCCTGGGCAATGATCAGTTCCTTCGCATATGGAAGGCTCTCGATCCAATGACAGAACGTATGCCACTCCTGTAATTTGTGGTTTCTGCGCGCAAAATAGATATTAACTAAAGTCTCGTAGTTCATGGTACAGGTACGCATCTGGTTATAGCTGCTTGGGAGAAGCTGGATCAGATCATACCAGTCCTCTTTCTTCTTCTCTGCCACGAATTTCTGGCGGATACTTTCCAGTCGGTCAATGATCACACCCATAAATTCCAGGGAATCTTTCGTCAGATGGTCATGGCTGAAATCATCCAGTTCAAATGCTTTGCTGTGGATCTTATGCATGGTACTGGTAGAGTTGGCTACGGTAGCTACTTTGTAAGTGTCGTATTCCTTCCACCAGTATAAGGGTGCTGTGATATCTACGGAAACGAAAATCTGGCGGATAAATTTACGATGGTCACTTCCTGCTTTGCGAAGTCTTCTTCCAAGATCCAGGTCATTCGGACCTAGACAGAAGTTGCCGTCCTCATCATAGCTGCTGTCCATCCGTCCCCAGCTGTTCATGGGATTTCTGGCACCACGCATGGCATTTTCCAGGTTCATTACACTTGTTCTCTCTAACTTGATCATCTATGGTCATTCCTCTTTCTTTTACATATATTTTTTATTATATACTATTTACCAGCGCATTGCAAATCGCAGCTGCCACATTGCTGCCGCCTTTTCTTCCGCGGGCTACAATATAAGGAACATTGTCGGTCAGAATCAGTTCTTTTGCCTGAACTACATTGACGAATCCCACCGGCACACCAATGATCAGCCGGGGCCTGATGGCGCCCTCCTGCATCAGTTCATGAAGACGCACCAGGGCGGTCGGTGCATTTCCAATCGCGAAAATGCCGTTTAAACCCAGTCTTGCAGCCTTATCCATGCTGGCACAGGCTCTGGTAATGCCATGTTTCCTGGCCTCTTCTGCCACGTCCTCGTCTGCCATGAAGCAGTATACCTCGCTGCCATAGTTTGCCAATCGCTTTTTGTTGATACCGGATTTTCCCATATTGGTGTCGGTGATGATAGGCGTGCCTTCCCGGATCGCCTGCCACGCCAGTTCCATCACGTTAGGGGAAAAGACCAGATTGTCTGCATAGTCAAAATCCGCTGTGGTATGGATCACACGCTTGATCACCGGGGCCTGTTTTTCATCCAGTACCCGGTCGCCCAATTCCTGAGTAATGATCTCAAAGCTTCGTTTTTCAATTTCCTGGGGCAGTACCTGCTCCAGCTCTGTTAATTCTGCCATGGTTCAACTCCTTTTAATCCCATCATCTCATAGATGGCTTTCATATCCAGGCTCTGCCTTAATGCATCTGCCAATTTGTCATACTGTTGTTCTTTATATCGCTGATAATCGAAAGCTGCTACGGTCTCGCCATCCAGTCCTTTATTCTTTAACAGGATTCTGGTGATCGATTCTGCCACACCTGGGCGGTCGAAAATACCGTGAAGATATGTACCGTAGCAGTTTCCGTAGGAAATACCGTCCTGTTTCTGCAATTTGGAGATCGAAGATATTATTGAACTTTTCTGGGTTTCTGTTACCTGGGTCATAAAACCTGCATCCGGGTCTGCTGAATGGGAAATTCCCATATGGATCTCATATCCTTCGATCTCTAACCCGGACAGTTCTTTCAAGATTCCTGTCACCTGGTCAAAAGTCCCCGCCACTCTGGTACGGACTTTTTCGGTTTCAAATTCTGTATCGATTGGAAGCAGTTCCATACCTCGTACCTGTGTATTAGGGCTTCCAGCTTTCTGCTCTGCGCCCTCTTTATCGGTAATGGTATTTCCCATGATCTGATAACCACCGCAGATGCCAAACACCGGAATCTCTGCCCCTGCAAGCTTTTTTACCGCTGCCTCCAGTCCACAGCTTCGCATCCACAGCAGATCCTCGATGGTGCTTTTCGTTCCCGGAATGATCACCAGATCCGGTCTGCCCAGTTCTTTGACGCTGGACACATACCGCAGTGAGACCTCCGGAATACAGGAAAACACCTGAAAATCCGTAAAGTTTGAAATCCTAGGCAGACGGACCACGGCGATATCCACCAGTCCGCCAGCTTTCTTTTGCTCCAGGGCGCTGCTTAAGCTGTCCTCATCCTCAATGTCCAGATTCATAAATGGAACAACACCCACCACCGGAATCTGGCACAGATCCTCGATCATCTGGATTCCAGGATCCAAGATAGTTTTGTCACCACGGAATTTATTGATCACCAGACCTTTGACCCGTTCCCGTTCTTTCGGTTCTAAAAGCATCACCGTCCCGTAGAGCTGGGCAAAAACGCCGCCACGGTCAATATCTCCAGCCAGAATCACCGGCGCATCCACCAGTTCTGCCATTCCCATATTGACAATGTCGTCTTTTTTCAGATTGATCTCTGCAGGACTTCCGGCACCCTCGATCACGATCACATCAAAATTTTCTTCTAACCGGTGAAAGGACTCCATGATTTTAGGAATCAGTGTCTTCTTGTATGCAAAATACTCCCTGGCTGGCATATTTCCTATGGAAACGCCCTGGACGATCACCTGGGAACCAATATCGTTGGTTGGTTTTAACAGGATCGGGTTCATATCCGCAAGAGGTTCTGTCATGGCAGCTTCCGCCTGAACCACCTGGGCGCGTCCCATTTCCAGGCCCTCTCTGGTTATATATGAATTCAAAGCCATATTCTGGGACTTAAATGGAGCCGCCCGGAAACCGTCCTGCTTCAGAATTCTTAGAATTCCGGCAGTCAGAATGCTTTTGCCCGCATTGGACATGGTTCCCTGTATCATCAGTGTTTTTGCCATCGGATCAATCCTTTCTATTCCACACGCTATCTATATATCACGAAAAACCGGCTACTGTTCACGCGTTGCGTAAACAGCAACGGATGCTTCGCATTCCAAATCGGCAAAATCTGCTACCACCACTGTATCATACGGCATTTTCAGTTCAGAAAATGCCTATCTGTGTACAGCAACAAAAGCCGCACCGTCAGAGCCAATATCAATGACAGCCATGCTGTTCCCATCATCAAACGGTTAGCCCGGCGGATGTCCCGGTTCTCAACTGGGCGAAGATCATCACCAATGGTCGGTTTTTCGTACAATTTTCCAAAATAATAGGCACTTCCTGCAAGCTGGACCCTCAGAGCCCCTGCACAAACTGCCTCTGTCTGAGCGGAGTTTGGGCTCTTGTGGTTGAAACGGTCACGCCAGAATATTTTCCAGGCATTTTTACCGTCCAGACCTGTTAAAAATGCGGCTGCGATCATCACAAATGCCGACAATCTGGCTGGAATAAAGTTTACCAGATCATCTAATTTTGCCGCTGCAAATCCAAAATAATAATATTTCTCATTTTTATAACCCACCATGGAATCCATAGTATTGACCGCTTTATACAAAAATGCCAGAGGCGCACCGCCGATAGCCATGAAAAACAGTGGGGCGATCACCCCATCGGAAGTATTTTCCGCCACGGTTTCTACGGCTGCTTTCATAATGCCCTGAGGAGAAAGGGGCTTGGTATCTCTTCCCACGATCATGGACACCGCATAGCGGGCACCCTCTGTATCCTGCTTTTCAAAAGCATGATACACCTTCATACTTTCCGTTTTTAAGGATTTTGCCGCCAGAAGCTGGTAACACATGAGGGATTCCACTATCAGTCCCGCCAATGGGTGAATATGAACAGCCAGGTACAAAATACCAGAAGCCAGTATCCCCGTTACTCCTAGAACCAGCGTCACCAGGAAAAATCCACCTGTTTTTTCTCCCATGGGTGTTTTGGGGAGAATTCCGCGAATCCATGTTTCGCCTTTGCTGATCAGCCAGCCAATCGCCCGGATCGGATGGGGGAGCCAGTAGGGATCGCCAAACAGCTGATCTAATAAAAATCCGGCCAAGATAGCCAGCGTTGTGTACTTCATCGTTCTGCCTCCTATTTGATCCTGGTTCCGATTCCGCAGACCACCCGGTAGACCGCCTCCGCCTGACGTGCCAGCAGCTGTCCTGTATGCCCCACCAGTTCCCGGTACTCACGGTCTTCCGCACTCATGGGAACCACACCGTATCCGATTTCATCCATCACGATCGTAATATCTGGATTTTTTGCAAGCACTTCTTCGATTACGGCTGAAATCTCCCTTTTTTCCAGCCACAACCGCCGGATCACTTCATGAAAATGAGTGATCATATCGGAAGCTGCCAGCAGATCCAGGGAGATGGTTCTTCCATCGGAAACTGTAACATCCGTTCCTTTCAACTGCCTGGCGAACTCCAGTTTGCCCTGGTAAGCGCCTCCAATGATCAAAATCATATGTATTCTCCCTTTCAGATAAAATGATAACAGTTCCGTACTTTCGTATTTACACTAAGTGATACCAGACCGCAAGAATGGCAACCAGCAAAAGTTCTGTCTGCTGAAGGAAATATCCAGCCAGATCTCCGGTGATCCCGCCAAATTCTTTTTTTGACATCTGATAATAATGCAAGAAAGACAGAACCGCTCCAGCTGCCATTACACCCAGAACCACAATTCCACCGTACCACCATAAAAATGCAGCTGTCAAAACCAGATAGGTGCTCATGGACAAAGTTACCACTCGTTTTTTCGCACCGTCTGAAAATGCGGCTGCCAGTCCATCTTTTTTTGCTTTTGGGAAATTCACCAATGCCATGGCGCTCAATGCTCTGGTCAGCACATAGATACCGCCGATCAAAGGAAGGGCTTTTCCTGGAATCAGGGAGAAAAATCCCGCATAAGCCAGAAGATAGATCCCGCAGCCAATCACCGCAAAGGCACCAACATGGGGATCCTTTAAGATCTCCAGTTTTTTCGCCCGGTCTCCATAGGAAGATCTGGCATCTGTCACATCCAGATAGCCGTCCAGATGGATGCCGCCTGTGATCAAAAGCGGAAGAATCGTTCCCATTACCGCCCACAGAAGACTTCCCTCTTCCAGAGTATGAACATTTTCTCCAATCAAAGCAGTCAGCCACAGGGCTGCTCCCATGACCACGCCGATCAGCGGAAAAAAGCACATGGCATATTTCATTCGATTTTCGGTCCAGTCCACCTGGGGCATGGGGATACGGGAATACATGGAGCAGGCAATAACAAAGCTTCCGAAAAGATCCATTTCTTGGTCTCCTTTTTGTAACTACACTGACTTTTAAGACATTTTAACACCTGGTATTTTTATCTCGACTGGAATTCCATAGACTACCTCAATTACCCGATCTGCCTCTCTCGCCAGATTCTGATTGACCCGTCCTAAGATCTGCATATAACAGGTGGTTTCCGGGTCGTAAGTAATTCCGTCAGAAAAAATCTCATTGGTTACCATAATAAGGTCTTTTACTCTTTTTTTCAAGTCCAGAATATCTTCCGTGATCATCTTCGCCAGATCTTTGTCGGCATAGATGGGATCGTAAAAAATATTGGCAGTCAGGTTGGAAAGACATTCCAGGAGTACCGTGCTATCCTTATGAACCACGGAAAGATCTGCACATCTTCCATAAATTTCCAACGTTTCAAAGCCTTTTCCTGCCCGCATGGCCCGGTGTTTCTGGATCCGTCTGTGCCCTTCTTCATCCCAGGGCTTCATGGTGGCAATATAAAAGCGTTGTCTGGCATCACTGGAAATAGCCAGCGACTCTGCATATTCGGATTTTCCACTGGCGCTTCCGCCGGTTACGATACAAAACATTCGTTTGCCTCTCCAACTCTTATTTTTGCTCATTCAATTCCTTATACTCTTCAATATGAATATCCTCAAAGGTACTCATTTTCTCATAAATCTCCAGTGCCATATCCAGAAGTGGCATAAATGCCATAGCCCCAGTTCCTTCACCAAGGCACAGATGTCCGTCAATCGCCGCTGTCAGCCCAAGCCTTTCCAGGATCAGCCTGCCCGCAGGTTCCGCCGACACATGGGACGCCAGCAGATAGTCGGAAACGCCCGGACAGATAGTCTGCGCCGCCAATGCCGCAGCCGCTGTGATCACACCATCTAATACTACTGGAACATGATACATGGCTCCACCGATACAGACTCCCGCCAGACCAGCCAGATCCAGTCCGCCTACTGCGGACAATACTCCGATGCCATCAGCCGGATCCGGCGCATAATGCGCTAACGCCTCCCGGATCACACGCTGTTTCTTTTTCAATCCTTCATCAGAAAGTCCGGCCCCTCGTCCGGTCATCCGCTCCGGCTCTATTCCTAAGATCGCACAGGCAACGGCGCTGGATGTGGTAGTGTTGCCGATTCCCATTTCCCCAAGAGCGATCAGATGATAATCCTGCTCTTTTAACTCTTTCACCAGCTCTATTCCCACCTGGAAAGCCTTCTGCACCTCTTCCCTGGTCATTGCCGGTTCTTTGACAAAATTCCGGGTTCCAGAACGGACTTTTTTGCGGATCAGCGGATGTACCTCATGACAATCTTCCAGGGGATCTGCCACGCCAATATCCACCGGAAATACATCCACATCAGCTCGATCCGCCATCAGACAGACACAGGAATCACCGGCTGTAAAATTTCTCGTCACGACAGCCGTTACATCCTGTCCGGTCTGGGTCACGCCCTCTTCCACAACTCCGTTATCCGCGCACATGATCACCAATGCCCGTTTCGTAAGATCGATCTGACTGGTTCCCTGAATTCCGGCGATCCGCACCAGGGCATCCTCTAAAAGTCCAAGACTGTGAAGGGGCTTTGCCACATGATCCCAGCGGCTCTGGGCATCTTTCATGGCAGTTTCAGACAGTTTAGAAATCTGCTCTAACTGTAATTCAAATGATTTCATAGTTTCTGTTTATCCTTTTATCTTTTTTGCCATTTCCTGCACGTTTCTAACCATCGTTCCGCAAATTCTGGAGCCGACAGATAATACAAATGAGGAAAACCGGTGATCTGCCCCTGTTCACTGTGAATACAGCTCCAGGAACGGTCAGACAATGGCTTTTTCGCCCTCCAGCAGGTTCCACCGTCCCCACTCTCCCAATAATGGAACTCGTGGCCTTTGATTTCTCCAGTGAGACAGACATCCGGATGGTCTGGAGTCAAGGTAATATAACCAAAACGTCCCAGACGGTTGGTTTTCCATGCTTTATCTGGAATCACACCTGCCAGTGGATAAAAAATGCCATCACTGCCTTCTAATTCCCGGTGCAGATATAAAAATCCGCCACATTCCGCTAAAAATGGCATTTTGTTCTCCCAAGCCTGACGGATAGACGCAAGCATAGAGGTATTTTCGCTTAATGCTTTTGCGTAATTTTCCGGGTATCCACCGCCAAGGATCACACCAGATACCTTTGCGGGCAGTTCCTGGTCATGGATCGGACTAAATGGAATTAGTTCAGCACCAAGAGATTCCAGAAGTTCCATGTTTTCCTGATAGTAGAAACAGAAGGCTTCATCACGGGCTACGGCGATACGGAGCGGTTTTCTGCTCTCAGTAAATAAACCTGTAGGAATTCCCATTGCCACTTGCGATATTTGACATTTCGCTAGTCCTACATTCTCATTTATCATTTGGGAAGAATTTGGGATTTTCATAAAACTTTGATTTTCTGTGTCTTCCTGGTTGATGATATGTTCACCTTCCATGTTTTCTCGCTTTTTCGCATAACTGCGTGCCATTTCCAGTATCCCATCCAGATCCACCGATTTTTCCAGCAGATCCGCAATCTCATCCAACTGCTTCTGGATCTGCGGTACTTCCTCCGGCATCACTAACCCCAGATGGCGGCTGTCAAACTGAATCTCCTTACTGACCGGCACGCATCCGAAATATTTCACGCCCTCAGCCTCCAGCATTGGCTTCAGCCGCGCTCCGATCATCGGACTGGTACGGTTTAAAATCACTCCAACGATATGACTATCCTTCTGATACTGCAAAAACCCCCGCAGCATCGCCGCCAGAGACAGACTGGCTCCTTTCCCATCCAGGATCAGGATCACTGGAACATTCACCGCCTGCGCCACTTCATAGGTGCTTGCCTGGGTACTGATACCGCTAAGGCCGTCATAATACCCCATAACACCTTCCGTCACCGCCAGGTCAAACCCAACATTTTTCTGCTGATACTGATTCCGCAACGCCTCTTTTGACAGAAAAAAGCTGTCCAGATTTCCGCCAGAAATTCCCAGTACCTGCTTATGGAACATCGGATCAATATAATCAGGTCCACATTTCCATGCCTTTACTTTCAGCCCTTTCCTCTGCCACGCCCGAAGCGCGCCGCAAGTAATGGTCGTTTTTCCACATCCACTGGACGCTGCCGCAAATAAAACTCCAGGAATCATACTTCCATTCCCCCAAACGACAGAATATACACCGGATTTTCCCCCTTCATCAAATGATAAGGCCCGGCCTTCTCCGCCCTGGACACCTGCATACAGACGATCTCCGGCTCAATTTCCATTGCCTTCAATGCCTGGCACACCGCCTGAAGGCTCTCCAGCGCAATCACATTGATCACAATCCGCATAGAAGGATTCTTGCCCAACAATTGCCGCAGGATCTCCTCCACACGTCCTCCCGTACCTCCTAAAAACGCATGGGTTGCCACCGGAAGTCCCTCAAAAGCCTCCGGCGCCAGCCCCGGAACAATCTTTACATTGGAAACGCCAAATTTCTCACAATTCTGGTGCAGCAGATCTACCGCATCCGGATTCCGCTCAATAGCATAAACCGTTCCCTGCGGCAGCTGCAACGCCATCTCAATCGTAACCGAACCCGTTCCCGCCCCCACATCATAAACGACCGCATCCGGAGTCAGTTCCAATTTCGAAATCGATACCGCCCGGACCTCTGCCTTGGTCATCGGTACTTTACCGCGGATAAATAAAGAATCTTTCATTATGATCCACCTCGTAATCTCCCCTAAAATTTTATACTCAACTTCATTTGGACAAGACATCCTGATGCTCATATACCACAAACGTGCATTTTCATCTGTTACCCGAAGAAGGCACCGAAAATGAGTCCAATTCAGATTGTGAACGCATGCGTTCACAATCTTCTCATCTGGAAATGCAACATAAAATTTCCGAAAATATTGTAAATTTCTTTTTGAATAGCTTTTTCCATAATCTTTAGTCAATTCATCTGACAGCGTATCTAATAAAGCTTTTCCATATTCTGCTCGCTATTCTTCAGATTCCAAGCTCTTAAGTGTATGTCCATCTGCGTCCCTCCAGCTTGTCAAACCGTTTGCACTCTTGCCTATCACAAACATTGCCGCATAGGAAGGGCTGGTAAACAGCAGATTTTCTATCAGCTTTCCATCTGCATCCAAAGTAGTTTTCTTTCTTTTTTCTTTGATAACTTCCGGAATCGTATCATCGTCCGATGGGGAAATATGACTTCCAGCCAGAACCACAAAGCCTTCTGCGGTTTGCATTCCAACAGCTTCGACCGTACCAACTGCTTTGATGGTTCTTTTTAAATAAAGCTGTCCAATGTCATCTACCTGTTTTTCCTCAATTTCCGTTTTCCCTTCAACAGGCTTGGTAATCGGTTCAAACAGCTTATGTCCCAAGGTTCCCATGATTACTTTTGCATAATCGATGAACTCTTCCAGCTCGCATTCTTTTTCTTCTGTGATGTTACCGGGAGTAGGATCATTTCCGTTTTTGACCTCATAGCGATTAGCTTGCAGAGCTAAATTACAGAAACGATTTTCCAAATAACTTATCTCGGTGGGACCAAATGAATTATTGGATGTGGTAAATACGATGGCTTCTGTCCAGTAATCTTTTTCCGGATTCCGCTTATGCTCTTGTAGGCGATTCAGAATACCTTCACCGTTTTTCCTCGCTCCAGCCTGCCCGATATAAACAACACCTTTCCCTGTGATATCCGAAGTACCAAAGAGGAAATACACACCGCTCTGCTTTAAATCCTCTCGATCCTTGCATCGGTCAAGTTCCGTTCGAGGAATTTTATATGCAATACCTGTCCAATTCGCCAATGTACATTTTATTCTGCCACTGGCTTCACCGTCCATCAGAAACAGATTTATACTTTTGCCTCGCATCACCTCATTCTCCTCGTCTTAACCTTCTTTTTTCACATATGTAAACTGAATATCATATCCGAGAGCATCCAACATTTCTACAAAAGTTTTATTGATAACACCATCGCCCTTTTTGATAATACGATTTACATATTGACCTGTTGAACCGATCATCTCTCCCAGTTGTGCCTGTGTTTTTCCAGCTTCTATGCATTTGATTTTTACATCTACTTCTATATTATTTTTCAGCATTCGTATCACCTCATCTGAAATTTTGCAAAATAACACTATTCAGATAATATTGTAACACATTTTTGTCTTCGCTTCAATCTGTGTCTATCGAAATTTGCACTTTATAGTAGAGTAGGCGTTACTGTACACGGGTAGGCGGATGAGTTTTCATCCGCCCCTCATCAAACCATGCAAGAGGTTCTCCCTCACACGGCTTTCTGACATTCTTCTTTCTACACTATTGCGTAATGCTCTAGCCATTTTCTTTAATCCTTTTTCGTAAATGCTACTTCTAACAAAACCCACTTTCGACATATGGTTACGCCTTTGGTGTTTCTTATTATACCATCTTGTAAAGGTGCAAATAATGTACCAGTCCAATGCCTGCATCCATTTCTCATTTGTTTTGGTAGAATCATAAGGCTCACTGTTATATCAACACCAGTACCGCCTGTCCAGTCACCGAGAGGATTGACTAGCTTCTCGCAGTTTCGGTCCTTCAGCCACAGCCAGGTTTCCTTGTAGATTTCATCTGCACCAAAGGGAATATCATTTTTCAGTATCTGGACTTGCTGTTCTTTTTGTATTTTCGCAGCGGTAGGTGCCGTCTCTCGCCATAATTTTTAATTTCTTTCTCGCCCTGGGGTTTAACACCCTGTTTGAACCGCTACTTTTGCGCGTGTGAGGGGGCGCCGTTTTCCGGGACCTAAAGCCACAGAGATTTTGAGCGCCCCTACCGAGGTATAAAATTCACGCACAGTTCATATAATATGTCTTGCAATCTGCAAGACAATAAATTACAATATAATCAACAGGAGGTGTTTGATATGAAAGACTCAACCGTAAGTGCTCGCGTTGAAAATAATGTAAAGATCGAAGCAGAAGACATCCTACAGAAGCTTGGTGTTCCTGTTTCTGTTGTAATCAATTCCCTTTACCGTCAGATCATTTACCATCATGGTCTTCCTTTCTCTCTGACGATTCCGTCAGAACCAAGAACCATTGATGCAATGTCTGATGCCGAACTTGATGCAAAACTCCAGCACAGCTACGCACAGGCGATTGCTGGTGAGGGCAGACCAATGAGTGCGGTGTTTGACGATCTGGAAAGGAGCCTTAAATAAGTGGACTCCTATGAAATCATCATTACACCGGATGCAGAAGCTGACCTTTTTGAGATCAGAGACTACATTGCATACACCTTGTTAGTCCCGGATGTCGCACTGAATTACATTCGTGCCATTCGCAGTGAGATACAAAAGCTGACATACATGGCTTCCAGTATCGCTCCCGTTGAACGGGAACCTTGGAATTCCAGAGGTGTACGGAAAATCATCGCCAAAAACTTTTTTATCTACTACAGACCGGATGATGCATCCTGCAAGGTATATATTCTGAATGTAATCTACGCCAAGCGGGATCAGCTCAGAGCACTGAAAAATATGAATCTGCACGATTAACAGAAAGGCAGTCCTTATTCATAAGGGCTGCCTTTATCTCAGTCGAAAAGACTCCCACCTCTTTAGGTGGTGAGTAATAGCAAATTTGTCTCAGTGGGAGGTGGGTCTCCGACTGAGATAAACGCTCCGCGAGGATGCGCAGTGATTCTGATAGGAATATGTCAGCTTCGCTGACCAGAATCACGCGCCAAGTCTCACGGACGTTCGACTTGAACTGTCACCAATCTCATGGTGTATTTTGTTGTGACAGCTCCTGCAAAGACTCATCAGACTGTTTCGGTTTCCTCGGCATCGGCTCACCTCCTTATCGGCATAAGAAAAGCCCTCACAGGATTGCTCCCATGAAGGCTGTCCTCATTCTTTTTTGCTATTATCTATAAATGAGCAAATTTGAAAAAATGCACAAATCTATCCTGCTAATTTCATAAACGCTTCAAAATCAATACTGGATTTTGCACATTGAAACAGATATTGATACTTTTCCTACTGAATGGTACTGAGAATCAGTTGATGTCCTTCCTGGAAAGACGGATACCATCCAGTGCCAGCCGGGTCTTACACTGCATGAAAAAGGCCTCGCTTGGCCCACACATAATACTTTCGGTTTTTGACTGTCACAAGGTCAAATCCATTCTCTGTTACTGATAATTCGGCAGAAAAGTTCGCTAAGCTTCTTTTTCATTCCTGACGGGTACAGCAGGCGGTTTGTTTTTAACGCTCCAATGGTATGGAGCCCCTTCTGTGCAAGAATGTAGAATGATGTATAGTATTTTCAAGAGGCACCTTCTTTCGTAAATGTTGCAATGTTTGTTTCGTCACTTTCATTATACAACACGAACGATTCAAAATGTTTTTCTTTTTATACAAAATCACGAACTTGCTCATTTATAGTTATTTATTTTGCTTTTCGAACAATCACTGCCCAGAGCCCATCCCCCAGCTTTTTATTCATCATATTCTCCGCCGTATCCGTCAAAATCTCCTCATCGTCATAAGACAGATTTTTCCCCGCCGAAACAAGCCAGGAGCCAAAGCCATGCTCGGAAATCATTCTGGAGACTTCCGCTACGGGTTCAACACCACCAAGGAGCAAAAAGACATTTTTCCCGCGTTCCAGGGCCTCCCAAGGTTTTGCCTCCCTTCCGTGAAGGCTTTCCAGTTCCAAATCTTGCCATGGGATCTGTAATTTTGAGGCAAGATAAGAAACGGTAGAAATTCCGGGAAGGATCTCTAACTGGATCTCCTGGTCTTTTCCTGCCTTCTGACGCTCTCTTAGCGTTTCTGCCAGGCCGGAAGCGCCACTGTAGAATCCGGTATCACCGGAATAAAGAACTGCCAGTTTACGAAGCTGCGGCGCATGCTCAAACCAGTCAAGAATCTTCTTTCCATCGTAAGCCTTCAGGACTGCTTTTTCTCCCAGATCTTTTTCAACGCTTTCCACCATCCGGGACGCGCCTGCTACTGCGTCGGCTTCCAAAAGGGTCTTTCTTGCGGCTACGGTCCACATTCCCGGGGCGCCCATTCCGATTCCGATCAGGGTGATGGTGCGGGTAATCGTTTCCATTCCAAAGGGTTCCAGATATTGGCACGCTTCTTCCAGAGAAACTCCAGTCTCTTTTAAAGGACGTCCGATGACCAGTGCAGTTGCGCCAACGACCTCTGCTGCGTGGATCTTATCAAGGAAGCCGCCTGCATGACCAGATTCTTTCGTTACTAAATAGTTTGCTCCTGTCATACGCATAGTTGCGATGTTCATCTCCAGACTGAATGGACCCTGCATGGCGATCATGTGGTTTCTGGGGAAGCCCAGGGTTTCGCTGTTTAATAGTGCCTGACTGTCCGGGAGAATCCGGGCAAAGATTCGTTCTTTGTAGTCTGGAATTGCGGTATATTTGACCAGTTCCTTGCTGCCTGTGGTCACCAGGACAGTTCCCTCATGGCTTTTTAACCATTCTACTGCCTGATCTACGGAATCTACGGTCACTATGGAATCTGCATTTTTCGTTTCCAGTTCTGATTTTCTCAAAACCCGGTACCACACAATCCCCATCTTCTGGCACACCTGCGTCACATTTTCCGTGACCACCCGCGCATATGGGTGAGTGGCATCCAATACCAGAGATGGCTTTTCTGCCACAAAAAGCGCTTCCATCTCATCCTCGTCCAACGCCTTACGGATCACCTGCACAGAAGGGCTCTCCGGCACCAGCATCTCTCCGTATTCCGACACTACACAGACGACCGTTTGAATCTTATGTTCCCCACAGAACTCCGCCAGCCTGCGGCCTTCGGTGGTTCCTCCAAATATGATCACATCAGACATTTCGATATCCTCTCGGTGAAATCATCCATTCTCCATCGGTTTTTGTTCTGGAATTGCCAATGAAAACCGTGGTAAACATATCAACCTGTGTATCTTTCAACTCTTCAAGAGTCAGAACGTGCTTTTCCTGTCCGTCACGGCCGATCTGCTTCACATAGCCGCATACCGTATCCGGAGAACGATGCTGCAGGATCAGTTCGCAGGCCCAATGCAGGTAATCGGCGCGCTTTTTGCTGGACGGATTATAGAGACAAATGATCATGTCTGCCTCTGCCGCATGCAGAAGCCGTTTGCCGATCAAGTCCTTCGGTGTCAAAAGATCGCTTAAACTGATCACGGCAAAATCATGACAAATGGGCGCTCCCAGCACTGCCGCACCGGCACTGGCTGCTGTCACGCCTGGAACGATCTCGATTTCCACCTCTGGGAATTGCTCCGCCAGTTCCAGGACCAGACCAGCCATGCCATAGACGCCGCTATCACCGCTGCAGATCACTGACACGACCTTTCCCTCCGCTGCAAACTCCAATGCTTTCCTGCACCGGTCCACCTCCTGCATCATGGGTGTGGAAAATAATTCCTTTCCAGGGAAATATTCACGAATCAGATCCACATACACCGTATATCCCACGATGATATCACTCAGTTTCAGAGTCCGGACCGCCTTAATAGTCATCTGCTCATAGGAACCTGGACCGATTCCTACTACATATACTTTTCTCATCAAATGATTACCGTTCCTTTCTAATCTGTCCTGCTAAACTGTACTGTTATTTCCAAAATCCACCTCAAAATCTATTTTCAGCATCTATGAATCCCATTTCTTTCTAAAACGTGATATTGTTCCAAGGAATCCGTGCTGCCGCCACCGTCACTCCATCATAGACCGTTTTATGGCAGACCAGATAACCGCCTCTCTCCCTGGCTGCTTTCAACGCCGCCCGCTCACAGACATTTCCAACACCAGTAATCTGCTTTACAAAGGCTGATTCTGTGAAATCTCCAGGAACCGCCGCCAGTTCTTCTGAAGAATAACAGATGACTGGAATCTGAAGTGTCTCAGCAGCTGCCAGAAGACCCGGTTCTTCTTTTTTTAAGTCAATGGTTGCGATCGCTGCGATGGATAATGGGTGAAGGTTCTGTTCTTTTAGAAGCTGATGGATAGCTGACTGGATCTGTCCTGCAGGCGTTCCTTTTCGGCAGCCGATTCCGAGAATGATAACCGGAGGCACAAGCCTCAAAACAGCTTTTCCCTCTGAACACATTTCTGACCTGTCTGTCTCTTTTTGCTCCGTACCTGTCTCAGTATCATAACCTTCTATTTTCGCTCTCTTCTTTGAATTGCTTTTCAATGAATCGGCATTTATTGTAATCCGAATATTCCGATCACAGAATTGCTCTTCACATAATCCTTTAGGAAGTGTTCCATTCCATAAAAAATCCGCGAAAAATCCCACCTTCCGCCCAGTCAAAAGCTCTGCTGAAATTTCCTTTGCCAACTCTCGATCTGCAATTTTTAATCCATTTTTCCGTGCAAACACATCCACCGCAAACTGGTGGTTCACATCAGTCGCAGTCGTTATCACTGCCTGGCTACCTGTCAGCCGGCTGATGGTCTCCGCCAGTTCATTGGCGCCGCCCACATGACCCGACAATAAAGGAATACAGAACTGTCCCAGCTCATCCATCACCAGAACCGCCGGATCATAAAATTTATCCTGCACCAAAGGTGCAATCGCACGCACCGCGATTCCTGTGGCTCCAATAAAAATCAAAGCATCCATGGATGCAAACATTTCCCTTGCCCAATCGTTTAAAGGGCGCTGCCATACCATACACTCTGGCTGCTTCCCAGCTTCTTCCAGCACCGGTGGCTGCTTACTTTTCACATAGCAAAAAATTAGGATCTCATCACGGGCGGCTGCGTTTGTTTTCAATTTCTCACTCAAAGTCGCACATAATTTCCGGTTCAATCTGGTTCCATTTACCGTAAAGCTGATCACTGCCAGCTTCATCATTTTTCCTCCTTCACCGACGCCTGACGAAACTCTGTGGTAAAGCCTGGATCATACAATTTCGACCGCTCATATCCCGTCTGGGCCACCGCGTCACCTACGATGATCAGCGCGGTTTTGGTGATCTGCTCCCGTTCTGCCGAAGCAGCCAGTGTGGCTACCGTACACCGCACCACCTTCTCATCCGGCCAGGTGGCCTTATAGACGATAGCCGCCGGAGTATCCGCCTGATATCCGCCTTTCAGCAACTCTTCCGACAATTTCTTTAGCATTCCGGTACTTAAAAATACCACCATCGTTGCGCCGTGAGACGCGAAAGAGGCGATGCTCTCCCGCTCTGGAACAGGCGTTCTCCCTGCCATACGGGTGATCACTACGCTCTGGGTAATATCCGGCAGTGTATATTCCATACCAAGAGCCGCCGCCGCGCCGCAGAAAGAGCTGACTCCTGGGCATACTGCATATGGGATTCCCAGTTCGTTTAACTGATCCATCTGTTCCCGGATCGCCCCGTAAAGGCTTGGATCGCCGGTGTGAAGCCGTACCGTCATCTGCCCATCCTTTTCCGCTTCTTTCATCACATCGATCACTTCTTCCAGCGTCATATGGGCGCTGTTATAGATCTGACAGTCCCTTTTCGCATACGACAATAACTCTGGATTGACCAGAGATCCTGCGTAAATGATCACATCTGCCTCGCCTAATAATTTTGCGCCCCTCACCGTGATCAGATCCGCTGCGCCAGAACCTGCGCCAACAAAATTTATCATCTGTCCCCGTCCTCCTTTAGAGAATCTTTTACAATCATCAACGTATAATATCCGGCCTTTTCTGGAAAATGTTCCGCCCCATGATACAGCTTCTGGTTCTCCATGGTACAATTTTCTGCCATATAAGCCGGTAACTGATTTTCCCGCAGCTTTTCTACCACCTTCGGATATGCTTTTCCCGATTTCATGATCACTTTCACACCAGAAAGAGCCAGCGCCGCCTGAATTCCGTAGCTTCCGGGCAAAATATGTATCTCTTCCGCCTGCTCTCCCAGGGAAATGCCCAGTTCTGCCGCTGCCGCACAGAAGGACGGTATCCCGCTGATCAGTTTCGTCTCATACCCCTGCTTTTCTAACCTCTGCACCAAGTACATGGAACTGGCATAAACGGTTGTATCACCTAAGGTCAGCAGAGCCACATCGTACCCCTTTTCCAGTTCCCGGATCAGAATCTCAGTACCATCCTTGTGGGCCTGTTCCAAAATATCAGGGTCCTTTGTCATTGGCATCTTCACACAGATTACTGGTTTTTCTTTCATCTCCGGAACTGCTCCCATGGCGATCTGGTATGCGGTACACTGGATCGGATCATCATGCGGAATGGCGATCACCTGACATTCCCGTATGATCCTTGCCGCTTTTAAAGTCATCAGCTCCGGATCACCAGGTCCGACGCCGACTGCATATAATGTTCCTGTCATAAATTCTATCACTTTCTCTATTCATAATGCTTCCAAACCGTTACGATTGTCTCCATCTCTCAATCATCCGGTCACTGTCACTTGTTTTTCCAAGTATACCGTATACAGTGGAAAATGTCACCACCTGGACATCACAGTTCCCGCCTGCCCATTGCTTCATATAATGCTGCATCCTGGAAACCGCCGTATGCATCACCTGGTCACAGATTCCCCAGGACTTTAAGTATTCCAGAGCCTCCTCCGTGGTATTGCAGCCTAAAATCCGATCGGTCCATTCGTTGCGTACCTGCTCATCCAAAGTACCCGGCAGGCAATCCGCCATGATCTCCATTCTCCTGTCGCCGTATTTTGAATGGGTGTTTTTCACGCCTCCGGCTACTTTAATCAATTTCCCAATATGTCCCACAAATAAAATTTCACTCATTCCTGCATCCGCAGACCATCGGATCGCATCAGCAATAAAATTGCTGCAGGTAACAGCCTGATCGATGGCGATTCCCAGGTGTTCCGACAGAAATCGTTCTCCATAATTGCCGGGCGCCAGAATCAGACGGTGTTCCCCAGCTACAGCTCTCATATGGATCTCCAGACGGATCGTATCCATCAGAGCCTGTTCACTCATGGGATTGACGATTCCTGTCGTGCCAAGGATGGATATACCACCTTCGATCCCCAGCTTGGGATTAAAGGTTTTTAACGCCAGTTCCCGGCCTGCAGGAATCCAGAGCTGGATCAGATAATCTCCATGGGCTTCCGTTTCTTCTAGCACGTGGGTCACAGACTGGAAAATCATCTGCCTTGGAACCGGATTGATGGCATAGTTACCGACAGGACAGGAAAGTCCTGGCTTTGTCACCAGACCAATTCCATCTTTCGCCGTCAAAAAAAGCCGGAACTGCCCAGAATGATCCGCATCTGTATCCGGTTCCCACTCATAGGCTCTCGCTAAAACATTGGTACATGCCTCCTGGTCAACATCATGTTTCTCTACTGTTTCTTTTTTTTCACAGGTCCGATCGCTTTTTGACTCAGCTGATCTTCGAAAACCCATGTCTTTCGAAATCCGGCTGACCGCTCCATAGATCCAGGCCCCATGAGTCACATCCGGATCATCGCCTGCATCCTTTTGAACTCCAAACCAGGTCATTTCCCCATCAACCAGCTTCTGGACCTGAAAATGAGCCACCCTGCCGCCTGGTGTCTGAAGGGAAATCTGAGTTTTTTCATCTCCCGTCAAAAAGAAAGCGGCAGCCTTCGCCGCCGCCGCCGCACAGGTCCCTGTTGTAAATCCGCTTCTTAATTGCTTTTTTTCTTCCTTCATTCTCCATCACAGCGCAGTCAATTCCACGCATGGTACTCCTGCTATTAACACTGTTTTGTAACTGTAATCATTATATTCATTTTTCTGCAGTGTTGCAATCGTTTTGTCATTGTTCTCTGATAGGAATTTTCTGAACTGCAACATCATTTTCCAGCGCTTCCCGCTTCAATTCCCGCTTTCTTTTCGTCATTAATCCACCGATCCGGCCGCTTTCCTTGGATGTCAGGCTTTTCCAGCCACCCTTTAAGATCTTATCCCCCAGCCCGATCTCGTCAGCAATCTCATATTTTAATAATTCCTCCGGCGTCATATTTTCAAAATCCAGTGGTTCCTCTTTCTTTTTCTTTGCCATAAAAAATGGGTACACTCCTCTCGCATAATCATTTTGCAATTTGGAGTATACCCATTTTTTTAAAGCCTATACAAAGGACTTCTGTTGATTTAATATCGACCATCCGGTCTTAACGGCATGATCAGTGCTGCGATCAGATAAACGATCAATCCCGTTCCTGAACAGGCGAATACAACCCAGAGCAGTCGGATAATGGTTGGATCAATATTAAAGTACTCGCCAAGGCCGCCGCAAACGCCAAATAAAATTTTGTTGGTATCAGAACGATATAATTGTCTGTTTAAATCCATAATATGTCTCCTTCTTGTTTAATAAGCAACCCCCAATATCAGGGAAATAACCAGAAACGCAATCCCTACAGCTCCACAACTCAAAGCTGCTTTCAGCATCACTCGGATCCATCCGTTCTTTTTCTTCTCCATGATCACTCACGCCCCTTTCGGTGCAGCAGACGGTTCAGTCTGTTAACAAGCTTCACAAACACCATCGGCACCAGTTTCCCATAAAACAGGATTGATGCCAGCACCAGTAAAATCGTTCCGGACATGCCCAAAAATCCCCAGCCCAGCCACCATAGTCCATAGAGATCAGCTAAATACAGATAATAGATTCCCTGGATCAGCATGACTGCGCTTAAAAAGAACAGAAAAATCGTTCCAGCTCCGATTCCAAGTAGAATTACCACCAGAGCTCCTATAATCCCTACAAGTATAGCCAGCAGGATTCCCACACCTCCTGCGATCGCTGGACCGAACAGAATCACTGCCAGCACGATCAAGAGAATCTGCCACCAGACAAACCCTCTTCGTTTCCTGCCATTTCCCGCCTGGCTGGTATTGTCTGTGTGAAATGGCTCTTTCTCCTGTCCCTGCTTAGCAGTCTCCTCTTCCATCACCTCTGGAAGATCCAGCCTTTTGGCCACATCATATCCAGGTTCCTTAAATCTTGTGTCTTCAATGCCATGATCGGTGAAATCGCCGCCTTCGTTTAACTCCCCATTCAGATCGCAGCGAATCATGGATGCGATCCGTTCCGGGCTTCCAAATTCTTTTAATACTGCAGCTGTATTTTCTCCAGCCTCCTCCAGATAGTCCTGATAATAATTCAGGGCATCCTGTTTGTTCTCATCGTCCGGCAGATCTGCAAGAAGCTCTTTTAATCTTGTCATAAACTCTTCTTTGTTCATACGTCAGGTTTCCTCTAAAATCCTTCCTATTTTTTCTGAATACACCGCCCATTCACCGCGATACAGATTCAACTGTACCCGCCCCTTTTCCGTAATCTTATAATATCTGCGGTTTCGCCCGTCAATGGCCATGTCGTAAACCTCCAGACATTCCTCTTTCTGCAGTCTACGCAGAACCGGGTACAAGGTGGAATCTGAAATTTCAATTACCTCCCGCACATCCTGGGTGATCCGGTAACCATAAGTTCCCTCTACATCTTTCGAGACAACAGACAGGACAATGGCATCCAAAAGAGCCGCGCCTGTATTAAAAACCATGCGTACACCGCCTTTCCTTCTAAAACCCGATATTGTTTGAACAGAACATAGCTTTTAACACGGATATGTTGTGATTGGATTTATATTCCGTTCTGTCATATATTGGATTAATCGCTATATTATATATCATATAGTATTGTCTGTACATATACTATACATCATATAATATTGTTTGTCAAGATACCAGGATCAAAAACTTTTGGCCCCAGCATCTTGTCAATAATAAAAAAGAATCCTGCTTGCAGGATTCTCCGCCTGTATGAAAAAAGAGCGCTGATATTACTATCAACGCTCTCAAAATTAATCATCGTAACTGTTCAGTACCTTCACAGTCATAAATCAATCTTCAATTATTCAGCATCCTCAGCTGGAGCCTGCAGTGCCTTCATGCTTAAGCTGATCTTCTTGTCAGCCTCGTTGAAATCAACGATCTTAGCCTCGATCTCCTGACCGATTGCTAATACATCTGCTGGTTTCTCTACATGCTCTCTGGAGATCTGGGATACATGCAGTAATGCGTCTACGCCTGGCTCTAACTCAACGAATGCGCCGAAGTCAGTCATACGTGCTACACGACCTGTTACTACGTTGCCAACTGCATACTTCTCTGCTGCGTTAGCCCATGGGTTCTGCTCTGGGAACTTTAAGCTTAACGCGATCTTCTCGCCGTTGATCTCTTTGATCAGAACTTTGATCTTCTCGCCTGCCTTGAATACCTTCTTAGGATTCTCTACACGGCCCCAGGACATCTCGGAGATGTGAAGCAGACCATCTGCTCCGCCTAAATCGATGAATGCACCGAAATCAGTTACATTCTTGATCACACCTTCTACAACATCGCCAGCATGGATCTTCTCGAATAACTCTTTCTGAAGCTCTGCTTTCTTAGCAACCATCAGCTGTTTTCTATCGCCGATAATTCTTCTTCTGCGAGGATTGAACTCAGTGATCACGAATTCGATATCCTGACCAGCATACTTGGATAAATCTTTCTCATAAGTATCGGATACCAGGCTTGCTGGGATGAATACTCTGGCCTCATCTACAACAACGCTTAAACCACCGTCCAGAACCTGAGCAACTTTAGCGGTCAGAACCTCATGGTTATTAAATGCATCCTCTAACTTCTTATTGCCTCTGTCAGCAGCCAGTCTCTTATAAGATAATGCAACCTGGCCCTCGCCATCGTTTACTTTTACAACCTTTGCTTCCATCTCGTCACCTACGTGAACAAGATCTCTTAAATCTACGCCGGACTCATTGGTATACTCGTTTCTCGGGATGATGCCATCGGATTTGTAGCCGATATTTAAAACGATCTCATCTTCTTTTACATCGATGACCTTACCAGTGACAATCTCTCCTGTACGTATTGTTTTTAATGATTCCTCTAACATTTGTTCAAAACTTAATTCTGACATTAGTATGAACCTCCTCAATGATTTTCTTGGGGGTCGAAGCCCCTGCTGTAATACCTACGCTGCGCACAGAATTTACACTCTCAGGATTCAAATCGTCCAGTGTCTGAATGTAATAAGTATCCTTACACTCTTTTTGGCATATCTCGTACAGTTTGCGGGTGTTAGAACTATTCTTCCCGCCGATGACGATCATAGCATCTACCTGCGAAGCTATACGTTCAGCTTCCACTTGTCTTTCCTGTGTTGCATTGCAAATCGTATTTAAAACAAGTATATCATAACCCTTTTTCTCAAATTTTTCAACTAAATCTTTAAATTTATTGTAATTAAATGTCGTCTGGGATACGATACACAGCTTTTCACCTGTGAAGGATGGCAGTTTTTCCATCTGTTCCTCATTTTTTACGACCATTGTGCGCGCATCGCCCCATCCTTTGATGCCCTCCACCTCCGGATGGGTCTCGTCGCCAATAATGATCACCCGTCTTCCCTGAAGATTCTGTTCCTGGACGATCCGGTGTATCTTCTTGACAAAAGGACAGGTAGCATCCACGATCTGGACTCCCTGTGCCTTCAGCATATCATAAATGTGTTTTCCCACGCCGTGGGAGCGGATGATCACAGTTCCCTCTGTCAAAGCTGAAATCTCATTCTCTGAATTCAGGACCTTCACACCTTTTTCCTCCAGATCCCGCACCACCTCTTCATTATGGATAATGGGACCTAATGTGTAAATCGGGCCGCTTCCATGTTTTATCTGGTCATAAACCTGATTGACCGCCCTCTCTACGCCAAAGCAGAATCCGGCGGTTTTCGCTACGATCACTTCCATCAGGCAAGCCCCCGCTCTCTGGCTGCTCCGATAATGCCGTCCACCACCTGATCGATAGTCATCTCAGAGGAATCCAGAAGCACCGCGTCCGCCGCCTGGGTCAAAGGCGCAATCTCCCGGTGCATATCCCGGTAATCCCGGTCAATAATATCTTGCTCAATTTCTTCCAGATTACACATCTGACCTTTCTCTGTCAGTTCTTTGTACCTTCTGACGGCCCGTACATGACTGGAAGCCGTCAGATAGATCTTGGTCTGTGCGTGCGGGAGCACACAGGTACCGATATCACGGCCATCCATGATCACATTGGATGTCTTTGCCAGATTTTGCTGTAATGCCAGAAGCGCCTGACGGACAGCCCGGTAAGCAGATACCACCGATGCAGCATTGCCCACCGCTTCTGTGCGGATCTTGCCTGACACATCCCTGCCGTTTAAGATCACCTGCTGAACGCCTTCCTGATAGCGGAGGGAAATGTCAATCTGTCCGCATGCAGCAGACACTTTTTCTTCGTCTTCCGGCTGGATGCCATTCTCTAAAAAGTAAAGTGCCATCGCCCGGTACATGGCTCCGGTATCCACATAAATAAATCCCAGCTTTGCCGCTACAAGCTTGGCGATTGTGCTTTTGCCTGCACCTGCAGGTCCGTCAATGGCAATATTATACGTTGATGACATGAAAAATATATTCTCCTTTAACAGTATTCAATATGGGAACCCGCCGCCCATCCGGTGGACCAGGCGATCTGAAGGTTAAAGCCACCCGTCACTGCATCCAGATCCAGCACTTCTCCGGCAAAATAAAGGCCGGAAACCTTCTTAGATTCCATGGTAGTGGGATTAATCTCCTTCACAGAAATACCGCCCTGGGTGATAATAGCTTCTTTGTAATCCCGAAGTCCGGTTAAGGTTACCTGGAATTGTTTTAAAACAGAAACCAGAGCCGCTCGCTCCTGTTTGGTGATCTCGTTGACCTTTTTATCCGGAGAAATCCCGCTTCGTGAGATCACCACCGGGATCATCTTAGATGGCAGCAGATGTGCCAGAGAATTCTTAAACTGTTTATTCAGAAATCCTTCAAAATCCCGCAGAATCCTGGTATCCAGCTGTTCCTCGGTTAAGGCTGGCTTTAAATCAATCACCAGTTTTAAAGGATGCTTGCGGATGGCTTTGGCTACATAACTGCTGGCACTCAAAAGCACCGGACCACTGACGCCAAAATGGGTAAACAACATCTCGCCAAATTCCCTGTAGAGTTCTTTCTTCCCATCGTAGATCACTGCCTCAATATTCCGTAACGACACTCCCTGAAGACTGCGTACATCATCCTCTGCCGCTTCAAATGGCACTAAAGCCGGAGACAGCTCTGTAACTGTATGACCGCATTCTTTTGCAAAATCATAACCATCTCCCGTAGAGCCGGTGGCCTGATAGGACATGCCTCCCGTTGCCACGATCACAGCATCCGCAAAAACTTTGGTATTATTTTTTTTCAGCCGGATTCCCACACAGTGTCCGTCCTCTATCAACAGATCCTTCACCTCTGAATGCAGATGGACATCTACATTCAGATCCCGTATCTGACGGCTTAAAGCAGAGATCACATCAGACGACTTATCTGATACCGGAAATACCCGGTTCCCGCGCTCCGTCTTTAATGGACAGCCGTTCCGTTCCAGAAGATCCATGATATCCTGGTTGGTGAACCCATAAAAACTACTATATAAAAAACGGGGATTGGTCACCACGTTCTGCAGCATAGTCTCCATGTCGCAGGCGTTCGTTACATTACAACGGCCCTTTCCGGTAATGTAGACCTTTTTCCCCAGTTTTTCATTTTTCTCATATAAGTGGACTTCATGTCCGATTCCTGCAGCGGCAATGGCTGCGGCCATGCCGGCCGCGCCTCCGCCTACAATTACAACATTACTCATTATTTTACCAGATTTAAGTGGATTGCAAAGCCTGCGATCTCTTTATCTAAGTAAACAAATGTTGTCTTGCCATCTACGACCTTTCTGGTCTCCTCGATCGGGTTTGCACCACGCTCTTTGAAATACTCAACGGCTTTGTCAACATCGTTTACACCAAAAGCGATATGGCCTACGGTTCCACGTCCGTTTCCTTTCATGATCTCAACGAGAGTACCTGCGAATACGGAGCTGTTGCCGTTCTTGGTTGGCAGATCGAAGAACTTTAAGAATTCCCCTGCCCAGCCAAGAGCCTGCTCTTCACCTGTCGCATTGATTCCTACATGAAGTACCTTCATATCAAATAATTTTGCTGCCTCTTCCATGATCACTTACCTCCAAGTAAATAGTTTTATTCCCACGTAACTATTCAGTACTTTCATAGGTTACGAGCAAAAATCCATTCCAGATCAGCTTCGCTGATGGGATTTTTGCTTTCCAGCCTATGTACTCTTACGGTCAGCGCAGCATGTGCGCAGACCTACTGAATAGTTACATTTCCACCACTAATTTACACTATCTTGGTGAGAAATTCAAGTAGCTGGGTTGTGGAAATTTTCTATTCAATGGAAATCATAACAGAGGGTAGCACCTTCCGGCACCGCCCCCGCATTTTATTTACAGTTCAGTTGTGATAAAGATATCATAAATTGCCTTGATGGCAGCCTCAAAATCAGAGTTTTTCACACCGATGATGATGTTCAGTTCACTGGAGCCCTGGTCGATCATCTTCACATTGACTCTTGCGTGAGCCAGTGCAGAGAAGATCCGTCCGGAAGTTCCTCGGTTGGCCTTCATGCCCCGTCCAACCACAGCGATCAGCGCCAGATCGGATTCCATCTCTACGAAATCCGGCTCTACGGCTCTGTGGATACCGGCGATCACAGACTGCTCAAACTCTTCGAACTCAGACTGATGAACGAAAATAGTCATGGTGTCGATACCAGATGGCATATGTTCAATGGAAATTCCATAATTTTCAAAGACCTGAAGCACTTTGCGGCAGAACCCAACCTCTGCATTCATCATGGCTTTCTCAACATTGATAGAACAGAAGCCCTTCTTACCAGCAATTCCGGTAATGGTGTATTTTGGCTTTCTGCAGGTACTCTCTACGATCAGAGTTCCCTTGTCCTCCGGCTTGTTGGTATTGCGGATGTTGATCGGGATTCCCTCTTTACGTACCGGGAAGATGGCATCCTCATGAAGAACGCTTGCGCCCATGTATGCCAGTTCACGAAGCTCTCTGTAAGTGATGGTCTCGATCACCTCCGGATCTTTGACTACTCTTGGGTCTGTAACCAGGAAACCAGATACATCGGTCCAATTCTCATACATATCTGCATGAATGGCCTTTGCCACGATGGAACCAGTTACATCAGAACCACCTCTGGAAAATGTCTTAACAGAACCGTCATGCTTGGAACCATAGAAGCCTGGGATAACGGCTCTCTCCACATGCTCCAGTCTCTCAGCCAGTTCCTTGTTGGTAGTCTCTGGCTCAAATACGCCATGCTCATCAAAGAAGATCACTTCAGCCGGATCGATGAACTCATAACCTAAGTACTCTGCCATCACCAGACCATTCAAATACTCACCTCTGGAAGCCGCGTAATCTCTGCCGGCCTTCGCCAGAAAATTCTCCTCGATTTTATCAAACTCGTGATCCAGATTCAGATTCAGATCCAGTCCATCAATGATCTCTTCATATCTCTTTTTGATCTTCTCCAGGATTTTTTTATAAGCGCTGCCAGATGCTGCTGCATCGTAGCATTCATATAACAGATCCGTTACTTTCTCGTCTTTGTCGTTTCTCTTACCTGGTGCAGACGGAACCACATAACGTCTGGACTTATCACTGCGGATGATATCACCCACCTTTTTAAACTGCTTTGCGCTCGCCAGAGAGCTTCCGCCAAATTTCACTACCTTCTTCATAATCGTATTCTCCTATATCAGCGTGTCTGTCTTTTGAGACAGTTTTATGTGGATAATACTCCTCTTCTGTTGATCTGTCAAGCAGTTTTTTCGCCACGGGCTTACAAGTGTCCGTCTGTGGGCTACACCAAGGTTTCCATCTCCACCTGGACTGAGTTTTCGCATGAACGCATAGCCAGAATCGTTTTCTCCATCAGTTCCTCTAACGTCCATCCAAGCTGCTCTGCCCCCTGCTTGATCACATCACGGGAACAGCCAGCTGCGAACTTTTTATCCTTGAACTTCTTCTTTAGGCTGGAAACCTCCATATCCATCACGCTCTTGGACGGGCGCATCTTCGCTGCTGCCCCGATCAGTCCCGTCAGTTCGTCTGCGGCAAACAGAACTTTCTCCATCTCATGTTCCGGTACCACATCCACACAGATACCATAACCATGACTGACGATGGCATGGATCATGTCTTCACCGACACCTGCCTCTCTTAACAGTTCCGGTGCCTTCACACAATGCTGCTCTGGATATAGTTCAAAATCAATGTCATGAAGCAATCCCACCTGTCCCCAGAACTCTTCATCCTCTCCATAGCCCAGTTCCTTCGCATACCATCTCATAGTTCCTTCTACCGTCAGTCCATGAAGACGATGAAATGGCTCCTTGTTGTATTTGCAAAGAAGCTCCAATGCCTGGGTTCTTGTCAATGCGCTTTTCATGATGATGTCCTCCTATGATGTAGATGATGTTACTGTAAGTAACTTATAATATAATGCCCTGCATCACGCTTATGATCGTATGTTTGATTTTATCATGCAGATATACAGGGTTTAATTTTGTCTTTTGGTATTAATTCATATCCAGAATTGGAATCTTCCACAATGATTTTATCTGGATGCACCGGAAGATTTTGAAACTTAGAATAGATCTGATACATCTGCTGATATATTTTCCTGGTATTCTGATACTTTCCCGCTGGATGAATTCCATATATTTCTTCTACACTATATGGAAGTCCGTATAGATTCTCCCTGGTGATCAGTACAAAATAATTACCAGAATCTTTTACACAAGATGCAAATTCAACGGTATGAACAAAAACATTTTCTTCATCAATGAAAAATATACTGTTTTCCGTATGTTCTAAAATCAGTTTCCAATTTGAACCTTCCAAAATTCTGCACGGCACATCGCAGCTTACTTCAATTCCACTGGAATTACCAAGATTTTCCGCTGTCTCAGCATATTGATTAAGGTCGTTTTCCCTGTTGCACTATCTCCACGGATAATCGTAATATTTCTCTTGATTTCAAATTCATAGTGTAGACGATTATTTTGTACAATAACTCTATGTTTTCCCCTCATAGTCCCTACCTATACAAAATTTCCAGCAATCTGGACAAATTCCAACATATTCGTTACGATACTATCTGTATTTAAGATCTTAATCTGAAATGGCCCATTGCCAAAATTCATCACATGCCTCAGATTAATTGTCACTTCTTTCTGTTCTCCTAACCGTAAAAGCCACTGAGCACAGTTATCTCCACAGGCCGAAGCATTAAAAACCTTGTTCCCAGTGTCGTAAGCAATCAATATCAGGGTTTTCACTCCACCAGACAATTCTTTCGGAGATATCGGTCCTAATACCGGACTGTCAATCAGACGAGCACTTATTACCTCCGATTGATCCACATCACGGATCATCTGGATGGCAGTTTTATCGGTTAACCATTCGTCCTCATATTGATTATCAAAATAGGTCGGTGGATGATAAATGGCATCCTTCATATCTCCCAGATATATATTCAGCACACGTAAATCCATCTTTCCATCCAGTTTATTTTAATGCTGTATGGCACGACAAACAAAAAAAGTGCTACAGCACCATTCACCAAGGCACTGTAGCACTTTAAGTGGACCTGACGGGATTTGAACCCGTGTCCAAAAATCAATTCCCTGTTCTTCTACTATCATAGTCAGTTCTTTGACATTCCCTCCATGCCCCGGGAACTAACACCCTGAACACTTTAGTAGCTTCATGATACGCCCGCATGCTCAAAGCTTTGCATGTGTCGTTTCTCACATAGTCGATGCCAGGTTCCTAATGTGTGAGTGCACTAGGGCTGACAGCTGCCATTAGGCAGCGTATGCTAAATTATCTTCAGCGTTTAATTTTAATTTTGCCATTTAACCCATCGCATGGGGATAGCTTCACCAGCTGCATGACCCCTGTCGAAACCAGTACAGGCCCTTACTGGATATTGTAGGAGTTATTCTAGCACAATTTATGCGGCGTGTCAAACCTAAAATTTCTCACATTTCCTTTTGTTTTATAAATGTCACCGCCGCCAGAACCGGTGCGCTTACCATCAGTCCCAGACAATAGCGGGGCAGAATGCAGGGGCCAAATACCAGCGTTGCCCCATAAGCCAGTAAAAATACAATGCCAAACAGATGCGTATACCGCTTCTGCACCAGCAGATACCAGCCACATAACAGGATCAGCCACAGATAAAAGGATGTATAAAAAATCATGCTGACGCCTGGCAGATACCGGTGCAGGTTCTGATCCTGGAACCAGGAATAATATGACTGGGCAGCCGGAAGCTTGCTCTGCAATTCCACATGATGCTTCTCGTCAAAGGAAATGGTCATCTTATATTCCATATAGCAGCTGGAATCGCCGCCCAGATACCAGAGTCCGAAAGTATTGTAAAGAGGGGCTTCTATGTATTCTGATGGGAACTGCTTTCCAAGCCGCGCCCACAGTTTTAAAAACTCTGCTGGTTCATCCTCTACCAGTTCCATGTTCATACCTTTTTTTACCGGATCTGACAAATAATATCTGTATCGTGTCAGCCAGTCTTTTTCAAAAAACCGTTCCATCTCCATCCGGTCTTCCTCATCCAGCTCATCTGTATGGCGCACATAAGCTCTGGCCATCTGCTGCATAGGAAGACTCAGCATCTCAGCCTTACTTCCTTTAAGCGCATGAAATGTATTTTCAAGACCGGCAAAACCAAGATGGCTTCCGACAATCACCACTGCAATCACAGCACAAACGCCAGCTAGTGGTTTTATGACTTTTTTCCTGTGTATCCGCCATACCACGATCATGAAAAGTCCTATTTCCATCAAAGCCAGTCCATAGACCATGTTGTTGCGGAACAGACAGGCAAGAATTGCCAGAATCACAAAGGCTGCCATTTTCCAGCCTTTATAAAGCTGTTTCTGAATCTCCATATCACAGATACAGACAAATGTCATTAAAAACAGGCATCCAAATACTGTATCCTTCGTGGTACTGATTCCAAGAACCGGAAAGAATGGGAAAAAAGCAAAGAAACACCCAATCCCGATCCAGATGTTTTTCGGTACCTTCCATTTTACCAAAAATGTCATGGCAAATGCCATACTGCCTGTCATGATCAGCATCTGGACAACGGAATGTAAAAATAGTCCCTTCTGATAATCTCCAAAGATCTGATTGCCCAGTTCAATAAGCCAGGACGCAAAAAACGTGTGGATCAGCGGATGGTGTGTAGTATACCCATATCCAAGAAACTGCTGCCACTGCCAGCTCATATCATAAGCGTAAAGTCCCGGATAAAATGCCAGCAGGCAAGGCACATAAGCCGCTGTAAATACCATCCAGGAAAAGAAAAATATCTTCGGAAAAGACACACACATTCCCTTTTCCAAGAAATTCCAGCCTGACAGCCAGTAAAAAAACGGTTCCAGAAGCGCCGCCAGTATCCATACACAAAAAAACAGGACTATGACAGCCATCGCACCGTTCAACGCCAGATCGGTATTTTCCTTTCTCCACAGCCAAAGACCCATCATCTCTGTCAGCGCCAGAAATACAGAGATCCCATAAGAATAGAAAAACCTCCGTCTGTCCTGTTTCCAATGCCGGAATGTCTCTGGCAACAATCGATATGCCACACCAAAGCAGCACAAGGACACCAGACCCTTATTAAACTGCAGTCTTCCGTCATATCCGCAGACCCATGACAACAGGCTGACCGCCACCATAAAACACGCAGCGCCGATCAGCCGAAACCATCGTTTCATCGATCCATGTCCTCCAATCAACGGAATGTCTGCTTAAATTCCCGCTCCACTTCCCTGCGCTGGTCTTTCTTGGCAATATCATCCCGTTTATCGTACAGTTTCTTACCTCTTGCCAGTCCGATCTCCACTTTTACCAGGCTTCCTTTAAAATACACCTGAAGAGGGACCAGTGTATAGCCTTTTTCCGCAATCTTTGCTGCAAGTTTGTTGATCTCGGTCTTATGAAGCAGCAGCTTGCGGACTCTTAACGGATCTTTATTAAAAATATTGCCTTTCTCATATGGGTTGATGTGCATTCCATAAATATACACTTCGCCCTTCTCAATGCGGACAAAGGACTCCTTGATGCTGCATTTGCCCATACGGATGGACTTGACCTCGGTTCCAAATAACTCGATGCCTGTCTCGTATTTATCATCAATAAAAAAGTCATGATACGCCTTTTTATTATTAGCAATCAGTTTAAAACTCTCTTTTCCCATACTTACTCATCCTCTTCCTGCCATTTTGCCGGTATAAAATCAATGGTTCTGGTCAGTTTATCGGTGTCTGCCACCTGAACCCGGATCTTCTGTCCCAGCTTATAACTCTTTCTGGTCATCTCGCCCACCAGTTCCATGTGTTCTTCATCAAACACAAAATAATCTCCCGTCAGGTCATTGACCCGGATCAGTCCTTCCACTGTATTGGGCAGTTCCACGTAAAGTCCCCAGTTGGTCACACCGGAAATCACACCGTCATACTCCTTGCCGATCCGTTTGGACATATATTCACATTTCTTTAATTTATCGGTCTCCCGCTCTGCCTCATCGGCTCTCCGCTCCATAGAAGAACACTGGACTGCCACCTCCGGCAGAATGCTGTCATAGTGGGCAAAACGCCTGTCAGATAACCCCCGTCTCAAGTTCTCCTTAATGATCCGATGGATCTGCAGATCCGGGTAACGGCGGATCGGAGACGTAAAGTGGGTATAATAATTGGCCGCCAGACCAAAATGTCCAGTGCAGACGGTGGTGTATTTTGCCTGCTTCATGGAACGCAGGGTTAACCGGCTGATCAGCGCTTCCTCAGGGGTTCCCTCAATCTTGTCAAGCAGCTTCTGCAGCTCCTTTGGGTGTACTTCGCCATTCTGGGTACGGATGGTATAGCCAAAGTTATTGATAAAGGTTCCCAGCCGCTTCATTTTTTCCGGATCCGGGTAATCGTGGGTACGGTATAAAAACGGAAGCTCCTGCCAGAAATAATCCTCTGCGATGGTTTCGTTGGCCATCAGCATAAAGTCCTCGATAATCTTGGTTGCCGCATTCCGCTCATAAGGCTTAATATCCACCGGTCTTCCCTTCTCATCCAGGATGATCTTGCTCTCCGGAAAATCAAAATCGATGGAGCCGCGTTTTTTTCTCCGTTCTCTCAGGATATCCGCCAGTTCTTTCATCAGATCAAACATTGGCACAAAATCCCTGTATTCCTCCATTACATCCGGATCCCGATCAGTGACAATGGCATTGACCGCTGTGTAAGTCATGCGGCGGTCAACCTGGATCAGCGTCTCTGCGATCCGATGTCCGATCACATTGCCTTTCCCATCAATCTCCATCAGACAGCTGAGTGCCAGACGATCGGTTCCCGCATTCAGGGAACAGATGCCGTTGGAAAGCTTGTGTGGAAGCATCGGAATCACCCGGTCAACCAGATACACACTGGTTCCCCTCTTTAATGCTTCCTTATCCAATGGGCTGTTCTCTGTCACATAATGGCTCACATCAGCAATATGAACACCCAACGTATAATGGTCATCATTTTCCTTGGAAATAGAAATGGCATCGTCTAAATCCTTGGCATCTTCTCCGTCAATGGTAACGGTCTGAAGATGACGCAGATCCAGTCGGTTCTTCTTCTCCTCCTCTTCTACCTCATCCGGGATACCGGCTACCTGGACCATCACCTCGTCTGGAAAGCCCTCAGGAAGCCCGTAAGCTTTTATAATAGATAAAATATCCACGCCCGGATCATTGACATGGCCTAAGATCTCCGTGATCACCCCCTCCGGCTTCTTCCGGTCATCACCAAAATCCGTGATCCGCACGATCACCTTATGTCCAGTAACCGCCCCCATATCTTTTCCCTGAGGGATAAAAATATCCTGTCCCAGCTTCTGGTTGTCTGGAAGCACAAAGCCGAAATTTTTATTCTTCTGATAGAACCCGATTACTGTCTTGTTGGCATGCTCAAGTATCCGTAAGACTGCTCCTTCTGCACGTTTTCCTCTGGCTTCGCCTTCGATGACGATCTGGACCTTATCCCCGTCCATGGCACCTTTTGTCTTGTCTGCCGGAATAAAGACATCCTGTTCCCGTCCTTCAATGGTCACAAAGCCGAAGCCCTTTGCATGACCGCTAAAAGTCCCAGCCAGTGCAAATTCCTCGGCCTTGCCGTATTTTCCTTTCTTAGAAATTCCGATCTTTCCTTCCGCGATCAGAATATCCAGAACTTCCTTTAATTCATCCCGCTGCTCCTTCGGCACAGAAAGCAGCATAGCAAGTTCTTTTAATTTCATCGGCACATAGGTCTTATCATGAACCAGTTGTACCAGCATTTCTTTTCTCTGTTTTAATAATTCTTCTGTCACAATTCCCTCCTGTGAATCCAACGAATAAAAATCCCTTATTACACAAAAGACACCCTTGTTGCCAAGAGTGTCTGTCTTATCTTACCAAATGATGTTCAGCACCAGTGCCAGTAAAAGAACTGCAATGGCAGCGAACTTTGTAAACTTCTCAAGCGTACCTTCCATGGAACGGCCTTTGTTCTTGCCCCAATAGCTGTCTGCCATACCGCCGATGGCTCCAAGTCCCTGGGACTTACCTTCCTGAAGTAATACGATCACAGTAAGAGCAATACATATAAGAACAAACACGATGGTTAAAATAATCTTCAGCATACTTATTCACACCTCCTATAGTCAAACACATAAAGTTTAGCATACTTTTTTAGGAAATACAACTATATTTTTTGTATAACAAAAACTTTTCCCACAATTTACTCCTCTGGTATCATCAGATAGCTGCTGACTGCATATAAGGTCTGGCCGTTATACTCCACTCTGGACCAGCCATTGCTTCCGATACCAGTCCGAACCACCGTCTCTCCGTGGATCAGCTTCGCCACAACCGTATCGTCACTTCTGGTGCTTGGTTCTGTTCTTAGGTTTGTTTCGATTTTAGCGGTAACTTCTTCCTGACATTCCGTAAATACCACTTTCGAGAAATCCCATTCTTTGGTTTCTTCATTGGATACTGCTGTATCCGGCCCTATGGTCTCTGTTGGCTGCCCAGCTGACGCCTGGGTTTCAGCTTTTGTATGGTTACTTTCTGCCATTGTTTCTTTCTGACTGCTTTCCGTCTGTGCAGGAGCATTCAAATCTGTGGTCAGGTAACTGGTCAATGCATATAGAGTCTGTCCCTGGTAGATCACTCTGGACCAGCCATTGTCACCGATTCCCGTTCTTGTGGCGGTATCTCCATGTTTCAATTGGGCAACAATCGTCGAATCATCCTTTACTCCAGGCTCTGTCCGAAGATTAGTGGCGATCTTGGCTGTTACCGTCTCCTGCACCTCCTGGAAGGTGATTCCCAGTTCAGGGCCGCCTGCGATCTGCTCAGGAGCTTCACTGTCCTTCGCCTGATTTTCCTGATCCAGCCGGAAATAAGCCACATTCATATCAACGGATTTGGCGATTCCATCAACCGTTCCCCGGCTGGTATACTGCCACATGGTATGGGAACCACTATAATCTGATCTGGCAGTCTGAGGATACGGCACATCCGGATACTGAGATACCCAGATCGGATATTTTCCGGATAACTGGGCTGTATCCCAGTCAGCGCTTCCTGTCAGTTCATTTTTCGCTGCGTAAAACATCGGGTCATAGCCCTGTTCCTTGATATAGTCCAGAAATGTCACAGCCAGGGCTGTCCTGTCTGCTTTCGAAAGCCCATACTGACGATTTTCCGAATCTTTAAACCCCTCACAGTTGTAGGCAACTGGATAAGTGATCGGATATTTCGCCAGAATCTGAGAAACCCACACAGCCTCCTGTCTGGCCTCTTCTTCCGTGATCGCGGTGGAAAAGAAATAAGCTCCCAGTTTGATCCCGGCTTTCTGAGCCTCCTGGAGATTATATCTGGCATAAGGATCCTCGAAAATCTCTCCTGTCTTCTGGGTCCGGTATCCCACACGGATCATGGCAAAATCAATTCCAGAGGCTTTCACCTTCTGCCAGTCGATCTTTCCCTGGTATTTTGCCACATCAATGCCATTGCTGGTCTGCAGCTGTGTGCTCTGGGAACCAGAAATGGTATTTGCTCCAGCTCCTGTCTCCTGGATCTGGCTTTCCTCACGCTGTACTTTCTGTACCACTTCTGCTGCATTTACCGCTCCGCCGCCAACCGCATCCGCCTGCGGATCTTCTGCGTCATCAATCTCCGCAACCACAACCTCCATGGTTGTCTCTTCCTCCGCAGCAGAAGTCTCTTCTTCCGTTATCCCTGCAGCAGATGGATCCTCTGCCATGGTCTCCGCAGCCGCTTCCCGGGTCACTACCTGAATATTAATCGCTTCTGATTCCGACTCCGCTGGCAGATGTTTGCCACAGGCGGTTGTTCCCATGGCCAGTATCATGCCAAGTCCCAGAATCAGGGAAATTCTTCGTTTGCTCATCATTTGCTCCTGACTTCTTTTCTTATGGTATTTTGTGAAAAACATATTCCTTTATATTTTGGAACTCAATCAGAAAAAAGTCAAGTATGATCCTTACAACAGTCCCAGCAGCATTGCATAAAACGGCTCATTATCCTTCACGATCAGCATCAGCTTCTCTTTTGCACTGTTTAACTGATGAAATAAGTTCCGCACTGTCCGTTTCTTCGAACGCAGATATTTCTTGGAATCATAGAAATAATTCCCGTCCAATATTATTGCCACACTGTCATATGCCTTCTCAGCCACTTCACTTTCCAACAGGTGCTGATATCCTTGTTTCTTCGCATCCTGGATCAGATTTGCAGCTTCCTGGTCTTCATTGGCATAAAACACAGTCACATGGGGAAACCTCCTGCCGCTTTTGTAGTCCGGAATGTGCATCATATTCTGAACAAAAGAGGAAATTTCTTCATTCGTCCGAATCCGGTTGGTCAGCCGGAATGTCTGGATTTCAGGAAGCTTTGCGATTCCCAGCTTTACGCTTTGATCCACTTCTTCTGGCGATAGCTGATCCTCACAATCGCTGGTAAAAATAACTGGTCGTTTTCCTGCCGCTTTTACGATGTTCTCCAGCGTTTCCTTATCCAATAAATGCGCCTCATCAACCAAAACCGTTTCATATTCGTCCAATCGCATTTCTGCCGTAATCTGCGAATCGGACACCCAGACGATACGCCTCAAACGCTCGTGAAGCCTTTTCCATTCCTGCCCTGATGCCCCGCAATGGATTATACAAACCATCTGCCTGCCGGAAAGCTTCATGGCGATGTCATAAAGAAGCAGTGTCTTTCCCGTTCCCGGAAGTCCACTGAAATGATAATAGCCGCTTCGTTTTATCCGGATACTCTTTAAGATCTGACGCTCAATATCTTTCTGCTGCGCCGTCAGGAAATATTCTTTTTTCAAAAATCGCTCCGGCTGCGTCAGCGGAGAGATCAGATACCATTCCGCCTGAAACAGATCTTCCAGATTCCCAGAAAAATCTGCACTCTTTTCCTGCAATTCCGCACACAGCTGCTCCCATTCCGCTTCCACAATATGATCATGATTCGTTAGACGGACCAGGCGGTTCTGACTGCTTATATAGGTATAAGACCGGACCGGTCTTCCAAGGATCGCCAGATAATACCGGTTCTGGATCAGCTGCCTTCGTATGGCGTCCTCCGAAACCGCCCCGCTTTTCAGTTCAATATTAACGATCTGGTTTTTCTTCACCTGAAGCAGATCAAATTCTTTGCCAAGACGCAGAATCTGGAACGAATAGAAAAGCCGAAGCCGATATACCTCCGGCATATACTTCTCCAGCTGATCCACCAGCGCCCGCATACTGTTTATTTCCCAGGTACGCATTTTTAAAGGCTTTTCTCTGCCGGATAGATGGTATTCCAGGCGGGAAAGGTTGGATAGATTCTGTTTTCTTGTTAGGGCGTAGATTGATACGGATTTCATTTATATACTCCACATTTTGCTTCAATCTTTCTCTTCATTTCCTTGTCCACTTATGTGTAAATTCCGATTACGAAGTTCATTTTTCTCATCTAAAAGCAAATTTCTAAGGAACGCTTCCAGATATTCTGTTGTTTCATGAATACCTTTTGGCAAGTTGGTATAATTTGCACGCACAAGAGCATTCCTAAAATACCATGCATTTTCCGCAAAAATATCATTGGTCGCAGAAAAGCCAAGTGTCCTCAAGTATTTAATGAAAAATACCGCCGTTGTTCTCGTATTTCCCTCTCCAAAAATATGAATCTGCCAAAGTCTTGAAACGAAAACCGCAAGGTGATGAATAATCTCATTCATCGACAGTCCTCTATAACTGAAATTTTTCTCTTGCGAAAAATCATATTCCAACGTGGCTCTCAATTCCGATGCGCTGCCATATACAACGGATGCTCCGTCAAGCACCCACTCTTTCTTCGTAATATTATAATCTCTGATTTTTCCCGCATGACTATAAATCCCTTGAAAAAGCTTTCGATGAATGGAAATATATTCATTCGGAGAAAAAGAAAACGCTGTTTCAGAAAGGATTTCCGCAATACGCGAAGCCACCTTATCCGCTTCTTCTGTGCGTTCATCGTCCGATAATTGCACAGTTTTTTTCTCATAATAACTGTCAATCAGATGCTTGGCTTCCTTTATCGTGATTTTTCCTTCAATATTCTGAATGGCAGTATCAATCAAGAATTGCGATGGTTTCAATCCATCTACAGCCTGAAGCCCGATGGCTGTACTCCAGGCATAGCCTTTATAGGCTTTGTCGGGTTCGGACTCTTTTAGGTATTCTTTGAATGGGTCTTTTTCCATGTTGACAACCTCATTTCATCACATAATATTCTTACACAAACATCTGCTGTAACAAACCTTTTTTTAATTCTTCCCATGCCGCTAATGTTGCTTTCTGTTTCTCGATTACTTCATCTAATGATGAAAGACAATCGGCAATTTTCTGTTGTTCTGCAAAACAAGGAAAACTCATATATAATTCTATTAAATCAACTCTGTTAATAGCAGGTATCGTTCCTACCTTCTTTAAATCAACAATCTTCTTTGAATCAAAACTCAATGCATAATACATAAACTTTGTCAATACATCATCTTTATTAGATTTTATTTTGTAGCAAAGTGGGCCTAGCCAAAATTCACATTTTTGATAACCAACATATCCAATACCACCTTGTCCTCTCGATGGAGTTGTTACAGTATCACCATCACAATTATATGAATCTACATATCCAGAATTTGTGGTACCTGCATTAACATACTCATATGCAGCATTACCTGAAACAAGTGTCGGTTTTTCCCCAACTTTTACATCCGCAACTTCACCCAACTTCTTTTCTTCCCAATCAGGAAAATCACTTCCATCATCTGCTTTGAATCTTACTTTCTGACTGAACAGCTTCTGCATCACACCTTTTTTACGTTCTTCCCATGCAGATACAGTTTCCTTTTGTTTCTCGATTACTGTATCAATTGTTGATAAGAACTCTGCAATTTTCTGTTGTTCTGGAAGTGATACTACAGGAATATTCGTGTCACGAATTTGTGCAAGACTTAATTGTGGCATAGACAATCCTGTTTTTATTTTTTTATATGTACGTTGCACCTTATCTGAACATAAATACATATATACAAAATACGGAAAAGCGTCTTTTACAATTCTTACCCTAGCTAAATGCTGATTAATATTTGCCTTTTTCACTTCACTTGGTATCAATCCTACTTTTCCTATATCACCTGTAATAGCAATTACAATATCTCCACCTGTGACTTCTGAGCGTTGTAAAAATTTATTAGCTTCTTCAGCGATAAAAGAATAATCACCATATACAAAAACATTATTTTTTATGCAATCATTTCTAAAAAAATATACACCATTTGGTTGCCAGTCAAATCCATAAGTTGTAGGTGTAGCCCCTTTAGTAATAAATGCTGATATGTCCTCCAACTTTGTGAAATCACTCCATTCTAGATAATCACTTCCATCATCCGCTTTGAATCTTAACTTAGGTACAGCCATCCAATCACCTCTTTCCAAGGTTCAATCCACAAATCTGTTCTGCAAGTTTCTCAGATAAATCTGATTCATCATGCCAACTGATTGTCTGAACCTGTTTAATATCAAAATGTATATTCGCAAAATCACTATCCTTACAGGTGAAAATAACTGTCTTTCCTAATGCTTTTGCATAGCCAGCTTCATAATACACACCAAGATTCTGTGTTGTTAAATCAGCTACAAGAAACTTGCAATTGTGAATATGTTCAAGCATAACATTATAAATATTCTCGCTATGAAAATCTTTATCCAAGAAATACGGTTCATTTCCTGTACTTGTTAATGCCGTGCGGATTCCTTCTCTAATCACTGCCACACAATCACATTTCTGTTCATTCATAGGCATTGATACAAACACCTGTCCTGCTGCATCATCTGTAAAATCTACAACAGGTATATCCACGTGTTTCTTGCAAATATTTGCAATGACTTTCAACTGGTCATCCGTAGCCTTTGTAATCATGAAATTATGCAATTTTTCAAGATTATCTGCATGAACACTAGAAGATGCACCGATAAATTTTCCTGACGGAATATTGAACCATGCAAGCACATCCTCAATTACACCATGTTTCCCCCATGTATAATATTTATCATCTGATTCTGCATATTTAGCAAATTCATTGAAAATCATTTCAGCGTTCATATTCATTCACCTACCTTTACAGTCCAAGCTGTCTCATGAAACCTTCAGCCTTATCAATCGCAGCTTTTATTTCAGAATCCAGTGTCTTAATCTGAGCCTTTACAACATCCAAATCCACTGGTTCTTCTTCCTCGAATGTATCAACATATCTCGGAATGTTCAGATTATAGCCATTCTCAATAATCTCACTCATATCTGCTTTATGAGCAAATTTATCTACATTTTCACGCTTTGCATACGCATCTACAATCTTATCAATGTGTTCCTGTTCCAAGATATTCTGACTCTTTCCAGCCTTGAACTCTTTCGATGCATCAATGAACAGAATATTTCCTGAATTGCCGTTTCTCTTGCTTTTCAACACCAGTACACACACCGGGATTCCTGTTCCATGAAACAAATTTGCAGGCAATCCGATAACAGCATCCAGCCTATTCAAATCTTTGATAATATACTTTCTGATTGCTTCTTCTGCACCACCACGGAACAGTACGCCGTGTGGCAGCAATACAGCTACACGACCATCAGAATCATCCATGTGATAAATCATATGTTCTACAAAGGCAAGGTCAGCAGCAGACTTCGGTGCCAACTTTCCAGCTCCGCTGTATCGTGGGTCATCCTCAAATTTCTTATCGGCTGACCACTTCAAGCTATACGGTGGATTGCAGACCTGTACAGTCAGCTTCAAGTCGTCACCATACTTATCATCTTTCAGAGTGTCGCCTTTATAAATATCAAAATTCTGCCAATCTACACCATGCATAATCATATTCATTCTTGACAAGTTGTATGTTGTAGCGTTCAGCTCCTGTCCATAAAAATGACCAACTTTATGTGTGGTCAAATGCTTCTGAACTTCTAACAGCATGGATGCAGAACCGCAGGTACAGTCACCGACAGTCTTTGCTTCGTCCAGTCCAAGGGATGCAAGTGTAGCACAAAGTCTACTCGGTCCGGCAGGTGTGAAGAACTCTCCACCTTTCTTCCCGGCATCTGAAGCAAACAGACCAATCAGAATCATATATGCTGTACCCAGTACATCAAACTGAGAGTCCTGTAAATCAAAATCAATGTATGAAACCTTGACCATGACACGGCCAATCATATCTGTACGGTCTGCCACTGTCTCGCCAAGACGAGCATCCTGTAAACGCATATCATTGAACAATCCATCAAATGCTTTGTTGGATTCATGCCCCATTGTAGAACCTACAAGGTCATTGATTGCTTTTTCAAAATCCTCCACGCTGAACTTATCAGCATCATTCTCAAATTTTGTAATCTTACGAATCAGATTGCGGAACAGATTTTCCGGCTTGATGACATATCCCAGTTTGGATAAAGACCAATCTTCTACAACAGGTCTGTAATCATCATCCGCAAATGCTTCCTCGTATGTTACACCGTCATTTTCAAGAATTTCCGCCATATACATTTCTGTACGTTCTGACAGATAACGATAGAAAATAACTCCAAGAATATAATTCTTGAACTCACTGGCATCCATCTGTCCTCGTAATTCGTTGGCAATCGCCCAGAGCTTTTGAGAAAGCTCATTTGCCTGTGCCTGATATGTATTTGTATCTGCCATAATTATTCTCCCTCTGCTTTGTATTTGTTATAGGTCTCTGTTACAAATGTCTTCACTGATTTTGTCAGCTTCGTCATTTTCAGAAGCCCCAGCTTATATGCTGTCAATCTCTTACGAATATCATCATCTGAAATCGTACCGTGGAACACATATTCCGTAAACAATTCTGATACAATCATATAATCAATCTTGTTATCAAATGCAAATTCTTCCATGTCAGCCTTCATCTGCTCTTTCTCAAACTGCGTAAATGCTTCCATTACATCTGCATCCTCTGGCAAATCATAGAATCTGGTCAGAATGAACTGTCTCATAACCTCTTTTTTAAGTCTTAACGATTCATTGTCAGAACGCTCAATCTCCCGCAGAATCAAATCAACATCCTGCTGCTTTTCTTCCTCTGTCTTGTCGTGAGTATTCGCATTTTTCAGCAGATTCAGGATATACACAACATTAATACGGTCAGTACGGACAAGTTCAATATCGAAATCCACATCTACCGGTACAGGTACTTTTGGATTTGGATTGTGTGTCTGATCTTTGTAATACAGATACCAGCTCTTGAATCCTTCGTATTCATTCTCGTCCATCACAACAGCAAGATCATCCCAATCAAACTTAGAAAATGTCTTCAAAGTAGCAAGGGTCTTTGCCATTGAACGGAACGCAATGATGAACATGCGGATTTCATCTTCTGACTTGAGCTGACCAGCTGTATCCACATCCGCTGTAATCTTTCTCAGTACCGGTTCCTGATTTAACCACTGATTCAGGTAATACTCATAGTTTTCAAGCAGATATTCATTCGGGTCTCCGTCCCCGGAGAATAATGTCAGTGCATCATCCTGCCACTGCTTGATATTTCTGTATGATACAATCTGTCCGAACTGCTTTGTCACCTTATCTACACGGTTTGTACGGCTGTATGCCTGTACAAGTGAATGCCAGATAAGATTCTTGTCCAGATACAGCGTATTCAATGGCTTTGCATCGAATCCGGTCAGGAACATATTGACTACCAAGAGAATATCAACCTGTGGTAAATCTTTCTGCTTTAATCTCTTTGCAATGTCTTTTCTATATGCATCAAACGTATCAATTGTAAACGCTGTGTCATACAGAGCATTATACTCATCTATACATCGTTCAAGAAGTTCCTGTGAATGTTCATCTGCCCCATCATCCATATCTTCATTGGCCTGATAGGAAAAAATTGCGGCAATTTTCAATTTCTTGTCATCTGGTACCATATCATTCAACTTTTTGAACTCATCATAGTACTTGCCAAGGATTTGAATCTTATCCACTGCAAACAACGCAGTATAAATATCCTTTCCCTGTGGATGCACATGCTGCTCATGGTGTTCAAAAATATGCTTTGCAATATTAGCAATACGTTCATCATCATGGTACAGGGGTTCCATGTCAATTTTATGGTGCTTGCAGTATCCTGGGTCATCCAACTGTTCTGGATCAATACCCTTTACCGCAAGATTTCTTGCAAAGATAGTTCGCTGATACTCTACGGAAAATCTAAGCACATTACCATCTGCAATTGCATCTTTAATCATATATCTATGCAGACACGAATCCAATTTATCTCCTGCATGAAACACATCTGCTGTGGTACGACCATCCGAACCTTTATTTTTCTCAAAAATCGGAGTTCCGGTAAATCCAATATAATTTGCTCTTTCAAAATGCTTTTGAATTTGTCCATGCATCTTTCCGAATTGGGAACGATGACACTCATCAATAATAAATACAACCTTCTTATCCTTGTATGCATCCATTACCGCTGCATATTTCGGATTCTTGACTGCATTTGCCATCTTCTGAATCGTTGTAACAATCATCTTTTTCTCAGAAGATTTCAGCATCTTGATAAGAATAGCGGTGCTGTCTGTATTATCTACGCAGTCTTTCTCAAAACTATTATATTCATCAACAGTCTGATCATCTAAATCTTTACGATCAATCAAAAATACAACCAAATCTACCATTGGCTCATCTCGTAATAATTGTGCCAGCTTAAATGATGTCAGAGTCTTTCCCGAACCTGTACAAGCAAATACATAACCATCTTGATTTACTTCTAATACTCTCTTTTTTGCAGCTTTTACAGCATAAATCTGATACGGTCTCATAACCATCAATACCGGCTCTGAGGTCTTAATAACCATATATTTATCCATCATCTCTGTAATCGCTGATTTGCGGAAAAATTCTCCTGTAAACGTATTCAGATCATTGATACGCGTATTTTTTTCATTTGTCCAGAAAAATACAAGCGATTTCAAAATTGGATTATACTGTCCATCCATCATCTCATTTTCATTACAGAAATACTTCGTTTGCACAGAATTACTGACCACAAACAGCTGTAAATATCTAAAAATGCCTTTAAAAGAAAACTTTCTGTATCTATTAATCTGGTTGATTGCTTCATTAATTTCCACGCCAGGACGTTTCAATTCAATCTGCACAAGCGGTAAACCATTGATAAGGACAGTCACATCGTAACGATTCTTATACACCACATCGTCTTTATGCGTCTTATCCATTGTAACCTGATGTGCGACCTGATAGATATTTCTATCTATATCAGAAGAAAAAAATCTAATGTATACTGTTTCTCCATTATCAAGCTGCAAAACATACCGATCCCTTAAAATTTTCGCCGATTCATATACGGTATGATTTTCTATATGAATCATAACTCGGTTAAACTCCGCATCTGTAAAATCTGCAGAACCTTTTGTTTCGATTAATTTTGCAGCATTAAATTTTGCCAATTGAATTCTAAAATTCTTTATAACATCATCATAATTTTTAAGGTCTATAAAACTATATCCAATACTTTCCAAGCGGTCTATAAAAAGAGTTTCAACCTCATACTCTGACGTCACACTCATTTATTCAATCCCTCCATCATACCTTTTTAACACGCAAATTTAGAATCTTCCTTCTTTTCTCACAATCCGTTACGGGATCAAAGATTTTTTCTTCTTTCTCACTCCAGCTCGTAATATATTCTATTTTCTGCAAATATTCCGTTAATTCTTTATTTTCCTTAGTTCTCGGCAAACTAACCTCATGTCTCCGTGATCTATCGCCAAGATCTGAGTATGGAGCTTGAAGTTTCGCAAAATATTGCCCTAATTCAGCCGCATTCAATAGCGTGCAATAATCAAGTACTAATTCAGCACGCCTCTCAGCAGCACACTTCCATGCCGCTTCAAAAACCTTCTTCGTAACCGGTAGATTTCGTATCTTCATTTGCTCTGCAACTTTTTTCGTTATATATTTCTCTGCATACTCGGAGAATAATTGCTGTTTATTTTCTTCATTGAAATCATCGTTAAAAATCAACCGCTCAAACAATTCTCCAGACATAGTAATGTCGTTTTTCAAACGCATATAATCATCTTGATTCTTCATGATAAAGAATATTCCGATATCCAAAGAAATAGAGGAAATGATTGAATATCGTTCAACGGTAAATTCAAAATAGTTGCAATCAATCATAGCTCTTAACGTAGATTCCCTAATTGATTGAATGTCGAGATCAAAATTATCCAATCTCAAGACTGGAAGAAGTCTACATTCAATTTTAGGTTCAAAATTGGCCTTAATGAGATCCTTTATAAAAATATCATCAATACTAGAAGCGTCCATTGCGCTCAAAGCTTCTACATGACTCGATATATACACTTTCATTTCATCACTTAATTGATATACCTTCCAGTAATCATAAACATTCTTCCAACTAACATTTACTGAATTTTTCTTCAGCAATGCATTCCAAACTGGCATCCACTCCTTTTTGTTAATGTCCACACGCTCATAAGCGCAGTCCTTAAGACAATCCAGATGAAAATGCTCTCGTTCAATCAATTTAACCTGACAGTCCATATCCCCTTCTAGGCAAATCAATAAATCCACAATATCTTCTGGTCTATCATATAAACTGTCATGCACGAAAACAATTTTTTCCACAAAGGTCTTTATATTATCCTGAACATATTGCAAAAGAGCAGTATATCCAAGCATAACAAGTGTTGAATATGGTTTTTCTTCAAAATTTTGACTCATCACATCATCCTTATAGGAAATCACGGTTTTAATCATTTTTTCATTAAGAACGTAATGGCATTTATCAAACACGTTATCCAACACATCATTAGAAACATTCTCTGTCTTAAGGGATTTAAAATGTACATCTAACCTATCTATAACAGATACCATTTTTTCTGCATGACAAGCTGCAAGTCTTTGAAGAATATCATCATGCTCTTCGAAATAACGAGTTATACTCTTTTCACTGTTTTGAACGTCAATTGTTGCTAATTCGGACTCCACTAATAACTTTTGTAAATACATCAATTGCCGATCATAAGTCAGTGTTTCATCGGCCGAAATATGTGCCCACAAACCCGGCCAGTTTTCAGCTAATAAGCGTATAAATAAATTCTGATTTTTCGTTCTGCTGACAAATTCATCAATAAACCGCCAACTGACCTCATCTCCATCTGCTAATTGCTTAATGACCGTCATCAACTTTTCAGAGGATTTACTCTCTAACAATCGCTCCAGAAGATCAAAATTATAAATTGCTTTTTGCTCGAACTCATACGCCTGTAAGCGTTCAATAACCCTAGAAGTTTTTGTCAACCGATAATCAAATCCCAACGGAGCCTGATTTTTTATTGACAAAATAAAATTCATATCATCTTTTGTGATACTTGTACCCTTGAAATAATTAATATAATTTACATATTTTTCATCGATATAACCTCGACGCAGTAAAAATACAATAAGTTTATTTGCTCGTACCTTTTCAGAGAAAACCTCGTCTACAGAATATTCTCTCAGCATCTCTGCAATAGAGAAACTAGATAACTTATGTTGTTTTTCACGAAGCTTTTCTAAATCATTCTGCAAGTTTTCAAGTTTCTTTTCTTCAACCTCCTTTATAATTTTCCAACGGTCAACAAACGAAGTTAAAGTATCCCGATTTATATTTATAGTTTTTAAACCTCTATCATATATACAAATACTATCATATCCATCTTCTATAAGCTTTACCATATCATAATCATCATTCATTACATCCGATTTTGAAACCGTAAGTACCCTATAATACTCATCACGTCTAAAATCTTGAAATTGATAAAATTCCCCCATAAGTGTCACCAACATAGCATATTTAAGTTCTTTAACCGACTTAAGTGCATCGTTCTGCGCTTGTACAATTATAGATGAACAATTATCAATTTCTTCTTGAATATCCTGTTTCTTTTTAATAATAAAATCTCGTTTCCCATCAAACGCTTCTTTCAAAATTCCTTTCTCATCTTGAATATCAGCAAAATCCTTAGGATAAAGATTTTTAAATACCATCATGGCAAACATTTGTTCATCAGACAAGGATAACTGTTGTGATACACGTAACGTCTTCTTATAAACCACAAATTCATTGTACATATTTTGAAGAATACGCATATCGGAAATAAAAGGCGATATGTCCAGTACAAAATTTTGAGAAATATCATGTTCGATTCCATTACTTTTTGCTTCTTGCAACCTTTGAAGTAATATTTCACCGGAATTTGTCGAGTTAATTACAGGAATGACCGGAATTATGAAATCAGTGTCACCAACATAGCATATTTAAGTTCTTTAACCGACTTAAGTGCATCGTTCTGCGCTTGTACAATTATAGATGAACAATTATCAATTTCTTCTTGAATATCCTGTTTCTTTTTAATAATAAAATCTCGTTTCCCATCAAACGCTTCTTTCAAAATTCCTTTCTCATCTTGAATATCAGCAAAATCCTTAGGATAAAGATTTTTAAATACCATCATGGCAAACATTTGTTCATCAGACAAGGATAACTGTTGTGATACACGTAACGTCTTCTTATAAACCACAAATTCATTGTACATATTTTGAAGAATACGCATATCGGAAATAAAAGGCGATATGTCCAGTACAAAATTTTGAGAAATATCATGTTCGATTCCATTACTTTTTGCTTCTTGCAACCTTTGAAGTAATATTTCACCGGAATTTGTCGAGTTAATTACAGGAATGACCGGAATTATGAAATCAAAAAATTTCGTTCTATCTTCTTTTGAGAAAATATCATCCTTAACTGCATACACAAAAACAATCGGCTTTTTCTTAATTGCATCATCATTATTTAACAGGTTATTCAATTCACGCAGATGCACAAAAATTTTCGGATCATCCAGACGATCTAAATCCTCAAAGAAAACTGTTCTATAACCTGTGGCTTCAAAGAAATATATGATTTCATCAAGATTTTTGTTAAAAACTGATTCTGCTTCTTCTGTTCCATTCTCAACAGTTGTGTCTGAAGGCAACTTAATTTCTTTCACTCTGAACTTCGAAATTATCATTTTATAAAGATAAGCACCAATTACAGAAATTAAAACAAGAAATAGAACTGGTGCAATCATAATAATTTTCTGTGATAAAGATAGAGAAGCCATAAAATTTTCAATTGATTCCACAAACCATGTATATTTATCAGGCGCAAAAATCGCCGCAAACAACATTCCTAAAAGCAATGCAACAAAAATATTGCTAGAAATTATATTTTCCCTTATCGGATGTAACTTTCTGTATCGACTCTGCGGGATTTTATTTGGCTCAACTTTGTAAAAAAGCTGCTTTAAGATGCCTTTTTCTATTTCATCTGAATCTAATTTAATTTTTTCATCAGAATCATTATTTACAATATTCCCTTTCAAAAAAGTTGCCATAGATATTTTAAGCGCAAATGCTTTAATAGTATCATAAGGAGGAAGCCCCTTCACAATACACTTATCTTCCTCATCTTTACGCAGAAATGTCTCAATAATGCTACTTTTTCCTGCACCATAAGGGCCCGTTAATGCAATATTTTTTATCTTATTATTGTGAAACGCCCACTTTAACGCTTCGATATACTCGTCACCATTCTCAATATTATCAACTGGGGTTAAATCTCTATATTCAAAATAGTTCATCACTTTTCAACTCCCTATTCTTCATCCTGTATTCATTAACCTGCTTCAACTTTCTTATCCTATTACTTGGACTGTTCGTCCGGTAAAATTTCTAAGATATCATCTACCGTACAATTCAATTTAAGGCAAATTTTTACAATAACCTCCATCGAAACCATCTCATCTCTTCCCATTTTGCTCATTGTACTTGGGCTAACACCAGCCAGCTCACACAATTCCTTTTTCATCATTTTCTGATCAATAAGTATTTTAAATAGTCTGTTATAAGAAACTGCCATAGCATACTGCCCTCTTTTCTCGTATCAACTTTTTCTGCTACAAAAATATAAGATAATTATATCATTCTTATTTCGGCAAGTAAACCAATAATGCTGACTTCTCATAAGTATATGGCCTTCACTAACAGTGTAAGTATTAAGACCCACTTCCACCTTCACACTTTAACAACCTCATCCAAACCAAGAAAAGAATCCTTTATGTTCAAAAAAGCACCTACCATTTCTGATAGATGCTTCAACCTCTTTATCTGCACATTTTTATAAAATCATCTGGTGTAATCGCCGGAACCTCTGAATTTTCAAAATCTCTCACATTGCAAGTAATAATGTAATCTGCTCCGACATCCTTTGCACACTTATCCTGAAGGCAGTCTTCAAAATCCGCAAAAGAATCTTTTTCGATTGCATCAAGTATCTCTGTCTGCGATGCAGTTGCAACAGTGAAAATCTCACATATATCTTTCAGATTTTGTCTCCGAATCCTGTCACTGCGTTTCCTAAGCACATACCAGAGCGTCGAAAGCGTATGAAATGCGATATAACCAGTACATTCACCATCGGCACATTTTCTTACAATTTCTACAGACTGCTCAAGATATAAATCTTCTCGATTGGTAAGATAATTCAAAAGAATATTTGTATCAATCAATAGTACCATATTTCTCATTCATCGCTTCCTCCCTCTCGGCATCATAATCAATTGATTCTGCTGCAGCCTTTCTGGATGCCTCTAATCTTGCGAAAGCCTCTAACTTACCGTTACGATTTGTGTGTGTATCTGGCAATGGTGCCTTGATAATGAATGGAATGCTTCTCTCTCTTAATGCAGTTCTGGTAAAGGTTTCATAAAATGTCTGTTTTGTCTGCCCCATTGCATCGAGCATTGCATCCAGTTCTTCATAAATCGAATCCTCTAATCTGATACTAATTGTTTTCATTTCAAGCATCTCCCTTCGTTGTTTTGAATTAATTATACATTAATTTGACTCAGATAGCAAGCAATAGCTTTCTTTATCTCTTTTGAACCAAAACTATCCGCATCAATATCCACTTCCCATTATTCCATTTTCATGCTACAATATCCTCATCCAACTCAAAGAAAGGAACCTCACCATGTTCAAAAAGAAAACCAACGGTTATGTGATAAAACTCAGCCCCCAGGGTCCGAAAATGCGTTTTAAGTCGGAAAAGGAAGCGCAGGAATACCTGGCGAAGCTGAAGGAGAAAAATAACAAATACCGCAAATAAAAATAATTTCCTATGACACCAACACAACCTGCTGCTGGCAGATTCTGTTGATACATGGCAAAAAATGCCTGTCACAGATGTTCGCACCTGTGGCAGGCATTTTTCATGCAATCCTATTTCATTTTGATTCTGATTTTTCTATTATGATGCCGCAAACTGGCTGTTATACAGCTGTGCATAGAAACCATTTTTCGCCAGCAGGCTTTCGTGATTGCCCTGCTCTATGATATGGCCATCTCTCATTACTAAGATCACATCGGCCTCACGGATGGTGGACAGACGGTGGGCTACGATAAAGCTGGTTCTGCCTTTCATCATGGTAGCGAATGCTTTCTGGATGCGGATCTCGGTTCTGGTATCGATGGAGGAGGTTGCCTCATCCAAGATCAGCATTGGCGGCAGGCAGAGCATGACTCTGGCAATGCACAGAAGCTGTTTCTGACCCTGGGACAAGTTGCCGCCGTCCTCGGTGATCACGGTGTTATAGCCCTCCGGCATTCGCTTGATGAAGGAATGTGCATGGGCTTCCTTCGCTGCCCGGATGATCTCCTCATCGGTAGCATCTGGTTTTCCGTAGGCAATGTTATCACGGATGGTTCCGCTCTTTAACCAGGTCTCCTGGAGCACCATGCCATAATTGGCACGTAAGCTTCTTCTGGTCATATGGCGGACGTCATTGCCATCCACCCTGACTGCGCCGGATTTCACATCATAGAAACGCATCAGCAGGTTGATCACCGTACTCTTGCCGCATCCGGTCGGGCCTACGATAGCGATTCTCTGTCCCGGTTTTACAGACAGGTTGAAGTCCTCGATCAGGGATTTCTCCGGTACATAGGAGAAGTTCACGTGATCCAGTTCCACACTTCCTTCTGCCTGTTTTAAATCGACTGCGTCTGCATCATCCGGAGTAATCGGCTCTTCATCGATCAGAGCAAAGACACGGGCTGCGGAAGCAAGTGCGTTCTGAAGCTCGGTCACAACGCCGGAAATCTCGTTAAATGGCTTTGTATACTGATTTGCGTAGCTTAAGAAACTGGATAACTGTCCAACAGACAGATAACCTCTGACTGCCGCAAATGCGCCCGCAACACCAACGCTGGCATACACTAAGCTGTTAACAAAGCGGGTCGCCGGGTTAGTAATAGAGGAGAAGAAAATCGCCTTTAAGCTGTAACCTCTCAGCCGCTCATTGATCTCCTCAAAGTTCTCCTGTGCCTCGTCCTCATGACCGAATGCCTGAACCACCTTCTGATTCCCTAACATCTCGTCAACTAAGGAAGTCAGCTCGCCTCTTGTCTCAGACTGCGCCTTGAACATCACATAGGTTTTCTTAGCGATAAAGCTTGCTACCACCAGGGAAACCGGAGTCACACAAACTACTACGATAGCGATCAGCGGATTGATGGAAAACATAAAACCTAAGGTACCTAAAATGGTGATCACACCGGTAAATAGCTGGGTAAATCCCATCAGAAGTCCCTCTGAGAACTGGTCGATATCCGCAATGATACGGCTGACCACATCACCTGACGGATGGGAATCAATGTATTTTAATGGAAGGATCTCCAGATGGTCAAATGCCTTCGTTCGGATATCCTTCACCACCCGGTAGGTGATCACGTTGTTGATATGGTTCATCAGCCACTGGGAAATGGCAGTGATGGCAATCATAACTGCCATTTTTCCAAGGATTCCGGTCAGTTTTGTGAAATCCACATGACCTGCGGAAACGATGCAGTCCACGGCATAACCAATCAGAACCGGAAGGTATAAGGTAGATGCTACGGTAATCGCAGCCAGCACCAGAGACGCAAGCACACCCCATTTGTAATGACCGATATAAGCTAAAATTCGTTTGATGGTAGATTTATGCTTCTGCATGTTCACGCACCTCCTTTTCGGATAACTGGGAGAAGCAGATCTCACGGTAAACCTCGCAGGTATCCAGAAGTTCTTTGTGGGTTCCTCTTCCAACCAGATTGCCATCGTCAAGAACCAGGATCTGATCTGCGTTCTTAATGGTAGTTGCACGCTGGGATACCAGAAATACAGTCATATCCTTGGTATTTTCCCGGATTGCCTTCCGCAGAGCTGCATCTGTAGCAAAATCCAGGGCAGACGCACTGTCATCCAGAACCAGGATCTCCGGATTTCTCACCAAGGCTCTTGCAATGGTCAGACGCTGTTTCTGACCACCCGATAAATTCTTACCACCCTGCTGGATCATCAGATCAAGGCCTTCGTCCTTGCTGTCCACGAAGTCTCTCGCCTGGGCAATCTCTAATGCATGGTAGATTTCTTCGTCTGTGGCATCCGGTTTACCCCAACGGATGTTATCTCTTAAAGTACCTTTAAATAACACCGCTTTCTGAGGGACAATGCCAATCTTCTCTCTTAAAGCCTGAAGAGGCATATCCTTCACATTCACGCCGTCTACCAGCACCCTTCCGCCAGTCGCATCATAGAAACGTGGAATCAGGTTCACCAGCGTGGATTTACCGGAACCAGTACCTCCGATGATACCGATGGTCTGTCCCCTCATAGCCCGAAAGGAAATCTGGGACAGGGCATTTTCTGAAGATCCTGCATATGCAAAATCCATGGACGCAAACTCTACTTTCGCTGGCTGCTCCTGAGCATCTCCGGCATTGGCTGCTAAAACAGCTGCGTCTGCTTTATCCTCAATGCTGCTGGTCTCTTCGAATACTGCGCTGATACGGTTGGCACAGGCCAGGGACTTGGAAATGGTAATGATCAGGTTTGCGAGCTTCACTAACTCAACCAGAATCTGGGACATATAGTTTACCAGAGCCACAACCGCACCCTGGGTGATGATGCCGCCTTCTACCTGCCACGCACCAGTCCAGATCAGAATGATAGTTGCGCCATTGACGATCACATAAGTGACCGGGTTCATCAGTGCGGAGATCTTGCCTACAAAAACCTGGGAATTTACCAGTAAACTGTTCTCCTCATCGAATTTCTTCATCTCATCCTGCTGACGGTTAAATGCCCGGACCACTCTGGCCCCCAGCAGATTCTCTCTGGTCGTCAGAAGTACCCGATCTAACTGCTTCTGTACTTTCTTATATAATGGCATACTGATTAACAGAATACCAAATACGACAATCGAAAGTAATGGAATCGCTACCACAAAGATCAACGCTGCCCGCACATTGACCTGAAATGCCATGATCATGGCACCAAATACAATAAATGGGGAACGAAGGAACAGTCGCAACACAAGATTCACACCGGACTGTACCTGATTGATGTCACTGGTCATACGGGTGATCAGAGTCGATGTTCCAATGGTATCGATCTCCCGGTATGACAGACTGTTGATATGATGGAACAGATCATTTCTCAGAGCCGTTCCAAATCCAACAGCCGCTTTGGCGGAGAAATACTGAGCCGTCAGAGAACAGGTCAGACCAATTGCCGCCAGTAGGATCAGCATTCCGCACATCTTCCAGATGTAAGGCTGATCTGCATTTTTGATACCAGTATCGATGATGTTGGCCATAACTAACGGCACAAACAGCTCGAAACTGGCTTCCAGCATCTTAAATAAAGGACCCATGACGCTTTCCAGTTTATAGTCCTTTAAATACTTAAGCAGCTTTTTCACTTGAAAACCTCCTGTAAATAATTTTATATCGTAACTATTCAGCACCTTCTGGCCTATGTTTTCTTACACTCAGTCCACCAATCACACAGATCTACTGTACAGTTACTTTATATTTTTTTGGAATAAAGCCTTGTAATAGTATAGCATTTTGATATAATATATACAAGCTATTTTTTTTAAATTACAGAAAATAAAAGGAAAACCGATCATATGAATTCAAAACAGTTATTTTACTTTGTATCCGTAGCGGAAACCGGAAGTTTTACGGCTGCAGCGCAGAAACTTGGACTTTCCCAGCCGCCTTTAAGCAAACAGATCATGCTGCTGGAGGAAGAGCTGGGCGTTATGCTCTTAAAACGTGGCTCCAGAAAAGCAGAACTGACAGAAGAGGGAACCTACCTTTACGGACAGGCCAAGAACATCCTGTCCATGATGGACACTACTGCCCAGGAACTGTCCCATTTTCACGGCGGACAAAATGGGGTTCTGCGGCTTGGAACGATTTCTTCCTCCGGATACATTCTGACTGAACAGATCTTAAAAAATTTCTGCCGGGAATTTCCGCGGATCCGTTTTGAACTGAATGAAGGAAATACCTATGAGCTGCTGGAACAGTTAAAAAATGGCATCATTGAGTGCGCTATTTTGCGAACTCCTTTTAACAGTGAAGGGTTTGAGTGTATCTATGGGCCTGAGGAACCTCTGGCTGCGGTTGGGGAGCCACGTTTTTTCCACTGTGGCGAAGACTCCTCGATTGCGTTGGCTGATTTGGCTGGGATTCCTCTGATCCAGTACCGCCGCTTTGATTCCATGCTGTCGGTGGCGTTTCAAAATGCTGGAATTGAACCATCCATCTTCTGTCACAATGACGATGCACGCACCTGCCTGTTATGGGCTTCTGCAGGACTTGGCGTGGCACTTGTACCAGAAACGATCACGAACCTGCCATTATCGAAAGGGCTGTCCATCCACCGGATCGACAATGCAGACACCATGACCCGCATGGCGGCAGTGTATAAAAAAAGCGGATATGTGTCAAATATTGCCAAAGAATTTGTTTCCTATTTTCTTGCTAATTTTTCCCATACATGATACCATGTTCAGAGAAGCGTCTTGGGGATATGCCGTTTAGCAAGCTCTCGGAAAGCACCGCCCCTACGGCCACAAATATCATGAGGTAACTTATATATGATCGATCTGCTTGCCCATATCAAGGGGATTTTTGATAAATACAAGAAGGATGAAGTAACGGTTTACGCAGCCCAGGCATCCTTCTTTATTGTAATTGCCTTTTTTCCGTTTATCATGTTGCTGTTGACCGTGATCCAGCTAGTCCCTGGAGTTCAGAAATCAGATCTCTTATCCCTTTTAGTCAATATTATGCCGGATATGTTCGATCCTCTTGTGGTCAGCATCATTAACGATCTCTACACCAAATCACCGGCTACTATTGTATCCATCACAAGTATCACTGCCTTATGGTCGGCAGCAAGGGGAATGCAGGGGATCGAAAGTGGTTTAAACCGGGTGTTTGAGTCACCGCAGACCAAGGGATTTATTCTCCGCCGGATCATCTGTGCCGGTTATACCCTACTTTTTATCGGAAGCTGTCTGGTAAGCCTGCTGCTTCTGGTATTTGGCTCTACGATCCATGGTTTTCTCACCCGACGGTTTCCATGGACACTTCCCTCCATCGGAGTTCTGTTTCACCTGCGGTCCCTGATGACCATGTGGCTGTTGTCTATCGTGTTTACCTCCCTCTACACGTATGTGCCGGTCCACAAGCACACTTTACGGAGCCAGGTCCCAGGTGGCGTGTTCGCAACCTTAGGATGGATCATTTTTTCCTACCTGTTTTCCATTTATTTTAACCATTTCAGCAATTTTTCTTATATGTACGGCAGCCTAACTGCCATCGTGGTGGTAATGCTGTGGCTTTATATCTGCATCTGCATTCTTCTGATCGGAGCAGAGATTAATTATCATGAGGCCCGATACGGTTCTATTTTTGAAAAGAAGAGGCAGTAACCCGTTTACCAGGGCACTGCCTCTTCTTTTTTATCCTTATAATTGATAAATCTGGCTATATTTTTCTTTCAGATACTCCACATAATACTTCGGATTAAAGTCTTCTCCTGTTACATCCTTTAAGATCTGTCGGCTGGTCTTCATTTTTCCATATTTGTGAATGTTTTCACGAAGGAATTCCCGAATCACGGAAATTTTACCTTCCCGCAGCAGTCCATCGAAATCCATCTGAGTCTTCATATATGCATAGATCTGGGCTCCAAAAGCACTTCCCAGGGCATAAGATGGGAAATATCCAAAATCACCCATGGACCAGTGGATATCCTGAAGCACACCTTCCGCTGCATTGGCCGGACGCACACCCAGATACTCCTCATATTTGTCTGCCCACACTTCCGGAAGGTCTTTCACCTTAAGAGTTCCCTCCATCAGCTGCTTCTCGATCTCATAGCGGATCAGAATGTGAAGGCTGTAGGTCAATTCATCGGCCTGGGTCCGGATGAGACTTGGCTGGACTTTATTGACTGCCCGCACAAACTGCTCCAGAGTGACATCCCCCAACTGCTTCGGAAATAATTCCTGGACTTTTCCATATATCGGAACCCAGAATGCCTCGCTGCGGCCAATAATGTTTTCAAAGAAACGGGACTGACACTCATGCATGCCCATAGAGGTTCCCTCACCCAGCGGTGTCTGGGTCAGTTCATCCGGAATTCCTATCTCATAGATGCCATGGCCGGACTCGTGGATCACAGAAAACATGGAGTCGTCTACCCGGTTATTATATGCTGTGGTAATACGGACGTCATGGTTACGAAGATTCGTGGTAAATGGATGGGCACTGACAGCCATCACTCCCTTATTAAAATCAAATCCCACGTATTCTGCCAGATAACGTCCGATCTTCTCCTGCTTCTCTTCTGAGAAGTCGCCTGTCAGAATCTTCTGGTCAATCTCAATGTCGGATTCCATGATCTGATGAAGCAGCGGAACCAGTTCCTTTTTTAAGGTATTGAAAAACTGATCCAGAATCTCTGTATCAAAGCCTTCTTCGTAATGATCCAGCATCACATTGTAAATGGACTGACCTTCTTTTGCCTGGTAAGAAGCAAATTTCTTCTGGTAGGAAATGATTTCCTCGAGAAATGGCGCAAACCGGTCAAAATCCTTCTTCTCCTTTGCCTCAGTCCAGACACGGGTACCTTCTGATGTCAGTTCGGAGTACTTACGGTATTCTTCCGGCGGAATGCACTCCAGACGTTCTAATTCCTTTTTTACCTCGCGGACAATACTGGATTGAATTTCTGAAAGACTGTTGTCTTCCCCACATTGTTCCACAAGTTCTTTCACCTGTGGGTTTGACATGGTTTTCTGATATTCGCTGGATAGAACGCCCACCATCCTGGAAGTATAGGTTCCTGCCTCCTTCGGTGCTAATGTAGCGTCATCCCACTCAAATAGCACCAGAGCTGTTTTTAACGCCTGGGCCTTCTCGAGATACTCATTTAACTGCTCAAATGCCTGACTCATTACGTGAATTCTCCTTTCGTTTGTAAAAAACCTGTTTATCTCAGTCGAGAAGACTCCCACCTCTTCAGGTGGTGAGAAATCACAAATTAGTCTCAGTGGGAGGTGGGTCTTCGACTGAGATAAACGCTCCGCGAGGATGCGCAGTGATTCTGTAAAGAATATGTCAGCTTACGCTGACCAGAATCACGCGCCAAGTCTCACGGACGTTCGACTTGAACTAAGCGACAGTCTTTTTCTGAAACTGGAAAACGGTCATGATAATCCAGGATCTCTCTCTTATCATGACCGCTCCATCTTATAAAAATTCTTAACTATTCAGTATCTTCATAGTTACGAGCAAAAATCCATTCCAGATCAGCTTCGCTGATAGGATTTTTGCTTTCTAGCCTATGTGTTCTTACGGTCAGCGCAGCATGTGCACAGACCTACTGAATAGTTACAAAAATTCAAGTTTTCATGGAATCAGTTCTATGGGGTCTTAAAAATACTTCTTAGATCCCCACAGGTTATTCTTCTTCAATTCCAGATACTCGTTATATGCCTTTTCCAAAATCTGCTTTTCATTAGAAAATTTCAACAAATGATAAGCCTCATAAAACTTATAATATCCGGAATCCATGAAATACTCTTCACGTTGTGGTTTACTGTAATAGCTGTCTGCCATCATCAGATACCAGTGTACATCCTTTTCCACCATATCCTGGGGCGTGTTGAATGAATACTGGCTCTTTCCAATATACTTAATAATGGAAGCACTGACCCCGGTCTCTTCCTTCACCTCACGCAGTGCAGTGTCCCGGTATTCCTCTCCAGCTTCTACAGTCCCTTTCGGCAGAACCCAACCCTCGTATTTGTTTTTATAGTTCTTATACAAAACAAGAATCTTTCCTCGAAATATCACCACACCGCCACAGCTCGTTGCCTCAATCATTGCAATTCCTCCTGTTTTCAGCCATGTTGTGATCTGGCTGTTGGTGTGTCATCACAGACTGAGGCTAGTATAACTCTATTTGGACAGATATGCAAGCGTAACTGTTATTTCCTGTGAAAGCCATTTGGAAATACTGTACAAAGGAATCGCTATCCCTGGATATCCAGGCACATATCATCAGGAATGCAGTGCCTTAAAAATCTTCTCGGATGTGATCGGCAGCTCGCGGATACGGACGCCTGTCGCATTGGCGACTGCATTGGCAATGGCCGGTGACGGCGTATTGATGACGATCTCACCGATGGATTTGGCGCCAAACGGACCGGTCGGCTCATAGCTGCTCTCAAATTCCACACGAATGGTTCCCACATCCATACGGCTTGGGATCTTGTACTGCATAAAGGAATTCTCTGCCAGAACACCCTTGGAAGAATATGTCACATCCTCAAAAAGCGCCATGCCGATTCCCTGGGCCAGTCCGCCCTCCGTCTGGATACGGGCCAGGTTCGGGTTGATGACCGTACCACAATCTACTACCGCTACATAATCGATCAGCTTTAACTCGCAGGTTTCCTTATCAATCTCGATCTCCGCAATACCCGCCATATATGGAGGCGGAGAAACAGGAGATGTCTGAGTATCGCTGGCCATCAGGCTCTCATCAGAGAAGCACATAATCTTATTGCCGATGTCTTTTAAGGAAATGGATTTGCTGCCATCCTCATTGGACACGATTTTTCCATCAAATTCCAGTTCTTCCGGCGCACACTCTAAGTAGACTGCCGCACGGTCAATGATCTTCTTTCTTAATTTCTCACAGGTTCTCACCACTGCCATACCAGTCAGATAGGTGGTACTGGAAGCATAGGAACCAGAATCATATGGAGAAATATCGGTATCAACTCCATGAACCACGATATCGTCTACGGAACAGTCCATACAGTCTGCTGCCATCTGGGCCAGAATCGTATCGCAGCCGGTTCCCATATCAGAAGCGCCGATCATCAGACTGTAAAATCCATCGTCATTCACCTTCATGGCCACAGACGCCACATCAATGCCGCTGATGGAAGACCCCTGCATCGCCATCGCCATACCGACCGCACGGATCTTGCCATTGCCCATATCGCGGCACGGATACTTCTCATCCCAGCCGATCATCTCCTTAGCCCGGTTCACGCAACGGTTTAATGCACAGCTTCTGGCTGTTTCCCCATAGTACGCAGGCATCACATCGCCCTCTCTTACCATGTTTTTCTCACGAAGAGCGCTTGGGTCCATCGATAGTTCTTTAGCCAGCTCATCTACAATGGATTCCACTGCAAAAATTCCCTGGGTCGCACCATAACCGCGGTACGCACCGGCAGACATATGGTTGGTATAGACCACATCATATGCGAAACGGTGGGCTTCCAGACGGTATAACGGAATGGACTTGTGTCCAGATAAACCTACAGTTGTTGAACTGTGCTCGCCATATGCTCCGGTATTGGATAAGGTATACACATCCAATGCACGGATGGTACCATCCTTATTGGCACCGATCCGCACGGTCACTTCCATCTCATGACGTGGAGAAGATGCAATCATGGATTCGTAGCGGCTGAAGATCATCATAGCTGGTTTTCCTGTCTTCCAGGTTACAATAGCCGGATACATCTCCATCACTACCGTCTGTTTCGCGCCAAAACCGCCTCCGATCCTCGGCTTAATCACACGGATCTTGGACTTACTGGTATGGAGGGCATGGGCCAGAATACGACGCACATGGAAGGTAACCTGAGTAGACGCAACCACATTCAGGCGATCGTAAACATCCATGTATGTGTAAGCACGGAATGTCTCCATCATGGCCTGCTGGTTCGCTTTGGTGTGGTAAGTTCTGGTAAGAACCACATCACTGTCCTTCATCACCTCATCTACATCCCCGTGCTCATCCAGTTCATGGGCACAGAGATTCCGCTTATTATCTGCTCCTGTCGGGAAATTCAGATGCCAGTCTTCCTCTGGATGTACCAGGATCGGATTGTCTTTGGCCGTATGGAAATCCAGTACCGGTTCCAGCACCTGATAGTTCACTTTCAACATCTTTAATGCTTTATCAACGGCTTCTTCTGTTTCACCTGCCACGATAGCAACCGGATCTCCTACAAAACGTACCCGTCTGTCCAAAATATAACGATCATAAGGACTTGGCTCCGGATAAGTCTGTCCTGCCAGAGTAAAACGTTTTTCATGCGGAACGTCTTCCCATGTTAAAATGGTAACAATTCCAGGCACCTTTAAGGCCCTGGTCTTATCTACCGTCTCGATCAGAGCATGTGCATGGGGGCTTCGCAGTACCTTCACCACCAGGCAGTCCTTCGGAGCCAGATCCTGGGTGTAAACCGGTTTTCCTGTAACCAGCGCCATGGCATCTTTCTTCATAGTCGGCGCGCCGACTGCGTGAAATTTCACTTCCATTTATCTGGTCTCCTTTCTGTGCAGATACTTATGAACCGCCCGAAGCTGTCCCATATAACCTGTGCAACGACATAAATTACCCTCTAAGTACTCCCGGATTTCAGCCTCAGAAGGGTCCACAAGCTCCCGTTCCATGGCAAGCACATTCATAATAAATCCCGGGCTGCAGAAACCGCACTGTTCCGCACCTTCACCTGCCAGAAAACGACCAAATTCCTCCGCCTCTTTTTGAAGTCCTTCTAAGGTTGTGATATGCTGTCCGGCCGCTCTTGCCGCTAATACAGAGCAGGAAAGCACTGGTTTTCCTTCCATCCATACGGTGCAAAGGCCACAGTTAGTCGTCTCACAGCCACGTTTGACACTATAACATCCATGTGCCCGCACCAGATCCAGAAGCAGAGTATCTGCCTGGATCTCTGCCTTTACAGATTGTCCATTTAAAAAAAACTGAATCTCCATCACTGCAGCCCTCCTTCTTCTTTTGTCCGGATCTCATCCACCAGGCGGCGGATATAGATCTGCGCCAGTGCTTTCCGGTATTCTGCACTTCCACGCAGATTGGTCCCATAACGATACTGATCTGCGATTTTCTCTGCCAGTTCCTCTGCTGATCCCTGATCTGCCTCTGTCACAAGAGATGCTCTGGCCGGTCTTGCACCAACTGCCGTATACCAGGTATCATCCTTCTTTGCTGCCGCCACAGCGATCAGTGGAAAATCCGTCTCTGTCCGTCTCTGAGTCACATAAGCAGCCTTTCTTCCATCCTTCTTAATGATGATCCGCACCAGGATGTCGTTATCATATGGCATATTCGCATAATCTGTCAGGGATATCCTTCCTGCCTTATAAAGCTCCACTTCCGTATCCAGAACCAGAAGTGCCGTCAGGACATCAGAAAAACCATATCTTCCATACAGGCTGCCACCGACTGTCGCGCCATTACGAAACTGCACTCCTACAATGTGACGTACCATCTCTCTCATAAATCCATCAAAATACCGATTCAGATCAGTATTCGTTTCCAACTGTCTCAAGGTACACATACATCCAATCTGGAATTCATTTTCCGTCTCCTCAATCTGATTCAGACCAAGACCAGACAGATCAATGATGGTTCCCTTCTGAAAAGAAGACATCTTTAACCACATCATACCGCCGACAATTTTATTACTTTTCTTCTGGTTCAGCTCATACGCTTCTTCCAGGCTTTCTACCCGTTTATACTCTCTTGCCTTAAACACGACCCTTTTTCACACTCCTTTATTTATTTCTTGAAAACCAGTTATCAAACACTGCCCTGGCAATCGGTGCCGCTGCAGCCCCTCCGGAACCTCCTTCTTCTACGATCACGCTGACTGCCAGCTGGGGATTCTCCGCAGGTGCATACCCGGTGAACCAGGCATGGGTTTCTTTCCCTGTCTCAAATTCCGCTGATCCAGTTTTTCCAGCAACCGTATACTGGTCATTTTTTAATTTTGAACCGGTTCCTTCTGTCACAACAGCTCTCATCATAGTTCCGAGAGCCTCTGCCTCTGATGCTGTCATCAGATTCCCATATGCCTCCGGCGTAAAGGCTTTTACCATCTCACCTGCCGCATTTACCACATGATCCATCAGATACGGTTTCATCAACGTTCCCCCATTGGCAATGGCTGCCGTGATCATAGCGCTGTGCATCGGCGTAATCTGGGTTTTCCCCTGCCCAATAGCTGTCAGAAGAATCTGCCAGGTATCATCCTGTGCTGCTTCTGTAAATACACTTTTACTGTAGGATAACGGAACCGGAAGGTTCTGGTCATATAGCAGTTCCCTGGTTGTTCCAGACAGCTTTTTCTGATCCAGCATCATTCCTATGGCAGCAAAAGCGCCGTTACAGGAGTTGGCAAATGCCTCCTCCAGATTCTGGCTGCCGTGAGCCGTCTTATGGTAACACTGGATGGTATAATCTCCCTGTTCCAACACTCCGTTACAATCATAATGAAAATTCCGGTATTCTTCTGGATATTCCCGCATAAACTCCAAAAGGGTAATGATCTTAAAAGTAGATCCAGGTGGATACACCCCCTGCGTTGCCCGGTTTAAAAGCCTGGACTCTGAATCTGTCCGCAGGGAATCCCACTGGTTCTGCACCTGATTCGGATCATACGCTGGTTTGGAAACCATCGCCAAGATCCGTCCCGTATCCGGCTCCATGACCACCACCGCACCTTTCCGGTCTCCCAACGCATCACTGGCAGTTTTCTGAAGCTCCAGATCAAGCGTTGTATACAGATCGTCTCCCGGATTCTTCTGTCCAGAGAACTCCCGCATCACCTGTTCCATCAGATTGATATGGGAAGAAAGCATATAGAAATTGCCCTGGGCCTCTAATCCCGTCTTTCCCATGGAGGAATAACCTATCACATGGGCAAATAGATCTCCATATGGATAACTGCGGAGCTCTGTTCCATCTTCCTGCTGCTGCGTCTGGGCCAGGATCTGGCCATCGCTGCTTAAAATATCACCACGGATCACCCGGTCTGCAAAACTGTCCAGACGGGAGTTATAGGTATTATTGATGATCTCATCCCGTTTCTGCGAAAGAAAAAAGCCCTCATACCCGATCATACAGAGAAATAAAAATACAATCACATAAGTAAAACGAAGGATCTCCCGATTGGATTTTTCAGAAGGAGAAAGGATCTTTTTCTTTTTTTTAGCTGTCATACCCGTCTTCCTCCTCTTCACTTCGTTTCAGAATATAAAGTCCCTGCATCACGCCAAACATCATAAAGGTACTTAAAACAGAGCTTCCACCGTAGCTGACTAATGGAAGTGTCACTCCTGTGGAGGGAATGAATTTGATCGCTCCGCCCACAGCAAGAAATACCTGAGTAATGTAAAGCATTCCAAAACCAAAAGCGATCAGCTTATAAAAAAGCGCCTGCATCTTACACGCCATCATCATAAACTGTAAAAAACAGCCTAAACAGATCAATAACAGGCATAGGGCAAATACAGCCCCCATTTCTTCTGAGATTGCTGCAAAAATAAAGTCCTTTTCCACTACCGGAATCTTTTTCGGCATTCCCTGATAAAGCCCCATACCGAACCAGCTTCCGGTTCCAATGGCAAATAAAGACTGGGCCACCTGATACCCTTTATTTTCAATATCTGACCACGGATCTCTCCATGCCATCACCCGGACCCGGACATGCTGGAACAGTCCATAAGCCGCCACGCCAGCCAGACAACCGCTGAGGGAGCCCGCTGTCAGATACAGCCAGTTCGATGTGGCCACAAACAGCATGAACAGATAGGTAACAAAGAAGATAAATGCGCTTCCCAAATCCTTTGAAAGCACCAGGATCAGCACATGCAGCGCCGCCATCACGGTTACCTTTACCACCTGTTTCCACTCCGTAGACTGATAAAGCATAGAAGCTGCAAAGAATACGAAGCTAAGCTTTACAAACTCCGATGGCTGCATCGTCACGCCGGCAATCTCAATAGATAGCTGGGCACCAAAGCTGGTATTACCTACCAGACAGACCACTCCCAGAAGAACCAGACCAAGAATTCCATAAACCCACGGAATCTTTACTAACTGCCATACCCGGTCCATAATAAACGGAATAATCCAGGTGAACACCGCCGAAACCACCACGATCACGAACTGTCGTTCTGCTTTCTCAAAGGATAGACGGGAAAGCATAAAGAGCCCGATACTCAAAAAAATACATACGTTATTTACCAGAATCCTGGAAACATATGGATAAAAAACACGATACAGCAGGATATATGCCACAAAAAACGCAATCTGCACTGCCGCAAACAAAGGTAATCTGATATCTTCCGTCCTTAGATACATCACGCTATAAGCAAGGATCTGGATCAGCACCATGATCCGGTTCTGCCTTCCACACAAGCGGTGCTGCCGTTCCTCATCCAGACTGAAATACCGGAAATTCAGATACGTGTAAAAAGCGATCAGAAAGATCATCACATATCTGGCCACATCAGTTATAAGGTTGGTCATGTTATTCTACTCCACGTTTGAAATGTCCTCTGGTTATGTCTGTAAATGGAATCTGTCCTGTTTTTCCTTCCAGGAACACAGCCCTGTAGGCCTGAACAATCTGCCGGATCTGTTCTTTCGTCTCCCAGGTAAACTGAAGCCGGATCGCATCCGGAGCCAGTCTGTGGATCAGATGTTCCTGTCCTAAGAGAGAGAGAGGACTCGGATTATAAATGGTATTATAACAGAAGGTACAACGATTCTTCACAGTCAAATCTTTGCCAGTCCGGTCACGCATCCGCAAAAGTCCGGGACGATGCGTACATCGGTCGGTGGTTTTCTGTATACATTGTGCAGAAGTCATCACTGGAAGATATCCATAAGCCACCAGCTCCATGCCCTGGCATCCAAGTTGTTCTAATTCCTGGCTATTTAACTCTAATGGAAGCGTCTGACGGGTAAGTCCCATCTGATCATAAGTTTCCTTGGCTGTCTGGTTAAATACATAAAGATTATGGTCTCCAAATAACGGGATCGAAAATCCCTTTTCCTTTACATATACGATCTCTTCCATGGAACGAACCAGAAGTCCGTCAAATCCAGCCTCTGTCAGATACTGCCAGTTTTTCTCAAAGAAGCGGATCGCCTCTGTACGGAAAATCACCGGAAGCGCCAGAACACATCGTTTCCCGGCTTCATGACAAGAGAAAGCATACGCACTCCACTGGTCTGGTTCAAAACCATCTGCTTCCAGCTGAAGTTCTCTTACCGCTTCCAGTTCAAGAACCGTATCAAAACCATCTGGAGTATCCAACAGGACATGCAGTTCCATCTCTTTGGAAGTTTTCTTTTCAGAACGATCCTCGGTCTCTCGCTTTCCGCTCTCTCTTCTATATTTTCCCAATAATTCCCGTTCTAATTTTTCCAACGATGTTCTTCGCAATTCATTCAATGCCTGAACAGGAAGGAAAACATTCCCAACAGTGGAAATGGTAAGATCCGTAAACTGAAATGGCGTATTGCCTGTCTTCTGGATCTGCTTTCTTAACTTATCTTCTGTCATCGGCTGATTCTGAGCAGTCATAACCACAGTACCCTCTGTCTGTACAGTCACATTCTCTCCATCCGGATCGATACAGGAAAGAACCAGGGACACTGGTTTTCCTTCTTCTACCACCAGACTGCCTGTCACGGGTTCTTTTAATTCCGCATTGACATAGGCTGCATCCAGATAATCAAACAATTCCTGATTTCCCTGGCGGAAAGCTGGTTTTTCCTTTAACGCAACCATATTCCGTCCATTATGCTGCACATAATAGCCATCGGTAAAGCCGCCACGGTCAAACAGATCCAAAAGGATCTTTTTATCTCTCGGGTCTACGTGATATCCCTTTCGTCCGCTCTTCAGATACCTGTCCACATACTTCCGGTAAATACTGACAACACCTGCCGTATAACGCGGACTCTTCATACGTCCCTCAATCTTTAAAGAATAAACTCCTGCCTCTAAAATATCCGGAAGAATATCCAGAACACACAGATCTTTTAAACTCATCACATAACGTTCATCTCTTGGCTGACAGGAATGGCCATCTTTTCTCACATCATAAGGAAGACGACATGGCTGGGCACAACGTCCACGATTGCCGCTTCGTCCGCCGATCAGACTGCTGAGCAGACACTGACCGGAATAACAGTAGCATAAAGCGCCATGGACAAAGCTCTCGATCTCCACACCGACTTCTCTATGAATCCGAGCGATCTCCTCCAGAGACAGTTCTCTGGCCGTTACCACACGGCTGGCTCCCATCTTTTTAAGAAGAGAGGCACCTTCCGCCCCAGTAATGGTCATCTGGGTACTGGCATGAATATCCAGATCTGGAAAATGTTCCCGGATATAGGTAAACACACCCATATCCTGAACAATCACTGCATCCAGTCCTGCCATGTAATAAGGATTTAGGTAGTCAAAAAGACTGTCCAGCTCCTTTTCCTTTACTAATGTATTGACTGTCATATACAGAGACGCACCATGAAGATGGGCGTAGTTGATTGCCTCCAGCATATGATCCTCATCCAGGTTATCCGCATACGCTCTGGCCCCAAACTGGCTGCCACCGATATAAACCGCATCTGCGCCAGCAGCAATGGCCGCTTTCATACTTTCAAAAGAACCAGCCGGAGCAAGCACTTCCACCTGTCTTTGTTTCATGATCATTTCCTCCAATATCTCCCAAGGGTCCGTATACGTCTGAGCAATCAACACAAGACGCAGTCAGACTTATGTGTTCTTACGGTCAGCGCAGCATGTGCGCAGACCTGCTGAATCGTTACCTATGGCCATTATTTCCTGAAAAAAAGTTCTGATTATTTCCATGGGCAGAGGCTGCGGAAGCTGTCTGAACTGCCTTGATCTTCAGCAACTCTTCCTCTGCCTGCTTCTGCTTCTGTTCTGCCTCCTGAAGCTTCCGCTCCAGATTCTCCAGCTTCATCTGCATCGTTACCAGATCATGCTTCAGGCTATAGCTTTCCTTTTCCATGTCATCACGCTGCTTCTGGCTTTCTCTTGCCTGCTCTGCCGCCTTAAAATAATCATCTGCTATATTTAACTGGATCATCACAGACTGATACTCCTGGCTCTGCTTACTAAAGCCATCCTTCGCCTTCAACTGGGCCGTTTTATCATTAATATAGCTGGCAACTTTCTGTAAATACTGCGCTTCCTCTGCGCCTCCCAGCGTATAAATCTTTCCATCAATTAAAACCTGAGCGTAATGTTTCTCATTCATTGGTCAAAACTCTCCTGTCCTTTCCATTTATTCTCTACTGAGCCCCAGATGCCGGTAAGCCTCCTCCGTAACGGTTCTTCCCCTTGGCGTGCGGTTGATCAGACCATTCATCAGAAGGTATGGCTCGTATACATCTTCCAGTGTGCCAGAATCTTCTCCCAGCGCCGCTGCCAGCGTATCCAGCCCTACCGGGCCACCGGAAAACTTCTGGATAATGGTATTCAAGATCGCCCGGTCATTGTTATCCAGACCAAGACGGTCCACATCTAAAATATCCAGTGCAAAATCTGCTACCTGTCTGGTGATCACACCGTCATATTTCACCTGGGCGAAATCCCTCACGCGTTTTAACAGGCGGTTGGCCAGTCGCGGGGTCCCCCTGGATCTTCTGGCCAGTTCCATGGCACCTTCTTCTTCAATCTTTACACCAAGAACCTTGGCAGAACGCTGGATGATCACTTTCAGTTCCTGTGGCGTATAGAAATCCAGCTTCTGTACCACGCCAAAACGATCCCGAAGCGGGGCTGTCAAAAGTCCCACACGGGTAGTAGCTCCTACCAGGGTAAATTTCGGCAGATCCAGTCGGATGGACCGGGCCGCAGAATCCTTTCCCAGCATAATATCAATGGCAAAATCCTCCATAGCCGGGTAAAGTACCTCCTCTACCTGACGGTTTAAACGGTGGATCTCATCCACAAAAAGCACATCGCCCTCCTGGAGATTGTTCAGGATCGCCGCCATCTCTCCCGGCTTTTCAATGGCCGGACCGGAGGTGATCTTCATATTGACCCCCATCTCATTGGCAATAATGCCGCAGAGGGTGGTTTTCCCAAGACCTGGAGGTCCGTAAAACAGCACATGATCCAGGCTCTCGCCCCTGGATTTGGCTGCGTCTATGTAAATCTTCAATGTAGACTTGATCTTTTCCTGTCCTATGTAATCGTCCAGATATTGCGGACGTAAATGGGAATCGTTCTTCTGATCCTCTTCCATTAACTCGGTTGTAATAATTCTTCGTTCCATATGATCCGCCTTTCCCGGCACTTTCACAAACATCTACTCGAAATAGTTTTTTTCCATATCTATTAAAAGAATGACAAATGACGTAAGGACGCTTTCAGGACATCCTCCGCTGTCATTTGCCCGGTGATCTCCACCTGACGCACTGCCTTTGTCGCTTCCATGGCAGAATAGCCTAACGCCGTCAATGCGTCCACGGCTTCCTTTCCTGCGTCCGGAAGACCTCCTGTCCGCACCGGAGTGGTTCCTGTCTCTTCCTGGTCTGTCATCAGGATCTCTTCCACGGAAATCTTATCCTTCAGATCCAGGATCAATCGCTGGGCCGTCTTTAGCCCGATACCTGGTGCCTTGGAGATTGCCTTGGCATCTCCAGAGATCACAGCCAGTCTTAAATCATCCGGTCTCATGGCAGACAACAGTCCCAATGCACCCTTAGGACCAATTCCATTGACACCCAAAAGCTGCTTAAACATCTTTAAATCCTGACGGCTCCGGAAGCCAAACAGGTTCAGAGCGTCCTCCTTCACCTGCAAATACGTATAAATACGCACCTCTTCTCCCACCGGAGGCAGCTCCTCCAAAAAAGAAAGTGGTACGTGGATCTCATAACCAATGGAAGAAGCCTCCACAACGATCTGGTCTTCTTCTTTTTCAGCTAAAATTCCCCGTATATATGATATCACCAAACTGGTCCTTCATAACGTTCCAATCGATCATCACTGCAAATACGCAGACCTGCCGGGTCGTTATGTCCTTTCTATTTTTCTCATATGTCAATACATGCTTTCTTACATGTAAATCTTACAGATTCGCAAAATGCCTATAATCCTTGTTTCATTCTACCATACTCTGATACCCTTTTGCAAGAGCAAAAATCGAACATACATTCTGTTTTGCGTTTGACTTGTTTACAATTCAGAAAATGCCTGTCACTCATGTACCGTAACTTTGACTTCTGTTTCCGCTTTCGGTATAATATAGCTGAGCATTGAGCGAACTACAGGAGGTTTTATGATAACCATTCAGAAAACGATCACACTTCCAGATACCTATCCCCTTGAGCGTCTTGGCCGTCTGGAGGATTTATTATTTTTCGATATTGAGACCACCGGATTTTCCGGTGATTACACCCATTTATATTTGATCGGATGCACCTATTTCCAGAAAGGCACCTGGCATCTGATCCAGTGGTTTGCAGATACCGCTGATTCTGAAGCAGAGATCCTGCACTCCTTTTTCCATTTTCTTAAGCAATTCAAAACCGTGGTTCATTTTAACGGAGACGGTTTTGATATTCCGTACCTGTTGAAGCGGTGCAAGGCATTTAAGCTGCCTTATGATTTTTCCGGCGTCTCCAGTATTGATATTTATAAAAAGATCAAACCCTTCCGCAGTCTGCTGAAATTAGAGCAATTAAAGCAGAAATCCATTGAACGTTTCCTTGGAATCTATCGAGAAGATCAGTATCATGGCGGTCAGCTGATCGATGTTTATAAAATCTATCTTCAGACCCATGAGGATGAGCTGTACGATATGCTGATGCTCCATAACCGGGAAGATCTGGAGGGGATGCCGCTGATTTTACCTATTTTAAACTATCCGGACTTTTTTGAACACCCTTTTCTTTTAAAAAATGAAACTGTTTTGGATGACCGTGTGATTTTACAACTGGAGAATCCGGTTTTTCTGCCAGTTTCCTGTGCCTGTCGGACGGAGCTTGGGAGTTTTTCGGCAGATGGACAGAAGGCCGTGCTTGAGATTCCATTGTATCGTGGAGTTTTAAAACATTTTTATGAAAATTATAAAGATTATTATTATCTGATTTATGAGGATACGGCAGTACATAAAAGTATCGGAGAATTTGTGGAGAAATCCGCACGGAGAAAGGCAACGGCAAAAACCTGTTATACAAAGAAAGAGGGCTCGTTTTTCCCACTGGCTGATGTCTGGGACAGGCCGATGTTTCAAGAGGAATACCACGGAAAGCTTCTGTTTGGTGAATATACAGATGGAATTTTTGAATGTCCAGAATTCCTTGAAAAGTACATCAAAAAGATTGCTTTTGCAAAATAAAAAATAGTAATAACTCGCTTGAACCTACAGTATTAGAAATTCCGTAACGTTCCAACAGGTCAGCGCACCTGCTGCGCTGACCGAAAAACACGGGCTGGATCGTTACGGGATTTCTACTACATTTCTACTATATTTCTACTATTTAGCTGCCAGATCTTTGATCACTTCACCGGCGATGATCAGTCCTGCTACCGATGGTACAAATGCGGTACTGCCTGGAATGTCACGGCGTTCTGTACATTTATGGGCGGCACCTGGTGGACAGATACAATGACTGTGGCAGCTGATGGACATGTCCTCAATTGGTCTTGTCGGCTGTTCTTCGGAATAGACCACTTTTAATTTCTTTACGCCACGTTTTTTTAATTCCCGGCGCATGACTCTGGCCAATGGACAGACACGGGTTTTGTAAATATCGGCCACCCGGAACTGGGTCGGGTCTAATTTATTACCGGCTCCCATGGCGCTGATGATCGGAATGCCCATCTCCTGACATTTCATAACCAGGGAGATCTTGGCTGTCACGGTATCCACCGCATCTACCACATAATCGTAGTCGGCAAATGGGAACTCATCGGCATTGTCCGGAAGGAAAAAGCACTTGTGGATCATAACCTCTGCATTTGGATTGATCTCCAGTATCCGGTCACGCATCACGTCCACCTTGTATTGACCAACCGTCTTTCTGGTGGCAATGATCTGGCGGTTTAAGTTGGTTAAACAGACTTTATCATCATCTACCAGATCAAATTTCTGGATGCCGCTGCGGACCAATGCTTCGCAGACATAACCGCCAACCCCGCCGATTCCAAAGACCGCAACCCGCGCTCCGGCCAGTTTCTCCATCGCTTCTTTTCCAAATAAAAGTTCTGTTCTTGAGAACTGATTTAACATCTGACTGCCTCCGAATCTCTAGTGATTTTCTATTTATGATGTTTTACCATAATTCTTTGTACATTTTCTCAACATCAGACTGAGTGATGTCTCTCTTGGTATTCTGAGGGCTTCCGCTGTCCATCGCGTCATGGGCCATCTTCTCGATCACACCAAAGAAGGTCTCTTTATCAATACCATATTCTTCCAGCGTTGGTGTCTCTAATTCTTTGGTCAGGGCTACCACCGCTTCTAGGAATTTCTCGCTTGCCGCTTTATCAGAATCCTCTGCAGCTGCAACGCCGATGGCTCTTCCCAAAGCTGCAAAACGATCATAAGCGCCTTCCAGGGCAAAGCTTAAGCAAACCTTCATCAGCATGGCATTGGATAAACCATGAGCTACATGGAACAGTGCACCGATCGGGCGGCTCATGCCATGGATCAGGGTTACCGATGCATTATTAAATGCAATACCTGCCTCCAATGCTGCTACAGACATTTCCACTCTCGCTTCCTCGTTCTTTCCATCATGAAAAGCCACCGGAAGATATTGGAAAATTCTCTTTACTGCGGACAGCGCAAAGGTATCAGACATGGTCTGCGCTTTTCTGGAGGTATACGCCTCTACAGCATGGCACAACGCATCCAGTCCGGTTGCTGCGGTGATCTTAGGTGGTGCTGTCATGGTGAACTGTGGATCGATGATCGCCAATGTTGGCATCAGAACCTGTCCCTTTAACAGCATCTTAATGTCTTTCTCAGTATTGGTAATGATGGTAAACTGGGTTGCCTCAGAGCCAGTACCTGCTGTGGTTGGGATTGCTGCCATCGGAGGCATCTTTACATCGATGACTTTCCCCATGTAATCATTGATACTTCCACCATTCACAACCAGGGAACCAATCGCTTTCATAGAATCAATGGGGCTTCCGCCGCCTAACGCTACCAGGAAATCGCAATGCTCATCCTGATACTGTTTTAATCCTGTGTGGATCATCACATCCGTTGGCTCACCAGTGATTCCTGCGAAAATAGTATAGTCCACGCCCTGATTTTTCAGAGCGGTCTCTACCTTTGCGCAATTGCCTAACTGGATCATCACCTGATCGGTAACGATCATCGCTTTCTTGCCAAGACTTCCTAAAGCGGTCTCAGCCATATCCAAAGCTCCGGAACCGGTAATCATACGGCCCGGAACGATAAACTCTCTTGCCATAACGTTTCTCCTCCTCGATGAATCCAATTCTTAGAACTTTGCGTCATGCAGCCAGGTGTATCTCTCATCCTCGCAGCGGTCTGTCTGAAGCCATGGATTGCCATCTAAGTGACGGATCATCCAGCAGGTGTACATCTGGAAGCCTGGAGCAACGGCCTGTGGATGAAGCTCGCCGCCTGGAATTGCGGAAAAGCTGTTGTCCACACTCTTAAATACCTGATCTCCTACAAAGCTTGCTCCGAATCCTTCTGGGCGGTCAAACTTAAACAAATAGGTCTCCGGCTGTGGATGTCTGTGAGGCAGATATCCAGACCAGTTTCCTCTGTCATTTAATACCTCGCCAAGGACCATATTGGACTCTGGAGAAATATCATGATCGAAAATAGTATTGACACGGCGTTTTGCCACGTTGCCGAATTTGCCAACGCTGGAGTAACCCCACGGAGCGTCCTCTGGTCTGTAGAGACGGCTTGGGAACTCCTTCTCATTCTTCGTACACTGAACCAGGATCTCCGTATCTGCCTCAGCAGTTACAGTAATCTCATGTCCGCCGCATACATGCAGAGCCCATGGTCCCTCTGTAAAGACATCTTTTCTGCTTGCCTCGGCAGAATTACCATCCCATCCGTATACAACTTTACCGGAAAGCAGCAATACTGCGGTCTCCTCACCTTCTCTGCAGAAGGTTCTCTTCTCGCCTGCTTTCATCCGGTAAACACGGATGTCCATCATCATTGCCTTATAATCATTATCATAGGTTGTGAGGATCATCTCCCCATCATCACTAAATTCTGGATAACCAAATACTTTTCCCATTTTTTTGCCTCTTTTCTTATGATCAAACGATACGATTACAGTCAGCGCCCACAGGTGCGCTGACCTGCCAAACAATTATACTCTTGCGATCATTTCGCCATACTGCTCTTTCTCTTCTTTTATAAAGGCACGAACCTCATCTGGTCCTGGAAGAGCATCGGAACAGTTATTTGCACGAACCATCATGGAAGCCTCTGCGGAGCCGAACTCCAGACAGTCAATGATCGCCCAGCCCTGATACAAGCCATATAAGAAGCCAGAGCCGTAGCCATCACCACCACCAAAGCCTTTTCTTGCCTGAACCGGGAATGGCTTGATACTGAACTTCTGTCCATCTGAGGTGTAAGCGGTAGATCCCTGCATACCATGTTTGATCACAACGATCTTGGCGTTGTAGCTCTGCCATAAAGCGGCGCTCTCCTCATCAGTCATACCTGGCTTGATCAGCTTCTCCGTCAGATCAAACTCTTCTCTGGAGCCCATGATGATGTCTGCCTCTTTGGCAATAATGGAATAATAAATGGAAATCTCATCACTGTTTTTCCAGTTGTACTCCCTATAATCAATATCAAAAATAATCTTGGTGTTGTTTCTCTTTGCCAGCATCACTGCCTTGATTGCTGCTTCTCTGGATGGACTTTCCGCTAAAGCAGTTCCAGAGATTAGGATCGCCTTTGCATTTTTAATATAGTCCTCATGAATATCATCCACAGAAAGCTGCAGATCTGCGATGCAGTTACGATACATCAGAATGTGGCTTTCTTTCGAAGAAAGCATCTCCGTAAAGGTCAGTCCAAGCTTCTCCCCATTTGTACACTTGGAAATATTGGAGGTATCGATTCCCTTTTCGTTGAAATAATCAACAACGTACTCTCCAAACTGATCATCGGATACTTTTCCGATAAACCCAGCTTTTAAGCCATGTTTTGTAACACCGACAGCAATATTCGCCGGTGAACCGCCAACGAACTTCTCAAATACATGAACGTTCTTTAACGGCTTGAATTCTTCCTTGACCTGATCGTTGTATGCCGGGTTAAAGTCGATTGCAACTCGTCCCAGAAGCACCAGATCCATCGGTCTTTTCTCGTCGAATTCGATGTACTTCATATGTAGTTCCTCCACTTCAGATATGATACAAAAAGTTCCCCTCTCGTTCTTTTTGTTCATTTGTTATCATAGCATCCATTTTTTTCCGATGCAAGCATTTTCGCCGCCTGGTTTCCCAGACGGCGATCGATTATAATTCTTTAAATCCTTCCGTTTCCAAATTCGCACAGTCCTCTGCGTAAAGAGCCTGCCCGAACTCTTCCAGAACATCTGCAAAACGGGTCTTACAGTTTCTCAAGGTAACATCATCGGCCCGGCGCATATAAAAACCGGCAGAAGGGATCTCCTCGATCTTCTGTCCGTAACCAGGTCTCAGATCATACCTGCCTTTCGGCCACTTGCTCTTATTGCGGAGCGTCACGGTCACATTCTCAAATAAGACATCCTCGATATGGTTGCCGTCACTGCCGGACAAGAACACGCCATTTTCTGAATCGCAGGTAATGTTGCGGAAACGGATGTTGGAAATGTGACCGGATTTTGTCTGTTCATCCCGGTCATGAGTGGAGATGGTGATCGGCTCCCCACAGCCCCACCAGCAGTCTGCAAATCTCCTGGTCTCGATGATAATATCCGAGAATGACGCATTTTTCACAGATCCGCCATCCCGGATCTGAATGGAAATACCACGGTTGGAATCGCTGATGATACAGTTGTTTACGATCAGGTTCTCAAAATTCCCGGTTCCTTCTGTTCCAATCTTAATGGCAGCTGATGTGGATACCAGTGTACAGCCACTGACTAACACATTCTTCGTCGGGCCATATTCCATATTACCAGAGGAACTCTTTAAACAGATACAGTCATCCGCACAGGTAATATGACAGCCAATGATCCGCACATTCGTAGAATGATCCGGATCAATACCGTCAGAATTGGCCACATTTAAGTCATTTAAGATATGGATACCGGAGATCAGCACATCGTCACAGCCAGCCGGATGCAGTGTCCAGAACGGTGCATTGCGAAGTGTCACTTCTGTAAAAGAAATATGGTCACAGTGTTCCACGTAGATCAGCGTTGGTCTCGGATAAAAATCTCCAGTTACATAGTAAGGGCTGACCTGTTTTACAAAAGCATACGCATTGCCATCTACCACGCCGGGACCGGAAATGGCAATATCGTCCGCGTCTTTGGCATAAATAAATGCATAAGATGGCTTTAATGTAACCGGTGTACCCACACGATCTACCCCGTCATCTCTCTGTCCTGCATTCGGATGAAAATAAGTATCAATATCCTGATGGGCTTTTAACACAGCCCCACGCTCCAGATGCAGCTCCGTATGAGCTTTTAAAATAATAGAGCTGGAATAATAAGTCCTGCCGTTCTCCAGGATCACACGGCCTCCTCCTGCCTGAAAGCATGCATCAATGGCTTTCTGGATTGCTGCTGCATCATTCGTCTGGCCATCCCCCACAGCCCCATAATCTCGAACAAGATAATCCATCGTTTTCTTCTCCTTTTTATATTTTGAAAGCACCGGCATCACAGTACCAGTGCTTTCTATTTTGTTAATCAATCACATTACGGATCTTTGCCGGAGTACGGTAATTCCAGGTAGAGATCTTAATACCACTTCTGCGGCTGGCTGCATGAACGATCTGTCCGTTGCCAATGTACATGGCAACATGGTTAATGGTTCCTTTGCTATTGGTATAGAAAATCAGATCACCTGGACGCATATCACTGGATTTGATCCCCTTTCCTGTATTCGCCTGTTCTCTGGATACTCTCGGAACACTAATACCAAAATTCCGGAGAACCGACTGGGTAAAGCCGGAGCAATCTGCTCCATTCGTCAGACTGGTTCCGCCCCATACATATGGGTTACCGACAAATTTCAGCGCATAGTTGACGATCTTGCTTCGCAGGGACGCCTGCTGGTTTGCAGTTTCCTCCATCGGTGAAAACTTGATTGCTTCTGTCAGGGCATACTGGACATCTACATTATTATCACGGGTAGAGATGTAGGCCCCGTCATTCTCTTCTCCATTTCCACTATCACCGGTGTCCAGATCGATCTGTACCCAGCCATCCAGCTGCTTTTCCACCGGGTACCGTTCCTCTTTGGATATCTGGGTCCAGATCTTGGAATCGGTATTAGGCTCCATCCGGACATTTAACCGGTCCGTCCTTACGATCGCCATCAGAGACGCGGCCTGGGTCGCAAGATCAATCGCTTCCTGACCCGTGGCCGTATACTGTGGATCAGCGGTGATGTATCCTGTAATAGAACCAGAACGGATCTTATACCAGCCATCTAAAGTCTCTAAAATATCTCCTGCTGCCTTACTTGGCATCTTGCCAATGATATTCTTGTCTCCTTCATCCGCTGGTGAACTGCGGACATTCAGATAATTGGTCACCTTGGAGATCACCAGATGATCATAACGGTTAATGGCCATAGCTCTCAGATCCATCTTCACGGCTTCATTCAGTGAAAGCTTCACCTCTGCATAATCAGTAGAAATATAACCGGAAGAAATCTGAATCCATCCATCTCCCTGACCGATCACCTGATACCGTTCACCCTCCAGCGCCTGGCCGACCACATTATCATCCTTAATCTCCGGAGATGTACGGATATTTAAGCTATCTGCCGTGATCACAGCACGAAGGCTCACCTGTTCCAATGCCTCTGTTTTTGCTTCATCACCAGAAAGGACATATTCACTGGAAATATAGCCCTCTACTTCACCTGACTGGATGTGATACCAGCCGTCCTGTTCATCTAAGATCGTACAGACAGAATTCTCCTGCATCTTACCAATAATATCACCACCAGATTCCGGCGTTTTCCGTACATTCAGGTAGCCCGACACATGGACGATGCCGATATTGCCATAAGCATCCACCACTGCCTGCTTTTCAGCCAGATCTGCCTTGGCAGCCTCAGCCTCTGCAGCCGATTCCGATTCCTTCTGGGACTCCAGCTCTTCTAATGCCTGTGCAGCGGCATCCGCTTCCGCCTGCTGCTGCGCCCGTTCTGTTCTCCACTCTGAAAAAGCGGTTGCCTGCTTCCTGGCAAATACCACCACCGCGGCCAGGACCATCACTGCGGCAATTCCTGCCAGACCATAAAACAGATAGGTAACATACGGGTTCTGGTTTCGTTTTCTTCTCGCCTTATTTAAGGACGACATATAATCTTTCTTGTTAAACATCAAAAACTCCCATCTATCAGGAACCAGTCATCTGCTAGTCCAGATATCCTTTTAACTGCAGATACTTCTTTACCAGCTCCATAGCCTCATCGACCGTAAGGGCGGAAGTGTTGATCGGCAAATCATAATTCGCCATGTCTTCCCATTCTTTTCCGGTATAATACTTATAGTAATCCCGACGTTCTTTGCTGATCCGGTTCACCCGGCGCAGGGCTTCCCTTGCATCAACCTTATCAACATCTTCCACACGGCGGATGCAGGAGCTTAAATCGCAGTAAACAAATAATTTTACCAGATTTTCCTGATTTGCAGCATCCAGAACAAAATCGGCACAGCGTCCCATGATGATACAGGACTGGTTCGCAGCTACCTGCCGGATTGCTTTCGCCTGGAAACGGAACAGATTCTCCGGGGAGGTGATATCGTCATCCAGAGATGGCTCATCCAGACTGCTCTTTAAACCGCCAATGGCACGGAAAAACAAGTTATTACCTGCTTTTTCATCATTCAGACGGAACAGCTGCTCTCCAACAGCGCTTTCCTCCGATGCCATCTTTAAGATCTCTTCATTATAATAAGGAATTCCCAGTTCTTCCGATAAACGTTGTCCCATGATACGTCCGCCACTTCCATACAGACGGTCAATGGTGATCACTACATTCTTTTTTAACATAAAAATCAGCCTCCTTTTCAGGTTCTGTTTGTATTTTTTTTCTATATCTATTATAATGGTTCTGATTCGTTGTGTAAAGAAAGAATTACATTGCAGTTTGTGCGCTGCATGGACTGTAACAGAATTACCAACACAAACCAGTATATATAGGAGGTTTTACCTATGAATCTTATTTTACCAGAGAACTATGATCCTCGCCTGGGTGTCCGTCAGACCCAGGAGGCGATCAAATACATCCGTGATACCTTCCAGAAGGAATTCGGAAAGGAAATGAACCTGGAGCGGATTTCTGCCCCTCTTTTCGTAGAAAAAAGCAGCGGATTAAATGATAACTTAAATGGTGTCGAACGCCCGGTTTCTTTTGACATGGCTGCCATCCCTGGCGAGACCATCGAAGTTGTCCACTCTCTTGCCAAATGGAAACGTATGGCGCTTCACCAGTACGGCTTCCAGCCAGGCGAAGGGCTTTACACAAACATGAACGCTATCCGCCGCGATGAAGAATTAGATAACCTTCATTCCTGTTACGTGGATCAGTGGGACTGGGAGAAAGTCATCACCAAGGAGCAGAGAACCGTTGAAACCCTGGAAGACACCGTCCGCACGATTTTCAAGATCATCAAACATATGGAACATGAAGTATGGTATAAGTACCCACAGGCAGTAAAACGCCTGCCAGATGATATTTTCTTTATCACCTCCCAGGAATTGGAGGACATGTATCCGGATTGTACCCCAAAGGAGCGGGAAAACAAAATCACTAAGGAACACGGTTGTGTCTTCTTAATGCAGATCGGTGATAAATTAGCCAGCGGCGAACCACATGACGGCAGAGCTCCAGACTACGATGACTGGAAATTAAACGGTGATATCCTGTTCTGGTTTGACACTTTAAACTGCGCCCTGGAGATCTCCAGCATGGGTATCCGCGTTGATGAGGACTCTCTGGCAGAGCAGTTAAAGAAAGCCGGATGTGAAGAGCGCCGGGAACTGCCTTACCATAAGATGCTTCTGAACAAAGAGCTTCCATATACCATCGGTGGCGGTATCGGCCAGTCCCGTCTTTGCATGCTGCTGTTAGACCGCGCCCACATTGGCGAGGTACAGGCAAGTATCTGGCCGGAAGAGATGAAACAGGTATGTAAGGAGCATAAGATCATTCTGCTGTAATTAAAAAAAGAATGTGCCTTGGCACATTCTCGCGCCGAGCGCGGTCGCTTGCGACATATTTCTTCTCCGCGCGAGTACGCCTCCCGCGGAGCGTTTTTGTGTCATATACAGCACACCCGATTGCTGTTAGCAGAATTCCAACATCAGTCCAACACTTCCCACTTGATATCCACTGCACCCATAAACTGCCATCATACCAGGATCCGTGACAATCAAAAGCGGCAATTTATCTGGATCTACATACATTCTTCGGGCCAATGGTTCTACCAGCTCATCGAAATCACCATACCAGATCTGGATTCCCGGGATTTCCTGCAGTACTTTCTGTAATGTGCGGTTTTCCAGATCGGATGTATCCGGAAGGACCATATGGACGGCTCTGCCCCGCCCGGTATTTCCCTGGTCGATGCTGTTCTGATGAGTATCACCGGGAACAACACTGTTTGGGAGGCAGGCATCTGTTGATCCAGTGATCCAGGCGTTCCACTTCTCTTTCTGCATCAAAAACTCATTCAAGACGTGCTCTGTTGGTTCTTCTCCGGGAACTAAAAAGGCCAGAATATTCGCGTGCGTCCCGGCTATCTGGGAAAATCTGGCTGTTTTCGGTTTTAATTCAAAATCGTCTAACTGATTTGACACCCGCATATCATCCAGTTTCAATTTTCTGATGCACACAGGGATATTTTTTTCTTCCCCGCTCTGAAGAACATAAATCGTTTCTTTTGCATACTGGTTTCCATTGGGAAGGCGGTTAGTCGTAATCAGACGGTATGTTCCAGCTGGAATAGAAACCGTTGATAATGATAAATCCGTCAGATCCAGGGTTACAAAATCAGTACCTTCTAATCGCCCAATGCTCCATGACTGACCATAAACCGGAGCCTTACTATCTGGGAATGAAAATGTAACCAGACAGGGCAATTCTTCTGCATCAGCGCCAGGAACCATAAACTGTCCATGTTTCCAGTATTCCGCCTGCAAATTCACCGTGTTGACTCTCGCCGGAATTCCGAAAGTCCGGCAGATCGCAACGAATAAAATCCGCTTGCTCATACCAGTGCCCTGCATCAGCCTCAATACCCCATCTGGGGTTCCTACAATCTCGCTATCATCTAGTTCCGAATGTTCCTGGATATTCTGCTGAACCCACTTCCAGATTGTCTCCGGCGCTTTCTGAAATTCATTTTTCTGATTCTCTGTATAAAATTCCAGAATAAACGTGCGATAATCGGTCATTTCTTCCAGCCAGATTCTTGGACTGAGAATGTATTTCTGATAAATGTGCTCAAGCCCCTTAGCGGTCCATACATCTTGATACTGCTTTGCCACCTGCAGATGTCTTTCTAATATCCAGGCCTTGGCATCTTTGTGATCTTTCGCTGAAAGATTCTGCACAAGCGCCTGCCGTTCCGAAGAATCCTCTGTATTCGTTAAAAACGACTCAATCTCCTGTCCCGTACTTCTCTTCCGGCTTTCCCGGATCTGATTACATTCCTGCACCCGCTCTGCTCTTCTTTTCTTCTGCTTGGCAGTAATCATCAGCGAATGCATCGGAAAATCGTCCGGTGCAATGATATCCTGATCACAGCTTCGAGCCTCGCCGCCAAGTTGAACCAGGATCACACCGCCATGTCCATTCTCGTTCCCAACAGCTTCTCTCTCCGGTGTCACCAGCTTCTCTGTCCACATGTCATGTTTCTCCACATGCAGATAAAAGCTGCCAATCCCCATCTGGATCTGTGCCATGCCGTCTGCATCCGTCATCAGTTCTGCAATCTGGCTGTGTTCCGCCATATTCATTAATTGAATGGAGATTTTCGCACCTTCTGCTGGTTTTCCATCTGGTTTCACCACCTGGAATTTCCAGTCCCTGGTCTTTGCATAACGGGATGTCACATTGTAAAACCGCACACAGCCATCTCTTCCGATGCAGTCCTCTCTATACCCTGTTCCATCCGCTCCATAGTCAGAAAACCGCCGGGTATGAACGATCATGGCTCTGGAAGATGCATTGGTAAACCAGCCTTTATCCAATACCTCCTCCGGCTCACAGGCCCCTAAGAAATGCCAGCCGCCATTCACATAGACCTCCACCCACGCATGATTATCATCGCAGTGAGCCCATCTTGGGGAATAGACCTGCCTTGCTGGAATTCCTGCACTTCTCAATGCCGTTACCGTAAAGACGGACTCCTCTCCGCACCGTCCATTGCCGCACTCATAAAACATCATAGGCGAAATGGTTCGTTCATCGGTGGACTGATAGGTTCCCTGTTCTGCGCACCAGTAATTGATCTCAAGAACTGCCTGTTCCACAGAAAGCCCATTGATCCGGTCTTTCAGGCAGTCATAGAAAAAGCTTCTGCAATCGCTGATCTGCTCCGTATTGATCCTGTAATACAACACATCATGAAGAAACAGCTCCTCCGATAGTTCCTGACACCAGGCTACCTGTTCCCGAAGCATCAGGGCGTGGCGTGCAAAGCCGTAAAATACAGAAAAATCATAAACTCCCACATCCCGGAGCGGCATGGTTCCATAGAGAAATTTCATCAGTATCTGTTCTTCCTCACTGCACCGACCCATCTGGCAGAGAATCTCCGCCTTTCTCTGTCCAAAGTATGGCAGCTGCCTCTGAAACCGCAATTCCGCCTCCTGACGAAGCTGTTCTGAAAACATCTTTTTTCCTCCTGATTTTGCTTGCAATCCTTTACCGGATCTCTCCACATTTCTGATTCATGATCTTCCTTGCCCGCCGCACCTGCTCCTCATCCGTCCGGTAGATCTCATACTCACTCATTCCAGGTATACCCATATTAACCTGCTCTTTCCGGTATTTCATGCCGCTGTCTATGATCTTTTTGCCAGACATATGGAAATATCTTGCTCCGATCTCATCCGTCAGACAATTGATCACCTCCGGGGTCACACCACTTCCCACTAAAATATGAACACGGTCTGCTGATTCCCGGATCAGTTCTTTTAACAGGTTTCGTCCATCCATGCAGTGATTTTTCTGTCCGGAAGTCAGAATCGTATCAATGCCAATACTCTCCGCCTCTCTCAAAGCCTGATGAGGATCACGACACAGGTCAAAGGCCCGGTGAAGGGTCATAGTTCCATCCCCGGCCATCTCCCGCAGGATCATCATCCGTTCCATATCCAGATCTCCCTCTGGATCCAGACAGCCAACCACCACACCATCTGCCCCCATCTGGTGAAAGGCTTTTACGTCCTCAGAAATGATCTGGAACTCTGAATCGGTATACAAAAAATCTCCAAATCTTGGACGGATCAGGACGTTCACCGGAATGGACAGATTCGTCTTGATCTTCTGAAACAGACGCATCCCCGGAGTCGTTCCTCCGATCACCAGATTGGAACACAATTCCAGTCTGGTCGCACCACCTCTCACCGCTGCCTCCGCAGACTCGTAGGAATCCACACACACTTCTAATACACCGTTTAACATCTGTCATTCTCCCATCTATGTAATATCAAGTATTTCCTATTATACGATACATGTTCCCATTTGTCTACAAACAGAAAGAACGTATGTTCTTCTTTTCTGGTGTCAACTTTTATGCTATGCTGATTACTATATTTTCATATTTTAATGATACCAGGGTCAAAAGGTCAGAAGTTCGACGCAAGCTTGCTTGCAGGAGAGTTTTTGACCTTGGGACCCGCCAAAAACATGAGTAAGCAGCCATTTTTCAAAGAAAAATGAGCGAATTACGAATGTTTTTGAGAATTGCGGGAGCACGCAGTGCAGAGCAATTCGGTATCAGAGGGGTCAAAAGCTTTTGACCCCAACATCATTTTAATAAGGAGAGGTTATATTTTATGCTTCATACAATTGAAACCATCAACTCTGCAGTCAATAACTTCATCTGGGGCATACCAGCTATGGTCTGTATCATCGGCGTGGGACTGTACTTAAGTATCCGCACCCATTTCCTGCAGATCCGCAAATTCCCTTATGCCATCCGCACTACCATCGGCAGAATGTTTCACAAAAGAAACGCCTCTGAGGGGGCCATCACCCCATTCCAGGCGGTGTGTACAGCGCTGGCGGCAACGGTCGGAACTGGTAACATCGCAGGTGTGGCAGGCGCTATCGCCATCGGCGGTCCAGGCTCCGTGTTCTGGATGTGGGTTTCTGCTGTTTTGGGTATGTGTACCAAATTTTCTGAAGTAACCTTGGCGGTTTATTATCGTGAAAAAAATGCCGATGGAGATCTGGTAGGCGGCCCCATGTACTATATTAAAAATGGTCTGGGCAGGCGTTTTCTCTGGCTGGCATATCTGTTCGCAGGCTTTGGCGTCCTGACTGTATTCGGTACCGGCAACGCCACACAGGTTAACACCATCACCACCGCAGTCAACTCTGCCCTGATCAATTTCCATGTGATCACCCAGGAACAGACTTCCATCACCAATCTGGCCATTGGTATCATCATTACCGTTCTGATCGCCCTGATTCTGCTTGGCGGCATCAAGCGGATCGGACAGGTAACGGAAAAGCTCGTTCCTTTTATGGCACTTCTGTACATCGTCCTGGCTCTTGGCATCGTAGTTCTTAACTGGCGTGTGGTTCCAGGTGTGTTTGTCTCCATCTTTGAAGGTGCGTTCTCTCCATCCGCAGTGACAGGAGGTGTCATCGGAAGCATGTTCCTCAGCATGAAAAAGGGCGTTTCCCGTGGTATCTTCTCCAATGAGGCTGGTCTTGGTACCGGTTCCATCGCCCATGCCTGTGCTGACACCGGAAAGCCGGTAAAACAGGGTATGTTCGGTATCTTCGAGGTATTTACCGATACCATTCTGATCTGTACGTTGACTGCTCTGGTCATTCTGTGCAGTCCGATCACCATCCCTTACGGACAGGCAGCTGGCGCAGAACTGACTATCCAGGGCTTTACCTCCGTATATGGCAACTGGGTATCCATCTTCACTGCTCTGGCGATGTGCTGCTTCGCTTTCTCCACCATCTTAGGCTGGGGACTGTACGGCGCGCGGTGTATTGAGTTTTTGTTCTCCTCTAAGGTGACCAAGCCATTTATGGTGGTTTACTCCTTCGTTGCCATCCTTGGCGCTACGGCAGATCTGGGACTGATGTGGAGCATCGCCGATACCTTCAATGGTCTTATGGCGATTCCAAACCTGATCGCGCTGTTCCTGCTGAGCGGAAAAATAGTGCAGCTGGTGAAGGATTATTAAATTACCATTGTTCCAGAGATTGTTGCCTCAATGAGGCAACAATCTCTGGAAACCATTAATATGTAATTCTCGACAACACTTCTACCTTGCCCGCAAAGTCAACCATCTGCCATGCACTTCCTGTTTTCACAACCTGATATTTGCATCTCTGTGTCAAAAGTGCCAACGGTTCATTTACCTTCTGTACAAAATAGGTCTCTCTGGTTGTTACGACACAGTTATTTTCATCTGCATACTCCACATTTTCGATCTCATAAGAATCAATCTTTTCGGAAATACCGCGGGCCACATAGTTCTGTTGCTGGCTCTCTAACGAACTGCCGCTTAACACATATGGTTCAATATAAGAATAACTCTGATTGGTCATAGCATCCGCAAACGCTACCATGTAAGCTGCGACAACCGCCTCCGGTCCATCCGTATAAATAGTGGTGTCATTCACACTGACAAGCGTATTTGGCGTGTAACTATATGAAGTTTCTCCGCCATACTCTGCCGTATGGTATCCCACTACAATATTGCTCTGATTGAAAACACTAACATCAGAAGTATCCTCAAACTCCAGCATATACAATTCTTTTTCCTGTTTATAGATCTGGTCATAAATATTGCTGATATCCGCTACCGTAACGGCACTGTAATAATTTCCACCAGTCTGCAGAGCAATGCTTCTGGCTTCCGAATAATCATCGGATCCAACTCCAATAATAAAGATCGGGATATGATAACGCTGTGCCAATGCGATGACATCACTTGGAGAACTGGAACTGTAATTATCCATTCCGTCAGTAAAAGCGATCACACATTTCGCTCCAGATCTTGCAGCTACTTTATTTACCGATACATAGAGTGCATCATAAAACGCGGTCATATCCTGCGTATACAAATTATCTACCGCCTGCTTCAACAGTTGTGCGTCATTTGTAAAGTCCTGTTCAATATAAACACCATCACTAAAGGAAGTCAGCGCTACCATATCTCCCGCTGCAAACTGCAGACTGTTCATTTTCTCCCGGTTCTTCCGTGCACGCTTGGGTCTCCTCTGTGATTTTTTCTGTGGTCTCTTCTGTCGTTTCTTCTGTCATAGTTACTGTCGTTTCCTGTATCATTTCTTCCTTTGTTTCTTCAGTCATTTCCGACAGATTTTTGCTGGTCTGATCAATTTTCTTATGATCCTGATAGCCGATTGTCCATCCGACAACCCCAGTTAAACCCATTATCAGCATCACGCATATGGCAATGATCCATATTTTTACGGAATTTCGCATATTATTCTCCCCCCTTCCATTCTATATTTTAGCAATATTACCTGTGATCATCGCAAATAATAATGCGGTGGAAATAATCTTCCAATCCATCCAATCTCTGGAACCCAACGTCCAATGTCAACAAACACCGGTGTAAAAATCAGACTGCCCATAATGAAAAATGGCAGTAGGCAAAACAGTACTTTTTCATTACGAATCAATTGTTTCAGAAAAAGAGCATACACACAGCATGCCAGACCATAGATTCCAATTTCTGCAAGCTGTAAGAGGCCATCATTTATCATACCCCCAACTGCCAATGCTAAAAAACCCGCTGCAGTCGCTAACACCGGTAAGGCCAGAAAAGAAGACATCTGACACACGCTCCGCTCCCTCGTACAAAGAGTTCCATACAGCCCTTTCCGCTCATCCATCATCAAAACACACGCACTGTATAATGTCATAACAAATACAAAAACAGCTGCAATCCCCTTTACCGGAAACACGCTGGAATCAGTTGGAATCTCCTCTTGAATATCATGTCCCTTTTCATAGACATATTGAAACTGGAACAGCTTTCCATTTCGATACCAGTCATCATATAATTTACCGACATTGTCATCCTTCAGATAATCTATCAAAAGCTGTCTGTCATATAGATTCGCTAATACTGAAAAGATGACCTCTTCCGACAAAGCTCCCGTAACCGTAGAAGGTGATAGATATGTCTTTATCGCTTTTTTTGCCTTCTTATCCCGAAGTAATACTCCAAGATTTTCTGGGATCACATAACCACACTCTAATTTTTTAGCGGCTACCAAATCCATTAGTTTTTCTTCACTTTCACAAAGGGAAATCTGAAAAATCCCCCCGATATCTTCTCTACTATTTAATGCGTCTGTCAGTTGTCGTCCCATCTGTTCCCATCCATATGGGATTTCTTCCTGTTGACCAGTCTCTGTTTTCTCCAGATATACTCCAATCTGTATCCCATCTTTCTCCGGACCATGATCAATTCCTAACAACCAGGAAACCACCGGAAGAAGCAAAAATGAAATCACAATTCCTTTCTTCTTAAGGTAACATTTACAAAACAGGGTGAACCATGTAAATGCCATCTTCATTGGTTCTGCACCTCCTTCATAAGACTCAGCGCAAAGCCCAGGATCAAAACCGCAGCCAACTCCAGCATTCCACGGATCGTAAGGTGATCCGCCGCAAATGCCTGAAACGCGTTCATAAAAACTTTAGTCGGCATCCACACAGAAATCGCTCGCAGTTTTTCAGGAAGAAATACGGTTGGTAAAAATCCGCCCGCAAGAAAATGAGTTGTCATCGTCACCACAAACAGCCACAAAATTCCTCCTGCAAGTCCTTCTCCTTGCTGAAAAATCCCATTACCAAATGCAGCTATACTCACATCCGTAAGAAACAGCCACGCCGTCACGCGAAAAAAATTTAACGGTGAATCTACGGATATCCACGTCCAATTTTTCCACACAGCTATCATCGCCCCACAGATGGTTACCACGAAAAACAACACGCCAAGTCCGATCACACGCGCCACAACTCTTTTCCATGGTCCGATCCCAGCCGCATCCAGACATTCCCTCATTCCCTGATTCCAGGGGATTAAGTACTCAGAAACAGACAATATAGAAAAGAGAAGAATCAGGACACAGGAACTGGCGGCATAAAAACCAGCCACACTGACATCTCCCGTTCCGCTTATCTGGATTCTTTTAAAATAATCTTTTCTGGACAAATTAGCAGACAAATACAGCCTGTTCATCTCTTCTTCCAATGTTGATATTTCATTCTCTCTGCTATTTTCAATCAGATACTCATCACCACTATAAATTCCAGCCTGTGCAGCCCCAAGAATCCGTGCCCCCGCACTGGTTAGCTGTTCAAATATCAGGTTCTCAGTCCTGGACTGTCCTGGAAAAACTACGGTCACTGGTGTATTGGTTCCATTTATAATATCCTGTACAAAACCATCTGGTATCAAAAGTGCTGCGTAAATACTGCCTTTTTTTAATTCTGCTTCTGCGTCTTCCCTGCTCATCTCCTGAAAATCGCAAAGACTTTTTACACTTTCCAGGGATTCCACCATCCGCATCGCTTTGCCCGCCAATGGATCATCTTCTGGAAGGACAACCGCAACCTGAATTCTCCCGGATACCTCATCCCCGTAAAGCATACGGCTTCCCAGAAAAAATCCTCCTCCCAGCAAGATACCAAGCAGCGCGATCCCTAAAAGCAGAAATGGAAGATATCGTATGGCGCGTTTCACTTCCATTTTTATATATATCAGAAAAAATCTCATATCATCTCCTACTGGAATTCCCGGATCAATTCTTCTGCTGTAAGGCCCGTAGGAATTTCCTTTAAATTTCCATAAGCCAACCGGTACATTTTGGTACACAAAGCCAGCTCCTCCATCTCATGGGAAGCTAAGAGCAATGCGCCACCATGCTCTCGGAACGCTTTCAGATATTGGCGGACAGCCTCTTTGCATTCCAGATCCAGCGCCGCCCCTGGCTCATCCATGATCAGATACTGGCTTCCAAAGGCCAACGCGCATGCAATATTCAACCGTTTCTTCATACCACCAGATAATTGTCCGGCAGTTTTACGAAGCATCTCAGTAATCCCAAGAATCGCTGCTGGGCCATCTGTCAGATCTTTTTCCAGTCTTTTTCTGTCACCACGATACCATAACAGCAGGTTATCGTGGACAGAAAGCTCCTCCATCAATGGATTTTCCTGTGGAACATAGGCCACTGATCGTATCTGTGAATTTCTGCCAGTATACGCATTCTTTCCATCCAGACAAATGGTTCCATGATCTGCCTTTCTTGCGCCGGCCAGAACAGACAGCAATGTAGTCTTTCCACAGCCATTGGCCCCTACAATTCCAATACATTCTCCCGGAGCGAGATCCAGGTCAATCTGATCTAATATCACATGTTTTCCATAGGACTTGCATATTTCTCTGGCGCTAAGCATTTAGGTTCTCCTGTCTTTTCATCTTAAAGAAAATACCGATCCGCTTTTTGAACGAATCGGCATTTCCTACATTCTATTTTACTTTTCAGCAGTCTCTGCCATGGTCGTTTCTTCTATATTTCCTTCTGCGTCTGTCTCTAAAACAATCTGATCCAACGGTTCCCGAATCACATTGGTATACACAAAACTTCCTGCGGTAATTCCAACAGCAAGTAAAAGAAATATAACCGTTAAGGCTGTCAAGATACCGCCTCCCTTTTTCTTAGAAGCTTTCTTCTGACGTTTTTCCTCTTTCTTAGAAATTGGAGTGGACTGCATGGTGGTTTCTGGTGCTGGTGGAACAGGCGCTGCTGCTGGTGAAACAGGCGCTGCTGCTGGTATTTCTGGTTTGACCGGTTCTGGCTGAATATCAGATGGCTGAGACTCTGCCACCTGGATTTTCGCTCCACAGTTAGGACAGAACTTTGCCCCAGCTTTTAATTCTTTTCCGCATTTTGGACAATACATGTTCTCTCCTCCTTACTTTTCGTATTTACTGATAAGTTTGGTGTTATACCGTTCCACTTCATTTAACATATTTTCATCATTGAACGCAGTCGGTTCAATAGACGGAACATACCAGCTCTTACTATTGAAATACATCTGTAATTCATCTGATTTGAACTTTCTTCCATGGCGGGCATAGATCTCGTTGCGGGCAATCTTCTTCTCCCAATCAGAAAGGGCCATGACCTCTGTATCAGTCAGATAACGGCGGTCACTGTCTGGGAAGATGTAGTCTTCGTCTTCCGCAGCCGCTGTGGTTTCTTGTACCGTCAAGACATAGGCTGGCGCTTCTTCTATTGCTTTTAATTCGCTTCGATCACTATCATTCCAGTACTTGGTCTGATTACAATAGAGAGCTTTATCCAGCAATGTAACCGAAACTAATCGATTTTCTGGATTGGTCTGATTATCCATTTGGGATTCGTATTTAATTTTATAGGTCTGACTGCCACTGATCCTGGATACATAATCTGCAAGATACTCTGGATACATCCCCATGCTAAAAATACGTTCACCGTAATCTCCCAGATATCCACCGCCTGTCACTTCAATCAGTTCCCCAAGTTCAACATAATCCAAACAGCTATACGCATCATTGATCCATATAGGAATTCCATTCATCTGTGCCGCTTTTAAAATATCATTGGCAACTATGTCTCTGTTACGATAATAGTATGGATTCCTGGCCACATCCATGTCAGCAACAAATACAAACACAACACTTTTTCCTGGTTCCTTCGATGCCTCTGTCAAAAGATTAAAGGTTGCGTCACCTAACCCAAAATCAACTGGCGTCCAGTCTATGACACTGAACTTAGAACTATTAATCTGTGTCCGGTCCACAGTAATATGGGCAGTTTCGACTGGATTTCCTGTTGCGCCAAAACTAGTTCCATAATTTAACAGGAATACATTGATTTGGGACTCCTCATTCACTTTCTGAATGTCAGTCACCTTGCACAAAGCCATATTCCCATCTGAATCATATTCTTCCACATACAGATTATCCATATCCGCAGTGATTTCTGGAGCCCCAGAAGGAAATGTTACCGTAATACTTCCATCATTTCCATCCAAAGAAGCATCAGAAAGGGCAATCGTCGGATTCTGGTAAATTCCCTTATAGAGTTTTTTTAATTCCAACGCCTTCTTTGCCCACAAATAAGCCTCCGCATACTCTTCCTTATTATAATAGCTGTCTATTCCTCTAGTAAGCCAGTTATTATAAATATCATCTACAGTTACACCTGTTGGCTCTTCAAAGCTTACTTTCTGTGCCCCTTCCATGCACGCATAAGCTTTGTCTTTCAGATCTTCATTCAGCTGAAGCGCAACTTTCTTAATCTCCTTTGAAAGATCATCCACCTGATCTCCGTCTTTTTCTTCCAATGCTTTGGTCAGATCAGACAGATCCTGTTCCAGTTTTTCTTTTTTGTCTTTCAGTTCAGAGATTCCCTCCAGTGCCGATGGGTATTCCGCGTATTTCTGAAGAACTTCCTGACCAGATTTTAAGCTTTTGCCCAGTTTTTCTGCTTCCTGACGGATATCAGAAGCCTGATCAGCAAGTTTTTCGCATTTACGGGCGTTTCGATTGCTGATAGCCTGGTTGCAGTCATTGATAAATTTCTGATACTCCTCTACCGTGCCCAAACCATTTTTAGAAATGACTTCTGCTGCCTTCTGCGCTACAGGGTAAAGCCCTCTGGCCGCTTCATCACCCTTTACTCTCTGTACCGCAAACAGGATAGAGACTGCCAATAAAATAGCAGAAATGACCAATCCGTTTTTTCTCATGGTCGATCCTCCTAGATACCGATTGCTCTTGCATTCATATCAATCTCGTTCTCAATCTCAGTCCAGTCATCCTCAGACATATCCAGAATATCATAGATGGTCTTCTGGGGAAGATCGTTAGAGATACTACCTTTTAACGGTGCAACCTCATAAGTCATCTCCAGATCAAGAATTCCATATTCACTACTATAGGAGCCTAAATTAATATTTTCCAGGCTGACGGAAAAACTTTTTCCCTTTTTTACATTTTCAAATGTTCCATCTGCAGAAAAAGTCGTATTCAGAATTGGGCTTCTTAAAGAAATCTCCCACTGACCATTTCTCTTATCTACCTGGCCATTCAATTCTATATTGGTGCGGTTTGAACCATATGCGCTTCCTGCTGCCAGCGCAAGCTCAATGGTATCATCAATATCTGTCTTGGTGTCCTTCAGTTCTCTGGAGAGTTCTAAGGAAGCGGAAGTACCGTCTCCAAATTTCACTTCACCCTTTACAGACATATCATCCATCGGGTTTTTCCCTCCAAGAAGATTCACTTCCACACTGGCAGTTCCACCAACCTGCATAGAGGTAACTTCCGCAACTGCTGCCGCTGAGAGCTTCTTTTTCTCAATCTTGACAGATACGACCCGTCCTTTCGGTCCAACGTAAACCTGGAAGTTCAGATCGTCTTTGATCATAGAAGTATATTTTTTGATCTCCTGACGCATCTCATCTACATCCCGCTCACTTTGTTCCAGGCACTCGTCATATGTATAATCACTCGGCATAAAAGTACCAGTTGCACCATATTCATCAAGATAGGTATTCGCAATGTCCTCTACGATTTTCTTTAAATCATCTTCGCTGATGGTCACATCATATCCCTGACACTTTTTATCTTTGCCATCAATGGAAAATGTCTCTTTGCCGCTCTTCTTTACGTTCATATTCTTGTATAAAGATTTTACGTCTTTCTTTACAACTCTTTGAACCTCTGTCATAAAAGCGTCTACATCAGAAGACATTCCCTCCTGCAAAAAGATTCTCTGATCATCCCACAGTTCTTCCAGATAATCACTGTCATTCAGCTTTTTCTCTACATCTTTCAAGTTCAGATAAAAACTTCCATCCAGGAATTCTGGTACCGCCGCATAGATGCTCTTCTTATCCATATATACAGAAACTGTACCAAGATCCATTCCTGAATAACTGGCTCCTGCAGTCACATAAGCCTTGTTATTCTTCTCGCGATCAAACTGAATGGACACATCCGCATCGCCAAGTTGTGCTCCCCACAAGCTGACAGAAGCATTACCTGTCAATTTCTGGCTGCTGCTTCCATCTTTGATCATTTTCCCGATACTGTTCATTCCGAGATAAGCGTCTAATCCTGTTTCTTCCTGGCATACTGCTTTCCATGTTTTCTGAAAACCTTTTGCTACAGTTGCTTTTGGACTAGAAAACAACATGGTCGCGCCACCGATCACAACAACTGCGGCAACTACTCCTCCCGCAACAGCCAGAGATTTCTTATTCATTTTTACTGGCGGTTTCACAGGCTGCTGACCCTGTGTGCCAGACTCTGCCGCTTTTGGTTCTGGACTTACTCCCCCGTCTACTTTCTGTCCGCAAAAAGTGCAGAATACAGAATCGTCTGGAATTTCTTTTCCACAGTTTGTACAGTACATACTCTTATCCTCCCGTTTTCCCCTTTTATTTTATTCTCCCTCGATCGGACTTCCGCACTCTGGACAGAATTTTGCGTCATCCTCCACCTCCGCATGGCAGTTTGGACAACACTTTTTTGCTTTTGGCTGCTCCAATTTCTGACCACAGACTTTACAGAACTTTGCACTTGGATCATTCACATATCCACAGGAACATACAAGACCGCCCTCTACATTCTGAGTTCCTTCTGGTTTGCTATTTGCCGCATTATTTAAAATTTTATTTTTTTCTGACTCTACTTCTTCAATCTTAGCCTCATAAAAAGCAATTTCCTTTTCATTTTCCTGTACTTTTCCACAAACCTCAGCAATATATGCCTGATCAACGGTTCCGTTTTCCTTCCAGGTCTGATAAATCTGATCTCCCATCGCCTGAAGCTGAGAAGCGCTGTCAGACTTAATATTATCAATCTTCGCCTTTAATTTTTCTGTCTCCAGATAGCTGGAAGATTTCACGCTCACAGAGACTATTCCTTTATCAATATTCTTTTTTAATTTTTCAAACATGTTGTACCCCCTATTGTGATTTTTCCTTCGTATTTTCTGAATATATGAGGCGATTCCGTGTACGATATTTGAAATTATTGTACCATAGGTATCACACTATTTCAAATATTTCTGAGTATATATACAAATATCGTCTCCCATGGAACCTGTCGTATCGACCACGAAACATAAATCCAAGCCATCCCTCCCCTTACTTTTACCCGATCCGTTCTATCACAACAGCATCATTCTGCACGATCATGGAATCTCTCAGCGTCACATTGGTGATCGTATCGCTTCTTCCGGCCAGCGGATCGATCTTTACTGCTGTCTCACATCCATAGCAGCGAATCCGCTCCATATGGATTCTATCAAAATGCGGCACATCTTCCTCTGCCTCCTGGATGATCTCTTCATCTTTATCCAGGAGATTTAACTGGTAAGACATGGTCAGGATCACGGCTTCCTGCTTGATCTGCATCATATCGATATCCCGGATCGTGATATTCTCGATCCTGCCGCCTCTTCCAAGGGCGCTTTTCAGACGGATACCCACATCAGTTCCAAGGAAAGTACACCGCTCCACCAGAATATCCCGCACATCTCTGGACATCTCGCTTCCGATCACAAACCCGCCATGGCCTTCGTAAACTACGCAGTCATGGATATGGATATTACTGCATGGACCGTAAAAGGTTCTTGCCACGGCATTTTTACCAGCCTTCACGCAGATTCCATCGTCTCCCGTCTCGAATGTACAGTGATGGATGTGGACATTGGTACAGGACTCCACATCGATTCCATCTCCGTTCTGGGCATAGTAAGGATTTCTCACTTTTACATGATCGACAGTCAGATCTTCACAGAAAAACGGGTGCAGATTCCATGCCGGAGAATTCATAAATGTCACGCCCTGAAGCAGGATCTTCTTACAATGTCTCAGGCTTAACAGCACCGGGCGGTAAAAATCATAATAATCTGCTGCCGCTTTTAAGGCATTCTCATCCGTTCCCTGGATATTTTTCTCATTGCCTGTCAGAATCGTCTCTGTGGGCATCCAGATCTCTGTTTCCTTGGTACATAAGATGAAGGAACTTTTCTTTAACAGCGCCTCCCACTGGATATCAGTCACTTTAAACCGTTTTACCGGTCTCCATAGATCGCCGCTGCCGTCAATGATGCCATCACCGGTAATCGCGATATTTTCCGCGCCCTCTGCCATAATTGGAGAAATGGCGCGGATACATTCCTGCCCTTCATAGTTTGTGATGACTAACGGATAATCTTCCCTGTTCTTGGTAAATTTTAAAAGAGCCTGGCTTTCCAGATGAAGCCGCACATGACTCAGTAAGCGGATCGGCGCAGATGCCCAGATACCAGCCGGAATGACCAGCGTTCCACCTCCATGTTCTGAAAGTTCCCGGATCGCGCGATTGATGACTTTGGCATTTTGTCTTCCTGCTTCATCGGAAAACGTGCCGCTTACCGCACCAAGCTCACTGATCAGAACCTGTTTATCTGAAAATTGTGGCAATTCTGTCTTAAAATCCTCTCTGTACATAAGATTACTCTCCTTTTTTACTGGTCCTTCTGCTGCCGTGACTGTCTTGTTGTGACCATCTTGTTGTGACTGTTTTCCAGTATAACAAAAAGACCGCAGATTTCCAATCACCTGCGGTCTTTTTCTTTAAAAATTATGTTACTTCTTTTTCTTTTTCCTGAAAATCAGAAGCACGGCCAGCACCACCACGGCTGCAGCCAGGATCAGGATATCCTTCAAGATCGAGGTCTCATCCCCTGTTTTTGGGATCCCCCACAAACCGATGCGATTCTCAGGTTTTTTGTTCCGATCATCAGCCCGTTCCGTCTGTGCCGGTCCTGAAATCGCTCCAGGGTCATTTCCTGTCGTCGTTGTATTCGCCGGAAATGGCTTTACTGGGCGGTCTTTATCATCTGATGTCCGGCTATTGGTGAATTTCACCTTTGTCACAGCAAATGGCTGGATCACTCCCTGATCCGCCTCCGAAGTCGTCCGATAACGGTCCAAATTCGCTTCTTCTTCCGTTACGGTATAAGAGACCATACCAGGAAGATGATCCGCCCGGACGCTTTCTCCGCTTTTCAGCGTGATCTCTGCCTTTCCGTCACGGAAGGATACCTCTCCGTATACGCCATCCGGAAGTCTGCTTCCATCTGGTAAGGTTCCCACCGTGATCGTGAAATGGAACTCACGGGATTGTTCTCCGCCAGAACCAGTAACTTCCTTGGTCAATGTCAGACTTCCATCTCCCACATTTTCCAGAAATACCTGGTTTCCATCCGAATCCTTGGAATCATATACCCGATAATCCTTTGGAACCTCTTCCTCAACCTTGTACCGATATACGGCGCCGGAAGCATTGGTCCGAGATATCTTTTCATATACAAAGCTCCAGGTATCATCCGAATTCCGATACCAGACAGGCATCGCTCCAGTTACCTCTTCCCATGTACTTTCCCCATCCGCCTGACGGTATAGATGTAATTGCACAGTGGTTGGTCTTCCAGCATACTGTCCGTCATTCCAGGTCTTTCTTCCCACCAGATCCGTTTCTTTCTTCAGATAATTGGTCAGTTTTCCCTGATCGTTGACCAGCTTCACCGGCTGGTTCTCCAGACATACATAAGATGCGTCCAGAAGCCTTGCGCCTTCGGCAACCGTCGGAGCCTGTTCTTCCACATCGTATATGTATGGATTTCCATTCACATCCTGGACCGGCATATCTTTCCAGGTATATACCCACTGATTTCCAGCAGATTTCTGCACTTTTGGAGACCGGTCTGTGATCTTCTCCCGATGTCCACCTTCCGTCTGGCGGTACAAGATCAACTCCAAATGGTCTGGACGGGTCTTATAAGCATTTCCATGATCCAGCCATTCCTTCACCACCGTCAGATCCGTCAGCTGCTGGTTGGTAACAACAGCTGCCGCATTGGATGCGGTTGCCAGACTTGCTGCTTCTGTCACAAGGAATCCAGTATCTGTGACAATCTCTCTTGCGTAGTACAGGTACTGCTCCGGAGCAGACAAAAGCTGTCCATGTTCATCCAGAACCCGGTACTTGTCAAAATAAATCGGATTTCCATTTGCATCTATGATCTGGTCACCAGACCATTTCCAGCCATTGGCTTCCTCTAAGGAAACTTCTCCAAGAAATTCGGAAGCCGCATCTCCCACAGAGGTCTCCGGGATCTGCCCAGTGGTAGTCCGGTACAGTTTCATATGAACCAGATGCTTTACCGAATCCTCTCTTACTCTCCATTTCTTTTCCACCTGGAACTGAACCTGACGAATGTTGACCAGATCTTCCAGTCCGCTGTTATCTGCATCTGCCAGAACCACATTCCGATAGCCGTCTGGTACGATTTCCTCTATCCGGTAATGGTAACGGACGCCATTGGCATCATAGCCATCCAGATTGATAAAGGTATATGTCCAGGTGCTGCCTGACTTACTCCATAACAGCTGCGGATTGACAATGCTTCCAGCCGTTTCCGGATCATAGCTGATCTCTGTTTCTGTAGTTTCTCCATCCAGTCTCTGCCATAATCTCAATCCCAGGGTATCTGGACGGTCAACTGCTCCATCTGCCCAGAGCTTTGTTCCACTAAGAGAAATTTTGTCGACAGTTAGTACATTGGTCAGACCCGCATGGCGGCTGATGTTGGTCATACCGGTATCCGCATCCTTTTCGATCTCTGTCGGATGCGCCGGATTTGTTCCCTGGCTGCACACATATTGATGGAATTCATAAGCAGGTCCATGAAAGGTACTGCCTTGATTGATCGCCGGTACTGTCTCCCATACATAATAGGTATAAGATGTTCCATCCCGGTCCGTTGCAGGAAGATTTTTCCAGGTATAGGTCCACCGGTTCGCTTCCGTACCGGTTCCTGCAGTCTTCTCCACCGTAATCCCAGTCAGCTCGGCATCTGTCAATTTCGTAACATCCGTATCACCTTCTGCCTTGCGGTATAAGGTCAGTTTCAGATCATCCGGTGTATTCGGTCTGGTGCGGTACTGGTTATTGTTGTCCATCCAGTTCTTGACTACTGTCAGATCCGTCAGCTGGGTGTTGGTTATGACGGTGGTCATGGAATCCGGCACTGCCTCTGCATGACCCGCTGTCAGGGCAGATGGATTCATCTCCTCTTTTACCGCATAGCGGTAACCATCTGCCTCCGCCAGCCGTCCCGCTCTCCCGGCCGGTACAACGGTACTGTCAATCAAGAGCTCTCTTGCATAATACAGATATGGTCTTTCTTCTGCCCCTCCGTAAGTTCGCTGATCAAACGAAATCCCATTCAGAGAATCACCGGACCATTCCCAATTGTTACCGGAATTCAGAGTTACCTGACCAATCAATACCGAGCTTCTTTATATAAAGAGAGTTCATAAAACATACTCTTATTTTTCATATAGTGGCCATAGATGATGGAATTATAGGAAGAAAAATCCGAACGGTTTTCCGCATCCAAAAACAAACAGCCGGCCTTGTTCTTCGTCCCATCAAATAAATGATCCAGATAAAATTCATGATCCTTCCCCTGGACCACCGGGTAGTCAATCCCTGTTCCGGGAAGCCACAGCCAGCCCACATAATCCGGGTTGATCTGTTTTAACTTTTCTGATGGGACCATCAATTCCTTTTCGTCTGAAGCTTCCCCATCCCTTTTTACAGCGTTATCCCCAGGTTCTTCTGTTGTCATAGCCGCCAGCTGTTCATAGACCTGATCCGACCGGTGATATTCTACGCCATACCCAAGGATCGTGACCAGCTTCCAGGCGATCACAAGCACGCATAATCCAACCGCAATCCAATAAATCCTATTTTTCATATAGATTTTTCTATATTTCATCTTGAATTTTATACAATTTTATAATCAAAGGCATCCGATATTCTATAGTAAAGCAGTATCCATTATATTTTTATCCATCAAATAAAGTCAAGCATTTTTACAAAATTTTCACATTCCATCAACCTGTTTTCATTTCTATTCTTCCAGCAACCAGATCAGCCAGTCAAAATCCGTAAACAGGCTTTCCCAGCCGCTCCATTCATTTTCATACCAGTCTTCATAATCATAACGATCCTGGACGCCACTGGCACGCACAAACCTGCCAAGCCAGTTTACATATTCCTCTTCCAGCCCGGAATTGGAAAATACATCGGACAGTTCCTCATAAAAATCCGGATCTCCATAAGGAAGCGTGACCGAAAGTCCCGTCATACCAACTTCATCCGACGTACATGCAAAATACGCCACCGCCAGCTGCAAAGCCGCTTCCAGTGCCTTCGATTCCTCTGACTGGATATTCTGCGCCACTGCCATAATATCCGTGATATAATAATCCGACATATCATAATCACCATTGGCATCAAAGATCCAATCAAACAACCCTTTTTCTTTCAGTACCGGATGTGCCCTCCGTCCTCCTTTGATATGCATACTGTAATTTTCCCCTAACAGAGAACGCTCATTCGCATAAGCAAAATCTTTCCAGGCCGTATAAAGCAGATTGCTGTAAGAGGCATCGATCAGAGCCAGGGTCGCTGCACCTCCGTCCTGATCGTTTTCATTGGCAGAAACCATATCGTCTACGATCAATCTGCCAAGCTCTGGTGTCTCCAGGGACGTGTTATCTTCCAACGCTTTTAACCAACCTGTATAAGACCAGCCGATCCCCGTCTCAAAATCTTCGGAGAGGATCAGGTAATCGCAATAATCCTGTAATCCCAGGCACAGTTCCATGGAAGACATGATACAGCAGTCCATACCGATCACATCAAAATATATACCTCCATTTTGCAATGCCTGCCGCATCTGATCCATGGTCAGGGTCTCCTCATGCGCCTGGTTCTCATCATATCCAAAGCCATAGACAGGACCTGCTCCATGATCCCAGAAGATCAGCAAATTCCGGTCTGCCGGATAGTTTTTTGATCCCCAGCGGATAAAATCAGAAAGAGTAGACGCCTGGGTGCTGTCTTCCTGTCCCAGAGAATCGTCTTCCAGCACCAGTTTTCCGCCATCCAGACGGTATCTCTGGGTGTGGTCTGAAGCGATCCCCAGCCGCTTGGACCAATCCTTCGTTCCCACGGTCTCGATCAGCACCTGTACCTTGTCCCCGGTCTTTGCCGCCAGCATCTCCTCCAGATCGTCAGTAGCAGAACCGTCCTCTGATTCCAGATCAGAGCCATTCATGTATACAAAAACCGTAACGGGATCTGTTCCATCTCCCTTGGTTGTAACCTCTTTTTCACTGACCATATCCGTCGGAAATGTCACTTCTTCTACCCCGGAATTATCAGAATTCTGGCGATCCAATGCCGGATCATTCCTGTCACTTTCCTTTGCAACCCGTTCACTGACAGTCTCTCCCGCATCCCCTGTCTCTTCATCATCCGGCAAAAGCATGAGGATCACAAACAACACGATCATGGCCACCACCAGATTCCGGACAAACCGGAACAGACGCCCCTTTTTCTGCTTTTTTCCCACTCTTTTCTTCCCCCTATCGAATGTGCCCCGAAGACTTTCCTGTGCCTGTCCTTGCAGCTGAAATTTCCGGAATATCTTACCATTTCCATCAAAGATTGTCAAACTTTATCCGGTAGTTTTATCATTACTCGCTTCTGGCTCCAGATGAATGGCTCCATTTACTAGAAAAAGGCCGTGACGGATTTCTCCACCACAGCCCTTCTTCCGAAGCCTCTGCATCCACAGATTCAGAACAGCTTCCTGATTCTTTTACCTTAAAACATGTCCACATGCGTTCTCCAGAATCTTTATTCCTGTTCCTGGAGGACTTAATCCGTGGTCTTTATCGGAACCGACATCCACCGCCAGCCTATCCGACGGTTCTGTATGACAAAAATTACAGCTGGCCGGAAGTATTCTCGATCAGCTTTCCATCGATCAGTACCTGATCTGGAAGACTGATTCCATCTAACGGATCTCCAGAGAAGATCAGGATATCGGCGTCTTTTCCCACTTCCAGGGAACCAACACGGTCTTCAATTCCCAGATGTTTCGCCGGGTTGATGGTGATCGCTTTTAATGCCTCATACGGCTCCATTCCTGCTCTCACTGCCATGGCGGCACACAGGGACAGATATTTCTGAGGAGTCACCGGCGCGTCTGTAATAATGGAGACCTGGCATCCGGCTTTTGCGAGGACACCTGGAGTCGTCCAGGTTTTATTCTGTAATTCGAACTTGGTGGCATGTCCAAGACTTGGACCCACCGCGCATGGATATCCGGCTTTTACCAACTCGTCTACGATCAGATTTCCTTCTGTCGTATGCTCCAGCGTCAATTTTACATGAAATTCTTTTGCGATACGGATGGCTGTTAAAATATCATTGGCCTGATGGGCATGGGCTTTTAACGGGATCTCGCGATTTAAAACCGGGATCAGAGCCTCCAACTTCATATCGAAAGCCGGACGTTTTGACGGATCATCTCCTGCTGCCTCTTTTCTTTCCTTATAATCGCTGGCTTTTAACAGCATCTCTCTCAAATGGGCTGCCGTTGCCATTCTGACTTCATTTCCACGGCCCTTGTAACATCTCTTTGGATTCTCACCGAAGGCACACTTCATGGCAACCGGGTCTTTCACTACCATATCATCCACACATCTTCCGGTGGTCTTGACTGCAAAAAATGTTCCACCAAGAACATTGGCGCTTCCTGGGCCAGTTCCTACGCAGGTCACACCGCCCATAGCTGCCATATTGACTGTCGGATCCATGGGGTTAAAGCTGTCAATGCCGCGAAGCTGCGGAGTACAGGGATCACTTCCCTCATTATAATCCTGTCCCTCAAAACCGATTCCATAACCATCCAGTCCCAAATGGCTGTGGGCATCTACAAATCCCGGATAAACATCTCTTCCGGACGCATCCATCACTTCTGCTCCATCTGCTTCCAGATGCTCTCCAATGGCTGCGATTTTTCCATCCTTTACCAGAATATCTGCCACATATGGCTCTTCCTTTACCAGATCGTGGATCCGGCCATTTTTAATACACAGCATTTATTTTCCCTCCTCATTCGTTAAATATTTACCAAACCAGTTCATCAGCTCTTTTAAACGGGTGATCCGGTTCTGTGGTTTTCCACTTCTGGACAGTTCGTGGTTCTCCCCATGGAATAAAACCATACGTGCATCCACGCCCTGTCGTTTTACCGCTGAGAACATCTGGATCGCATCACCCATCCAACAGCGGTAATCTTCATCAGACTGCAGTAACAGTAACGGTGTCCGGCCTTTCGGCGCTTCTTTTAACGGGGACATACTCCAGACCTTCTCAAAATCTTCCCACGGATACGCCCCCATCTGCAGACGGTTGGCATAATAGCCAATGTCTGTATATAAGCATTTGGACAAATAATTGGAAATGGATCTTTGGGAGACTGCTGCCGCGAACCGGTCTGTGTGGCCTTCCATCCAGTTGCACATAAATCCACCATAAGAACCACCGCAGATTCCCACCCGTTTCTCGTCAATATCTGGATAATGCTTCAAAATCTGGTCAGATAATTCCATCAGATCCTGGAAATCATCGGCTCCAAATTTTTCCGTCAGATCCGCGTAAGCCTCGCCGCGTCCGTCAGATCCCCGCGGATTACCATAGAAAACGAAATAACCAGCCGATGCCAGGCACTGGAACTCATGGAAAAATACAGTACCAGACACGCCTTTTGGGCCACCGTGGATCTCAAATACCGCCGGATACTTCTTTCCAGGGACATAGTCTGCCGGATGGATCACATAGGCTTCCATCTCATATCCATTTTTACTCTCATAACGGAACCGTTCTGGCTCTACGACCTGATGTGTCTCCAGATATTCGTCATGAAAGCCTGTCAGCTTTTCTTCTTTGCCACTGTCCGGATCCAGAAGATACAATTCCGTTAAATGCTGTCCACGCATGGCAGATAACAGGATCTGTTTTCTGCCGTCTGCCGTCCAGGCTACGTCAAAACCCGTCACTGCGCCAAATTCCCGGCTTATCTGAGTCATCTGTCCCTGCTGATCCATCATCATAAGGTAACTATCTCCCCAGGAAGTTTTCGTCAGATATAGTTTTTCTTCTGCCTGATCATAGCACAGGCTCCTGCCACTTCCAAACTTTGCGTCACTTCCCACAGAACTTCCAATTTCCATATCATAAAATGGCAGCTGTTTTATCTCACACCTGGTCAGATCATACTGATAAAATCTGGGATTGGCTCCAGCTCTCTTCTTTTCTGTCCCGCTATAGAAAATCTTCTCATTTCCTAAAAAGCAGACATTGCTGATTCCATAACAATCTTCCGGAACCAGCTGCGTCATCTGCTCCTGTTTGAGATCATACAGATACAGCCCCGACTCCGAATGGCGGATACTGGTATAAACCGGACCTGCAAAAGCAATCTTCTGGTGATCTGCAGACACATCATAAGACACTGTCTCCAGAAACGGAGGAGTGATCCGTTTCAGAGACTGGTCTTTCTGGGAAAATACATACAGCGCCGGGCGCTTGCGGTTGGTGATGCCTTTGCCGTTAAACCAGAAAGGGAGTTCCTCATAGATTTCATAATCTTTGCCACGGACTGCCTGGTACTCTTCCAAATCCTGTTCTTTGCCTGCTCCATCACCTGCAGTCGCTGCACCTGTTGTTCCATCTGTGTTCTGCATTGTCGCATCCACTTTATCTGCATCTATCTCATTCTCATCTGCCACTGTGGATACCAGCCACAGGCCATCGCCCATAAACCGGATTCCATCGGCCTTTAACGGCACCGTCATAAAAGGGGTCGCTTCGCCGCTATGAAGACTGATCTCATAATATCTGGTTTCCGGCTTTTTTTCTTTCTGGTCATTATCTTCTTTGTCCCGGCTGGAAGCAAATAAAATCCGCTCAGAATCCATCCAAACAGGCTTTTTCGCCTCTCCGCGGCTGGCCAGTAATCGTTTTTCCTTCGTTTCCAGATCTACAGACCAGATACTGCTGTGATAGGTATTATCCTCTTTTGAAGCCTGGTTGACCACACAGACTGCCATCGTTCCATCTGGAGATAATGAAGCCTCTGAAACAAACCGGAACTCATACAGGTCTTCTCTTTCTACTGGTGATTTTTCCTGTCCTTTCATGCTTCTTTTCCTCCCTTCAGATAATGATCCATCCAATTGAGGATCTCCTGCATCCGGATGATCCGGTTTCTAGGTTTTCCACTCCGGGACAGCTCATGATTTTCTCCATGGATCACACACATCCGTGTCTCCACACCAAGCACCTTCAATGCCGCGAACATCTCCATACCCTCAGCCACATTACAGCGGTAATCCTGATCAGAATGAACAAACAACGTCGGTGTCTTGCAGTTTCCTACATATTTTAACGGAGAATGCTTCCACAGCTTTTCTGCACTCTCTACGGTAAGAACTGACTGCTCCCGTCTGGTAAAGGTATGCCCGATATCTGACATGTGCTCAAAGGAGATCCAGTTTGCAATAGAACGCTGGGAAGCTGCTGCTGCAAACCGATCCGTATGGCCAATGATCCAGTTCGTCATAAAACCGCCATAAGAACCACCCGTCACGCCAACCCTGGACGGATCAATATCCGTTTCCCTGGCCAGCACATGATCTGTAAATGCCATGAGATCCTCATAATCCACCGTACCATATTTTCCACAGATATCTCCATATTCACTGCCAAATCCGTCAGAGCCTCTTGGATTCGTATAGAATACAAAATATCCGGCATTGGCCCATACCTGCATTTCATGGTGGAAAATGGAACCAAAAACGGTTCTTGGACCGCCATGAATATTCAGGATCGCCGGATATTTGTGCCCCGGCTTATAATCTGCCGGTTTCATGATCCAGCCTTTTAAACAGCTTCCATCCGCCGCCTGGAATTCCGTTTCCTCTGGAACAGAATACTGCCATTTTCCCATGTCATTGATGTGGGTGATCTGTTTTCCGTTCAGATAAAGCTCTGCCAGACGATTTCCATACAGTCCACAGACTACTACCTGATCTTTGTATACATCAAAACTGTCACAGGAACCTTTTGTAACGTCCATATCTCCGGTCGATTTTAAAACTTCCTCAATCGCGCCTGTCTGGTCAATTTTGCAAAGTCTGGCACTGCTTTCTATGGTGCTGATAAAATAGCACTGGCCATCTCCGTCTTTTTGTACCCGGCCTCCACCCAGTCTGGCATCACTGCCTACGGAGCTTCCCTGACTGCTGTGATCATAAGCCGCCAGATGCCTGAACTGGCCATTGTCCAGATCCATGGTATAAAATTCCTGATATTTATTATCACCGTATGGATTCTGATCCCCATAGGCTTCATTAGACGTCACCAAAGCCTGATCATCTGCCCAGAAGCTTACAAAACCAGTTCTTCTGGTCTCTTTCTCCAGAAGACAGCGATTTTTCCCTGTTTCCAGATCATAGAGATAAATTCCATAATATGTACCCCTCACATCCATCCATGGGTACGCCCGATACAAGATCCGGTTTCCACGAACCGAAACTTCAGCCACATCCGCTGATTCTTCTGATAACTGTTTCCAGGAACCGTCCTTCTGGGAATACAGATAAAGCCCTCTGCGGATCTTATTGGTCATGCCCTTTCCATTGGACCAGAACGGCACTTCATCGATCACTTCATAAGCCGGATCTTTTTTCTCCGCATTTTTCATCAGCTCCGTTCCCGTAATTAAGAAACAGCCATCCGTCAGTTTCTGAATCCCGTCTGCTTTTACCGGAACCTCAAAAAGCGGAAACGCCTCGCCACCATCCATAAAAATCTGATGATAAATGGTCTTGCTGCCGCCTTCTTCTGTTTTCCCCTCTGGATATAGCAGGGATTTTTCATCCAGCCATATGTAAGAAGTCACCTTCCCAGACGTGGTAAGCTGACTGTAGGAATCCTTTTCTGTATCATAAAAATACAGATTCCCTGGATAACTGTTGCTTTTTAAATCTGCCTGCCGCACTACAAACGCAATATAACGCCCATCCGGTGAAAATCCCGGATGGCTCACAAAGCGAAACTGGCAGAAACTATCAATCCTGACTGGTTCCATCCCAAAACCTCCTTTGTATCTCATGAACTGTTGAACAGTTTTGCAGTTATAGTCTCTTTTTATTATACAATTTAATTCCGATTTGCCAAGTAGGATTTTTGTTATTCATCCATTTTATAACGAAATATTACATTGTCTTAATATTTCTTTTAAGGTTCTCGCTGATTGTATCAGCTTTTCATACTCTTCCTCATTCAGGGAAATCGGCACCCGCACTTCAAATCCGTCCGCCCCCACAATGGACGGTATACTTAAAGCTACATCATCGATTCCAAATTCTCCATGCATCATCGTAGAAACTGGCAGAATGGATTTCTCATCCCTGATAATCACCTCGCAGATCCGCTTGATGGTCATGGCAACACCGTAATAGGTGGCCTGTTTTCGTTCAATGATCTCGTAGGCGCTCCGTTTCACGGTTTCTGCGATATTTTCCTGGATCTTATCGTGGTTCCATTGCCCCCGCATCTCACAGAAATCGTCTAACGGAACGCCGGAGATATTGGCGCTGCTCCATACAGCAATTTCACTGTCTCCATGCTCGCCAATGATAAATGCATGAACACTCTTACTGTCCACAGCCAGATGTTCTCCAACCTGATACTTTAACCGGGCAGTATCCAGAACTGTTCCTGATCCGATCACCCGATTCTCTGGAAATCCGGATAATTTCACCGTTACATACGTCAGGATATCCACTGGATTGGACACCACAAGCAAAATTCCCTGACAGTTTCGTTTTGTAATCTCTGGAATGATCTTCTGGTAAATACTGACATTCCGGTGCACCAGATCCAATCTGGTCTCCCCCGGCTTCTGTCCCGCTCCCGCCGTGATCACAATGATCGCCGCGTCCGTAATATCATCATAGCTGCCTGCGTAAATCTTCATATTTCCCACCAGCGGAATCCCATGGCCGATATCCATAGCTTCTCCCTCTGCCTTCTCCTGATCCACATCGATCAACACGATCTCCGCAAACAGCCGGTTCTGCATCAAAGCAAACGCTGCAGCCGATCCCACATACCCGCAGCCGATCATTGCTACTTTCCGTAAATTCACCTGTCCCATGCACTGTGCCTCCTGTCTCTTTCACTCCGCCGTAGTGCGATCCCACGGAGCGATTTTTGTGTCATAGGACGAAGTTTCCTATGACATAAATAAAAACCCTTTGAACCTGTACAGAATTAGTCTGCACGGATTCAAAGGGTTTTATACGTTTTACTCTATTCCGCTGATAGGCGATAAGAATTCATTTGCTTACGTTTTTGCTCTGTCTCTGCCCTTCTTTATCTGTTTTCATTTATGTGATCTTCATTTTGAAATCATCTAACTATCTGTTCGACACATTCCAGCTTGCTGACGGATACTTCATAAGCCACCCGCTTCTCACATTCCGACTCGCTGATCTTCTTTGTATACTCCCGGCTCTGGACTCTTCCCCAGATGCAGACTCTGGTACCAACCTGGAAATTAGACGCATATCTGGCATTCCTGCCCCAGGCGATACATGGTATGTAATCGGATTTGCCATATGGACGATTTACCGCCAGCAGGATATCCGCAATTTCCCTTCCAAGAGGAGTTTTCCGGTAGATTGGAGTCTTGCAGATATAGCCGTCCAGAAAGATCTGATTCGTCTTGGTATAATCTGTAAATTCCTCCATAAAATGGATCTCCCGGACAAATACAGAAAGCACCAGCCGGTTTCTGGAGCCTTCATGCCGGTTGTAAGAACGAAACTGCCCAATAGCCTCTACGGTACAGCCCTGATAATTTTCTGTAACATCAACCAGACGTTCTGAAACCATAAGCGGTATCACATCTGCCTGATCACTTAAACGGTTGACTTCCAGATCCACCAGATAAAACCCCTCGCCAAACACTTCGTGGCTGAATGTGAAATCTGAAACGATCTTTCCAATGACACTTACCTTGTTGTTTTCAATAGTTTTTTCTGACATAGTATTTCTCCTCTTCCATTCTTTTTTAAGTTAGCTTATCCGCAACTATTCCGATTGTCTGAACAGTTACTCCGATTGCTAGTATAAAATGTATGAAAAGCAAGCTTTGGACATGTCAAAAAACGTTCGCAAAATTATGACAGGATTCTTATTCAATTGTTAAGGGGATGAATTGTAATATGTCTAATTTGGGAATTCTTTGACGAATGTCTGAAGCTAGAAATTCCTGAATTCAGAAAGTCATTACGAGTATCAGTATAGCATATGTTTTTCGTTCTGGAAAGCCCTGTTGGGAACTTTTTACGCCACCTTTTTTATGCCTGTTATGTACAGTAACGTACCGTACACCATTTTCCTGCTCTTTCATATGTTATAGTAACTTCTGTCGTGGAGGTATGCTTGTGACCCCAAAGCTTCAGGTCAGGAATTTAAGCTATTCCTACCATTCACATAGTGGTGAGACCAAAGCCCTCTCCCATATTTCCTTTGATGTGGCGGATGGAGAATTTCTTGCAGTTGTCGGTCCATCCGGCTGCGGAAAATCCACCTTGCTGTCTCTTTTATGCGGGCTTCTGACACCGGAAGAAGGCTCCATCGTTATTGATGGCATTGACCGGAGAGATTCTCCCGCCGTCATCGGCTACATGCTGCAGAAAGACCATCTTTTCGAATGGCGTTCCATTCTCTCCAACACTGCCCTGGGTCTTGAGATCCATGGAAATGTTTCGCCCAATGATAAGAAGGACTTACTTTCCATGCTGAAAACCTATGGTTTAGAGCAGTTTTCCGCCTCAAGACCTTCTGAGCTTTCCGGTGGTATGCGGCAGCGGGCCGCCCTGATCCGTACCATGGCCTTAAAACCGGATATTCTGCTGCTTGACGAACCCTTCTCCGCCCTGGATTACCAGACCCGGCTGGAGGTCTGTGATGACATCAGTTCCATCATACGGACCCGTGGCAAAACAGCAATTTTAGTGACCCATGACCTATCCGAAGCCATCTCTGTGGCAGACCGTATCCTGATTCTTGGAAGCCGGCCCGGTCATGTAACCGGAATCATGAAAATCCAGTTTAACCAACCGTATGACCGTCCATTAGCCCGGCGCAATGCACCGGATTTTTCTGTTTATTTCAATCAGTTATGGAAGGAGATCAAAGAACATGAATGAATCCCGTCCCTCCAAAGCCCAGGAACGTTTCTTAAAAAATGAAAAACGCCACCATCTTCTGGTGGGAAGCGCCCGTTTTCTGGTGTTTTTCCTGTTTGCCGGGCTCTGGGAGCTCTCCGCAGATCTTGGGGTGATCGACTCGTTTATTTTCAGCAGCCCATCCCGGATCGTTCTCTGCTTTTATACTATGGCGATGGACAAAAGTATTTTTCTCCATATCGGAATCACTTTATATGAAACCCTGATCAGCTTCTTTCTGACTGTCCTGATTTCCGTCACCCTGGCAGTCCTTCTGTGGGCAAACCGCACTGCATCCCAGATCGCAGAACCTTACCTGGTCATGTTAAACAGCCTTCCAAAATCTGCTCTGGCGCCCCTGCTTATCGTCTGGCTCGGCAGCCATATGCATACGATCATTCTGGCTGCGGTTTCAGTGGCGGTATTTGGCTCTATTTTGACCTTGTATACAGGATTCACCCAGACAGACCCGGATCTGATCCGCCTGATCCGCTCCCTGGGCGGCTCCAAAAAGGATGTTCTCGCAAAAGTTCTGCTTCCGTCCTCCATCCCCCTTCTCATCAGCACCATGAAGGTGAACATCGGGCTATGTCTGGTCGGAGTGATCATCGGTGAATTCCTGTGTGCCAATGCCGGGCTTGGATACCTGATCATTTACGCTTCCCAGGTTTTTAAGATGGATTTACTGGTTATGTCCATTGTGATCCTGTGCCTGCTCTCCACCTGTCTTTACCAGGGGATCGCATGGATCGAAAAAAGGCTGCCCTTTTAGCCAGGGCAGCCCTTTTTCTGGTGTCACAGGAAACTTCGTCCTATGACACAAAAACGCTCCGCGGGATGCGCACTCGCGCGAAGAAGAAATATGTCGCAAGCGACCGCGCTCGGCGCGAGAATGTGCCAAGGCACATTCTTTTTTACTTTATAGGAAAGACCGCCGTTGGCGTTCTGTTGAATTGAAAATAGCCCGCACAAAGGCGGGCATGACAAATAAACGGTTGTCGGTTTAGAAGATATAGAAGCCTTCTTCACCGAAATCGTCATCAAGTTCGTCATCATTTAAGAAATAATCCATATCCAGAAGATCCTCCTCGCTCATATGGCGAATGTCCGCGGATGTCATACCTTCTGGGGGAGTTTCAATGTATTTTCTGCGCAGTTCCTCGATATCAGGCTTCATAGATGGAAATCTCCTTTCAGGGAGATTATAACATCAAAATTCATGCGGAGGAACGTTTTCCACGAGATTTGGACATTGCTTTCTCGTAAAGTTCTTCGAGAGAAACGCGCTGGTGGTTATAGTAGAGTTCAAGAAACTCCATTTCGTGCCTACAGTCAGGGCATTGCAAGGGGTCATACCCAAAAGAAGAAAGAATAGCAGTACGCCACTGATTGAAACAACGAAAAACATGATGTTTTTCTTTCGCTACAGCCCGATGCAAATGTTTGTCAATTTCACGGTGGCGCGCATAGATTCCGCCATATCGGATCATTTTAAAGTGCTTTTCAGGGATATGTCTGATTAACCGCTTTATGAAATCAATAGCCGGGAGTGTTTCTTCGACATATTTTTCGTCTTCGTGGCGATTGTAATGGAAGGTAACGGATTCGCCGTCATAGTGATCAATTCTGGATGTAGCGATAACCGGGCGACCGAGATAACGACCGATATATTTGACTACGTTTTTTGGATCGCATTGATTCGGTTTGGCATAAACATAGAAACCTTGTTTGTGTTCGGAATAACATAAGGCTTTGACCTTTTTGAAAGAGGAACCAAGCAGGCTTTCCATTTCGTTAAGTAACGCAGTACGAAAGGCGTTTCGGAGGAAAGTATAATTAAAATGGGTGATATGGCGCCACTCCCCGTCATCGCTGTAGCCACCTTCAGAAATCAGACAGTGAATGTGAGGATTCCATTTGAGATCCCTGCCAAAAGTATGAAGAACCATAATGTAACCAGGAGTAAAATTCTTGGATTTGTTCATTTTAAAGAACATGCGGGAAATAACGCTGGCAACAGAATGAAAAAGGCAAGGAAGCAGAGATCTGTCCTGAAGGAAAAAATCACGGAGATTTTCATCAATGGTGAAGACACAGTGTCTGTGCTTGACGTTAACCAGTTTAAAAGACATGGAGGTAGAGCGATCCATAGAATACTTGTTACCGCAAGTAGGACAGAAACGGCTGTGGCAGCGAAAAGGAACGAACTTAAGTTTTCCGCAGTGTGGACAGCCATACATAGCGCCACCAAAAGAAGGATCACCACAGTTGATCATTTTTTCGATATTTTCCATCTCAGAAGATCTGGGATGAAGAGTATATTTGATTTTCTCATAATAGTCTGTAAAAATTCTTTGTAAGATATTCATATGTCTATTATGCAGGAAAATGAAGCAAAAGGAAACCCCTAACCCCTCAAGATTGAGGGGCAGGGGAGTTGAAGTGTCGAAGACACTTTTTTATCATCAGCCAATCCATCGCTATGCCAGAAGCTTTTTGCTTTCAAACTTATTGGATTTCCTTCAGATATCTTCCTAATGCATCCTGCCAGGAAGGAAGACGCTTAAATCCCATCTCGTCTAACTTGGACTTATCCATCCGGCTGTTCATCGGACGTTTCGCTTTCGCCGGATACTGATCACTGGTAACCGGGCTGACGGTTACGTTCATGCCCGCCTGCTTAAAGATCTCACAGGCAAACTCATACCAGCTGCACAGTCCCTCGTTCGTCGCATGATAGCGGCCATATTTGTCTGTCTCGATCATGTCCACCAGCAGTCGTGCCAGATCATAAGTATAGGTCGGAGAACCGATCTGGTCCGCCACAACCGTCAGATGATCTCTGGTCTTACCAAGATTCAACATGGTTTTGATGAAATTCCTGCCATTCACGCCAAATACCCACGCAATACGGACAAGGAAGAACTTCTCCAGCGTTTCCACTGCCAGTTCACCCTCATACTTGGTCTGTCCGTAGACATTCAAAGGCTCTCTTTTATCATCCGGTTCCCATGGTCTGGTTCCCTGGCCGTTGAACACATAATCCGTGCTGATATACATCATTTTACAGTTTAACGCTTTGCAGACTCTGGCGATATTCTCTGTACCGCCTGCGTTGACCCGGCGGCACAGATCCACGTTGTCCTCTGCCGCATCTACTGCTGTATAAGCTGCACAATGGATCACTGCATCCGGCGCTGCCTCTGTGATGACCTTCTCCACAGAAGCTGCATCGGTAATATCCATTTCCTGGATATCCACGCCAATGCCCTCATGGCCTCTTCCCGCCAGTTCGTTCATTACATCATATCCAAGCTGTCCTTTTACACCTGTTACCAGAACTCTCATTACAGTCTCTCTCCATACATCTTGTCAAAATAATTCGCATACTCACCGGAAATGATGTGCTCCCACCACTCGCGGTTGTTTAAATACCAGTCGATGGTCTGCTCAATTCCTGTATCAAAGGTATATTTTGGTTTCCAGCCAAGCTCGGTCTCTAACTTGGTCGGATCGATCGCATAACGTCTGTCATGTCCTGGACGATCGGTAACAAAACGGATCAGGCTCTCAGGCTTATTTAATGCCCTTAAGATGGTCTTGACTACCTCTAAGTTGGTGCGCTCGTTGTGTCCGCCCACATTGTAAACTTCTCCAACCCTGCCCTTGTGGATGATCAGGTCAATGGCCTCACAGTGATCGGATACGTGCAGCCAGTCTCTGACATTCTCACCGGTTCCATATACTGGAAGTTCCTCGTCTGCCAGGGCGCGGCTGATGATCAATGGAATCAGCTTCTCCGGGAAATGATATGGGCCATAGTTGTTGGAGCATCTGGAAATGGTCACTGGCAGTCCATAGGTTCTGTAATAAGCCAGTACAAACAGATCTGCGCTTGCCTTGGATGAGCTGTATGGGCTGGAAGTATGGATCGGTGTCTCCTCAGTGAAGAACAGATCCGGACGGTCTAATGGCAGATCTCCATACACTTCGTCCGTGGACACCTGATGATAACGTTTTACGCCATATTTTCTTGCAGCGTCCAGAAGCACTCTGGTTCCCATGACGTTGGTCTGCACGAAAATGCCCGGGTCGGTGATGGAACGGTCTACGTGGCTCTCCGCTGCGAAGTTCACCACGATATCAAATTTCTCTTTCTCAAATAAATCCATGATAAATGGCTCATCTGCGATGTCACCTTTCACGAACTTGTAGTTTGGCTTATCCTCAACCGGTTTTAAGGTCTCTAAGTTACCTGCGTAAGTCAACAGATCCAGGTTTACGATCTGATAATCCGGGTATTTATTTACCATGTGGTGTACAAAGTTTCCGCCGATGAATCCGGCTCCGCCTGTGACTAAAATCTTCATAATTTACTCTCCTTTGTGTATGTCTGTCATGCACTGCTCCGGCATAATTATTTATCAATGAATTTGCCTGCTAATACGTCCATCAGATACTGGCCATACTGGTTCTTCTTCAGCGGCTGGATGTTCTCCAGAAGCTGATCTTTGGTGATCCAGTGATTTAAGTAAGCGATCTCTTCCAGACATCCGATCTTTCTATGCTGATGTCCCTCTACGGTGCGGACAAAATTGGTCGCGTCAACCAGAGACTCATGTGTGCCGGTATCTAACCAGGTAAAGCCCTGTCCTAACAGTTCCACATCCAGTCTGCCCTGTTCCAGATAGATCCGGTTTAAATCCGTGATCTCTAACTCGCCGCGGGCAGATGGTTTTAAGCTCTTCGCATACTCCACAACCTTATTGTCATAGAAATACAGTCCGGTCACGCAATAATTGGACTTCGGTTTCTCCGGCTTTTCTTCGATGGAAATGGCACGTCCGTCTGCGTCAAACTCCACAATACCAAAACGTTCTGGATCATCTACATAATAACCAAATACCGTAGCGCCCTCCTGCTTGTTCGCAGCCCGCAGCAGTCTCTTCTTCAGACCGTGTCCTGCGAAAATGTTATCGCCCAGGATCATAGCAACATGGTCATCCCCGATAAACTCCTCACCAATGATGAACGCCTGAGCCAGTCCGTCTGGAGACGGCTGAACTGCGTAAGATAAGCTGATACCAAACTGATGTCCGTCACCTAACAGTGCCTCAAATCTTGGGGTGTCATCCGGTGTGGAAATGATCAGGATCTCACGGATACCTGCGCTCATCAGCACCGATAATGGATAATAGATCATCGGTTTATCGTAAATTGGCAGCAGCTGCTTGGATGTTACCATAGTCAGCGGATACAGTCTTGTACCGGAACCGCCCGCCAGAATAATACCTTTCATAAAGAATACCTCCGTTTATCATATGTTTTCCAGGATTGCGCAACTGATCATTGTGCAACCGGCATTGCACGCTTTACGCTGATGCAAATTGATTTCATTTTTCGCTTCTAACTGGTAGTATAAAGGATGACGTTACGTCACTGTCAAGAACTTTTTCATGATAGATGCAAAATTATCAATCACATATCGATTACTTATACGAAGATTCTCGATTTTAATCCAGAAGCACCATCACTCACTTTTCTTCCTGGACACGAACATTCCTGCCATTTTCGTGATCTTGATCGCCCCATGCTCCTCAATCTTCTTCTGCAAAAAAGCCTTAAATTCCAGCTGTCTCTGATTCAGGATCTCGCTCTGGTTCCCGTGGCAGGACAAGATATAATCCAGCAGCGGCTCCGCCTCATCCACCAGCAGATAATCCTCATACATCCGAAGTTCCACCTCTTCAAACTGTTCCCGCAGCATACCCTCTCCATTTTCCAGACCAAACAGCTCGTAAAGAGCTACCTCTGACAACGTGATTCTTGAATCGAATTCCTGCACCATGGAGGTGATCTCTTTCATGTGGTTTTTCCCATAAGTACTGCAATAGAAGGTTCCTCCCGTTTTCAGGACTCTCCGCACCTCTTTTAATGCCTGGGGCAGATTTTTCACATAAAACAGGACATGATTGGCGATCACCGTATCGAACGCCTGATCCGGAAAGCTGAATTTCTGGCAGTCCTCGGTGCCAAACTGTATCTTCTTAGAAAATGACGCCGGCATCCTTTCTTCTCTCAGGCGCTTCATGGCATCCTCTACCATTCCAGAGGAAATGTCCGTCAGATACAGACAGATATCGGGAATCTGACTCCTGTGACACCACAGCTCGCCATTTCCACATCCTGTCTCCAGCACCCGGTATCCATCTTTTAATGCAATCTGATCTGCCAGCCAGGTAAACCACGGTACCGGATTGTGGGAAAATCGCTGGTGCAGAGCAATCCGGACATTCAGGTTCACTGCATTTTTGTACTGTTCCACAATGGCGTGTTCCATGTTGGTGATATGGATCAGATTCAGAATATCGTTCCAGTCTACCTTACCCGACTGCTCCAGCATCTGCGCCGTATCCTCCAATGTTTTTTCCATCATCTGCAAATGCAGGATTCTCTTACGGATCAGGTCTTTCTGCAGCTCCAAAGAGTGGGCAATATCCTCAGAATCATCATTGATCGTCATAGCCATGATCTCTTCCAGGGAAAAACCCAGGTATTTTAAAGAGAGTATCTTCTGAAGGCGTCCAAAATCCTCATCTGTATATAACCGGTAGCCAGACTCACTGACCTTGCTTGGTTTTAAAATTCCCTGTTTATCATAGAAACGGACGGTCCGGATCGTCACATTGGCCTTTTTTGCAAACTGCCCTGACGTATAATATTGTCCTCTCATGCCCACACCGCCTTTCTTTTTTACACTATCGTAACGATTCAGTACCTTCATAGTTACAAGCAAAAATCCATTCCAGATCAGCTTCGCTGATAGGATTTTTGCTTTCTGGTCTATGTGTTCTTACGGTCAGCGCAGCATGTGCGCAGACCTACTGAATCGTTACATACTATCTTACCATACATTGTCTGCCCTTGCAAATCCGGTACGCTGGCTTCCGCCAGCCTTCCGATCGTATTACTTCGATCGTATTCTCCATCAACCAGTATATTTTTTTCACTTTTTATGCTATACTTTTTCCTATCTTAATGTATTGAAATAAGGAGATACCATCCATGAATCTTCAGAAAATCGTGACCGGCCAGTACTTGGAACTGCCGAAAATGTTAGATGCCAGAGAACGCCGTCAGTTTGTCCAGCAGAAATTATTAAGCGAACACCAGCTTCCGCTGATTTCATTTACTTTAAATATTGTCGGACCTATCAAGGTCTTTCCACTTGCAGTCCGTACCTTCGAGGAGGGACTTTCCATGATCCGAACCCAGTGTATGGCATGGAAGCTTCCGATCATAGAAGAAAAACGAATCGAGGATATCACCGGATATGAGGCTTTCCTCGTCATCGATTCTGATGCCAGAACTGTAAAGGAAATCCTATGCCGCTTAGAGGAACGGACACCTTTAGGCCGGCTTTTTGATTTAGATGTGCTATCACCCGATGGAACCAAGATCTCCCGGACAGATTTCCATATGCCGCCCCGCAAATGTCTCCTGTGCAACCAGGATGCTTTCGTGTGCAGTCGTTCCAGGACTCACAGCGTGGATGAGATCCTGACGCGGGAATGTGAGATCATGGAGGACTATTTCCATCACCAGTACGCCCACCAGATCTCCTCTCTCGCTATGGCATCCCTTCTCTATGAAGTAGCTGCCACCCCCAAGCCAGGACTGGTAGACCGTGACAACTCCGGCTCCCACAAGGACATGGATTTTTACACGTTCCAGAGCAGCGCTGTTTCTTTAAACCAGTTTTTTGAGGAATTTACCCTTTGCGGCATCAAAAATCATGAACGTTCCTGCGAAGACATCTTCGCCCTGATCCGTCCGATCGGCATCCAGGCAGAGGCTGTCATGAAACAGGCTACCAATGGTGTCAACACCCATAAAGGCATGATCTTCTCCCTGGGCATTTTCTGCTGTGCCCTTGGTTATCTTTATGGAAATGATATTCCCTACACAGAAGCCTCTTTCCGTGACACCTGCCGTCAGATGACCGCCCACATTTTAGACGATTTCCAGGGCATTACCCTGGAAACTGCCAAAACCCACGGGGAACGCCTTTACGCCCTCTATGGCATCACAGGAATCCGCGGAGAAGCTGCTGATGGCTATCCAACCGTATTCGAAACCGCTCTTCCGGTATTCCGACAGTACCGGAATGAAGGCTTATCTGCCAATGATGCAGGTGTATTAACCCTGCTGCATATTATTGCGGGATCTGTAGATACGAATATCATTGCAAGGTCTGATTATGAAACTTTCAGAAAAGTACAGGCTCAGATTCAGAGCATGTTAAATTCAGGAATTGATACACGGGGTTTTATTGCGGAAATAAGAACATTAGATCAAGAATTTATCAAAATGAATATCTCGCCAGGAGGAAGTGCAGATATGCTGGCATTGACTTATTTTGTAGCATCGCTATAAAATAGAATCCTGCTGACTAAGGCCAGAGCCAGTACCGCCTGACTCCGGCCCTTTGCCAGCACACCTACTCCTGCACCTCTTCCTGCGGCTGCGGCGCATCCCCCATCAGACTCTCGATCAGCGTCCAGATCTCATCTTTCCCCTGCTTCGTCTCCGCCGAAAATGGAATCAGAATCCCATCTTTTTCCATCCCCAGTCCCTGACGGACCAGCTTCACCTGTTTTGCCACCTGGCTTCTCTTGATCTTGTCTAATTTCGTTGCGATCACCACTGGATGAAATCCATTATACAGGATCCACTCATACATGGTCTTATCATTTTCTGACGGTTCATGCCGGATATCCACCAGCAGAAACACGCATTTTAACACATCTGATGACTTCAGATACCTTTCGATCATCTTCCCCCATTTCGCCTTCACTTCCTGGGTTACTTTGGCATAGCCATATCCCGGCAGATCCACGAAATAGAGTTCGTCATTAATATGATAAAAATTAATCGTCTGGGTCTTACCCGGCTGGGAAGAGGTACGGGCAAGAGCCTTACGATTTAACAGGCCATTGATCAGAGAAGATTTTCCTACATTGGATTTCCCTGCAAAGGCAAACTCCGGGTGGTCATTCTGCGGAAACGTACTGGTCACACCGCAGACAGTCTCCAGTTCTGCTTTTTTTATAATCATACGTTAACTCCTTTCAGAACCTGATCAAGCACCTCTTTCATAGTGCTGACATAAACGATCTCAAGACCATCCAGAATCTCTTTCGACAGTTCCCCAATATCCGGTCGGTTCTTATCCGGAACCAGAACCTTTTTCATGTGGGCCATTTTCGCTGCCAGGATCTTCTCCTTCAGGCCGCCGATCGGCAGTACCCTTCCTCTCAAGGTAATCTCGCCGGTCATGGCTGTCTTACAATCCACCAGACGATTGGTCACTGCAGAAAGCATGGCTGTCGCCATGGTAATACCCGCAGATGGACCATCCTTTGGCACAGCGCCCTCCGGGATATGGATATGTAGGCTGTGAGTCTCAAAATAATCATCTGCTACCTGGTATTCCGGGCTGATGGAACGGACGTAAGTTAAGGCGATCCGTGCGGACTCCTTCATCACATCACCCATTTGTCCCGTCATCAGCAATTCTCCCTTGCCAGGCATCACGTTGACCTCGATCTGCAAGGTATCTCCGCCAACACTGGTCCATGCCAGACCACGGACGATTCCAACCTGATCTTCCTCATTGGCGTCTTCAAAGGAAATCCGCTCTTTGCCCAGGTATTTCTCCAGGCTGTCTTCTCTTACATGAATTTTTACATTTTTATCTTCCAGATACTCTCTTGCCGCTTTCCGGCACACATCGCCGATCCGGCGCTCCAGATTACGGACCCCGGCTTCTCTGGTGTAATTATGAATGATCTTCCGGATTGTCTCATCACTGATCGTAAGGACCTCACCCTTCAGTCCATTTTTCTCCATCTGCTTCTCCACCAGATAATCTTTGGCAATATGGAACTTCTCATTTTCCGTATAGCTGTTGATCTCGATCACTTCCATACGATCCAGCAAAGGACCCGGAATGGTCTGAGTGGTGTTCGCAGTTGCGATAAATAACACCTGTGACAAGTCGATCGGTGTTTCCACATAGTGATCACGGAACTTCACGTTCTGCTCTCCATCCAGTACCTCCAACAGTGCTGAAGAAGTATCTCCCTTGTAATCACTGCTGACTTTATCGATCTCATCCAGAAGCATCAATGGGTTGCTGACGCCAGCCTGGCGCAATCCCTCAACCAGACGGCCTGGCATAGCGCCTACATAAGTCTTTCTGTGACCACGGATCTCTGCTTCATCGCGGACACCACCCAGACTGATGCGGACATATTTCTTATTTAATGCTCTGGCCACGGAACGGGCAATGGAAGTCTTGCCGGTTCCAGGAGGACCTACCAGACACAGGATCGGCCCATTTCCTTTCTTACTCAAGGTACGGACTGCCAGATACTCCAGAATACGTTCTTTCACCTTCTCCAGCCCATAGTGATCCTCGTTTAAGATCTCCTCAGCATGGCGGATATCGTTATTATCTCTGGAAACCTTCTTCCATGGCAGTTCCAGAAGCGTCTCAATGTAAGTCCGGAGCACATTGGCTTCCTGGCTTCCGCTTGACATCGCCTTGAATCGTTCGATCTCTTTCTTTAATTTGTCTTTTGTTTCCTTACCTGCTTTCAGGCTTTCCAGCTGATGGCTGTATTCATCCGCCTCGCTGGATGGGCTGTCCTCTCCCAGCTCCTCGCGAATGATCCGCATCTGTTCCCGGAGAATATAATCCCTCTGGTTTTTATCAATGCTTGCTTTCACCTTACCCTGAAATTCCCGTTTTACACGTCCTACTTCGATCTCATTGATCAGATGGTGCACCAGAATTTCATAGCGCTGGCTGGTATAAAGAGCCTCCAGCATCTCCTGGCGTTCATGATACTCCCACGGAAGCTGGATCATGATCTGGTCCATCAGCTGATCCAGATCTTTGATCAGAAGCATAGGCGGAATCACTTCTTTGGCCAGCTTGGTAAAATCTGCGCCATACTCCTCCAGTTTTTCCTTCAGAATCCGGCACATGGCTTCTCTGGCAATCGGATCAAGATCCTCTTCCTCCTGCAGCTCCAGTTCTTCGATCCGTGCCATCAGCATCGGATCTTCACTATCTAAATCTAAAAGCTCTGCTCTCTTCAAGCCTTCCACCATGACCCGGATATTTCCTCCAGGCAGTTTCACCATCTGTTTCACCAGTGCGATGGTACCAACCTGATACAGATCCGGAAGTCCCGGTTCTACCACTTCTGGTTGTCTCTGAGTCACCAAAAATACCTTCTGATCCGACACCATGGCTTTTTCCACGGCTGCAACGGACCGTTTCCGGTTAATATCAAAATGGATCATCATCGCAGGAAATACCGTCAGGCCCCGTAACGCCACTGCTGGCATAGTAATGACTGTTCCTTCCATTCAGGAATCTCCTCCTTTTGTATAATTCTATCTCATCAACAGGCTCTGCCACTGGCAGTTTCTGTTGATGCATGGCAACGAATAAAAATGGAGGCTTTATGGGCCCCCATTTTCACAAAAGCCGTTTAAGCGATCTCTCCCGGCCGTTCTTTCTTTAATCTCTTTGCTTTGCTGGCCTGTGGTACAGCGGTATCCCGGTACACAAGCTCCGGTTCACCTGTGCCATCTACCACACCTTTTGTAATGGTACAGATTCCAACATTATCATCGGATGGAATCTCATACATCATATCCATCATCACAGATTCCATGATAGATCGAAGTCCTCTGGCTCCGGTCTTTCGCTCCGTTGCCAGATGCGCTACCTCTTTCAATGCATCATCCGTAAATTCCAGCTTCACATCATCGATTTCGAAGAGTTTCTGATACTGTTTTACCAAAGCATTTTTCGGTTCTTTTAAGATCCGTAAAAGCGCTTCCTCTGTCAGAAGTTCCAGGGATACAAAGACCGGCACACGACCGATAAATTCCGGAATCAAACCAAATTTCACCAGATCCTGCGGCTCTGTCATCTTTAACAGCTTATCAATATCGGTATCGTTTTTGTTAACGATCTCTGCATTGAAGCCAATGGAACCTGTGCTGAGACGGTTCTCAATGATCTTCTCCAGACCATCAAAAGCCCCGCCGCAGATAAACAGGATATTAGTAGTATCGATCTGGATCAGTTCCTGATGAGGGTGCTTTCTGCCTCCCTGCGGAGGAACACTGGCAACGGTGCCTTCCAGAATCTTTAATAATGCCTGCTGAACACCCTCTCCGGATACATCTCTGGTGATTGAAACATTCTCTGATTTTTTGGTGATCTTATCAATCTCATCAATGTAGATGATGCCGTACTCTGCCTTGGAAATATCATAATCCGCAGCCTGGATCAGTTTTAACAGGATGTTCTCCACATCCTCACCTACATAACCTGCTTCTGTCAAAGCTGTTGCATCCGCAATCGCAAATGGAACATTTAAGATTTTGGCAAGTGTCTGTGCCAGATAAGTTTTACCAGAACCAGTTGGTCCAAGCATCAGGATATTACTCTTCTGTACATCCACATCCATTTTTTTAATGGAAGTAATTCTCTTGTAGTGATTATAGACGGCCACAGACAATACTTTCTTTGCTTCGTCCTGTCCGATGACGTATTCATCCAGAAATGCCTTGATCTCCTTCGGTTTGTACAGATTAATATCTCCGAAGCTCTCACCGGAATGCTCCTCTTCCGGCAGTTCCTCTTCCAGAATCTCAGAACACAGGTCAATGCATTCATCACAAATGAACACATTATTATTTCCTGCGATCAGCTTACGAACCTGGTCCTGGGTCTTTCCACAGAAAGAACAGCGGATCTTCTCGTCAACTCTGCCCGGCATATTCACACCTCGCTTCCTTATTTTGTCACGCCAGATTACAGCGCTTCATTCTAGTTAGTGTTTGGAGATTACTGCATCGATCAGACCGTATTTTACAGCCTCTTCTGCAGTCATGTAATTATCGCGTTCTGTATCGCGTTCAATTACCTCCAGCGGCTGACCGGTATTGGCAGCCAGAATCTCATTTAATTTTTTCTTCGTGCGAAGGATCTGCTCTGCAACAATGCGGATCTCGGTAGCCTGACCCTGTGCGCCGCCAGATGGCTGATGGATCATCACCTCAGCGTTTGGAAGTGCAAATCTCTTGCCCTTTGCACCGCCAGCCAGCAAAAACGCACCCATGCTTGCTGCCATACCCATACATACAGTGGAAACATCGCACTTAATGTAATTCATGGTATCGTAAATGGCCATGCCTGCAGTAACAGAACCGCCCGGGCTGTTAATATACAGGTTGATATCCTTCGTCGGATCCTCAGATTCCAGGAATAGAAGCTGCGCCACTACAAGGCTGGCCGTTACTTCGTTAACCTCTTCTCCGAGGAAAATAATTCTTTCTTTCAGCAGACGGGAATAAATGTCATAAGAACGTTCTCCTCTGCTTGTGGATTCAATGACATAAGGTACTAAACTCATTTTCCATCCTCCTGTCTTTTTTCGTTTTCGAATCTCTCTCCGATAAACCGAAAAGAATCCGGCAGCCACGCACCTGCTCCGGCAGGTGATCCCTTCCGGGCAGGACATGGTTGCCGGACACACATCAAATCAGATTAAACTCTGATCTCTTATGCAAGTTTTATGCAAGCTTTGCTTCTTTAACCAGTAGGTCAACTGCTTTCTGTACAGCTAAGTCCTCTTTGATCTGAGCCAGCTCGTTCTCACCCATGAAGCTCTTAACTTTCTCTAACTCCATCTTGTAAGCGTCAGCCATCTCCTGAAGCTCTTTCTCTACTTCCTCATCAGTAACCTGGATGTTCTCAGCTTTTACAACTGCTTCCAGAGTCAGTCTGGTGCGGATACGTGTCTCAGCCTGTGGCTTGGTCTGATCCTGCAGATCCTTTAAAGTCATGCCTGTGAATTTCATGTACTGATCCAGAGACAGACCCTGGCTCTGCATTCTGCGAGCATAGTCGTTGATCATGTTCTGTACCTGGCTCTCGATCATTGGCTCAGGAATCTCCATGGTTGCGTTCTCAACAACTTTAGCAACTACACGGTTCTCGTTCTCTGTGTTCGCTGCTTTTTCTTTGCTCTCTGCAAGTTTTGCCTTTAAATCAGCTTTGTATTCATCCAGAGTATCAAACTCGGAAACTTCTCCAGCAAACTCATCGTTTAACTCTGGAAGCTCTTTCACTTTGATCTCTTTTACAGTTACTTTGAACATTGCTGGTTTGCCAGCCAGTTCCTTTGCATGATACTCAGTTGGGAAAGTAACGTTAACTTCACACTCTTCGCCAATGTTCTTGCCGATCAGCTGCTCCTCAAAAGTATCGATGAAGGAGTGGGAACCGATGGTCAGCGGATAGTTTTCTCCCTTACCGCCCTCGAAGGTCTTGCCATCAACAAATCCCTCGAAATCAATAACAGTCTGATCACCATCAGCGACTGGTCTGTCCTCAACAGTTAACAGTCTGGAGTTCTGCTCCTGAACTCTCTTTAACTCTTTCTCTACATCCTCATCAGTTACTTCAGCGGATACCTTCTCAACTTCTACGCCTTTATACTCACCTAAGGTTACTTCTGGCTTTACAGCTACAGTAGCGGTGTAAATGAAATCTTTGCCCTTCTCGATCTGAACCAGGTCGATCTCAGGTCTGGAAACGATCTCCAGCTTGCTCTCGGCAGCAGCCTCTGGATAAGTCTCATCTAATACGATATTAGCAGCCTCCTCGTAAAATACCTGAACGCCGTACATCTTCTCGATCATGTTCAGAGGTGCTTTACCTTTACGGAAGCCAGGGATCGCAAAGCGATTCTTGTTCTTATTATATGCGGTCTTGATAGCCTCTTCAAACTTCTCAGCCGGCACTTCTACGGTCAGCTTTGCCATGTTCTTTTCTAAATTCTCTACTTGTAAACTCATGCTATGGGTTCCTCCTTGAAATATATGTGAACCGCCAGGGCTAAGGGCGTTACACTTCAAGTTAGCATTATATCATAGTTTTCAAGTAAATACAAGCACTTGTGGCATTTTCGTGGATATGTTATGATAATGTAACTATTCAGTATCTTCACGCAGCATGTGCGCAGACCTACTGAATCGTTACATGATAATAAACAGATATTTTCAAGAGAGGATTTAGAAATGGAAATCGAACGTAAGTTTCTGGTCTCTGTCCTTCCAGAGAACTATGACCACCATTCATCCCATCAGATCGAGCAGGCTTATCTCTCCACAGACCCGGTTGTCCGGATCCGCAAAGAAGATGACCAGTACTATCTGACCTACAAATCCAGGGGGCTGTTGGCGCGGGAAGAATACAATCTCCCGTTAAACCAGGCTTCCTACGAACATTTATTGACAAAAGCTGACGGCATCGTTTTGACCAAACAGCGTTTCCTCATCCCGATTCCCGGCACCTCCTGCACAGCGGAGCTTGATATCTTTTCCGGCCACTACAAAGGACTGATGTTAGTTGAAGTCGAGTTTGAGACCGAGGAGCAGGCGAACGCCTTTGTCCCACCAGAATGGTTTGGAAAAGATGTGACATTCTCTGGAGAATATCAGAACAGCCGGCTGGCCTCTATTTAGCGTGGATAAACTGCACTGTGGCGACAGTGAAACATTCTGCCGCCACAGCAGCTATCTCCAGTACAAATCCTATTGACCATTTCCAGAAATTTTCACATGATCGATCAGATATTCCGTTTCTACATGTTCTCCATCTACCAGCTTCATCAGCACTTCCGCTGCCTTTTTCGCCTGTCCATGGTAGTCATTCAGAACCGTTCCGGTCACATTTCCATCGCGGACCGCTGTCACGGTGCTTCTCAAACCATCCACACCAACCAGACAGATGTCTTTTCCAACCACTCTGCCAGCTTCTTGGATTGCTTCTGACGCTCCATTGGCCATAGCATCATTGTTGCAGATGATCACTTCCACCCGCCGTCCATACCGTTTCAACGCCTGCTCTGTCAGTTCCTTTCCACGGGACTCTTCCCAGTTTCCAGATACTTCCGTCAGCTTCTGCACACGGATTCCCTGGTCTGTCAAAGTTTTCACCGAGTATTCCGTGCGGTTCTTCGTATCTTCCGCATCCAGATCGCCCTGAATCATCACATAAGACACCATGCCATCGCCATTAAAGTCTCCATGCTCCGGCGATTCCAGAATCAGCTGTCCCTGATAAGCGCCAGCCTGTCTTCCATCAGTCCCTACCCAGGATGCAGCGATTTTCTCCTCGCTCCAGCGCTGTTTTTCCTCTTCCGCCGGCTCACTGTTAATAAAAACCACCGGGATCTGTTTTTCTGCGCACTGATCTGCCAGTGCCGGAATTTTGGCTTCTTCCACAGCCTGTATAATCAATCCACAGACCCCCCGCTCCATGAGTTTTTCAACCTGTTCCTGTTGTTTTTCCAGGTCTTCTTCAGCATAAAATGTAAAAATATCATCTGCCTCAATCCCATAATTCTCTATAAAACTATTTTTCAATTCTTTCGTGATCAGTTTCATAAAGTCATCGTCATAGCGGTAAATACAGATGCCAATCTTTTTTGCAGAAACGGTTTCTTCCGCTCTCTCTTCTGTTGTTTGTTTTTCAGATGTCGTTCGCGCTGTCTCTGTGGTCTTCACTTCTCTGGTATAGAAAATTCCTGCCGCAAACGTAACAGCAGCCACCATCACAATGGCAGCTGCTCCTTTTTTCTTTTTATTCATCGATTTACAGATCGTCCAGATCCTCTTCACTGACCAGTTCATCATACTCCTGTCCGTCTAAGAACTCATCAAATGCGTCGGCTGCAGCCTCGTACTCATCATCATCCTGAATGTTGTCCAGTTCAGGCTGTCCGTCTACTTCGCTGTAACGGTATAAATAAACCTCGCCCTCTTCATCCTCTGCGCCATCCAGCGGAAGCAGCGCGATATAATCTCTTCCTGCTGCCTCAAAAATCGTAAGAACCGCACACTCCAGTTCAGTATCATCGTCCAGAGTCAGGGTTACGGTCATTTCCTCTCTCTCTTCTTCGTTCGGATCTACGTTCTGATTCTTTGCCATATTTTTTCCTTTCCTTTTCCGGTGGTATCCAGATCTTTGTCATTTTGGCAGATTTCCTGCATAGTTCCATGCTATCAAATGTACAACAGAAACGCAAGCATTTTTTTACGATTCCACTCCTCTGCATTTGCATCCTGCAGCTACCTGAAATCACTCAATATTCGATCCCTTCTCTGGCTCCGGTTCCCTGGTCAAATGGATGCTTCCGTTTCATGATCTCTGACACATAATCAGCCCTGTCAAGCAGCGCCTTGGATGGACCTCGCCCTGTCAGCACCACTTCCAGATTCTCTGGTTTTGATTTCAACAGTTCCAGCAGCCGTTTTTCCTTCACCAGCCCATAATTACAGGCTGCCATGATCTCGTCCAGCACCAGAAGTCCTGCTTTCTGCTCTTCTGCTATCTGCCACGCCTGTTCCAAAAGACCGCTGTAATAGACCGCCGCTTCTTTCTTCTGTTCCTCCGTCATCCGGAAATAAAACCCGAAAGTTTTCGTACATGGGATCAGCGTAATCCCCGGAATCTGCTTCAGCGCAAACACTTCCCCAGAGTCATCCGTCTTTAAAAAACGGGCGATCACCACCCGTTTTCCTCTTCCCGCCGCCCGGACTGCCAATCCAGTGGCAGCCGTGGTTTTTCCTTTGCCATCACCGCAGTAAATGTGGATCAGCCCACGTTCGGACCTGTTTCCTGTCTCACTCATGCTTTCTTTCCTCCATGAACCGGCGATTTCGGTATTGGTGATAAGTATTCCGAAATAAACCGGGACCGTTCCTGCTTCTTGCCATACCGCTCCTGCACATAACACACATGGAGCCGTTCCTTGGCCCTGGTCATGGCCACATAGAACATCCGCCGTTCTTCCTCCACATCCACGTCCAGAACTGCTTTCCTGTGTGGGGTAATTCCCTCATTGGCATCCAGAATAAACACAATGGGAAATTCCAGTCCCTTGGAACTGTGCATGGTCATCAGCGCCACGCCCTCATTCTGTCCCTTCTGGGCTTTCGCCTGCTCCTTTAACCGTTCCTTATATTCCTTCATGTGCTCAAACCAGGCGTCCACCTCTTTAAACCCAGCGGCACTCTCCTTTAACTGGTCTGCCACATCCAGCAATTCCTCGGATTTCATCCGGCGGAACTGGGCGTATTCCTTCAGATAATCATCATATCCAACGGCTTTGCGGATATAATTGACCGCTGCCACCGGAGCCATGGAACGGATCATCAGCAGGTCATATTCTAACTGCTCCACCCGCTCCACCATCCAGTTCCGGTCCTGGTAAAAGGACTTGATGGCATCCCAGGAGATTTTCCCATCCCCCAGGGCATCCCGGCTGATATAGCGGTTTGGCCGGTTGATGATCTGCAAAATATTCCCACGGCTTAAATCCCCGTGGGCTGCCTGGATGTAGGCTAAAATATTCTTCGAGATCCAGTGTTCATATAAATTCGGCAGCGAGTCTCTCATGGAAAATGGAAGGTTGTACTCCATCAGTTTTTCAATCATCAGACGGGGATTTAGATTCGTCCGGTAAAGCACTGCCATATCTTCCAACGGATATCCCGCCTTCCGGTAATCCTGGATCGCTTCCACGATCTGCATGGTCTCCTCCTGGGGATCATGGCTCATCAAAGTCACTACCGGCTTTCCACTGCCCTTAAAGGCTTTCAGATCCTTCTGATAGCGTTTCTGATTATGAGCGATCAGCCTGCAGGCTGTATCCACGATATCTGATGTGGAACGGTAATTCATGCCTAACAGTGTCATTTTGGCCTGCGGATAATCCTTGGTAAACCCCAGCATGATCTCCGGCTTCGCACCACGGAACCGGTATACGGACTGGTCATCATCGCCTACGATAAACAGATTATCCTGTGGCTTTGCCAGCATCCGCACGATCTCGTACTGCACCTTATTAATATCCTGAAACTCATCCACCAGGATATACTGAAACTTCCGCTGCCATGCCGCCAAAATATCCTTCCGCTGGGTAAACAGTTCATGGCACATGACCAGCATGTCATCAAAATCCAGAAGATTCCCCCGGCGCAGCCGTTCCTCATAGCCCTTATACAGTTTTTTAAAGACTGCCTCCGAGCAGTTCTGGGAATAATAATGATCCAGATCCAGCATCTCGCTTTTCACGAAGCTGATCTCGCTGAGCACACCAGAAGTAAACTCGTGCTCATCCTCGATGTCCAGTTCATACTGATCCATCAATTCTCGGATAAACTGATTTTTCTGTTCATCCCGCACAATATTAGATGCCTGAAACCGGTACGCATATTTTAAGATGGTAAAAAATACAGAATGGAACGTTCCGAAGCTGACCCGGCCCCCATGACCATCCATCAGTTTTTCAAAACGTTCCTGCATCTCTCTGGCTGCTGCTTTCGTAAAAGTTACCACCAGGATGGCCGAAGGGTCAACCTGGTGGTGCTCAATCAAATATTTCACCCGGTGCGTAATCACTGTGGTCTTGCCAGAACCAGGACCAGCCAGCACAAGCATCGGGCCATCTCGGTGCTGGATCGCCTCCAGCTGGGACGGATGAAATGCCATATATTCCTGCCCGCCTATGTTTTCTTACGGTCAGCACAGTAAATGTGCAGACCTTATTCGTTACTTAACTTCTCAATTCCCTTGCGGATACGCGCCAGGGACTCCTCCTTACCAAGAACCTCCATGATCTCAGTTGCACCGGCTGGTGTCATCTGTTTACCAGAAACCGCAGTACGGATTGGCCACATCACCAGACCGGTCTTTACGCCTTTCTCTGCTACATAGGCAGATAATGCTGCATAAAGAGCGTCATTGGAGTAGTCCTCCTGTGCTTCCAGGATCGGAAGAACCTCTTTTAAGATCTCTAAGGAAGTTTCTTTGGTGCTCTTCATCTTCTTGTGGCAGAACATCTCCACATCGTACTCTGGAAGTGCCTCAAAGAAATCAATATGCTCTGCAATATCCGGGAAGATCTCGATTCTGGTCTTCACCATGGCCGCGATCTTCTTCAGATCCATATCCTTGGTGATCACTTTCTTGATGTACGGCTCAGCCATCTTATAGAATTTATCCATATCCATAGCTTTCAGATACTCACCGTTCATCCATTTTAATTTCACCACATCAAAAACAGCCGGGGACTTGCTGATGTTGTGGTAATCAAATGCCTTCACTAACTCCTCTAAAGAGAAGATCTCCTGATTATCCTCTGGAGACCAGCCCAGTAAAGCCACATAGTTTACCACCGCTTCAGAAACAAAGCCCTGCTCGATCAGATCCTCATAGGAAGCATGTCCGCTTCTCTTGCTTAACTTCTTATGTTCCTCATTCGTGATCAGTGGGCAATGTACATAAACCGGAACTTCCCAGCCAAATGCGTCATACAGACGGTTGTATTTTGGAGAAGAAGACAGGTACTCATTACCTCTTACCACATGGGTGATGCCCATCAGATGGTCATCTACGACATTGGCAAAATTATAAGTCGGGTAACCATGCGATTTGATCAGAACCATATCGTCTAACTCGGAGTTATCAACCGTAATATCTCCGTAGATCTCATCATGGAAGGTTGTAGTTCCCTCTGTCGGGTTATTCTGACGGATGACATATGGCTTGCCTGCTGCTAAATTCGCCTCGATCTCTTCCTTGGAAAGATGCAGACAATGCTTATCATAGGTCATGATCTCCTCGCCATTTACCACATGCTTTAAGGAGTTCAGACGCTCCTGGTCACAGAAGCAGTAATAAGCCTCGCCTTTCTCGATCAGTTTCTTCGCGTACTCCAGATAAATACCTGCTTTCTGGCGCTCGCTCTGTACATATGGGCCAACACCGCCGTCTTTATCCGGGCCCTCATCATGTACCAGACCAGTCTCTTCCAGTGTCCGGTAAATGATCTCAGTTGCGCCCTCTACAAAACGCTCCTGGTCCGTATCTTCAATACGAAGAAGGAAATCTCCACCCTCATGCTTTGCGATCAGGTATGCGTATAATGCAGTTCTTAAGTTGCCTACGTGCATTCTTCCTGTCGGGCTTGGTGCGTATCTGGTTCTTATCTTTGTCATAATTCAAAACACTCCTATATTGTTCTACGGGCATGTGCCCGGATTTTTACATGCTGTAAAATATTATACCGCTTGTTCTGACAAATTACAACCCGTTTTCGCCTGTGAACCGGTAATTATGCCAACCCATGTACGATAACACCAGCGTTACCAGTCTGACAATTATTTCGTCGCCACAAACTTCATGGCCTGCACCCAGACTGCCTTATTCTGCTTCCATACCTTGTCAAATTCACTGAGCGGCAAAGGACATGCCACACTTCCCACCTCAATGGTCACGCTAGCCACCGGATTGTCCTTGGACTGCATCCAGTCTTTATAACCACCTTTACCGTCACTTCCATCCAATTTATAACCAGTCACAGTTCCCAGGCTGTCTGCCAATGCCTTGGACGCATCCTTCACCCTGCTGGTCTTGGTATCCCAGTAGATGATATTGCCCATGGAATGGTAGCTGATCGTCGCTGCCCACGGGTACTTATCCGCCATAGCCGCCAGTGCCTGGCTCTCCGGCTCCGACAACGCTGCTGTTCCCTTATACCCAGAATAAGACGCGCTGACCGCCGTAGAAGTCACCCCCTCCCAGTCTGCCGGGAAGTTATGGTTTAGATCCACGCCTGCTGCATTACTTTTCCAGATTGTTAAATACTTATCCATATCAAGAGTGGTTCTTCCAAGCTCCTTATCTTTCGCGTATGCCGTCAGGATCGTCTGCTTTAAGAAATCCGACCGGATTCCATTCAGTCCCGACTGGGCCAGGGTCACTCCGTCCGGATTACTCATAGGAATCATGTGAACCGCCACCTGCTGAAACAGATCCGAAAGGGCTGTATTGTCATAATGACCCGTATCATAAAAGTTCAACGCCGTCTCCAGCTGCTTCATCATCAGAAGCGGCGTCATATACTCTCTCGCATGGATCGCACCCTGCATCAGAATATGCTTCGGCGCATTGACATTTCCCACGATCACCTCGTAGATGTCACGCCCATCCTGGGATCTGCCGATCACATTGACCTGCATTTTATCGCCGTACCGCTCTTTCAGGGCATTGATATCCGCCACCATCTGGTCATAAGTATATTTCTCCACCGGTTTCACCACCGGATTTGGGATCATTGCATCCAAAAAATCATTAGAAGGGATCAACGCATTACCAACTGCACTGCTCACATTCTCCTCTTCCCGGATACCCGGTCCAATTTCCTTCACCGCATCCCGGCCCTGCTCTCCATTCCGGTACCCTTCTGGAACCAGCACATCCGGCCCGATCACTTCCTCTGCCCAGGCTTCCCCTGTCGCTCCTATCACCGGTGTCGTAAGCCCAAGAAAAACCGCACCCGTTACCGCGTAGAATAATTTTTTCATGTATATCGCCTCCAGTTTTCTACATATGCTATGGTACTCTATATTTATCTGGGGGTCAACGAAAGAATTCTTACGGGTTTCTTGGGAAAATGTAAGAGAAATTTTCAGTTGCTTTGCATTTTTTCAATTATCCTATCCTAGCTCTCTTTTATACCGCAACCATGTTAAGTATACACAAATCACAACCGAAAGCACAACATATGCAATCCATATAATTTTGTTTGAACACCATAATACTATCATATTAAAATAGCATCGAACTAACAATGATCATTGATGGCGCATGATGATTAAACGCAAGTAAAAACTTTTCTGCTTTTTCTCCCATCATACTTCGGTGTTTAGTTATTACTCCCCATATTACTAGCACCACCATATACACTATCCATGATATAAAATCATTGAACTGCTGATTTTTATCCAAAATTCTTTGAATCATCGTTATAATCATAATAAAATATGCCAATAGACAATACCAATTTTCTTGCAAATTCCACACCCGATGATTTTCCAAATACAAAGTTGTGATTTTATTGCACTTTGTTCTTATTTTCTTTACATTCTTGTCTTTCACATACTTTTTTACTTCATTTTGTAACAATACAGAAATATCTGCATGAATACCAGGCGGCTGATATTTAATAACCTGTGTTTTTATATCGATATCAATTTTTCTTACTTGTTCAACTTCCAACGCTGGAAACTCTTTCAATAATTCTTTTTGTGTTTCAGGCACATCCTTCATCATCTGTTCCTTATATATTTTACATTGCTCATTTTTATTGTAAATTATCTTTTTCATTAAGATCCGTCAACTTTTCCTTTACAAAATCTGGTATTTCCCCAATCGGAGGTTCAATATCACAATCAAACAAGTTTAAAAGCAACTCATCAAACTCTTTATTTGTAAATCTATTTCCAGACCAATCCAATGCATATCTTGATTTTACATAAATTGGCAAACTACGATCTATATCAGAATCTCTAAGTATTGCAATATATTTATTCTGATCTTGCCTAGATAACATATCGCCCTGAATAATCATAGTCTCCCATCCAACGCCGCCTTTCCTATTATCAGCTTTTTGTGCATAGTATTTATCGCATATTAATAAAACCTTATCTGCCATTATCAACTCATTTGTCATCCATTGCGGTAAATCTTGTCCAGGTTTTAAATGAAACATATCCAATCTAGCATTTACTCCACAGCTACGAAGCCTACAAGCCAAATCTTTTACCCACTTTCTATTATCCTCATCAAGTCCCGCATAACTTATAAAAACTCTTGGATTCCTAACTTTAATATTTTTCTTTGGCTCTTTTTCTGCAACAAGTGCATTATACATAGTTTGCGAAATTACGTATACACACAATGATACTTTGAGATCATCTCCAAACTCTTCTTTCATAATTTCATAAACAAATTTTTCAGAAAGCTTTCCCGCTCCCGTTCCTAACAATGGAATATTCACCTTCTGAAAAGATTGTTCCATACAATATTGTTTAATGCTATGTAAAATATTGCGTAGAACAACTTCACTAGAAGCTTTTTTCTCTGCATCAACCGAAGCCGCAAATCCAATTATTGACGCATTGGCAAAATTACCAGTATTTTGAACAAATGCCACCTCTCCTGCTCTAATAGTCTCATTCCAATATGGCAATTCATTCGTTACCAGTTCCTTATAAATAGTATCTGTCATGCCACCTCTACTATTACATGGAATGATTAACAAATCACATTTTGAATTAAATATACTTCCCCAAAACAATTGAATCATTTTAATACTTTCTCCTTTTTACTGTATATTTGAATATGCCGGTGTTATGACTAATTTCCTGTCGATTTTAAACAGATTTGATTGATTGGGAATGGCTTCTGGGCAGATCACGGGAGCATCTACCAGAAAGACTCCTCTTTGCTTTAAAATATCCAGTATTTCATCCCTGGAAGGTGCCGGAGTAATATAAGAATTACCATCTGCAATATCTTGAATAAATGTGTCTATGGCACAATTGGTAATTACATTTTCATTTTTTATGATCGATGCCATCTGGGCGATTTTTTCATTGGGAAAATACATGGTTTCCGGGCCGGTCATAGCAGTTTTTAAGCGGTAATTGACCTGATAATCCTGCTCAAACTGGATCAGTTCCGAATGATTCTTAAAATCATCATCTTCTGGGATCCAGTACCCGTACCCATATTGATTGCTTGGGCGGGAAAAAGGCTGAACGCCAATGGGACACAGATTCGGATCCTGTGGCATCATCGGCGGCTGGATGATCCAGCGGATCTGACCAACGCCTTCCCGCATCAGCTGGTAACTTTTGGTCACACGGTCATAACGGTGAGTGGCGAAAAATGCCGCAACCGCAATTTCGTGAGTCAGATCGATCATGGGAGTGGCAAATTCATAGTGCTGGGCGATAGCCCAAGGATCATACCACAGGTTATGGTACAAATACGCCTGTACTTCCCCCAGTGTCAGCAGAAAGCACATAAATTCATAAGTCTTCGCCAGGGCGCAGATCTGATCTTCGCGTTTCGGGATCCGGTAGAGACTGGATTTACAGCTGGAATAGACGCCATTTTCTCCACGATAATAATTAGGATTCGGAGATGGACAGAGAAGAGCAATTCTTCCATCCGGCATCGATACCGGCATATTGGTCTGATAGTTGATCGCCACGCCATCCCGCTCCAGACATTGCGTCAGGAGATGGCCCGGTTCCAGATATTTCATGGCTTCAATGATATTTGGAAATTTTTTGATATCTGGCATAAGCGTGTCCTTTCAATAAATATTCAACCCGTTTCTGGTGAGCGGATGTTTTCTGGTCAAAAAAGTTCAAGACATCAGACGAAGAATACCACATAAAATGCTCATTTTCCGGCGTAAATGTGTGGATACAGTAATGCCACGCTTTCTGGGCTCCATTTATACCAAGAATATTCGGATGAACGCAATAGTCCATTTCCAGCAGTTCCTTCGTAACGATTCCATCATGACGAAATGTTCTCGACTGGTGAAAATGCTCGGTTTTGAGGGCCTGATATTCCCGGACAGTGCCAAGATTAGCATTGGTTTCCACATCCATGTGGCAGTACCGTGTCTGGATATTTTCATCAATTAGTTTTAAGCAGTTTTCAACGATGCTGCGTTCTTTTTCTGTCCAGAACTGAAAACGAAATTCCAGCCGATTGATGCCGATCACGATTTTTTCTACGCCATTGACATGGTGAAAAATCAGGCGTGGCATCGATGCTCCGTCGTCTATCAGTTTCTCTGTAATGGTATTCACGATCCATTGTTCTGGAGTTAATAGTGTCTGAAACCGCTTAATCCATAGAGCGATCGGCGTAATTTCCATCACATTTGCCGCAACACGGAATATATGGTTCTGAATTTCTTTCTTCTGAAAATGAAACGCTTTCATATAATCTAAAAGCTGCTGATCATGGAAAATCTCAGGAAAATGCCCTTGCACCAGATCACGGACAGGAACTATGACAGCCATCAAAGACATATTTTCAAGCACAAAGGATTGAGAGTTCACAGGATTGCTGTTAGACACTGCCAGGTTATGATTTAAACGGGCCATAACAAGAAATTCGCGTTTCCAGTGATCCTTTCGCGGCTTCGCAAATAAATTCCAGTCTTCCACCTGTTGACTGGCATTTCTGGGATATTCCGCCGCTGCCAGCTCCAAATAGCGCAAATTGGGAAATGTCCGCTGAACCTGCACCTGTAATTGTTGAAGAAACATCTGCGGCTGTAAGAGAATCACCGCTGTATCCCCCTCTTTCAGAAGTCTTCGATCCGGCTTCACAAAATGCCCCTGGTCAAATATCAATGGAATCATAGAAAATCCAAGTGTATACAGATCGGCAGTATTGATCAGATATCCTTTTGTGATAGATTCCTTTTCCGACAGTACGAGATACTTTCTCCGGATTTCCGCTTCCAAATCTTCCACCTGTTCCCGTGAAAGCATCGGAGGCATTTCTAATTTTCCTTCCATAAGCTGCGTGGCTTTATCCATGGTTGTAACAATCATAGGAAGAAAATTCGGTGGGCTGATGGTGGAATCGGTAAGTTTTTCATAGAAATAGTTTTTGATCTGTTTTATCATAGGCGTACCTCACTTACGGAGATAGGTTATTTTTTCTTCACCATACACCGCTTTTTAAAGAACGAAATACCATAGCAGAGAATCTGATCATAATCATCCTCATACTCTTTCGCATACATCTGGTCATCAATCTGCTGCAAGGCTATATCGCACTCAGTTTCCAGATTAGTCAGAACTTTTGTGTACTTTGCTTCAAAAATCGCCACGCGTCCATTGATGGAATCATAAACGACTACATCACTTCGTCCTTCACCATGCTCCTTATTAGAATCTACCATATATCCGGCACCGGTAAAAATACCTGCAAGGAAGGCATGGTAAAAATCTTCTCGATAATCATGATAACTGATCGTTCGCCGCAGTAAGGTGTTCATCTCTTTCGTAATCCCATCACTGTCACCGTTCCAAACCGCATCAAATAGAGCATTCCGATTCCACTTTTTAGCACTGTCATCAAACCATTTGATTACAGTTGTCTCGAAAATTTCCCTAATCTCCGCATTGGGGATCATAAGTGCAACCATACCTTCTGGTATTTCTCCGCTATAATTATCTCCACGCGCTCTGGTCAAATATCCTGTCAAATACAGCATACTCCAAAGATTATCTTCAGAAGAATGCAGATAGTCATAAGTCAGATTCTCATCCACCCGCTGGACAATACAGCCGCCCGCCATCAGCGTTTCAAGTTTCTTGGTGATATTACTTCCAGCATAATCAATAAAAGAGCGAATGATTGCATTATCACTGGTGTTTTTCCAGTAGCTGATAGGTTTTGCCTTTGGATTGTGCTGCAACTCCAGCAGATAATTCATCACGTCCCATGGACAATAAACATCAAAATCCCCAAAATGGTAGCCATCATACCATTCCTTCATGCGATCAGCCCGCTCCATCAAATCAGCATCCTGTAACAACTGATCAACTTCCCTTTGTACAAAGCCGAAATACTCATTTAATCGAGAATTCGTGATTGTATCCGATACAAAATTATTGGTTCCAGTAAAAATACTTTCTTTCGCGATTTTCAAACAGCCTGTAATAATAGCAAAACGAAGGGCCTGATTATCTTTCAATGCCTGCATCAAGCCTTTCATGACATCCAGCATTTCTTTGTAGTAACCGTTGCTGTTTGCTTTTGCAACTGGTACATCGTACTCGTCTATCAGGAGAATCACAGGTTTTCCATAATATTGCTCCAATAGTCTTGTCAGCAGCAGCAGGCTTCCTTTCGTATCCTTTAAAGAAGCATTTCCCCGTATGAGCTGTCTTGCAATCTCTTTATCGCATTCGTTGATCCGATCACTTTCCAGCAAATACAGGTGCTTTTTATACAGTTCCGAAATCACCCATGTGAGCATATCATATGCGCCAGTGAAATCTAGTCCGTCTACCTGCCGGAATGAGACAAAAATGGTGGGATATTGGTTCATCCATTCATCACACAGCGTTTGATGTTTCGCAATCTCCAGTCCTTCAAACAGTTTTTGGCTGTTTTTGCGGATATCAAAAAAGTTTTCCAGCATACTCATGCTCAGGGTTTTGCCAAAGCGTCTGGGACGAGTGATCAGTGTCACTTCTGCGTTTGTTCCCAAAATCTCTGCGATCAATCCAGATTTATCGATATAGTAGAAACCATTACCTCGGATCTTTTCAAAATCCGAAATGCCAACAGGAATGTTCATTGTTCTCATCTTTGCCACTCCTTTCACGTAGCTACCCACAAACTTATTAATTGCTTTTATGATATCTTGATTTTACCATTTAACAGGCTAAACATTGAATTTATAACAAATCCGGAAGTTCCGGATCACATCTTTTAGCATTTGTATGAGCTAATACTTTTCCGACTTTAGTAATATCAAATGCTATCGGAATATTATCCCACCACAACTGCAGCTGCTTAAGCGCTGAATAAGACTTCCATAAATCATTAAATTTTTCTGTAACAGAATTTTTAAGATTTACATCACTTAAATATAGTTTCCAAATATTATTTAATACTTCAATTTCTTGATCATTTATTTCCCGCGTAATTCCTAACGATATTATATTCATACTTTTAATCGCATCTTGATTGGAAACGGGCAGCCGAACATATCCCTCTAATAATTCATTAGGAACCAGTAAATCAGGGCTCAATTTGACAGCATCCAACAGCTTCACTGCTTCCTTATATCCCTCGGAATCCTTTTTTAATCCGACGCAAGCATAACCTGACAGACGTTCTGCATAGTAATCTTTCGCCTTTTTAAAATTGCCAATTTGATTTATTCTTATAGCCCCAAGAACATCTAAGTGTTCAATCCACTCTGTCCCCTCCGGGACTTGCATATAAAATAAATTCGCAAACAAATCATTTAACACTTGAAGCCCCTGTTTTACATCACCCGTACCAGGAATAAATACACTCACTGCATGTACGAGAGTTAATGCACATAAAGCATCATTATCAATATCATCGACAATCTCTATTGCTTTTGAAATTCCGGCCCTGTTTTTTCTGTCATTTCCTTTTTGTATATGACACACTAATAATTCCGATAGTAAATCATAATCATCCTCTCGTTCCGTGGCTGCTGCTGACTGCTGTGCTTTTCTTAATAGCACTTGAAAAGCTGGATCTGCAAACATGGCAATCGCTCCATCTATATCCATAATTCGTGGTATAACTGTTGTTTCTAACTTATCAATGCGAGAACTTGCGATCTTATATGCATCCTGGGTATAATTCTCTAAAGCCTGCGGAATCAATTCTGCAAATATACCTCTCACCCGTTCTTCAGATATTCCCTGATTTACGATATAATTACCTATCTGATATTGATTCGAATCATTCCCTGCGTATTGCTTTTGCACTACATTATCATTTGATCCTTCCAATCTGGGATTGTTCCGCCCTGTTACCAGCTTTTTGAATTTGTCGAAAATTAGCATTCTTTTGTTCACCTTTTTCCATATCTTCCGGTGCTTCGATTTCTATTTCCTGTTTCTGAATCGCTTGATCTTTCGCTTTCTGTTTCTGCCAGCCATTTTTCATAATAGCTATCTTATAACCAGATACCCCACCAAGCACTGTTCCAAGTAAAAAAACTATAATTTCTGTACCTATGCCGCTGAAAATCCATTCAATATTATCCATGCTTATTCGTCTCCCCTACGCCTACTGGTTATTTTACAGAAAAATTTCTACTTTTTCTTCACCATACACCGCTTTTTAAAGAACGAAATACCATAGCAGAGAATCTGATCATAATCATCCTCATACTCTTTCGCATACATCTGGTCATCAATCTGCTGCAAGGCTATATCGCACTCAGTTTCCAGATTAGTCAGAACTTTTGTGTACTTTGCTTCAAAAATCGCCACGCGTCCATTGATGGAATCATAAACGACTACATCACTTCGTCCTTCACCATGCTCCTTATTAGAATCTACCATATATCCAGCACCGGTAAAAATACCTGCAAGGAAGGCATGGTAAAAATCCTCTCGATAATCATGATAGCTGATGGTTTTCCGTAAAAGCGTATTCATTTCCCTGGTGATTTCTTCACTGTCACCGCCCCAGACTGCGTCAAATAGAGCGCTCCGGTTCCAGGTTTTCGCGCTGTCATCAAACCACCGGATGATGGTTGTCTCAAAAATTTCTTTAATCTCTGCATTGGGAATCACAAGCGCCGTCATTCCCTCTGGCAGTTCACCGTCCAATTCCTGTTCCCTCAGCCGTGTCAAATATCCGGTCAGATAAAGAATACTCCAAAAATTATCCTCAGAAGAATGAAGATAATCATATGTCAATCCCTCATCCACACGTTGAAGAATATATCCACCAGCTAACAGCGTTTCCAGTTTTTTCGTAATCGTTCCGCCTGCATAATCAATAAATAAACGGACGATCGCATTATCACTGGTATTTTTCCAATAGCTTGCAGGCTTTGCTTTTGGATTCCGTTGCAGATCCAGAAGATAGTTCATCATATCCCATGGACAATATACATCAAAATCGCCAAAATGATAGCCGTCATACCATGCTTTTACTTGATCAGCCTGGCATTCCACGCCAAAATCCTCAAGGATCCGATCCACTTCCTCCTGCGTAAAGCCAAAATATTCACTCAGTCTGGAGTCCGTGATTGTATCAGAAACGAAGTTATTCGCTCCTGTGAAAATGCTTTCTTTCGCAATTCTCAGACACCCTGTTACCACCGCAAAGTAAAGGGCTGAGTTATCTTTCAATGCCTGCATCAGTCCCTTCATGACATCCAGCATTTCCTTATAATACCCATGGTTATTGGCTTTTGCCACTGGGACATCATACTCGTCCATCAACAGAACAACTTGTTTCCCGTAATGTGATTTCAGCATCCTTGTAAGCAAGATCAGACTTCCCTTCACATCTATTACCGAGGCTTTTCTCCAGAGGAGCTGTTTCATGATCTCTTTATCAAAATCACTGACATTCTCACTGTCCAACAAATATAAATGTTCTTTAAATAAATCCGAAATGACCATTTCTAGCATCCCATATGCCCCAACAAAATCCAAACCATCTACCTGGCGGAAGGAGACAAAAATTGTCGGATACTGATTCATCCATTCCTCACATAACTTCGTCCGTTTAACAATCTCCAATCCTTCAAAGACTTTTTTACTATCTTTCCGTATATCAAAAAAATGTTCCAACATACTCATACCGAGTGTTTTTCCGAAGCGGCGCGGACGAATGATCAAAGTAACCTTAGTCCCAGCTTTCTTTAATAAGTCACTAATTAATGCTGACTTATCAATATAGTAATAATCGTTTTTTCGAATCTCACCGAAATCAGAAACACCAACTGGAATTTTCAACCAATTCATGGACTCTGCTCCCTTCTCATAGCAATATAGAGACCTTTTATTATCTTTATGTTATCATGGTTCTTGATCTAACACAACCAACGATTTGTATTGCTTTTTTCATGGTAAACATTTTATTCCACCTCATAATCTGCATAAGGAGATAACTGACTTTCAATCATTTTTACAAACAGTCTTGAGCTCTCATCGAATTCACATTTTTTTCTTAACTCCAGTCACATTTGTTTTTCTGACAGCATTGGAAAAGAGCCCTAGTTTAACAGTCCCCGGCAGTTGGCCACTCTGTTATACGTGGATTGGTTACCTACAGGCTAATGGTCCGCCGTTGGGTTTTACGATCTATTCGCGTGGATCACAGTGTTTCTTTACCTACTCCCATTCGGCCTGTATGTCGGTTTATGGATACTACTGGAGGTCTGTTATGCTGCCCTCCGGAACCCTCCACCCCTGCGTCTGCCGGGTGAAATGCTCCGAATGCGGTACTACCCATGCACTTCTTTTGTCCTCCATCGTTCCTTTCTCCAGATACCTCTTTCCGAGCAGCAAAGGATCTGCATTGACTATGAAGAAGGACGCAGCGTCAGCATGGTCTGTGAGGCCAATCCATCCATGGATGAAAACAACGTCAAATCCATACTCCGGAACTACAGGCTCTGCTGGAGAGAAAAACTGCGTTCTCTCAGGATTGGCTTCACTCCACTGGGTACCCTGATCCTTTCCTGTTTTTCGGATTATTCATCGCAGTTCATGCAGATACCTATGAATCCCTGAGTGCTTACTTTTGTTCCGCTTCAGCGAAAGGGATCAAGGCACCGGACGGTCTGACTGCGGTGTAAACCGAAAGATCGATGAAGACTTGAAAGAGCAGATCATTTATCTGAAGCATCATTATCAAAGAGATGGTTTGCTCTAATGGTCAGTGCATAGTATAATTTGAAGTAAAAATCCCGTACATTCTTTATCTTCAAATACTTTCTGCATAAAATCATCATCCAACAATCTCAATCCCCGTAAACGTTGTAAATCCTCCTCATGCTTCCGTTTGCGATGAATTCCAGAACGATCACGTTCTTCTATATCTTGATGATTATAAACAAAAAATCTATATCTAGTAGTTGACAAAATATGGTATAATATCAATAGAAGAGAATATCTTCACTTTTCTATATTATTTTTTTCTATTATAATGTTATTTTTTGCGATAAAACGATACTCTCTAACCATTTCTTTCCCCATTGTTTTATGTTATATTCAAACTGAAAAACAAAAACAGCAGGTGAAGTGTCTATGGGAGAGATAATTACTATTACTGATTTCTTTCTTTATAAAAGGAATATGAGAATGACTACTGAAAAAAATCAAAATATAATACTGGATCTACATCAAAAAGGCTCTTACGATGAAATGCCTGCTAATGCGGATAAATTGCTTGCCTTATTTCCGGAAAGTAACTATCCGGTTCCTGTGATTGGCATTGCGAAAGAACTTGGATTTAAGGTTTTCGAAGATGATATTGAAGATGAAGCATTGTCTGGAATGATTGCCATTGACCATTCTTTAAATGAGCTTTTCGAAACGGATAAAATTATTATTGTGAATAAAAAAGACAGCAGCGAGCATAAGCGTTTTACGATTGCTCATGAACTGGCGCATTATCTGTTTGATGCAGATCATAATCAAGATTACTATAATACATATCAGACGAACGAATCGTCTTGGAGCACTGACATAAATCATACAAACAGAGAAGCGGTTGCGAACTACTTTGCAGCCAATTTATTAATGCCTGCTCTGGATTTTCGAAAAAAATATAATAAATTGCTTCAGGAATATGGAAATACGAAGACTGGTAAACTTCAGATCACTTCACAGTTATCTTCGTTTTTCGGTGTTCCCCAAACAGCTGTTCAGATCCGTTATAAGGAATTGCAGCTGGAATAGCAAAAGAAAGGACATTTTATGGCGTCCGATAACCAAAGCTCAAATTCTATATCAGCTTCAAAAGAGATTATCCGTCGGATCCTGCAGGCCAAAAATCCAAAAAATTTCTCTGAAATTTCTGATCGTGACCTGCAGTCCAGTGACACAAAAAATATGATCCGCCACGGAGAACTCTATACCGATCTCCTGGATGTTTATGTCGATGATATCCGCCAGACTCTGGAAAATAAACGTAAGTTAAAAGAACAGTTTTATGGCGTCTGCGAATCCATTCTGACATTTACCTGCGCAATCTTTTTTGTCGTTATCATTTTGATGCTCACAGGAGTTGTGCCTGTCTCACATGTCTCAGTATTAATTGGAACCTTCGTATCTTTCTTGACCGTATTTATCGTGGTTCCTCATACGATAGCGAAATATCTGTTCAATACCGATGAAGAAAAATATATGACGGATATTATTAAAAGTATCCAGGTGCATGATGCAGAGATTCGGAAGGGGATGAGAGAGTAGGAATCATCCCCTTTGACGAGGATTTCCTTTGGTAAAGGATATTAAGACGATTCACAAAATGAAGTCTCAAAACTTTTTTTGTAGTCCATAGTCGCAACTCTCTTCTCACCTTTTTAAAATATCTGACCCGATTGCGAGAATTTTATATTTCATATCCTTGGTGTCCGAAAAGAAGCGCAATCTAACACCAACTATTACATATAAAGCAAGAGCGACAAGCCTAATCCATAAACTTATCGCCCTTATCTATCATAGAAAATCATATTTACAAAGTCTTACGATATATTCTTTTTTAATTCATCATTCTCTTCTTTCACTTCCAAATACTTCTCCAACAAAAAGAATACATTTGCAATCAGCGGTGTCGATAATGCATTTAATTGATTTGCCAAAAATAATGATCTCGTAAAGGTATCCAGGAACGATTCGTTATGATACGTATCTGGCAATTCATAATTCTCATGTTGCAATGTTGCCTTTTTATGAAGTCTTAAAAATCCAAGAAAAAGCTCCCATGCACTCATAAAAGCCAGCTGTTCGTTAATTCTGTGCAAATTCCGGCCAAACGGTGCACTCATTCTGAAATAAACAGTGCAGCCATTCCGATGTAACGGTGCATTTATTCTGAACGAACGGTGCGCCTTTCTGTATACTGAATGATGGAACTTATTCATCAGCAGTTGAGAAAGGAGCAAATGTATGCAAAGTTACTCAACAATCATCGGCGTGATTGAATTACGCCTTAGTGGTATTGGATACCGCACCACAAAAGCTCGTTATGGTATCGGAAACAGTACTGTCACACTCATCATGAATCGTTTTAAGGAAACAGGTCTTACCCTTGATGACCTTAAAACAATGGAACCAACAAAAGTAGAAGCATTATTCTACCCACCGGAAAATCTAAGACAGGCAGAGAAGCCGCTTCCGGATTTCCACATGATCCATCAGCGTATGCTGGCAATGAAACATCCTGATCTTGCCTTCCTTTGGCTGGAATACAAAGAAGCCCATCCAGATGGTTATCAGCTGTCTCAGTTTTACAAGCTGTACCGAGACTTTCTCCATGAAAATTTCGGCTTGGAAAAAGTCTCAATGCCGGTCGAGCGGATTCCAGGTGAAAAGATGTACATCGATTGGGTTGGGGATCAGCCAGAGTTATTGACAGATCCGTCTACCGGAGAAATCCGCAAGGTTCATGTATTTACCACTACGTTAGGCTTTAGTAGCTGTGTGTATGCTGAGATCTTTCTGGATGAAAAGCTCCCAAGTTTCATCAACGGTGTTGTGCATGCGCTAGAGTATTATCAGGCAGTTCCTAAGTATCTTGTTCCAGATAATCTCAAGACAGCAGTTACAAAGCACTCAAAGGATGAACTGACACTGAATTCTGTGTTTTCTGACCTTGAGGACTTTTATGATGTCATTGTGGTTCCGCCACCACCGCGCAAGCCGAAAGGGAAACCATCTGTTGAAAATCATGTGCGATTTCTTGAGACCCACTTGATTGAACGGTTGAAAAAGGATATCTATACAAGTCTGGAAGAACTCAACAGGGCAACACAAAAAATAATAGCAACCATCAACCAGGATGAATTCCGCCAGAAATCTGACATCCGTAAAACAAGGATGTACGCGTTTGAAACCTATGACAAACCGCGAATGCGTCCTCTGCCGGGAGGCTGCTATGCGCTTTGTGATTACAGGTATTATGCACGTGTACCGGATAATTATCATCTTGAGTATGATGGTCACTATTATTCTGTATTGTATACATACCATGGCAAACCTGCAATCCTGAAAGCAACGATGTCGGAAATCAGGATCTGCGACGAAAACAACCGTCTTATATGCAGGCATCCTCGTTCCTACAAAGATTTTCCACGTTACATTACAGATGTAGCACATATGCCTGAACATCACCAGTACTACAAGGAACTGAACGCTCACGATGGTGCTTATTATCGGCGCTGGGCGAGCGTATTTGGCGAATCAATGGTCACACTGATTGACCGTGTGCTTCGTAGTGCAAAGCACGAGGAGCAGGCCTACAACAGTTGTAAAGGCATGCTGCACATGTGCAATGAGATTCCACGCCATCTGGTTTCGGAAGCGGCTCAGATGTGTATCGATGCAAATGCCTGCAAGTATTCTTACTTCAAAAAAGCGCTCAGTAAGGTTACGGATAAGCACGCTTCATCTGCTGACAGAACCAGTCATCTCCCAGAGCATGAAAACATCAGAGGGAGGGACTGCTATCAATGAGAGAGACATCATCTAACACCAGAGAAATCGTCACTTGTGAACGTCTCCGTCAACTAAAAATGTCTGGGATGGCAGATGCATATGAGAAGCAGCTGAACGATCCCAATGCTGACCTTACATGCTTTGAAGAACGCTTTGCAGAAATCGTTGAACGGGAATGGCAGATACGATATGACAAAAAATTCAATCGTCTGCTGAAACTTGCAAGACTCCGCTATCCATCTGCTGATATCGATGAAACGATAAATGATCCGGCAAGAAAGCTGGATGCTGCTTCCATCCTGAAGTTGTCGGAATGCCATTGGATTGATGAAGGGAAGAACCTTATCATAACAGGAATGACCAGCAGTGGAAAAACATATCTCAGTAATGCTCTGTGTGTAGCTGCTCTTCGTCAAATGAAAACAGTACGTTATGTTCGAGCCAATACCCTTATGCTTGAACTTGAACAGGCACGTCTGAAAACCGTATATCTTGAGCATGTATCTGCTTTAAGTAAACTGGATTTGCTTGTGATCGATGACTTCGGTCTGATGGAACTTGACCTTGATAAATGCCGGGATCTTTTCGAGGTTATCGATGGTCGGGACGGACGGAAATCAACGATTATTGTTTCTCAGTTCCCAGTAAAATCCTGGTTTGACCTTTTTCAGGAACATACCTATGCAGATGCATGCCTTGCCCGGATCACTGACAAACGGCACTGTTATCGTTTGGAAATGAATGGAATCAGCATGCGGGATACAGATAAATAACTGTATTAACTTCACCAGTGGCACTGCGTGCCAACATAGCGGTGCTCCGCACCGTTCGAAATGGAACGGCTGCACCGCTTACGCGGAGCAGCTGTCCCGTTTTACCGTAACTTGCAATTCTGGATGCCATAGATAAAGTGAAGCTATCATCACTCTCAATATCTCCACTTACCAATCTTACCTTGATGATCGCCGTCAACATACAAGCACAAACTTTATGTCTGTCTAATAAAGCCTTTTCCTCACCATCATTTTTTTCATATAGAACCCGCAATATCGTTTTTTGATTAAGATATTCTTCATATAATGAATTGGGATTATCACAAAAATGGAACTGTTTATATTCTGTTTCAAAACGCACTCCCAGTTCTTTTACCACATTATTATAAAATTCCAAAAAATCTGTCTTATACATTTATAATTTTATCCTTATATTCTCTGGCATTTTTATATTTTCAATTGCTTCTGAAACTTTATAATCACCGTTTCTATCAGTTTTTTCTCCTACAACTTTAAGTTTTTCTTTAGTACCACTATAAACGTCATATATTAAATTTCTCGTTTTCGGATGTATAAATCGTTTCATTGTATATCGATTCCAAGCTATACACGTAAAAATTACTCCTATAACAAAAACAATAACAGCTACAATATCACTCGTCATATTTGATCCTCCTGCCAATTTTCCTTTTCAACATTTATCCTGTAATCGTTGTATATAACAACCAACGGTATTGTCACAAAAGAAATTGCCATTAGCTTCATCCAAATGGATTCCATAATCGAATACAATTGAAGCAATGCAACTATGGATACAATAATAGCAATAATCGAAAACAAGATTACTGCTATCGATTCTCTTTTTACTAATATTGTATATTTTTTAATATCTACAAATGGATAAAAATCATACATATTATTACATGCTTGTACTAATATCGTTATATAACACGATTTATAATCAAATAACGATGCCGGTATACTAATTCCAATCGTAAGCACCAATACAAATATCATTATTAATGCCTCTTTGGAAGAAAGATATATTACATTCTTTTTCTCTTTCATTTTACCTCTTCTTAGTATTCCATATATTATAAAAGAGTTGCCTAATTTGACAAAGCAACCCTTCCATAATACCTCCACAGGATTTACAAACCATATCTCATGTCTACCGGCTTCTCAGGTTATTTTTTATTAATATTAATTAAATCATACCATTACAATATAGTCTATGCAAGACCTTTCTTCATGTTCCATTCGCACGCAAAACTTTCAAAAGTATCTTCCACTGCTCCAATTATCATTAGCCTTAAATTACCTCTATCGTTTACTAATCCATCCATTGTCCGTATTGTTGTTTTAAGTAACGTTTTTTGCCATATCCTTGCATTTTATCTTTTTTATGTTGTTATTTAGTTTTTTTGTGCTATAATCTAATCATCATACAAATAACTACGAGGTACACCATGAAAAAACTATCCCACCACCTTCTTGCCGACACGGTCCTAACCGCCCGCAAGAAGAAAAATCTCACCCAGCAGGAGCTTGCGGACTTAACCGGCATGAATCGCTCCATTCTTTCTAATTTGGAGAACCAGACCTACACCCCATCGATCGAGCAGTTGGAAAAGCTCGGAGAGGTTCTTGAGTTTGATCCAACGGATATGTTCTTGAAAACTGTCACTGAATCTGCTCCAAAGGTATCGCCATTGAATATTGCGGTTGCAGGTACTGGTTATGTTGGGCTTTCTATTGCGACTCTACTGGCGCAGCACAATCATGTGACGGCGATTGATATCATTCCGGAAAAGGTTGAGAAAATCAACCATAAGATTTCTCCGATCCAGGATGATTATATTGAAATGTATCTGTCTGAGAAGGATCTTGATCTGACCTGTGTATTAAATACGCAGACTTTAGATGAGAGTAATCCTGCATGGGCCGCTTATCGTGAGGCGGATTATGTGATCATTGCTGCTCCTACGAACTATGACAGCACCAAAAATTATTTTGATACCAGCGCTGTGGAGAGTGTAATTGATCTGGTTGAAAAGGCGAATCGGGGAACGGATCATATGCCTTGGATGGTGAGCAAATCTACGATTCCTGTGGGTGTCACCGCTTCCGTTTGCGAAAAAGTCCAGAACGATCACATTCTCTTCAGTCCCGAATTTTTACGTGAATCAAAGGCTCTTTACGACAATTTATATCCTAGCAGAATTATTGTTGGCATGGATAAGAATAACCCTGATTCCGTTCAGGCCGCCCATACATTTGCTGCTCTTCTTCAGGAAGGTGCGATCAAAGAAAGTATTGATACACTTTTTATGGGCTATACCGAGGCAGAGGCTGTAAAATTATTTGCCAATACCTATCTTGCGCTGCGTGTTTCTTATTTTAATGAATTGGACACTTACGCAGAAACCAAAGGTCTGAACACCAAAGATATTATTGATGGCGTCTGCCTTGATCCGCGTATTGGAAATCATTACAACAATCCAAGTTTCGGATATGGCGGCTACTGCCTTCCAAAGGATACCAAGCAGCTTCTCGCCAATTATGCAGACGTACCGCAAAATATGATGACTGCGATTGTAGAATCCAACCGTACACGGAAAGATTTCATTGCCGATAAGGTATTAAAAAAGGCCAGATATTATAGCTATTCCGATGAAAATAGCTACAATCCAGCCGGTGAGAAATCCTGTACCGTCGGCGTATACCGCCTTACCATGAAGTCCAATTCAGACAACTTCCGCCAGTCCTCTGTTCCCGGTATTATAAGGCGAATTAAATCCACTGGCGCTACTGTTATCATTTACGAGCCATTGCTCCATAATGGAGATACCTTTTGGGGAAGCAGAGTTGTAAATCATTTGAGAAAATTTAAAGAAATGAGTGATATCATTATTGCTAATCGGTATGATCGTGTGTTAGATAATGTGGACGATAAAGTTTATACTAGAGATATTTTCCAGCGTGATTAAACAAAATTCATAAGGTAGCTGGCAAGAGGCTGGCTACCTTATATTATCTATGTATATTTCGGTGACATATCCCCGGACAGCAGGGACACGGAGGGCGGATTATGTGATCATTGCTGCTCCTACGAACGATTTTTTATTTATTATTTTTTCCGATCCATTTATGCATAACTTTTCTTCCAGAAACCCAAATCCAACTAACTCCCACAACTCCAATCACCCTCACTCCAGCCCTCATCCACCAAGCGTTACCCATCGACAGCACTGCAAACACATACCGATCCCAGTCAAAATACATCATCTCCAGGCAATGCACACCCAGAACCACCATGGAATTTCTTCCCAACCAGGACAACAACGGACAACGTGCACCATGCTTTTCTAAAAAATAAAAGACCCCAACAACGCACACACTTCCGCCGATTGCCTCCACAACACTCACCAGACCCATTGGGTAGACTCTTGTAGCTAGTTCAATATGCAACTTCATTCCCAGAGGTATGATCCACAGGATGGCAGATACCAACATGAGGGTCTTAAACTTATGTTTCAGCAAGTCATACTTCGCCAGATACTCACCCGCCATCAGAAATGGCAAAGACGCCAGGGCTATGTCCAGGCTCCAGGGGAGGTAGGCGTATTGCTTTCCGATCACGATTCCGGCATAGGAAAGCAGGAAAATTGCCACGATCTGGATTGGATGGGCAAATTTTGACAGCTTACTCATCACCAGTACGTAGAGGATTCTTGCGACGAACAGGCAGACCACGAACCAGACAAGCCAGACGGAATGAATTTCCTTCAGGATCGTGGAGGTATTGCTGATCCCCATGATCATCGCCAGCAGTTTTTCTTTTATATGTACCAGATTCGCAGTAAACGGCTGCTGCCATTCCCGTGCCGTATAGCATATGGTCGATATCAGGCATACAACTGCATACGGAATCAGTAAACTTTTGGTCGATTTCTTTACGGTATTTATAAGAGAATAGTTCTTGATAAAATAACCATTTGCCATAAAGTAAAACGGCATATGAAACGAAAAAATCACACCTCTTAAGTATGGATTTACGTTTGGTATATGGCCTATGATCACTAATAGGATTGTAAAACCCTTTGCCATATCCCAATACTGGATTCTCGCTTTTCTCTCACTCATTTATCCACCTTTGCTATTTCGTACTATAGCCAAACACCCGCCTTATCGCTGGTATTTTAGAAATGATATACGTACATCCCAGGTCTGCCAATAGCTTTCCGACCATAACAAACCATAACTGACACATTTCCGGCATTCCCATTCTGACGAGCATTCTGGCAATCGCCCACCAGGGGAACAGATTCAGTTCAACAATATGAACACACAATATAAGCAAACTATATCTTCCAAAGAAAGCCAAAAACTTTCCAACATTTTCTAATCTTACTTCGATTATTTGGGAAATGAAAATTACCACCACACACGCGCAGGTACATCCGAACATGTCAACAATCCCGCGTCCTATATCACAGTGCACCAGCCAAAACGATTGAAAATCCTTCATAAAAAAGAACCAGGTAACTGCCGCAAAAAACAGACCGAATGTTTTGGCCTCCGCAGAGAATCTCTCTACCTGATCTTTTACATCCTGTCCAATATATCCGATATACATAAATAGCGCCGCACAGGCTCCGGCCTGTATGCTGAATGGAAACCAGAAGATATTCCTGGAAAAAAATCCACCTGCGAACAATGCTGCTATAAACCCGATCCTGATATGCCTCTCAAACTGTAACGAAATCCTTAAAACCACACTTCCCCAAAATGCCGCCCACAAAAACCAGATAGCCCCGATCCCCGGGATATAAAATGGTTCATGCCAGGTATCTCCTGCTCCATACACCGCCGCATAGCTCCATCTCCATAGGGCCGCAGCTGCGTCCCCCTGGATCAGCCCCTCTAAAGTTCCGATGACGATCATCACCACGCAGGTCACCATATACGGAACGATCAATGCCCAGAAACGGTTCTTCACAAAATCCCCGATTCTCCGTTTCGTATTCATGAAATAGCCGGTAATAAAGAAAAAAATAGGTACATGAAAGGTAAATACCACACGATTGATCTGTGAATTGTTCAAATGGCCTAAAATAATGCAGATCATCGCAATCCCTCTCGCTATGTCAAAAAACTGTACTCTACTTTTTTCCTTATCCATACTTATTCTCCCTCGTATAATAGCTTTTGGCATTCCTACGATGAGAAATGCCAAAAGCCAGAATCCCAGCAGCAGCCAAAAGAATATCTACCACACCAATGTTACCACTTGGAAAAAAATAAAATTATTTTGCAATAACCGCTATGTAAAAAATAGAAATCGCAAGTTCTCCAATCATGTTATCTTGAGCCTTTTGCTCCTAAAACAACCAGCACCGTCATAATCAGGATCTTAATATCCTTCCATATCGTCCAGTTATCGATATACTGCATATCCAGTTTCACCACTTCATCAAAATCCTTAATATCACTACGACCACTGATCTGCCACATTCCAGTCATTCCCGGCGTCATGCTCAGGCGGCATTTGTATTTCGCCTTATACTGCTCAAACTCGTCCACTGTCGGCGGACGGGTTCCTACCAGGCTCATATCCCCCTTCAGGACATTCCAGAACTGCGGAAGCTCATCAATACTGGTCTTACGGATAAACCTGCCAACCCTGGTGATCCGAGGATCATCCTTCATCTTGAACATCAATCCCTGTACTTCATTCTGAGCCATCAGATCTTTCTTCCTCTGCTCCGCATCCTGATACATGGAACGGAACTTATAAAATGTAAACTTTCTTCCGTTTTTTCCGATTCGGGTCTGTCCAAAAAACACAGGACCCGGAGACTCTAAACGAATTGCCGGAGCAACAAAAATCGTTGCAATTCCCAGAATCACCATACCAATCAGACTTCCTACTACATCCAGAATCCGCTTCAAAATCAACTCTCTGGTTGAAAGCAGATTTCTCGCAAATGTTACTACGGCATATTTACCAACCCGGTTTAAAGTTCTCTTGCCATGAATGTCCAGATTGAAAATATCAATGTCCACATTGACAATAATACCCATAATCTCCAGTTCCTGAATCCAGGAGCGAACCTTATCAGAATTCAACTCCTTCGGCGCAGAGATAAAGACCTCATCCACATCATGCAGCACCACATAATCAATAAAATCCGATGCCCCAGCCACCACAGGGATATCCATGATCTTCTCATCCATCCGGTTCTTATCCAAAAGCACAAGACCAGTAACCAAACGATTCCATTCATTATAAGAAAGAATGTTTTTCAATATCTCCGGCGCACGCGCTTCCGTTGTCGCAACTAGGATTCGACTGCTATATTTGCTTTTCCGATATACCTTCAGTAAATACTGTTTTACCAGAATGTGCATAAAATATGTAACAATTACATTAATACCCGTAAAATATCCTAATGCCAATCGTGACAACTGTGATGACCGATGGAGGATATAGAGAAGAATGATCCAACTGCCTGTCAAAAACAGCTGCTCCTTCCCCACAGCAATCAATTCATCAAAATATCCTCTTCGGAAAAAATGATGGTAATAGTCGAAGATAATCTCTAACACCACTGCAAGGCATACGATCATCCACAATAGCCATCCCTGATCCCAATCCTGGGCTATTCCCAGCCATTTTCCATATCGAACTTGAAATGCGATCATTGCGCTGAGCAACACACATAACACATCCAAAAATGGCATCAGCACATTTTCCATTAACTTTTTCTGCTGTAACATGCTATTCTTTCTCCTTCATAATACCTGTTTTTCCTCAGTGATGTCTAATCCCGCTTAACATCCGAATCAATAACGGTTCCTTCAACAGAACCAGACTGCCCCCATAGGTTCCAAAAAAGCAAACCGCAGATACCAACAGGCTTATAAGCACACCATCTATCACAAACAGAGACCAGATCGAAGCAGCCGTAGCAAGAGCCATTGCCACCACCAGTTTCCATGTGGTTGTCTCTGAGAATATTCGTACTGGAATGGAACGAATGGCCAGCAGCTGGACCATCAGTACTGTCATTTCTGCCACCAAGGTTCCTATAGTTGCTCCTAATGCGGAAAACTGAGGAATCAGTATGATATTTAAAACCACATCTACAACTGCCCCAGCTACAACAGACCTTAGTACTGCCTTTTCTCTTCCAAGAGGAACCAACATCTGGATTCCGATCACATTGGTCATTCCGATCAGCACTAGCGTCGGCATGATCACCCGCATCGGAAGCACCGCTCCCGTAAAAGCAGAACCTGCCAGAAAAATCACTCCCTCTCTGGCAAATATCATAAAATATAGCGCCATTGGAAGAGAAATCTCGAGGATCAGGTGCATCATCTGCTTTAATATCCGGTAAAATTCCTCCATTTTTCCTTTGTCTACATAGTAGGAAGCCCGTGGAAGCAGCACCGCGCTGGCCGATGTCACTAGCGCCACCAAAAGCGACTTCACCTTGACTGCCGTAGAATACAGTCCCACTGACGCATCATCCTTCATAAATCCCAGCATGACGTTATCCAGATTTGTATAAATCGTTGTGGCTACTGATAATGCAAAAAATACAAGGATCGGCCGCAAGTGTCTCGTCACACGATAACCGCCCACCGGCCGAAACTCAATATATTTCCTGAGATTCAGGAAGTTCAACACATAGGATGCGGAAGTTGCCAAAATCAAAAGTGCTCCATAAAACACATAATCCTCTTGCGCCCGGATCAGTAAAAACATCAAAACCAGGGCGATCACCTGGAACAGTACCGATCGAATGGCAATATAGCGATACTTTTCCAAGGCATTGTACAACCACTCTGCTCCAATCGCATTGAATCCGATGGATAATCCCAAAACTGCATACAGAGCCTTTTCTTCCTGAAACCGTGGCACCAGGATCACTGCCGATGCGTACACCAGATATACCAGGATACAGCAGCCGATGTTGATCATCAGTAGTTCCTGAACCGTCCTGCTCAACTCTATCCGGTCATCTCTCACCTTTGCACAAGCCCGGACTCCGTATGTCGGAATTCCCAGCTGGGTAAACATGGAGAAATAACTGACCACGGATAGTGCAAAGGTAACCTTCCCTACACCTTCTGGTAAAAGGGCCCTGGAAACATAAGAGAAAGTTATTAGTGGGAATAAGAGCGATGACAACTTAAAGACTGCATTTAAAACCATATTTAGTTTTAAAGAAGAATTTCCTCGCTCCACTTCATCCTCCTATCTCAAAACAATTATTTTTCAAAATAACTATTTTTTTATTAGACTCATCTTTGTTTTTATATCGTAAACAATCATAAAAAAAACTAAAATAAATCCAAGGTAACCATTAAGTCCGTATAAAACATTAATAAGTCCTTTGTAAGGTACGAAGCAAGCTATAATACAGCCTAAAATTCCCCCTACTATAGTTGTTACTCTATATTTAGCAGTTCCCTCTTGAGCTATCTTTCTAACCCCAGTCCACAAAAGTGGAACAGCAGATGAATAAATGCCTGCACAAATTACAATTGCAAATAATTGTGCAAGAACCGGCGAAATCTGCATGGCTAAAATAAGCGCAGGAATATCGGACGCAGCTGTAGCATCTATATGACCAATTAAAGCGACACAGCAAATAGCCGCTGTACCAAATATAAATATTGTAGAGAGCAACATACCATAATTCACTTCATTTAGATCATTCTTTGAACCTATCTCTGCTAAAAAAACAGCAAACCAAAGAATAACAAAGCCACCATAAGAAGCACCCGAAAAGAAAGGATTTCCATCGCCGACCTGTTTCATAACATCAGAATAAATTCCCACATCGACCGCCATCATATTGGCAGATAAATTACCATATCCAGTTAATGCAGAAATGACTGAAACTACTAAAATCATAATAATAATAATCGGACCAACTTTACTAAGTGCCTTTAGAATTCCATTCAGTCCAAATATAACCGTACAGATCACTAAAACAGTTAATATAATAGCCCCCACACCACTTGGAAATTTCCATTGTTGAGCAACTGTTGAACTTGCTCCCCCACACATAACAACAAAGCTCATATAACAAAAAAACGCAGAAAAATAATCAAAAAATTTAGAAGCAATCTTTCCAAATTTTTTTCCCAAAACGCTACAATAAATCCTATAAATATCACTACCACACTTCAGATGTAATCTGTTACCATTGGTAGCAAATGAAATATTCGTGTACACATATATTGCTGCAGCTACTAAGATGACAACTGGAAATAAGGATCCATAAGACGCCTCATACTGGACAACCTCCTGCATTGTCGCAAATCCTGCACCAATATAGAATGATATACATGCTCCACAAAGAGACACTATAGATAGTACTTTCTTATTCAATGCAATTTCCCCTTATTTCATTATTTCAAAATTTTTCATCATTTCATAAAATGGTGCCCTATCATCTTTACTATAATAATAGAGACATTTGGCATCTTTAAAATCAGCTAACCATTCCGCAAACGTAATTTTTCCAGTATCAACCCTCTTCCCATAATCTATCGGTTCTACCATAGCAGTAAAAGGATTATCAATTTTAACATAGGCATTTTCTGGAATATTCCCCTCCATAGTTGATTCAATCCATAATGCCGGCATATTCATACCTGCTACCGTGGAAGCATACGACCATGTTGAATTTCTAAAATTTATCTCTCCAAAATATAATGTATCATCCTGATCAATTAAAAATTCTATTTCATAAATACCTTCGAAGCCAATAAGTTTCATTAATTCATTTAATTTTTTATTAAGATCTATATTATCCATATTTTGTACAGTCATATATGGTGAATAATAGTTTGGAAGTAAATAATTATAAGTTGATGCTATAGTAATCAACATTTCCTTACCACGATTTATACTAAAACCTTCAAGACAATACTCATTCTTTTTTTCTATATACTCCTGAACTAATACTTCTGGAGCCTGAATTTTCTTATATGCCTCTAAAAGTTCTACCTCCGAATTGCAAATATGCACATCAGATTTCCAACCACCTACAACAGGAGAGATAGCCTTCGTAATAACAGGATATTTAATCACTCCTGGCAATTCTCCATTTTTACATCTATACGCCCTTAATGTGCGAAGTCCACATTGCTCTGCGGCCTCAAGAATATTCAGTTTGTCCATATACTTGTTGACTTGTCCCTTAGCCCCCGCATTGAAGAAATAGAAATAGTTTTTCAATTCTTCATATCTTTCATCCATATAGCTTACAGTTTTATCATCAATACACAAAACAAATGCTCTATTATTCTCATCTCGATAATTCTCTATAAGCGTTGAATATGCCTGTTCTTCATTATCCACATAATGATATCTGCTTATATATTTACTAGTTGATGCCACTCTCGCTTTTCCTTTAATTGCAATATAAATTGGTTCCACACCTGCTTCGCCGAGACTACGAATCAATCCTAGAGTATTATAATGTTCAACAGCCATTACTATAACTTTTATTGCTTTTAATTTTTCTTTCAAATTCATAATAAATATTCCTCCAAATTTTTTTCTTTCTAATAGTTAATACTTTCTACAAATTATTACCTCTATTAAGTATTTTTAATTAGCATCACAGTCATTGATAATACAATAGTACTCTAGATCTTTACATAGACTATCTCTGGTCTATTGTTAACTCTTGGAAATAATTCTGTGCCAGCAATTCCTCTACTTACAATTAGTTTTTTATCATGAATTCCACTTGTATATCTTGGAAATAAGCCTTGTCCTGGCGCATACAAGCCATGATCAAATAATCTAACTTGTCCCCCATGTGCATGACCAGAAATAATTAAATCTATGGCTTTCTTTTTTAAATACGGCTCATAATATTCAGGATGATGAGATAGCAAAATTTTATAGCCATTTATTTTCTCAAAGTTATTAATAAAATGTATATCCGGTATTTGAGATTGCATCTTATCAAAATAGTTTATTCCAGATGAAAGACCCCCTATATATATATCTTGCTTTATTTTTATATATTGCTCTTGTAAAACTATTGTATTAGATTTATATAACTTTTCTATTTCCGGTAAAAAAAAATGCTTTTCATGATTTCCTAATGAGCAATATGTAGGAGCAATAAAAGAAACCTGATTCAAAAGAAATACTGCATCATCAATCAACTCCTTATGATCTTTTGCTTTCTCTACTTTAACTCCATCCACGAAATCACCCGGTATAAGAATAATATCAGGTCTTTTCTTTTTCAAAATTGCTAAAACTTCGTTAATTTTTCTTGAATGAATATCTGCTAAAACAGCTAAAGTTAAATTATATTTGTCACTAATCTCATACCATGTTTCTACTAACATTTTCCTCTATTATCTTCCAATAAGTTTTGTTCCCTTACTAAAATCCATTTCGATTCTAAGGACTTCAAATGCCTCTGCAAACTTTTTCCCTATCTCATAGCCTCTAAATCCACATCTACATCGTACCCCCTCAACCCAATCTTCACCTGAAAACTTATTGTACTCTGATTTATGGGCTCTTAGAGAATTCAACTTTTTCTCTAAGGTTTCTTCAATATCAACATACAAATCTGCTTTAAATGCAACATAAGATCTTCCTGAAGGTGTAATTGGCTCATAAAAAAACACAGTATTTCTTCTTCTCGCTGCTGCAATAGTCGCATTTGATACACCAGCATGTGCTTGGTGAGTATCAAACGGGTGATGGGTAAAAATAACATCTGGATTATAATCACTAATACAAACATCAATTGCATTAACTACATCCGAACGCCACGGAATATCTTTTGTAGGAAAATCTAAAATTTCAATCTTCTGTATTCCAAGTATATGAAGTGCATTAGTACCCTCTTCTATAGCCACATCATTTTCTCTTTGCACCACGCCATCCTTATTTGTATAACCAGATTTACTCATTATTAAAACCTTAACTTGATGACCATTTTCAATTGCTTTTGCAAGAGTTCCTCCACACGCAATTTCAATATCATCTAAATGTGCACCAACGGCTAAAATTTTCATTTGCTATTTACCTTTCTAAAAATCCTTCTTATTTATATGTATCCTATCTCAACTATTACTTTTTTTTCAATTAAAGCACAAATAAACATATCCATTTATTATCTATTTACCATATTTATAAATAACATGTCCTATAAACTCTGCGATTTTCAAATCTTCTTCAGTATTAATATCCACTGCCTCGAACTTGGAAATCGTCTTAATAATTGGTTTTGCTCCTATGCGGCATCTATATTTTTCAAGCGCTTTTGCCTTTATTCCATATAATCCTGTTGTTTCTTCTACAACAGGTAGCATATCCTGTGATCTGGGTAAAATACAAGGGCGATAATTAATTGGATTCCCTGACAACCAATAAAAACTGTGATTTTCTGTCGCGGTAAATATAGAATCATTATAAGTTGAATTATCTAATTCAAAAAAACACTCTCTAATTGTTTGCGATTGTAAATAAGGTGCTGTAGCAAACAACTGAAAATAATAATCATACCCAGGATATTTCAAATAATGATACACCAACAAATCATTTCCATTCGCTGTATTAGCCGCCAGTTCCGGTAATCTCTCAATTACCTTAAACCCATATTCTTGTGCCACTTTGGAAACCTCTACAGAATTTGTATCTACATAAATATCATCGAATACATCCGCCTCCCTAACATGGTCGAAAACATATGTATATAACTTTTTACCATTAAGTAAGCGAAAATTTTTTTCTTTTACCCTTTCCGAATTGGCTTTAATTGGAATAAAACATGCTGTTTTCATAATTTTTCTCCTTTTGATGAAATTTATATTAATTAGTCTTATACATTTTCAATTTTTCCATTATTTTATTACGATACAATATTACAATTATACTTACAAAAAGCAATAAACAATATCTTATTATTGGATATGGATAAAGAACAACTACACCTATAGAAATTATTGTAGCTGCAATAGCCTCAACCCACAAAACAACATTATTATAAATATTGGACTTTACACTATTCTTTTTTAATACGTATTTCATAAAAAGCAAATGAAATGCCGCATAACAAATATAACATACTACAGTAGTATACCCCGCAGCAATATATCCAAATTTTTTAATAAATATATAATTTAAAAATATATTTAACACAGCACTCAATGTAGATGCCACTGCTACCAACTTAGTTTCTTCATAATAATACTCAATATTAGCATACAAATTGAACAAACACATATAAACACAACTAATAGCAACCGGTGGAATAATATAAATAGCATTATAATACTCTTTTGGCGCCATAATTGATATAATTTCTGGAGCACATATTGACAGCATGATATTAATAATTGATATTAATCCAATAATTAATATAGCTGATTCAGTAAATCCTTGATAGTCAAACTTTTTCATTTTTTTATACGTCCATGGTATAATTACATTGATTAAAGCCTCATTTACAAAATATAATATCATACCAGCATTATATGCTATACTATATACAGCCACAGAACTAACATCGCACATTTTTGATATCATAATTCTGTCTGAATGTTGCAATATTATACCAGCCAAAAAATGTGGAATTAATGGGACATTAAACCTCAATGCAAATTTCCAAATTTCCTTATTATATAATTTACAACACTTTCTTATCAATACACAAAAAATGAAAAAATAGACTATCAACACACACACAACTTTACCAGTAATTAATGCATATCCAGTAATACCATCTTGAATGCGTTTTGATAGTTTAACAAACGAAATGCAAAGTACTGGTTGCGTTATAGAGATAAGTAACGAAACTATCACATATTTTTTTAATTGATATTCAAATCTTTGTCGTGCGTACCAATATTCAAATGCTGGTCTAAAAAAGATCTCTAAAAACATTAAAATAAGTAAATATAACGACAAACCTGACAGTTCACAAAATTTTTCTCTAAATATAAAGATTATAGAGAAAAACCCCATTGATATCACTCCACTTAGACCAATAAGTGCTGATGTGAATTCATCTTTACTGTTCTCAAATCGTATCATTCCATTATTGTAAACATAATTCCACATATTAAGAGTCGCAAAAAGAGTGACTATCATTGCCCAAGATTGATATAATGAATATAAGCCATATTCACCACTCGGCACAAGTCTAGTATAAATCGGCACTACTATAAAGGAAATTCCTCTTTGTAAAACACTACATATCATATATATCGCTGATACTCGCGCTGATATGGGAATGCTATATATTTTTCTTTTTACTTTGTCCATCATAATTAGTACTAACCCAATCTATACCTTTCCTATTTTTTTCTTCCTCCAAACAATTTATAAAGTCCTAATTCATGATAAAAAAACTCACAAATTTTATTTCCCTTCAGTTTTGGTCGAAGAATATTAAACGGTACATATATGCAATATCCCAAAAAATAAGTTAATAATGAAACCTTCTTTCCATTTTCTTTCATTTTATCAAAAATTTCTTTATAAAATTCAGGATGAGCAAAATCAAATCCTATTCCTCTGGCCAAATAAAGCCACGGCTTTTCTAAATATTCGTCAATTGGAAATTGATTCTTGTAAAGTTCTAATTTTCCAAGTGCGTACAATTCACCCATAGTCCTTAAACACTTATTACATTTTCCACAATTACCCAATTCACCACAAACATCAATACTTTTTTGCACACACTCATTATCTGCAATAAACTCGACTTTCTCAATTCTACTTACTTGTTCTCCATCTAAAACAAAATTAAGCCCCTTCATGCTTACCAAAGGGGAGATAAACATTTCCATTAAATTCCCATCATTTTTGCTAAACTTAAAACCATCCGCTCGCACTGCAGATGCCCAATAATACACTCCAAATAGTTTTCTTAAAATATGTACAAAACTAGATGTAACTATTGTATCTCCACCTTGCAAATATTCTTTATAATCATTTAATAAAGATATATTTGAATTTACAGTAATTAACTCAACCCCTAGTTCTTTCGTAATAGGCAAAAATCTTTCTTTTTCTCCTTCAAACCATATTTGATCCAATTCTTCTGATATTCCAGACATTGCAGCACCGTTCACCCCTAGCATCACATGTGTAACTTCTCTGCTTTTAAACTTAGTATTTCTATGTGATAAAACTGAATAAAACGAGTCTACACCGCCAGAAAATCCGGTTCCAACAACACCCTCTGTTTTCATTTCCAAGTTTATCATTTTTCCATATAATGATATATTTTTAAGTTCTTTAATATTATATGAAATAACCGGAATCATATACGTCTCAAGATTATAAATAAGTTCCTCGCTTGCAGGAGTTTCATAATAAATATTAGCTCCTTTTTCCATTGCTAACTCTAAAAAGGCAATAATAAATGCATCGCTTAATTCCGATACCAAATATTTTGACCATCGATTTTCAACTTCATAAAAGAAGGTACGATTAGTTATCTTCTGGTCAAAAATCATTTTCACATCTGAACTAACTCTAGTTAAATTTTTATCATTGGTAACATGCAATGCTCCTATATAAATTTCATTATTCATCTATATTTCTCCCTTTCTCACATCATCTATAAATTCATCCAAACTGTTTTCTATTTTTATCATATTCTTTTTTAATGGTAATTCTTCCAATAAATTTTCTAAATACAATGCAGCTTCAACTGCTTCATCATTCACTTCGTAATTGCAACATTTATAAAGGAATACTGATTTTGCCTTGTCTTCAACCATTAAATTTGCGGTTAAAACACTAGAGGAGTTCACTGTTAAAAGCACCTTATCCGAGAAATCATTATTAAATTGGATTGCCTCCCACGGTATAGATGAATGTTCATATACATGCAAATCACTTTGTTCATATACCAAACGTTTATCTCTTGGATGCGTTTTCACAAGTAGATTATCTTTTCCTACAATTTCAGCTATTTTCAATACTAAATTATACTCTCCAATTGGATTAGATCCCTGAAAATCAAATATACTTGTAAAGAAAATATATTTTTCTTTGATTCTCACCTTTTCATCATTTACATCAAATATTTTTTTCAAAATACTCCCCATAATATTATTATTTATTATTTTATTTATACATATTGGTCTCAACTCCCCCTTATAAAACTCAGGATAGAAACAATAAAAAGTCACAACTTCATTCTCTAATATCCGTTTTCCAAAACACTTTCTAATATTATTTGCATATTTTAATTTACTATTATTTAAAAACTGGCTATCTACATAAGACAATATTCCTTCTTCATATCTAGAGGTAATCATATTTCCATTTTTCTTTATAAGTGTCGCAAATAAACCATGCACGAAGGCATCTGCATTATAAAAAAGTAATTCATCATATATATTATTTGTTATATCGAGCACATGCCAGCCAAACAAAATGCAAAACCAACGAATAATTTTATAATATATATGTTTAGTATTTGAACATATTTCATTGTTTTTTATCCATACAACTTTATTAAACAATTTATATCTTGATAAATTATCTGCAATTCTTTTAGAATCATTCGATTGATCTGATATAATAACATCTACCAAATCATTCTTCCAAATGGAATATCGCATTTGAATAGATACAACTAATTGTGAATATGTATTTATGGTCAATAAAATTCGTTTCATTTTACAAATACAAGGCAAACTACAATTACCTTTCTCCTTTGTCTATAATATTTTTCAATTCTTATATTCATTTCAAAATCAATTTTATTCTATTTCCCATTAATCTCCATTCCCCTCATTTCATATTTATTCGTGACCAAATATATTCCCAACATGCAAAAGAAAATTGTTTCTCCACCGCCAAATTGTACAAGTGACAGAACTAAATATATAAATAGTATTTGAATTAATGGATTTTTAAATAGCGATTTAATATTTTTAATTAAAAATTTCCACCAAGCGCTAATATAAAGTATTCCACCAATAATACCTATCTCACAAAACATCTGAATTATTACACAATGGACATTATTTTCTTCATATACTAATGGCGAAATTTTGGATATACCCTTCATAGCGTTTCCTAAACCAACTCCAAAAGGTTGCATACATATAAGTGGAGGTATATATTTCCACATTGCAAATCTCCCCAAACTACCTGGATCATGTCCAATCTCTGTTATTCTGGAAAACACTTTTAACAACAAATTGCCTGAAAGGGGGGTTAAAAATAATACCACCATCGCACAAAATCCTATGCAGGAGCACAGTACCCCTCTGGTAATTCTTTTTTTTAATTTTTCATACGGCTTTGATCCATAAATAAAAAAGAATGCAACCAAAAAATTCGCTATTATACCACATCTAGATGCATATAACAAAGAAAAGAAACAAGATACTACCAGTGGCACTATTCGATCCTTCCTATGGCCAAATGCAAGCGTTAACATTGCAATCCAACTAGCTTCAATATTTACACCCCCAACAATAAGCGTATCAAGTGCCGGATGATTAAGTTTAAGATAAAAATACTCTCTAAAAACCTTATAATGAACAAGATTATTAATACATACCGCCACTACAACGGTTAACCATACCTTTTGTAGAATTATAAGCCATCTTTCAAAACTCACTTTCTTACCTAATGTGCAGAAAATTGCTAGCACTACCATTCCAAACGAATAATTTAAAAGTCGACGTCCTATTCCCCAAATAGGTATCGCAACTACTGAAATCAAAAAGCTGTATATAAATAAGCCAATGATCGCCTTATCTGGGAGAATACATTTTCTCTTATATATCAAAATTCCAAGAAATATCAAAAATAACAAATACATTGGCTTTATATTTATTCCACACATTTTAAATATATCTGGCATTAACGCAAATGTAATAAAAAGCAAAAACAAAGTATCTATTTTAAAAATTTTAGATGAGCCATTGTGCATAATTGATCTATTACCCTGCCATTTTCTTTTTTGTTTTCTGAATTGAATCACTTAATTTATACACACACCAAAAAGGAACTTTTCCAAACAAAGCCGCTTTAACCTTAATAATATCTTGTTTTCTTGCCAAACCAGATTTTATAAATTCATCTGAATTTTCTTCTATTGTTTTCAAAATTCTTTTTTGCTCTGTTTGAAATGCGTTAAAACCAACATACAAAATTCTACTGTAGAGTTTTAAATATATAACCATTGTCATTCTAAGTATATATGGTTTTAACTCTGGATACATTTTTATTATTTCTGATGCAACATCATCATTTATATCTAAAAGCATCATGTCCCTGCTAGTCACATTAGAATTAGTTATCGAATCTAACCTCATTCTATAAAAACATCTTTTGTCATCACAATATACTATTTTATTAGCTCTTGCCGCCACAAAAAAAACAGTTGCATGATCCTCATATAGTTTTCCTAATGGAAATCGTATTCCTTGCCAAAGGTCTGACTTAAAGAGAGGGCCTGCCGCACAATGATGGAGTTTTTCATCCATAAACATCAGCTTCAAAGCTTCTATCTTAGAATAACAACTTATTTCTTCTACTTCAAATTTCGGATATTGCTTTAACTCTCCAAAGAATTCGTAACATGTGCCCATTACTATATCTGCGTTATTATTCTGGCACAATTTTACATATTCTTCGATTATATCATTAGCAACAACATCATCACTATCATGAAAAAAAACATATCTCCCTCTCATTTCTTCCATTGCAATATTACGTGCCGAAGAAAGGCCACCATTTTCTTTGTGTATAACAACTATTCTTTTATCTTTATCTTTATATTCGTCACATATTTTCCCACTAGAATCAGTAGATCCATCATCAACTAAAAAAATCTCCAATTCTTTGTAAGTTTGATTTATTATACTATCTACAGCCTCTCTAACATATTTTTCAACATTATATACCGGTATGATAACACTTACTAATGGATTACTCATTGATTAAACCTCACGTCTCTGCTATTTATATTTAATTCATACATTCTATAAAAAAAATTTGTAACTAACAAACGACACTAAACAGGCCACCCTAACTTTTAATGCAACTTCTTTAGAAAATATTAAGTTCCTTCTATATTTATTTATACTTGTTTTTAAATATTTTTGTTTTTCTCTATCGTTTTCTAGTAACAAGAAATGAAAATATGTTGAAACACATTTACTCGTTAATGCATTTTTTAAGCTTTTATTTTCTTCATTGATAATTAATTTTTCAATCTCCTTCAAAGAATTCATAGCTTCAGAAGTCAAGATATTAATTGTATTTGTCATGTGTTGGATATAGGCATATTCTTTTTTATTTGAATATGCAACCTTCTTAGCTTTTCGTAACACTCTATAGTAGAATTCTAAATCTTCCCCTATTGTCATATCATTTCGAAATCTACTCTTTCCTAATATTTCTTTTTTAACGAGTTTACAACATACACAACTATCAATATCCTTTGCCAGTAGCATTCTTATGCATGCCTCTTCTCCTGTATATAATGCTTCATCTGTATTTTTGCTTTTAGAAAATACAACTGCATTTTCAGCAGAAGACTTAACATATGAAGAAATCGCTATATCAGCTTCTGTTCTATTTATTAAATTCACAAGCGTTTCAATATGTCCCACATCAATAAAATCATCTGCATCAACAAATACAACTGCATCGCCAGACATTATATCCAATGCTCTATTTCTGGCATTTGATGCACCCGCATTTTCTTGATGAATAACAATAATTCGTCTGTCTTTCTTTCTATATTCATCACATATTTTTCCAGATAAATCTGTAGAGCCATCATCTACCAATATTATTTCTAAATTTGTATATGTTTGACTAATTACGCTATCGATACATCGTGCAAGATATTTTTCCACTCTATATACTGGTATAATAATTGACACCATCATATCATCTTCCTGCCTTTATTCTTATATACCTTGGTTTTAATTCTGCATGAATAAACCCTAAAATTATATATGCCATTGATTTTGGGAGTTTCATGATTAAGCCAATTATCCTTGCATTTTTAGAATCAAACACCATTTTTTTCAATTCTTTATCTTTCCATGGGCTTATATTCATATATTTTTTAAATTCACTTGCAAATGGATGATTTGTATCGCTAAACCATGGTCTAATAACTTGCATATTTGTGGTATAATGAATGATTACTGGATTGCGTTTTGCTAGTTCCACTCTTTCTTTCTTATAAAAATTTGTTGGCCTTCTAAGCTTTTGAATTTCTTCATATGTGTGAACAACATCTATCGTCATTACATTAAATTTAGGGTCTAATTCGCCGATTTTTTCTTTAAACATACCATTTAAAATATCCTGATCAGCATAATTAATAAATTTCATATATCTACTCATATATGTTTCAATTTTTTCACTAATGTTAATATTTCTTAAAGCATTTAAATCAAATACAAGTACACCTGCATTAATATACAGACTATCCTTATCTAGTCCAATATTTTCCTTATATGTACCACTAATACAATCCTTCACACCAAACACAATATTTTTATCAAATCTTATATTTTCCAACTCTGAAATATCACCAGTGATTATCGTATCACAGTCCAAGTAAAGTATTTTGTCAATATACGTTGGCAATATCACTCCAGAAAATAGTCTAGTAAAAGCAGATAGTGGCCAACGAGCAGAAACTAATGTCTGAGGAATATTTAACTTGGGTACATCAATTATCTTTATCTCTCTCCCATACCTATCCGCAATTCTTTCAAGTTTCTCTTTGCCCTCCCTGCTTATATTTTCTCCTAAAAGGTATACATTCAATTCTTTAATGTGCATATTGTTTTCAAATAAAGAAATAGTGGATATTCCCATCAGCCACACATAGTTGTTATCACATGTATACATTACATTCATTTCCACACCTCAAATAAATCCTTATTGTATCTATCTCTATCGTTTTGAATCGGTTCTTTTATTCCCCAATCAACATCTAGCACCTTGCTATTCCATGCAAATCCCAATTCATCTCCTGTAATATAATGTGATGTGGTTTTAAATAAAACCCTCGAATTTCTTTTTGCTAAATAGCCATGCCCCATTCCTTCTGGTATATATAGTTGTCTTTTATTTTCACCAGAAAGATTGACTGAAAAGCATGACAGATAGGTTCTAGACTCTTTCCGCAGATCAATCACTACATCTAATATTTCACCATCAATTACACGAATAAGCTTTCCCTGTGGATGTTTTATATTTACATGCATTCCACGTAGAACATCTTTTCTGCTTAATACTTCATTGTCCTGAATAAACTTCATTTCTAAACCATGGTTAGTAAAAGCCTCATCGTTATATGCTTCAAAAAGGCTCCCCCTATTATCTGAAAAAACAGTAGGTTCAACTATAAACAAACCATCAATCATTGTCTTTATAACTGTAATATCCGCCATTGTTTTTTTCCTTTCCTTCAGTACATGAATCTATTGACAAAAGTGATAATAGCCATACATTATATTCTACTTGTAATAAATGATGAGCAATCATGCAATTTATAGCAACTACAGCAATCACATAGGAAAAATACAAGTTATTACTGTTTTTTCTGCCACAAAATACATACAATATTAGTAGAACGGTTAAAAACAACACTCCATTTACTAATAAAACATGGACATAAGAGCAATCAACAAAATTATAGTTAGAAACTATCTCTGTCGTTCCCCCAAAACCGACCATCTCAATATTCTGACCAAGCCATTGAATTCCACTTTTTAAATATGCATTTTTTCCTAAGCTTAAACGATTAGACAACAGCTTATCCAACCACATCCAAAACACATTATTCTCTCTATATAAAACCGTTGACATAATAGATACAACTGCTAATATTGGAACAAGAAAAACTCTTATTTTTTTCCAAGTATCATCCCAAATACTTTTTATATTTCTGCTAATAAAAGATGAGTTTTCTACCTCATATCCGAGCCAATAAAATACTATCAATAATAAAATACTTGCTGAATCTAACCTAGTATCACAAAAATAGTAAATCAAAACAGCTAATCCAGCAGCGACCATATAGTGAACACATCTCAAACCATCTTTTTTCAAATAAAATATAATTGTAATATAATAAAATATATGGGAAGCAAAATCCGTTGGATAAATGCTTCCAAATGCATTTCTCAATCTTCTATGTTCTTGTTCATATTGTAAATTCTCAATTACATCTACTAACGATGACAAAAATGCCAGTATCATCAAACTTCCTATAATAACCAAATACACTTTTAATATCTTCTCAAATTTAATATTTTTGCTTCCTAACACCAATAAAACCATAAGAAACGCATTAACCGTGTGGCTGAAGTAACAACTGAATAGAGTACAAATCAGAGCCATTCCCAGCAGTAAAAATTGCTTAACAGGATAATGATCAAACAACAAAATTTTCAGTCCGATCAGCAGTGCCGCAACTGGAATCGAAAGTAATGACAACATCCGGTTCTGAGAAAACATAGTGCTCAGCCACATTCCACGAAACAGGATTAATATAAAGCCTGCAAAGAACAAAAGTTCCCCATGATAAAAATCAGAGATCCATTCCTGATACTTTTGTTCCCATGCTTTCATCTCGTACTCCTACTCTTTTTGCTTATTCAATCACGATACAGCCCAACAATTCTCCCTGGACTCTGGTACACAGTTTCATCTGTTGTTCTATCTGTGGATAGGTCGTTTTTCCTGCTTCTGCAACAAGTAAACACCCTTTGTTAGAGATCAATGTTTTCAAATCTTCTGCATTCTCAAGCAGATGATATCCAATCTTTGCCTTCATTCCGCTCTGCTCCATGATCTTGCACCATTCTTCCGCAACTTTCTTCGATACCTCATCTTCCTGGAGAACACTGATAAATACGGAATCCAGTTTTTTCTCTTCCGCAAGAAGTTTCAGGTCTAACATTCCCCGTTCTAAAGTTGGCTGGTATCCTTTATTGTCACAGTAGCCTGCAAGAACATTAAGTCCAGAATCTCTTAGATCTTCTTTCCTGCGTAAGCGATTACTCAAAATATATTGCAGTAAAAAACATACCAATGGAATGGCAATTCCAAATAAAATACCAATAACCATATACTCCATCATTTGAAGTACTGAATTTGACTGCTTTATCTCTACATCCTCCAGTTTATTGTTCTTTACATAGTTTTCTCTTGCAATTTTCTGATTTACTAATTTTGTTTCATAGTCAGAACGGTTTGAAATATAATTTTTCAAATTATTCAAGTATTCATTCTGGATATTCTGAACACCCATATCCGCTTTCGTATAATATGAAGTTCCTAATTCTACTAGATTAAATTCTCCCTGTACAGCAACAATATCCGATATTTTTTGATTCAATTTATCTTTAACTATATTCAAAATTTTTTCTGCTTCTGCAATATCATAATGATAAACAATTAAATTTAAAATTTCTCCACTATTATTTACTGTAATTATCTCCCTCCAATATTTTGAATCTGTCACACCATACTTTTCTTCCAACGCTTCCTTCAATCCGCCATCATCAATAAACAGAAAAATTGAATTCATAATATTTCCGATGTTTTCAGAAGTTACCACTGCATACTGAGCAGAAGCCACTTGAATATTTTGAGAATCTATCTTCATATAAATGGAATTATCCACATATTCTTGTTGCTTCTGTACTTGATCATTGATGGTCTTCAATGTACTTTCTGTGTCCGTGATCGCCGCATCATACTCAGCCAATCTCTCCTGATACTCCTGAATCTCAGCCAGCTGGTCTGCAGTCAGCTGACGTACTTTCTGTGCGTTCTTATATCCCAAAATGGCAAAAAAAGCCGCACATACCGCAATACAAAAAGCAACGATCTTAACGTGCTTTCTTAAATCTTCGATCAAATTTTTGAAATAAATTGTTTTGATGTTCAGCACAGCGACTCTCCTTTCCTTCCAGGCTTCCCCTGATCCTGCGTCTCCGTAGAAACGCCTTCGGTACTCTCCTTCATCAGCATGATCTTTGGCGTCATCAGGATCAGTTTTAGATCTAATAACAACGAATATTTCCGGATGTACATCAGATCCAGCTTCAGCTTATCGTAAGAGGTTGTATTGTATTTGCCGTAAACCTGCGCATAGCCTGTAAGACCAGCTTTGACTTTCAAACGGTAGGAAAACTCCGGCAGTTCTTTTTCAATCTCTTCTGCTAATGCCGGGCGTTCTGGTCTTGGACCAACGACGGACATATCTCCTTTTAAGATATTGAACAGCTGTGGCAGTTCATCCAGTCTGGTTGCCCGCAGGACGCGTCCGATAGGAATGATCCGTGGATCCTTCTCTGATGCAAGAACAGCGCCGGAATATTTCTCAGCGTCTACCACCATGGTCCGGAATTTATAGATCATAAAGTGTTTTCCGTCTTTGGTCAGGCGCTCCTGTTTATAAAACACCGGGCCCTGATCGGTACACTTGATGCCGATGGCAGCGATCAAAAATATCGGGGAAAACAGAATCAGCATCAGAGATGCGATCACCACATCTTCTAAGCGTTTCATCCACTGCTGTTCTGCAGTCAGACCGATATTCCTGGATAAAAATAGTGGGGTATCGAATAATGTTAATTCATCGGAACTTTTCAGCAGCACATCCGACAGTTTCGGTACCGTATAAGTACGGATTCCCAGTTCAAAACCTGCTTTCAACAACAGGTTCCGATCGTGGGACGGCATATCGCCTATGATCACTGCGTCATGGCATTGCATCCGTTCTCTTAAGTGTTCATATCCTGCATGGTAAGATAGAACCTCACAGATCTCGTATTTATCTTCCCTGGAGTTCATCTTATCCTGCAGATGATAGTCTTCCTGGTCTCCCTCGATAAAAAGCATCTTCCTGGGCGGAAATATATTTTTATAAACGGTCAAGAATACCAATGTCCATATGAGAATGAACACCACATCCGCCAATGTCATCAAAACCATATATCCCGGATTGACAAACCGCTTATCGATCACCGCGATCTGGAAGTAGGTAAATATATTTACAAAGAACACGGATAATATCTGTGAGTAGATCAGATTTCCATTTTTCAAATATCCAATCTTAAATCCGCCGTATGTGTGCAGAAAAAAGGCCAGAAGAACCGCATACAGAAGTACCATGACCCAGTTTCCTTTTCGGTAAAATGGAAGCTGCAATACGTGCCGGTTGTAGTATCCGATCCATGTGATTCCGTATAATATACAAAGTCCCAGTACCGTAACTGCGGAGAAAAACATTTTTACCAGTCGTTTGTATTGATCTTTTACTTGCATGATTACACCTTATTATCTTTCTATAGCATTCCTCTAAATACGGCATCTTATGCCTTTTTCAAACTGCGGACCAGCATCGATACCAGCGAGTAGGAAGTATATCCTGTTTTCCGGAGAACCGTAACTGCGGAATTTTTCATCTGCTGGTATATCTCTGGATAATCCTGTCTCAGCTTTGTCTCTGTAGAGACCAGCTGTTGTTTGTGGCTTTCTGAAAAGCTTAGGTAAATCTTATATTGACTGACCGCAAATCTTGCGATAGCCATGCCAATGGTATCCTTGCAGGCCGCGTCTTCGACTCCGTCGTAAAAGGTTAATAACCGGTTCAGTACCCGTTCGTGCTGTCCGCAACGTTTTTTCATATTTTCCAGATTCATGCTCTGGCCTGGGAGACCGATCCGATACTGATATACGGCATCGGGGATCTGGGACACGGTCCGAATGTACGGCAACGGGAATAACATATATTCTGCATCAACATAAAAGCAGTGCTCATCCAGCCGTTCTGGCTGATTTCTTAAAAGCTCTGTCTTATATGTAACAGCATGCATCTTCATAAAGATGTGATCGGCAACCTTCGGAAACGGGTATTCTGTATAATCTTCCATCGCCGGACAGATCTTCTCCACTTCCAGACTTTTCTTTCCAGTGGAATGATCGACCCAATGGTAATTGGATAAGACCATATCGCTGTCTGTCGTCCGCAGATGTTCCATCAGATGGAGAAATCCGTCAGGATCGACCCAGTCATCTCCATCAACCACTTTGAAATATCTTCCACTGGCTGCTTCGATCCCGCGATTGACTGTGGAACCGTGTCCGCCATTTTCTTTATCAATGATCCGGAATGTGCCCGGATATTTTGCTTCGTATATCGCAGCCAACGCTCTGGAACCATCTGGGGTTGCGTCGTTGATGACCAGCACCTCTAATTCATCCATTGCTTCGGGAATCACAAAGGAATCAAGACATTTCTGAATATAAAGTTCTACATTGTACATTGGAACTACGATTGTTAATAGTTTCATCTTCCTCGATCCTTCTTGTTTTCTACGTGATTGTTCTCAGTCGTTTTTCATATATCCTTTTCCGAAGGGTATTCGGCATCAGGCTCACCGCAATTCGTGTGGCAGTGATTCCGATACATGGAATGAGTGAAATCACATGATAATGGTAAAGCCTTGCCTGGAAATGGATGATCGCCTTCGCATATCCCACCCCGCCTCTTCTCTGATGCATCTCATTGACCCGCATGTAGTGGATCACTTCAGGGAGATTGGCGAAATGTCCTTGTTTCTGGTATATTCTCACCCACAGATCATAGTCTTCAAAATAAAGACACGGCTCATAGCCTCCTGCTTCTATTGCTTTGGATCTCCGGAACATCACACAGGGATGATTCACAGGATTTCTGTATTTTAAATACTTGGCAAGTGCTTTGTGATCCTCTGGCAGACACTTGAATGAAATGGTCTGCTTTTGGATTTCTTCTACGTCCGTGGCATCACCCTGAAATTCTGCTATAGTGCCGCTTATGACATCGGTCTCTGGATGCTGTTCTAAATACGCCAACTGCCATCCACACCGATATTTTAGTGCTACGTCATCAGTATCCATCCGGGCAATCCACTGGTATTGGCAATGGGCAAGGCCGATGGATAAAGCATTTCCCAGACCCCTATTCTCCGCCAGACGGATCACATGGAATTCTGGCTGAGATTGCTCATATCCAGTGATAACCTGATCCAATTCCTTAGTCAGCGGACCATCACAGACTAACACCACTTCTGCTGGCGGGATCGTCTGCTGGATCATACTGTCTAACGCTGCTTTGAAATACTCTGGTTTTTCTTTTTGGTATACAGACATCAAAACCGAATATTGTTTAAGCATATCGGTTACTCAGTCCTTCCGTATATTCTGGAAGCAGGGTCAGTTTCTGCTCCATTTTGTATAATTTTCTTCCCTCGTTTGAGGTTTCGATCTTCATCTGGGTACATCTCTTCGATGGCTGGAATGCCTGGTCCAGGTCTTCATTTAACCGGATACCAAGTACCAGAACCTGTTCTTCTCCCCAGAGTCTTTTCTGAATCTTCACAAAACGCTTGCGGAACTCGATTCCGGTAATATCAGGGATCAGATCCGCTAAAGGTCCATCAACCAGATAAGTATGCTCATCTTCTCTCAAGACATAAGAAAGGCGGATCACATGGCTTTCATCCGTGATCTGCTCCAGGAATTCTGTATCCGCGTCCATCAATGGATATGCGGAAAGCTCTCCGGAAGCAAGCAGGGCTGACATAGCCGGAACCCGCTGCATATACATAAAAAATGGGTCCGTCTTTTCGCAGGTTAAGAACACACACCCAGGAAATAATGGTTCTGCGTGAATGATACTCTCCCCCTGACGCCGCCAGATCCGCTCGTTATATATGATGAATACTTCCTGGTATAGATATGAAGGGACTGTTTTCTGGATTTCTTTTACCAACATTTCCTCACGTCCAGGCCAGGTGCGTAATAGATACCATAGCATCTTACTTTCTCCTTATGGTATTTTGTCATAGAGTGTTATACTCTAAGACAATTTTTTATCGTGTATAAAACCTTATGCTGATTAATTTTACCCCTAAATAGGGTCTTTGTCAACCTTATAGGGCGAAATAGGCAGGAATCACTGATGGTAAATTGTCCTTGCGGAGGTCATTTTCCAGTAATGAACCGTCAAAATTCTGGTCAGTGGTCTGCGTAATTTTTATGAATGAGGAGGCCGCATATGGCAAGAAAAGGAGAAAATATCTATGCCCGTAAAGACGGGCGATGGGAAGGCCGCTATATTATAGAAAGATCGGCTTCAGGAAAATACCGTTATGGGTATGTCTATGCCGGAACTTATCGGGAGACCAGGGAACAGCTGCTTCAGAAAAAGCTGGAGCTGCTTCAGGGTAAGAAAGAAGCGGTATCCTATTCTGTGAATGAGCCTGTTGCGTTAGAACAGCTTGCTGCAGACTGGCTTGTAAAGCAGAAAAGCCAGATCAAAGAATCCAGTTATGTAAAATATCAAAATCTGATGAATCAGTATCTGATTCCTCAAATCGGGAAACTGCAGCCTCAGGAATTGACCAGTGAAAGGCTGGAAATATTCTGTAAAACTTTGCTTACTTCTGGCGGAAAGCATCACTCTGGGCTTTCTGTCAAAACTGTTTCTGATATCTTATCTGTGACCAGAGCAGTTCTTCGATATTCTGCTTCGAAAGGATACCGCATTTCTTGTGATTTTTCTATTATTTCTTTAAAACAGCCATCCAAAAATCTTCATATTTTAAGTCAACTGGAACAGCAGAAATTGTGTTCTTATCTGCAGAAGGACCTGACACCAGTTAATCTTGGAATCCTGCTTTCATTGTTTTCTGGTCTGCGGATTGGTGAAATCTGTGCTTTGCAGTGGTCCGATATTTCGTTTGATGAAAAACTGATTTTTGTTCACCGGACTATGCAGCGGTTGCAGAACACAGAGGATTCCGAAAAAAGAACCAGAATCTGTATTTCTACGCCCAAAAGTCCCAGTTCCATCCGTCAGATCCCGATTCCAGACGGTCTATTGGCGCTTTTACAGAATGATTCTTGTGATAAAAGCGGCTATCTATTAACTGGAAAAACAGATATTTTTATGGAACCACGAACCATGCAGCGCCATTTTAAGAAAGTTTTGAAAGCCGCCGGAATCGAAGAGACTAATTATCATGTTCTGAGGCATACATTTGCTACCAGGTGTGTGGAGTTAAATTTTGATGCGAAAAGTTTAAGTGAGATTCTTGGACACGCTACGGTAAACATTACCATGAACCGTTATGTCCATCCATCAATGGAATATAAGCGTCAGAACATGCAGCGTTTATCGGAACTGATTGCCGTCAGATAAAATCGTCAAAGCCGCAGATTCCCCCTGTTTTTAGGGGCGATCTGCGGCTTTTGTCTTAGAGTATAACACTCTACGGTTTTATAATATCCAATTCGATCAGTTTTATGAATGTAAAACAGCCCCATAGGATTCTTCTTAAACAAGGAATCCTATGGGGCTGTCCTATTGTATTGGAGATCATCCGACTGTTATTTGCGGATTATTCTGCCTTATTCTCTTCTTCTTTTACTTCTGCTGGTTTTGCTTCCAGGTCGCTTGGCTTCATGCTTAAGTTGATGCGGCCCATCTTATCGATCTCGATCACCTTAACGGTTACTTCATCGCCGATGTTTACCACGTCCTCAACTTTTGCGACTCTCTTCTCGGACAGCTTGGAGATGTGGATCATGCCGTCTTTGTTTGGAGCCAGCTCTACGAATGCGCCGAAGTTCATGATGCGGACTACTTTACCGGTCAGAACCTGGCCTGCCTCGATGTCGGTAACGATGTTTTTGATGATCTGGATTGCTTTTGCGATCATATCTTTATCAGTACCGCATACGGATACGTTGCCGTCATCGGTAATATCGATCTTCACGCCGGTCTCTTCGATGATCTTGTTGATGACTTTACCCTGTTTGCCGACAACATCACCGATCTTCTGAGGATCAATGGTGATCTGCTCGATCTTTGGAGCGTACTTGCCAACTTCTTTTCTAGGCTCGGAGATCGCTGGCTTCATGCAGGTGTCCATGATGAACAGTCTTGCTTCACGGCATCTTGCGATCGCACCTTCTACGATCGGTCTGGTCAGACCGTGGATCTTGATATCCATCTGGATTGCTGTGATACCGTCAGTTGTACCGGTTACCTTAAAGTCCATATCGCCGAAGAAGTCCTCCAGACCCTGGATATCGGTCAGAAGTACGAAATCGTCATCTGTCTCGCCAGTTACCAGACCGCAGGAGATACCTGCTACCATCTTCTTGATCGGTACGCCTGCTGCCATCAAGGACATACAGGAAGCACAGGTGGAAGCCATGGAGGTGGAACCGTTGGACTCGAAAGTCTCGGATACGGTACGGATCGCATATGGGAACTCAGCCTCGCTTGGAAGGACAGGGATCAGGGCTCTCTCAGCCAGAGCGCCATGACCGATCTCACGTCTTCCCGGTCCACGGGATGGCTTGGTCTCGCCTACGGAGTAGGACGGGAAGTTATAATGATGCATATAGCGTTTGCTTATTTCGTTCTCATCCAGACCATCTAATTTCTGCTGCTCAGACAGTGGAGCTAAGGTACATACGTTGCAGATCTGAGTCTGTCCACGGGTGAACATCGCGGAACCATGAACTCTAGGGATCAGATCGATCTCTGCAGCCAGCGGACGGATCTGGGTGATCTGACGGCCATCTGGACGTTTGTGATCTTTTAAGATCATCTTACGGACAGTCTTCTTCTGATACTGGTAAACAGCCTCGCCTAAGATCGCCAGCCACTCTTCGTTGTCTGCAAATGCCTCTTCCAGCTTCTCAGTGATGACGCGGATATTCTCCTCACGAGTCTGCTTGTCATCGGTAAATACTGCTTCTTCCATCTCTTCCGGAGTAACGATCTTCTTGATCTCCTCGAATAATTCAGCCGGAACTGCACAGCTTGTATACTCATGCTTTGACTTGCCAACCTCAGCAACGATCTTGTCAATGAACTCGATGATGGTCTGGTTTACTTCGTGAGCCTTGTAGATCGCCTCGATCATCTTCGCCTCTGGGATCTCATTCGCGCCAGCCTCGATCATGATAACTTTCTCTCTGGTAGAAGCGACAGTCAGGTTTAAGTCACCGTTCTTCCACTGCTCCTGAGTTGGGTTGATAATGAACTCGCCATCGATCATGCCAACCTGGGTCATCGCGCATGGACCGTCAAATGGGATATCGGAAATGCAGGTTGCGATCGCAGCGCCTAACATAGCTACTAACTCCGGACGGCACTCTGGGTCTACGCTCATGACCATGTTGTTTAAGGTAACATCGTTGCGGTAATCCTTCGGGAACAGAGGTCTCATCGGACGATCGATAACACGGGAGGTCAGGATCGCGTTCTCAGATGCTTTGCCCTCTCTCTTATTAAAGCCGCCTGGGATCTTTCCTACAGAATATAACTTCTCCTCGTATTCAACGCTTAATGGGAAGAAATCGATTCCGTCTCTTGGTTTATCCGATGCAGTTGCAGTGGATAATACAACGGTATCGCCATAATGCATAAATGCAGCGCCATTAGCCTGCTTTGCCACTCTGTTCACATCAACAGTCAGAGTTCTTCCGGCAAGTTCCATAGAAAAACTTTTGTACATGGTGTTTTCTCCTTCTTTGTTCTTTGTCTTTTTCTTTTTGCCCTATGGGACGATAACAACCGGCAGAAGCCGCCGAAACTACTGAAAAATACACCCGTCCGGATATGCTTTTCAGCGGTCTCGGTACTGATCTTCTGCCCTATTTTACGTAAGAGGAAATTCTATCAGAATTCTCTCTTACACAAAATAGGGTGGAGACTGATCTCCACCCTAATCTTTTTATTACTTTCTGATGCCTAACTTCTCGATCAGTGCACGATAGCCTTCCAGGTCAGTTTTCTTTAAGTAATCCAGCAGACCACGTCTCTGTCCTACCATCTTTAACAGACCACGTCTGGAGTGATGATCTTTCTGGTTTGTCTTTAAGTGCTCAGTTAACTCTGTGATTCTTGCAGTCAGAATAGCGATCTGAACCTCTGGTGAACCAGTGTCTCCTGCTTTTCTACCATACTCTGCGATAATAGCTGCTTTCTTTTCCTTTGAAATCATGATGATTTCCTCCTTAATATAATAATATTCTTACCGTGAACCAGGTATCTGGTTGGAGTTTCCAGAAACTGAGCTCCGGCGTCAACTCATACTTAAACAGTCTATCATATGACATGATGTTTGTCAAGATAGGAACGCCCGTATTTTTGATCGGACTCTAATTGCTTTTTCAAGTCGTCAAGCGATGGGAATTTCTGTTCCGGACGTTCAAAATCCAGCAACTGGACTTCGATATTTTTTCCATAGAAATCGCCTTCTGCATCGAACAGAAAGGTCTCCACCCCAATGGGGCTTTCTTTTCCTACTGTCGGTTTTCTCCCTATATTGGTGATTCCACCGTAATAATGGTCATCCATCCGCACACGGGAAACATAAACCCCAAAGGGCGGAAGGTACTTTTCCTCCGGCGGGATGATATTCACCGTTGGGAATCCCAGAACCGGGCCGCCCAGGTGGTTGCCATGAACCACAGTTCCATGGATGGAGTAGGGCTCGCCAAGCAGTTCATTGGCTTTCTCGATATTGCCCAGATCCAGTTCTTCTTTCACATAGGTGCTGCTGATATCCCGATGGTCATCCTGGGCTTTCACGATCACATCCAGTTCGTAACCATAAACCGGCTGAAGTTTCTTTAATAATTCTGCATTTCCGCTTCTCTGATAGCCAAACCCACAGTCCGTACCAACCACGATTGCCCTGGCATTCATTTTCCCCAGCAGGATCTCTGTCAAAAACATCTCCGCAGGAAGATGGATCACTTCTCTGCTGAATGGACATTCCACCAGATAATCGACACCCATCTTTTCCATGTTGTTGCGGCGCTCCTGGTTGGTGGTGATCACCTTCTGGGGTTTTCCCTGGATCCTGGCTGCCGGCATCGTATCAAAGGTAAAAACTGCTGTCTTCCAGCCATGCTCTTTTTTTAATTCCAGCATCCGCCCCAGCAGCTTCTGATGGCCTTTATGACGGCCGTCAAATTTGCCCAGCGTAACGATCGTCGGTTCCTGGATCTGGAAATCCATGGTCCCAATGAAACATTTCATGTTAATTTCCTCCCAGGAACATCTTCCATGGCTTCAGCCATTTCCGATCTTCTTCATAACGGTACACACCCAGAAACTGCTGGTCACTATCGTACATCCGAAACAGCTGCTGATCGGTATATCTCTGACCCCGCTCCACGTTCACAAGCTCCGGTTTTACAGGATTCCCGTTATGTACCAGACTGTCTGCCTCCGGAAGCGCACTGGCCTTTGGCTGATCCAGAAACATCTCCTCAACGGAGACCAGATACTCACCGAGACGTTCTTCATCTCTGATTTTCTCCAGTTCCTTTAAGGAAATACTGTCTTTCAGTTCAAATCTGCCCACTCTGGTGCGTATCAGAGCCTCCATGCAGCCTCCACACCCCAGTTTTTCACCAATATCATGGCACAGGGTACGAATATAGGTGCCCTTGGAGCAGGAAACCGTCATAGTCACCCGAGGCAGTTCCATGGATTCCACGGTGATATCATGGATCACCACCGGTCTCGCCTGGCGTTCCACGGTTTTACCGGCCCTTGCCAGCTCATACAGCCGTTTTCCATCCACCTTCAGAGCGGAATACATCGGCGGGATCTGATCGTAAGGGCCAATAAAACTTTTGATCACCTCCAGCACCTGCTCTGGATTTTCTTCTACTGGCCGTTTCTCCAGGATCTGCCCGCTGATATCCTGGGTGTCCGTGTCGATACCCAAAAGCAATACCGCCCGGTACACCTTACTGTGATCTGTCAGCATATCGCACAGTCTGGTTCCCTTCCCCAGACAGACAGGAAGAACTCCCTCTGCGTCCGGGTCCAGGGTGCCTGTATGCCCGATCTTTTTCTGTCTTAAGATGCCTCTCATCTTGGCTACCACATCATGGGAGGTATATCCTTTTTCTTTATAAATGTTTAATACGCCATCAAGCATTGGCCTTCTCCTGCTCTAACTGTTCCGCAATATGGGCAGACAGGTTATTTACCACATCGTGGACACTGCCGGACATGGTGCAGCCAGCCGCACGGACATGGCCGCCGCCGCCAAAATAAGCCGCGATCCTGCTGACATCCACGATGGAATTGGAACGGAGACTGACTTTAAACTGATGAATGCCGGTTTCATATAAGAAAATGGCACATTCAATTCCATCAATCACCCGCAGCTGATCTACGATACCGTCCAGATCACTCTTATCGACGCAATAGAAATCCATATCTTTCTTCCGGACCACACTGAAAATACATCTGCCATCCAGAAATGTAATACTCTCCAGCAGCGCTCTTCCCAGGATCTGGGACTGCATGTATGTCTTCTTATAAAAGCTGCCGTCGATGATGGTTCCAAAATCAATGCCTTTTTCCATCATTTTTCCGGCGATCTCCATGGTCTTTCTGGAGGTGTTGCTATATTTGAACACACCCGTATCATGGATGATTCCAGTATAAATGCATTCTGCCACATGTTTACTGATTCTGCTTTCATCCAGCTGTCCGTAAACCACTTCACAGGCAGAGCTTGCATGGCCATCGATCACATTTTCCTGGGCATAGCCGCGGTTCGTGATATGATGATCGATGCAGATCGTTTTCGCAGAGCGGTCAAAGCAAGACTTAAAATCACCTAAGCGCTCCTCATCGCTGCTGTCTAAGCAGATGCACAGATCATAAGTTTCTTCTCCTACTTCGGTCTCAATGGCATCAAAGCCGGACAAATAGCTGAATTTTGAAGGAACACGTTCCAGACGCACGGTAACTGCCCTGGAACTGTCCCATTCTTTAATATAGTTATAGACGGCCAGGCAGGAGCCAACACAGTCTCCATCCGGATTCACGTGTCCTAAGATCACGATCTTTCCGGCCTGGTCTATCATCGTTTCCAGTTTTGTCATAAGCCGCCCCCTTTTGTTGTGATTTGCAATGGTCCTATATTCTCATATAGCCAGCCCGCATTTTGGCAGGCTGGCCAGATCATCACTTATTCTTCTTCATCGTCTTTTAAATCTTTCGTCACATCATCAATCAGTCTGGACATATTCACACCATACTCGATGGACTGGTCCAGGATAAACTTGATCTCTGGTGTATTCCGCAAATTCACTCTTCTTGCCAGTTCTTTACGGATATAGCCTACTGCGCTGCACAAGCCCTCTACTACTGCCTTAGCAGCCTCATCGCTGCCCAGGACACTGATATATGCCTTGCAGTACTTTAAGTCCGGGGTTACCTCTACGGAAACCACGCTCACCATAGCTGCAGCCAGTCGTGGATCTTTTACTTCGGTACGGATAATCTCGCTTAACTCTCTCTGGACCTCCGCATTGATTCTTGTATTCTTAATACTATTTTTACGCATGGAATTCCTTTCTGGTGGAGGCTCTTAAATCCTATCTGGGAACCTCTACCATCATATATGCCTCAACCATATCGTCTACCTGGACATCATTGAACTTCTCAAATACAAGTCCACACTCGTATCCGGTTGCCACTTCCTTCACATCGTCCTTGAAACGTTTCAGGGATGCCAAAGCACCTTCAAAGATCTGCTCGCCCTCACGGGTAATGCGGACAGAACAGCCTCTCTGGAACTTACCGTCCATAACGTAAGAACCTGCGATGGTTCCGACGCCGGAAGCCTTGAATAACTGGCGCACGATGGCATGGCCGATAACCTTCTCCTCAAATACAGGATCCAGCATACCCTTCATCGCAGCCTCTACGTCCTCGATTGCCTGGTAAATGACACGATACAGTCTGATATCTACTTTTTCACGTTCTGCAATGGATTTTGCAGTTGCATCTGGTCTTACGTTAAATCCGATGATGATGGCATTGGATGCAGACGCTAAGGAAACATCGGACTCGTTGATCGCGCCAACGCCTCCATGGATCACTTTGACCATAACCTCTTCATTAGACAGCTTGGTCAGGCTCTGCTTTACTGCCTCTACAGAACCCTGAACATCGGCTTTTACGATGATCGGGAGTTCTTTTACATTACCGGCCTTGATCTGGGTAAACAGATCATCCAGGGATAATTTTGCTTTCGTCTCTTCCAGCAGCTTGTTCTTGCTCTCAGAAATAAAGGTATCCGCAAAGCTTCTTGCCTCTTTCTCGTTCTCGGTCACTACGAATACTTCACCGGCATTCGGTACACCGTTTAAGCCCAGGATCTCAACTGGTGTCGATGGCGTTGCCTCTTTCACGCGGCGTCCCTTATCATCCATCATAGCACGTACTTTACCGTAGCATGCGCCAACGGCGATGTTGTCACCTACGCGGAGCGTACCCTTCTGAACCAGAACGGTAGCGACCGGGCCTTTGCCCTTATCCAGCTCTGCCTCGATCACCAGTCCTCTTGCGTTACGGTTTGGATTGGCTTTCAGCTCTTTTACCTCAGCTGTCAGGATGATCATCTCCAGCAGCTCCGGAATACCCTCATGGGTATGTGCAGATACCGGAACGAAAATGGTACTGCCGCCCCAATCCTCTGGCACTAACTCATACTCTGCCAGCTCCTGTTTTACACGTTCGATATTCGCACTTGGCTTATCGATCTTGTTGATAGCAACAATGATCTCAACGCCTGCTGCCTTTGCATGGTTGATCGCCTCAACGGTCTGCGGCATCACGCCATCATCTGCTGCGACTACCAGAACTGCAATATCGGTAGACTGCGCGCCACGCATACGCATAGCGGTAAATGCCTCATGTCCCGGAGTATCTAAGAAAGTGATCTTCTGTCCATTGATCTCTACTACATACGCACCGATGTGCTGGGTGATACCGCCTGCCTCTTTTGCAGTGACATTGGCTTTACGGATGGCATCCAGAAGGGAGGTCTTACCATGGTCAACGTGACCCATAACGCAGACTACCGGAGGTCTGGAAACCATATCTTTCTCATCCTCTTCATCCTCACGCAGCAATTCCTCGATCACATCGACCTTTTCCTCTTTCTCACAGAGAACATCATACTCCATAGCGATCTCTTCTGCCTGCTCGTAGTCGATCTCCTGGTTTAAGGTAACGATCTGACCTTTTAAGAATAACTTCTTAACAATGGCAGATGGCTGCAGTTTCATCTTCTCCGCCAGCTCTTTGATGGTCAATACATCCGGAATGGTAATAACCTTGATGGTCTCCTCTACCTTCTCTTCTACTGGTTTCTGAGGCATGATGAACGGATGCTTGGAAACGGATTTGCCCTTGTTCTTTGGTCCGTCCTCTGTCATGTTCTTCTTATCATAACGATCGTTCTTATAAGCGTTCTTATTTGCACGATTGCTCTGTGGCTTGGTTGCTAATGGGGTATCGAAAGACTTTGCGCTGTCTCTCTGGCCGGAACGTCCACCCTGACCGCCGCGGTTATCACGGTTGCCCTGGAAACCGCCCTGGCCGCCGCGGTTGTCACGATTGCCCTGGAAACCACCCTGACCATTACGGTTGTCACGGCTGCCTTGGAAACCGCCCTGGCCGTTATGGTTGTCACGGTTGCCCTGATAGCCCCCCTGGCCGTTACGGTTGTCGCGGCTGCCCTGATAGCCGCCCTGGCCGTTACGATTGTCACGGCTGCCCTGGAAACCGCCCTGGCCGTTGCGGTTGTCGCGGCTGCCCTGATAGCCGCCCTGGCCGTTACGGTTGTCGCGGCTGCCCTGATAGCCGCCCTGACCGCCGCGGTTGTCGCGGTTGCCCTGATAGCCACCCTGACCATTGCGGTTGTCGCGGTTGCCCTGATAGCCGCCCTGACCGCTGCGGTTATCGCGGTTGCCCTGATAACCACCCTGACGGTTATCTCGATTACCCTGGAAACCACCCTGGCGATTGTCACGGCTGCCCTGATAGCTGCCCTGGTTCTGGGACTGCTGACTCTGTGGTCTTGCATTTTCCCGGTTATTTTCTGCCGCTGGCGCTGCCTGTGCAGGAGCTGCTGGTGCTGCTGCCTGTGCAGGAGCCGCCTGCGGTCTTGGATTCTTCATGGTCTGCGCATTCTGTGGGCGATATACAGCGGTAATCTTCTTCTTTGGTACCTCTGCGGCCCCCTGTGCATGCTCTGGTTTTGCAGGTGCAGCGAATGCTTTTTTTATAGCCTGAGTCTGCTCATCACTTACGTTGGAAGAATGAGTTTTCTCGCCATAACCCTGTTTCTGCAGAACGTCTAATACTTCTTTGCTGGACTTACCCAGCTCTTTTGCCAGTTCACTAACTCTCATACTTACTACCTCCGTTTACATTCATTTGTTTTACCAACGTTTTGGCGAACCCTTCATCCGTGATGGCTAAGGAAGCGCGAAACTCCTTACCCATAGAATGTCCAAGTTCTTCCTTCTTACCAAAAAAACAGACAGGAACATGATAGTAAGTACACATATTGGTAAACATTTTTCTGGTATTGTCCGATGCTTCTTCTGATACGATCACCAGCCATGCTTTTCCGGTCTTAACAACCTTCTCTGTAGAAAATTCTCCGCTGACTGTCTTTCCAGCCTTCGTTGCAAGGCCGATCATATTCAATACCTTCTGTCTATTCTCCAAGCTGTTCCATCTCCTTTTCCAAAGATTCGTAAACTTCTTTTGGAACCGCCATCTTAAAGGAACGCTCCAGGCCTTTGTTCTTCACTGCCTTTTTGAAACACTCTATACTTGGACACAGGTATGCGCCACGGCCATTTTTTCTTCCTGTGGCATCCACCACAAAGTCCTCTGACTCTGTTCTCAGAATACGAATCATCTCTTTTTTGCTTTTCATTTCACCGCAGCCGATACACTGACGAAGCGGAACTTTTTTTGTACTCACCGATCATCACTCCCAATTCGTTTCGTTATTCTGGTTTGTTCTCTTCCTGGTAATCCTCATATCCGTCATGGTAGTTGTTCTGAGGTTCTTCCTGATAACCCTCGTAGCTGGTATCAGCCATCTGGTTATCCAGATCCATCTCTTCAAACAGGCCCATCTCTCTTGCCTGTGTCTCACTCTTGATATCGATCTTATATCCGGTCAGCTTTGCAGCCAGTCTTGCGTTCTGGCCCTCCTTACCGATGGCAAGGGATAACTGATAATCCGGAACGATTACCTGTGCTTCTTTTGCGTCCTCATCTGCAACTACACAGATGACCTTTGCAGGACTTAAGGCGTTCTCGATCAGATATGCCGGGTTATCATCCCAGTTGATGATATCGATCTTCTCGCCTCTTAACTCGCTGACAATGGAGTTCACCCGGGCGCCGTTGATACCAACGCATGCTCCTACTGGATCTACGTTCGGATCGTTGGACTTTACTGCGATTTTGGTTCTGGAACCTGCCTCACGGGCAATGGATTTGATCTCAACAGTTCCGTCCTTTACTTCTGCAACCTCTAACTCAAACAGACGTTTCACCAGATCCGGATGAGTTCTGGATACGGAGATACGAGGTCCCTTTGGAGTATCCTTCACTTCCAGAACGTATACTTTTACACGCTCAGTCGGCTGGAACACCTCACCCTTTACCTGCTCCTGCTCGCTTAAGATCGCATCTACCTTACCTAAGTTCAGGCTGACATTTCTTCCAACATAACGCTGAACCACGCCCTGAACGATGTCTTTCTCCATCGCATACCAGTCATTATACAGAACTTTTCTTTCTTCCTCACGAATTTTCTGTAAAATAACGTTCTTCGCGTTCTGGGTTGCGATACGGCCAAAGGATTTGGACTCGATCGGGATCTGGACAACATCGCCCAGATTATACTTCGGAGCGATCATCTTTGCTTCTGCCAGACTGATCTGGGTCAGCGGATCCTCTACCTCCTCTACAACCTCTTTGGATGCCAGCACTGCAAAATCACCGGTCGTCGGATTGATGTTGACTTTTACATTATCTGCTTTACCAAAATGATTCTTGCATGCGGTCAGAAGGGAGTTTTCGATTGCTTCTAGCATAGTGGCTTTGCTGATATTCTTCTCTTTTTCCAGAATTTCCAGTGCCTCTATCAGTTCCTTATTCATTGTTTTATCCTCCAACAATTATTCTCAAGCTTTAAAAATCAAATGCCAGACGGATCAGGGCGATGTCCGCTCTCTCAAACGTCAGCCTAGTTTCGTCTTCTGTTTCAATCGTAACAGAGTCTTTGTCATACTCTGTTAAAATTCCGGTAAAATCTTTCTGCTTATCGCGGGCACGGTAAAGGCGGATATCCACTTCTTTTCCAATGCTGCGGGCAAAATCCTTCTCCTTCTTTAACGGACGACCCAATCCTGGAGAACTTACTTCTAAAATGTAGCTGTCCTCGATAAAGTCGGTCTTATCCAGCCAATCGCTCAAAATACGGCTGATCACCTCGCAGTCATCCACTGCGATTCCGCCATCCTTATCAATGTAAGCACGCAGATACCAGTTGCTGCCTTCCTTCACATACTCCACGTCAACCAGCTCGAATCCATGCTCATCCACTACCGGCTGCAGAAATTCTTCTGTTTTTGCCTCATACATTTCTCTTTTTGTCATGGTCTTCACCACCTTTCCCTGATTTGTTTCGCTAACCAAAACGAAAGAGTGGACTTTCGCCCACTCCTTATCAGTCATTGTATCTCGTTATCATGTCTAGTATAACACCTGTTATTGGTAAATGCAAGCACTTTCTACAGATATTTTTCAAAGCCCATATCGCAGATGTTCTTTCTTGACCATATTCTATTTTCACGATACAATGTTTTGAGTATTGTGGAAGCACGTAGTGCAGAGCAATCCGATATCAGAGGGGGAAATATTTATGAAAATTACCATTATTGACGGTCAGGGTGGAAAAATGGGCAAAGCCGTGATCGAACAATTAAAGAAGCGTCATCCGGAGCTGCAGCTTTATGCCATCGGCACCAATAGTGCTGCAACCACCTCCATGATGAAAGCTGGCGCAGATTTCGGTGCCACGGGAGAAAATCCATGTATTGTCAATGCTAAAAACTCTGACATCATCATCGGTCCTATCGGTATCGTCATGGCCAACTCCTTATTAGGGGAGATCACTCCGGCCATCGCCACTGCCATCGGCGACAGTCATGCATTTAAAATCCTGATTCCGGTAAACCGCTGCAGCCATTATGTAGTTGGATGCCAGGAGGCCGGTCTCGGTGAATACATCCGGCTGGTATGCGAAAAGGTGGATTCCATGCTTTCTTAAGCAGGAACCCACCTTTTTTCTTTTTTCAGGTAATCACCGTACTTGCGGAACATCCGCCGCTTATCACCGGGAAAATCCGGTGCAGTCGATCACCATGCTTTTCTTTTCAATTTCAAATGCTTCAAAGTACTTATTTTCCATAGGAATCCAACGTTCCCTGAACATCTGAAGCTTTTCCGGACCGTTTCGTCTCAGAATCCGCTGCAGCTGTTCTTCTGTTCCGATCCTGCAGAACAGTCTCAGATCATAAATATCCCCAAAATACGGATTCTGGCTATAGGAGCCTTCCACGATATTCAGTCTGTTCCAGGACACTGCCACGAAATCGCTCAACGAAAATGTGGCACAGCTGAACAACTGATAAGAAAAACCGTCTTTGTTCTCCAGCTGCTTCAACACCTCTGCCTGGAACCGCTCATAGTCCACATTGCCGCCAGGCTCCGCATATCGTTCCGGCGTTCTCTGCTCCATACGGAGATAAAAATCATCCATATGGAACAGATTGCAGCCGTAATGGTCTTTTAGTGCCTGACCTAATGTACTTTTACCGCTTCCGCACATGCCATCGATGGCTACCGTAACCGGTCTATTCTTTTCCTTTGCCAGAAGTTCATCAATCTGGCTGACGATCCGGTCATAGGCCGGGTACCATGTGTAATCCATCTGTGCTCCATTTTCCATTGATTTTCCATTGATTCTCTATCGTTTATTTTCTGAAGTTTATTTTCTGAAAGAAGCTCTCTTTCTTAAGGTTGGGTCCAGGATTCTCTTACGGATACGTAAGCTGTCCGGAGTCACCTCAAGAAGCTCATCGGTATCGATGAAATCCAGTGCCTGCTCTAAGCTCATGATCTTAGGCGGAGTCAGCTTTAATGCCTCATCAGCGCTGGAAGAACGGGTGTTGGTCAGCTTCTTGGTCTTGCAGACATTGATCTCGATATCCTCTGCCTTCGGGTTCTGGCCGACGACCATACCGGAATATACCTTTACGCCAGGTCCAATAAACAGAGTACCACGCTCCTGGGCGCTGAACAGACCGTAAGTGATCGACTCACCAGACTCGTAAGCGATCAGAGAACCGGTCTTTCTGTAGCTCAAATCGCCCTTGTATGGTGCATAGCCATCAAAAATGGTATTCATGATACCGTTACCCTTGGTATCGGTCATGAACTCACCACGATAACCGATCAGACCTCTGGACGGGATGGAGAACTCCAGTCTGGTGTAACCGCCGTTTGCCGGGCTCATACCCTGAAGCTCACCTTTTCTTCCGGTCAGCTTCTGGATCACGGCTCCGGTAAACTCCTCCGGAACATCGATGTAAGCTAACTCCATAGGCTCTAACTTCTGGTTTCTCTCATTATACTTATACAGAACCTCTGCCTTGCTGACTGCAAACTCAAAGCCCTCACGGCGCATGTTCTCGATCAGAACGGACAGATGCAGCTCACCACGGCCGGATACCTTGAAGCAATCCGGGGAATCGGTCTCCTCTACACGCAGACTCACATCAGTATTTAACTCACGGAACAGTCTGTCGCGCAAATGACGTGAGGTAATGAATTTACCTTCCTGACCAGCCAGCGGGCTGTCGTTGACCATAAAGTTCATGGCGATAGTCGGCTCGGAGATCTTCTGGAATGGAATTGCCTCTGGATTCTCCGGGGAACACAAGGTATCTCCAATGTGCAGATCCGGGATACCGGAAATAGCAACGATGGAACCGATCTTCGCTTCCTGTACCTCTACACGGTTTAAACCGTCAAACTCATACAATTTACCGATCTTTACACGGCGCATCTTATCTGGATCATGATGGTTCACCAGCGCACAATCCTGGTTCACACGGATCACACCATTATCTACCTTACCAACACCGATACGGCCTACATACTCATTGTAGTCAATGGTACTGATCAGTACCTGGGTACCTGCATCTGGATCTCCCTCCGGAGCCGGGATATGATCAATGATCGCCTGGAATAATGGGCCCATATCTACGTTTGGATCGTCTAAGTTCGCTTTTGCGTAACCATCTCTTGCAGACGCGAACAGGAATGGGCAGTCTAACTGCGCCTCGGAAGCATCCAGATCCATCAATAACTCTAAGATCTCATCGATAACTTCCTCTGGTCTTGCCTCCGGACGGTCGATCTTATTGATCAGGACAACCACTGCCAGATCCAGCTCCAGTGCTTTTCTTAATACGAACTTCGTCTGAGGCATAGCGCCCTCATATGCATCAACTACCAGGATAACACCATTTACCATCTTTAATACACGCTCTACTTCGCCGCCGAAGTCTGCATGTCCTGGAGTATCGATGATGTTGATCTTGGTATCTTTATAAAATACAGCTGTATTCTTGGACAGAATCGTGATTCCACGCTCTCTCTCAATATCGTTGGAGTCCATGACGCGCTCTTCTACTTCCTGGTTGGCACGGAACACACCGCTCTGACGCAGCAGCTGGTCTACCAGGGTAGTTTTACCGTGATCTACATGGGCAATGATCGCAACGTTTCGGATATCTTCTCTCTTCATCTTCATAACTGTTTACTCTTCCTTACTCTTTACTGGTTCAACAATGGGAAATAAAAACAATAATTAAATATAACATCATCATTTACAGAATGCAACCCAAAATTCTTATGCATTTCTAAAAAACCACAATTTCGCCATCTAACAGTCCATAATAAACCGGATCTCCCTCCAGAAGCTCTGCCCTTCCACTGGTTCCCTCCGTGATCTCTGCCACGATGCTGTCCAGCTTTTCCTGTGGAACCATGGCAGATACCTGGACTTTGTCAGTATACTGGGTATCCAGGGTGATGATCTGGTTCTGGGCTAAAATGTACTGGATCTTTCCGATGCCGGTATAATCGGTGGTTATATCTAACTGGCGGCCAAGGCACTTCTCCACAATGGTACTGTTCGAAAGACCTTCCTGGACAGCACCGGAATAGGCACGTACCAGTCCGCCGGTGCCTAACAAGGTACCGCCAAAATACCGGGTGACCACCACGCAGATGTTGTGGACTTCTGCTCCCAGAAGCACATCCAGCATAGGCCGTCCCGCTGTCTGGCTTGGTTCTCCATCGTCACTGCACCGCTGAAGCTGGTTTTTGTCACCGATGCAATAGGCAAAGCAGTTGTGTCTGGCATCCCAGTACTTCTTCCGCGTCCGCTCGATAAAAGCCAGAGCCTCCTCCTCGGTTTCTACCGGCTCTGTGGTGGCGATAAAACGGGATTTTTTCTCTACCAGTTCTCCCTGTCCGCCCTCCCACAGGATTTTATAATGATCGCTCATTTGTTTTCTCCTCATAGCATTACTTCTCATGAATCATAATAATACAAAACAGAGAAATTCGCAACGCAGAAACCGTACAGCCTGTATCTATTTCTTGAATTATAAACCAACATTTGTTATAATGAACCGATAAAGGAGGGTTTCCTACATGAATTACGGAAAAGACGCGACAGAAAAAAAATTAAGAGATGCCTCTTCCAAAAAACGCAAAATTGCCAACCGTTTTTTTCTTGGCTTTACCAGAATGCTGCTTCTGATCTTCTTTATGCTGGCAGTGGTCGGAGTCAGCATAGGCGTTGGCATGTATAAAGGCATCATAGACAGTTCCCCTGAGATCAACATCGACAGCATTGTTCCCCAGGGCTTTGCCACTACCGTATATGACCGGGAAGGCAATTTAACCGACACTTTAGTAACCGCAGGTTCCAACCGTGATCCGGCCACATTTGATGAGCTTCCCAAGGATCTGATCAATGCCTTCGTTGCCATCGAAGACTCCCGTTTCTGGACTCATAACGGTATCGACCTCCGTTCCATCGCCCGTATGATCAAAGGCGTCATCACCGGAGATTCCTCCGCAGGCGGCGGAAGTACCATCACCCAGCAGCTGATCAAGAACAATGTATTTGGCGGTGGCCGGGAGAAAAGCTTCGGTGAGACCGTAGAACGAAAGCTGCAGGAACAGTACCTGGCAGTCAAGCTGTCCAAGACCATGAGCAAGGAACTGGTCCTGACCAACTATTTAAACACCATTAATTTAGGAAATAACACCCTCGGCGTCAAGGTGGCCGCAAGACGGTATTTTGGCAAAGAGGTTTCTGATTTAACACTCTCAGAATGTACCGTTATCGCCGGTATCACCCAGAACCCGTCCCGTTTAAATCCTATTTCCGGACGGGAACGCAACGAGGAGAAGCGGCGGGTGATCCTGCAGTATATGTTTGAACAGGGCTATATCTCCAAGGATCAGCAGGAGGAGGCCTTAGCGGATAATGTCTACGACCGGATCCAGATTGTGGATTCCATCACGAAGGAAAACTCCACCCCGTACAGCTATTTTACGGACGAGCTCACCTCTCAGGTAAAAACTGCCCTGATGGAAAAATTAGGCTATTCTGAGACCCAGGCCCACAACCTGTTATACAGCGGCGGCCTGCAGATCTATACTACCCAGGACCCGAAATTACAGGCCATCGTGGACGAAGAGATCAACAATCCGGACAACTATAATGTAGCCCGCTACTCCATCGAATACCGGCTCTCCTTGCAGCATGCAGACGGTACCAAGGAACATTTTTCACAGAATAATATCAGGGCATGGCATAAGGATATTTTACAGGAGACCGATTTTGACGCCCTGTATAACAGCGAAGAAGAGGCCCGTGGCGATGCAGAGAATTTCAAGAATTATATTAAAAAGGATACAGATGAAGTAATCGGTGAAAGCATCACGGTAACGCTGCAACCGCAGATTTCCTTTGTCCTGATGGATCAGGCTACCGGAGAAGTGAAAGCCATCAGCGGCGGCCGTGGTGCAAAAACAGCAAACCTGACTTTAAACCGTGCTACCAACGTGCCAAGACAGCCCGGTTCTACCTTCAAGGTGATTTCTTCCTTTGCCCCGGCACTGGATACCTGTGGCGCAACCCTTGGCTCTGTCTACTATGATGCACCATATACGATTGGCACAAAAACCTTCCGCAACTGGTATTCTGGCGGATATCAGGGTTATTCCAGCATCCGCGATGGTATTATTTACTCCATGAACATTGTGGCGGTACGATGCATGATGGAGACGGTTACCCCTCAGCTTGGTGTAGAATATGCGAAGAATTTTGGAATCACGACTCTGACCTCCAGCGACTATAACGCTGCTACTGCCCTTGGTGGCCTGACCGAAGGTGTAACCAACCTGGAACTGACGTCAGCTTTTGCTACCATCGCCAACCAGGGTATGTATACCGAGCCGATCTTTTTCACCAAGATTATAGACCGCAACGGCAAAGTGCTGATCAACAACGAACCAGAGACCAGACGGGTATTAAAGGATTCTACTGCCTTCCTTCTGACTGACGCCCTGAAGGATTCCATGATCGGCAACCGGAAGTTCGCAAGACCAGGCGCCGGCCCTGGTTCCACCAGTACCCGCGCCAAATTGGAGAATATGTCCTGCGCCGGCAAAAGTGGTACTACCACTGGCAACAACGATATCTGGTTTGTGGGATTCACTCCTTATTATACAGCAGGTATCTGGTCCGGATACGACCTGAACCAGAAACTCAGTTCCCACACAGAGGGTACTTCGTATCATAAAGATATCTGGCGCAAGATCATGACCAGAGTCCACGAGGGAATGCCTGATCCTGGATTTACGGTTCCAGACAGTGTGGAGACTGCTTCCATCTGCCGCAAATCCGGCAAACTGGCAATCCCAGGTGTCTGTGACCATGACCCAAGAGGCAATGCCATTTATACAGAGTATTTTGCCAAAGGAACGGTTCCAACGGAATCCTGCAACGTACACACCACTGTAACCGTATGTGCAGAATCTGGTAAGCTTCCAACGGAATTCTGTCCTGAAAAAATATCCCGTGTATGTATCACGCTTCCAGCCGGTGAAACAGGAGAAACCGACGACAGCTACTTTGCAATTCCTGGTTACTGCCCTATTCACGGAAGTACTTCTACAGTCCTTCCATCCGAGAGCGATGCCACTTCACCAACGGTACCTTATGGTCCAGGATATATTACGGTACCGGACGCACCGCCAACGGTTCCGACCGTCCCTGAGAATATAGGACCAGGATTCAGCGACTAAGCTGGCAGCGAAACAACCTCAGCTTGTTATACTTTTTATATGATACTTGAAAGGGCCGTATCCGTTTAAGCGATTTCACGCTTAACAGATACGGCCCTTTCTTATTCGTTACTGTCCGCGCATTGCGCAGACAGCAGCTCTTATTCTTTCAGCTTCGGTTGGAACACCAGGGATGACAGATAGCCAAAGACCAGGGCTCCACAGATTCCGGCGGAGCTGGCGGTGAGACCACCCTTGAAGATGCCCAATAATCCTTCTTTTTCAATCCCTTCTTTTACACCTTTCCATAGGGTATTGCCAAATCCCAGAAGAGGAACTGACGCTCCTGCTCCTGCCCATCTGGCAAACGGCTCATAAACACCGGCAAATCCCAGAATACAGCCACTGACAACCAGGAGAACCATAACACGGCCCGGCATCAGCCTGGTGCGGTCTAAGAGGACCTGTGCAAGGGCGCAGATCATGCCTCCTATAAGAAATGCTTTGATATAGTCCATCGTTTTTCTCTTCCTTTCATAATGTATCCACCATTTTTCAGATATCACCTTGTCTGTCAGACTTTGGGAGATTCCAGAATTACTGCATGGGCGATGCCCGGGATCGTCTGACCCTCATTGAAGCTGATATTGGATAACAGCGCTCCTGTTGGCAAAAAAAGCACCCGCTTCCACTGACCCGACTGCAGTTTAGGGAGAATCATAGCACATAACGTAACAGCAGAGCAGCCACAGCCGCTTCCTCCGGAATGGGTATCCTGATCACTGCCATCGAAGATCTCAATCCCACAGTCCATGTAGCGGTCTTTGATCTCATATCCCTTTTCACGCATCATCTGGCAGAAAATCGTGCCGCCTGTTCTCCCAAGATCTCCTGTGATAATTCTGTCATAGAATGTTTCATCCACATTCAGATCCTCAAAATTCTGTAATACGGTCAATACTGCTGCAGGAGCCATGGCTGCTCCCATATTCATGGAATCCCGGACCCCCAGGTCGATAACCCGGCCAGTGGTAAGACCGCGGATTTTTACCTTATCATTGCCCTGCACTGCTTTTTCGATCACCACAGCCCCGCATCCAGTCACTGTCCATGTAGCGGAAAATGGTCTCTGGCTTCCATAAGCCAGTGGAAAACGGAACTCTTTTTCTGCCGTGGCAAAATGACTGGAGGCCATGGCAAGCACCCGGTCCGCATAACCGCCATGAACAGTCATAGCCCCCAGACTCATGGCCTCACCCATGGTAGAGCAGGCGCCATAAAGCCCAAACAAGGGGATCTCCAGACTTCCGGTTCCGAAAGATGTAGCGATCAGCTGACCCAGCAGATCACCGGAAAACAGATACCGGATATCTGATTTTTTTCTACCTGCTTTCCTTATGGCCATTTCTGCCGCTTTGATCTGCATGGCGCTCTCTGCCATCTCCCAGCAATCCTGGCCTGCCATATCCTCTTTTATAACCTGATCAAACTGATTTCCAAGCGGCCCCTCCGATTCTTTTTTTCCTACAACGCTGGCCCCTCCCACGATCCTTGGCGGATCTTCGAATAAAATGCTGGCATGTCCTTTTTGCATACGGTATACTCCTTTTTCTGATTTTGTAACCATAGCTCCTGAACCATTACTGACTTTACGTAACTGTCTATTCAGTACCGTCATAGTTACGATTTTACAGAAATTAGTATCTCCCTTACACAAAAAAAAATCCGTACCCACAGAAATGGATACGGATTCTTTCATGCTCTTATATCAAACACTCTAAATTATTCAAGAATGCCTCGGCATTCTTGCTGCGAGATGCGCGTCATGCAAAGCATGACATATTTCTTTTGCGCATCTCTGCAATCCTGCCGGAGGCTATATCAGATGGGGGATTGACTCCCACCACTGATACTAATTTGCTCCTCGCCACCTGAAGAGGTGGGAGTCATCTCACATCTGATATACCTTTTTACCTGCCACATATGTGCCGCAGACCTTCACATCCTTGATAGCGTTTTCCGGAATCTCAAACAGGTTCTGATCCAGCACAACGAAGTCAGCTGCCATACCTGGAGCGATCCGCCCCTTAAAGTTTTCTTCAAAGCTTCCTTCTGCGCTGCAGGTGGTAAAACTGTCGATGGCTTCCTGTACTGTAAATGCCTGATCTGGCAGATAAGGCCCGATCTGGTCTTTTAAGGTCTTTCTGGTCACTGCACACTGGATACCGCCTAAGACATCAGGCAGCTCCACCGGGCAGTCGCTTCCGTTGCTGACAGATACTCCATGCTTCATCAGAGTCTTCCAGTTATAGCTGGTGGAAGCTAATTTTTCTCCCGCACGATCTTCTACTATATGGATATCGTAGTCCAGGAAAATGCTCTGCGCATACACATGAAGGTTCAGATCCTCGATTTTCTTTAACTGATCTGGTCTCGTGATCTGGCAATGGACAATTCCATGACGGTGATCCTCTCTTGGATGCTCTTCCAGGGCTTTTTCAATGGCATGGAGCACACGGTCCAGACATGCATCACCGATGCTGTGGACTGCCACCTGCATCCGATGCTCATTGGCATATCCGATCATGGTATCCAGTGTCTCCTGGGTAAATACCGGAATCCCACAGGTAGACGGATCGTCTGCATATGGCTGGCTCAAAAAAGCCGTTCTCGCGCCTAAAGCGCCATCTCCTAACATTTTTAATGGTCCGATCTTAAAGAAATCGCTGCCAGCCCCTGTAACATTGCCTGCTTCTACAAATTCCTTCAGGCTGTCCAGATCCGTGAAGTTGCTCTGCTCATAAACACGGACTGTCAGCTCTCCCTCTGCCTCCAGTTCCCGGTAAGCTTCATTGACTACCGACCACGGAACCTTGCGGAAGGTACAGTAATCATCGGTCTGGCTGCTGGTCACACCAAAGCGGTTTAACTCCTTACATGCCATCTTCAGCATGTGTTTTACTTCTGCCTTATCCGGCTCTGGAATCGCTGCATAAACCGGGTCCATGGCGTTATCAAAAAAACGTCCGTCCGGCTCTCCGTGTTCTATCCCGATATGACCGCCTTCCGGCTGTGGAGTTTCTGCTGTCACGCCTAACACCTCCAGCGCCTTGCTGTTAACTACCAGACAATGACCGCAGGCACGAACCGCGCACACCGGGATTTCTGTGGAAACCTGATCCAGGTCATAGCGGTCAGGCATCCGGTCTGCATCAGTAAAATAGTCCTGGTTCCAGCCACGACCCATGATCCATGCACCAGCGCTTCTGGTCCTGGATGCAGCAAACTCTTTCAGGCACGCCACCATGTCCTGAAGGCTTTCTGTGTGTTTTGCTAACTGGGCAGAATTTAACGCACTGCCAAAGCCCAGCAGATGCATATGGCTGTCATTAAATCCACCGCATACAAATCTGCCTTCCAGATCGATCAGCTCCGCCTGTTCCCCTGCTGCCATCCGGGCTTCCTCATTCGTTCCCGCAAACACAAATCTTCCATCCTCTTCCACAAATGCCTGTACCAGCGGAAGAGCTCCTGTATATACTGTTCCATTGTAATATACTGTTTTCATTATGCTTCCTCTTTTCCTACCTTTTCCTCATAGAACAATTTCATATTCGGATCTACTGCACCTTCCCCTAAATAGCGTGCCTTATAATCCTTCAGCAGTTTGAAATACTGACTGGATAATAATAGGATCACCGCTACGTTGACAAATGTCGGAATTGCAGATGTAATATCTACAACGGTCCAGATAAATCCCTGATTGTCGGTCTTTACCAGATAAATCGTCCATAACAGTCCCGGAAGCGCACGTACTGCATAGAACAGCTTCATCACGATATCCTTCACGATACCTTCCTGTTTGTATAAATGCTCCAGAATCGCCAGGTAATAGGTAAACCATCCGCCGGAAGTCGTCACGGTAAATACAACCATGATCACAGCTAACAGCAGGCTTCCAGCTGTGCCAAATCCAGATGAAAATGCGCTCAGAGCCAGTGTACCACCATTGGTCCCATCTGTCCAGTTGCCGCTTAAAATAACAGATAATGCAGTAATGCTGCAGATAATAAAGGTATCAAAGAATACCTCGAAAGAGCCCCACAGTCCCTGTTCTACCGGGTGACGGGTCTTGGCAGAGGCATGGATCATAGGAGAAGTACCCCATCCAGCCTCATTGGAGTATACGGAACGAGCCATACCTACACGGACCATCTCGCTGACTGCACAGCCTGCGAAGCCACCGATCGCCGCAGTGCCTGTGAATGCATTCGTAAAAATCTCCACGATGGTTGCCGGAACTCTCTGGATATTTACCAGGATCATGGCAATTCCCATGAGGATATAGATCACGCTCATCACCGGAACCAGCTTGCTGAATACTGCCGCAATCTTTCTGGTGCCGCCACTGGTGATGATATAAGTCAGGACACAAAGACATGCTGCCACTAAAATAACGCCCTCGACCGGAATTCCTGCAATCGAATAGGTTCCCAGATGGAATGCGCCGGATACAACCTGTGCTGCTGTCAGAGTAGAAGATGTAACAAAGAATGTGGAGAAAATACCAGCTCCGAAGATCAGCGCCGGAATCAGCCATAATTTTCCCCAATGTCTCTCTTTGCCAAGACCACGTTCCATATAGTAAGTCGGTCCACCGTAGAAATCACCATTTTCATGCTCCCGACGGTAATAGCAGCCCAGGGTCACCTCAACCTGCTTTAAGATCATGCCAATGAGGGAGGTCAGCCACATCCAGACGACTGCGCCAGGACCACCGGCGGCCACGGCAGTAGCCACGCCAGCAATATTACCAAAGCCTACGGTTCCGCCAATGGCTGTAGAAATGGCTTCAAAAGAACTGAGCATACCCTTTTCATTCTGCGCTTTCCCCTTATTCTCTTCCTTCACAAACATCTGTCCTGCAGTCCGTTTCATGATCCAGCCAAAATGGCGGAACTGGAAAAATCCAGACCGAACGGTAAAATAAAGTCCTGTGGCAATCATCAGCACGATCAGGGGCAGCCCCCAAAGCACGCCGTCAAGCCAGTTTAAAAATGCTATCATCTCTTTTCCTCCTGTTTTCTGACCGACAACGTTTGTACTGAAATCATGTTTGATATTCGTGCGCATCCCGCGGAGCGTTTTTTGTTTCATAGGACGTAATTTCCTATGAAACAAAAAAGCAGTGATGAAATCTCACCACTGCTTCTATGTCTACGTTATAATATCCATGAAACAATAGCTCCTCCACCAGAAAGGTGAGAGTGCACCGTCTCTTAAACGGTACCCCAACTCAGTGACCTGCGAACGATCACTGGTTTCGGCGAATCATCCTTTCTCTGTCTTTCCCCGGCTTTCGCAAGCCTCCGGGCAGATACTGATAATCATCGCGCCTCTATTGTCGATCTCTGTATTTAATTTCATCCATCATCATACTCTCGTTCAGGCAATCTGTCAATAACAAGCCTGGAAAATATTTATCGAAAATATTTACCACACCATTGGTGTCCAGGCTCTTTTCTTCTTTTTTACCATATTTTGATACTAGATCATCCATTCTAAAAACGAGGTAACTGATTTGAATTTTGAAATTCTAAAAGGAATCCTGATTCCTTTTTTCGGCACTTCCCTGGGAGCAGCCTGTGTGTTCTTCCTAAAAAAGGACTTAAATCCCCGTCTGGAGACTCTCTTAAATGGATTTGCCGCCGGAGTCATGGCTGCCGCATCCATCTGGAGCCTGCTTCTGCCAGCCATTGACCGGAGCGCCCATCTGGGACATCTGGCCTTTCTTCCTGCTGCCGGAGGTTTCCTGTCCGGCACCCTGCTCCTGCTGCTTCTGGATCATGCGTTAACACAGATCCGTCCGGATGCAGCCGAAAAAACATCCATGATGATTTTTACCATTACCCTCCATAACATTCCTGAGGGCATGGCGGTCGGTGCCATCTATGCCGGATGGCTCATAGGCGACGGGGCCGTTACACTGGCAGGGGCACTTGCCTTATCCATAGGCATCGCGATCCAGAATTTTCCTGAGGGAGCTGTGGTCTCTCTCCCACTGCGGGCTGCCGGCTTCCGCCGCAAAAAATCATTCATAGGCGGCGTTCTGTCTGGAGCTGTGGAACCTGCCGCCGCTGTCCTGACCATCTTTTTATCAGAACAGATCACTCCGGTCCTGCCATTTTTACTCAGCTTTGCCGCCGGCGCTATGATCTATGTGGTGGTGGCAGAACTGATCCCGGAATTGCACGAGCATGAATATTCCGATCTTGGGACGTTATTTTTCTCCCTGGGATTTGTAATCATGATGATTCTGGATGTTGCCCTCTCCTAAAGCTGTCATCTGCTCCACCGGCCATTTTACCGTGCAGTATGTATAAAAAATCCTCTTTCCATCCACAATAGCCTTATGATAACTGGTCATCTTCAGATACCCTCACACAACTGAGCAGTCCGGACAGGACCTGATGAAAAAGGATGGAATAGCATGAATAAAACCTTATATTTGAAATTAAACCAGATTTCAGAAATTCATGAAAAACGCGTCTATTTGAAAGATATTGCAGAAATCTACAGTGATGATCCGGCGCTGATGGCCAAATGCCGGGCATTAAAGATACGCACAGTTCCCGATGACCACAATGGACGATACGTCGATTCCGTCATCACTGTGTTGGAAAAAATCTATGAACTGGACCCGCAGATCCAGATCAATAACCTGGGGGAGACTGATTTTATCATCGATTTCCAGAAGCCCAGACCGCCCCGCTATCTAAGCGCCTGGTTAAAAACTGCAGCCGTCTGCCTGATCAGCTTCTTCGGCGCGGCATTTGCCATTATGACCTTTAACAATGATGTCAGTGTCACCGATGCCTTTGACCAGATCTACCTTCTGGTGACCGGAACCAGCTCCGACGGATTTACGATTCTGGAAATCTCCTATTCCATCGGTCTGGGACTTGGGATCGTGGTATTCTTTAACCATTTTGCCCATTGGAAGATCACCACAGACCCGACGCCTCTGGAGGTAGAAATGCGTCTGTATGAGGAAAATGTGTGCAAGACCCTGATCCAGAATGCAGGTAGAAAGGAGTCCGGCGTCGATGTTTCTTAAAGCACTGGTCATTGATCCCATGTTCCCCCGTCAGCTGTTCTTAGGTTTTTTTGGCATCTGCGCCGGCAGTATCATCGCTGCCGGAGTGTTCGCTTTTCTGTCTATGATCGGCGTATTTCCACGGCTGATGGGATGGAGCCGCACACCGGGACAGGCCAAAATCTATGAAACCGCCACAGTTTTAGGCGGAATCTGGGGGAATCTTCTGAATCTATATAATCTTCCCATCCCACTGGGAAGTCATCTGTCAGACCAGATTTTTCTTGGCATCGCCGGACTGTCCATCGGCACTTTTGTAGGATGTCTGGTCATGTCCCTGGCAGAGACGGTAAAAGCACTGCCTGTAATGAACCGGAGAATTCGTCTGGCCGTGGGTTTTCAATATGTCATTCTGGCAATCGCACTGGGAAAACTGAGCGGATCTCTGCTCTACTTTTTCCGGGATATGAGCGTACCGTGACCAGATCAAAGACGGTCTGGTTGTTACTGTTCACGCGTTGCGCAAACAGTAACGTCTGATTCGATATCGAAGAAAGGAAGAAATTTATGGAAATCAGAAAAGACGATTATAACAAATATGTAAAACAAGTCACCCCTGTTTATCCCCTCTGGAGAAATATGCTCCGCGCCTTTTTGACCGGAGGCGTCATCTGCACCCTCGGCCAGTTTCTTCTCACCTGGCTGACTGCCATGGGACTGGATGAGAAATCAGCGGCAGCATGGCAGCTTCTGGTACTGATCCTGACAAGCGTTCTGCTGACAGGATTTAATATTTACCAGAAGATCGTCAAATGGGGCGGCGCAGGAGCACTGGTGCCGATCACCGGATTTGCCAACTCCGTAGCGGCGCCTGCTATCGAATATAAGGCCGAAGGACACGTCTATGGAATCGGATGCAAGATCTTTACCATCGCCGGGCCTGTGATCCTTTATGGCATCTTTACCAGCTGGATATTGGGACTGATCTACTATATGATCCGATAGCGCCAGTTTTACGGTTTTCTCCTGTTATTTTCTAAGCAATGGACAATGCCAGTGCGGTGTGCCTATTCTTCAATATGCTCCTGACCCTGCGCGATGATCGTCCGCACATGATCGTCTGCCAGGGAATAAAAGATCGATTTTCCCTCCCTGCGGCTTTTGATCAGACGGTTCTGCTTTAAGATCTTAAGCTGGTGGGAAATCGCAGACTGGGTCATATTGAGTGCCGCAGCCAGGTCACAGACACAGACCTCAGCTTCAAATAAGACATAAAGAATACGGATTCTGGTGGAATCTCCGAATACCTTGAATAATTCTGCCAGATCATAAAGCTCTGTCTCATCAGGAAGCGTCTCATTGACGATCCGCAGAAGCTCCTCATGAACCTCTGTGGACTCACAACACATTTCTTCTCTCTCTGTCATAAGCTCTCCATTATCATTTTTTAACAATTCCGTACCGTTACAATTTTTTTACAAATAACGCTCTCACCGCGTTCAGCACCGCCAGTACCATCACGCCCACATCTGCAAAGATCGCCAGCCACATATTAGCAATGCCGGCTGCACCCAGAATCAGGCACAGGACCTTGATACCGATGGCAAAATAAATATTTTCATATACGATGTGCATGCATTTCTTAGCGATCCGGATCGCCTTGACGATCTTTAACGGGTCATCATCCATCAGAACGATATCTGCCGCCTCAATAGCCGCATCAGAGCCCAGAGCGCCCATGGCAACACCAATATCCGCCCGGGAAAGTACCGGGGCATCATTGATCCCGTCACCTACGAAAGCCAGTTTTTCTTTCTCTCCCTTTTTAGCCAGAAGCTCTTCTACTTTTTCTACCTTGTCCGCCGGGAGAAGCTCACTGTACACTTCATCAACCTTTAACTCAGCAGCCACCTGTTTTGCCACCGGATCTGCATCGCCAGTCAACATGACGGTCTTGCGGATTCCAGCCTTTTTCAGTTCCCGGATGGCTTCTGCAGAATGCTCTTTCACCACATCTGCGATCAGGATATGACCTGTATAAGCGCCATTGACTGCCATATGCACAACCGTACCTACCTGATGGCATTCCATGGCATCAATACCAAGGCTCTTCATCAGCTTATTGTTGCCAATGGCCACATCCATGCCATCAACCTTCGCAGTCACTCCGTTTCCACTGATCTCTTTCACATCCGTTACCCGGCTCTGGTCGATCTCTCTGCCATATGCCTTGCGGATGCTCTTGCTGATTGGATGAGATGAATAACTCTCTGCTAAAGCGGCAATCTCCAGGAGCTTTGCTTCTTCTATGGTATTATGGTGAACACCAACTACTTCAAATACGCCCCTGGTCAGTGTTCCCGTCTTATCAAATACCACATATTTTGTCTGGGACAGGGTCTCTAAATAGTTGGAACCCTTTACCAGAACGCCTGCATTGCTGGCGCCGCCGATTCCTGCAAAAAAGCTGAGCGGAATGCTGATCACCAGGGCACATGGGCAGCTGATGACTAAGAAAGTCAGGGCCCGGTAGATCCACGTGCTCCACTGCGGTGTCATTCCCATCACAAGTTGGACCAGGGACGGTAAAACTGCCAGAGCCAGCGCGCCATAGCAGACAGCCGGAGTATAATAACGGGCAAATTTGGAAATAAAGTTCTCGGATCTGGACTTTTTCGAACTGGAGTTTTCTACCATGTCCAGGATCTTGGATACGGTAGACTCGCCAAATTCCTTTGTGGTGCGGATTTTTAACACGCCTGTCATATCGATACAGCCGCTGATCACTGCGTCACCGGTCTTTGCTTCTCTTGGTAGGCTCTCTCCGGTTAATGCGCTGGTGTTTAAGGACGCCTCGCCCTCCACGATCACACCATCGATAGGCACTTTCTCGCCAGGCTGGACCACGATGATGGAACCGATCTCCACTTCATCCGGGTCTACCTTCTCTAAGCCGTTTTCTCCTTCGATGTTCGCATAATCAGGACGGATGTCCATCAGCTCACTGATATTTCGGCGGCTCTTACCAACAGCATAGCTCTGAAACAGCTCGCCGATCTGGTAAAACAGCATAACGGCAACGCCTTCGGTATACTCGCCCAGCACAATCGCGCCGATGGTTGCGACTGCCATCAGGAAGTTCTCATCGAATATCTGTCGGTTTAAAATGCCTTTCCATGCTTTTCTTAAAATGTCATAGCCGATCACCAGATACGGGATCATGTACAGACCAAACCGAAGATATCCGCTTACCGGTAAAAATCCAAATACGATCATCAAAACTGCCGCAATGATGATTCTGACCAATACCTTTTTCTGCTTTTTATTCATACCGACTGCCTCTCTTCTCCTTTTTCGCAGCTCTCTGAAAATCCGTTTTGCGGATCTCTTTTTTTCTCTGATTATAAATAAATCTCGCAATCATCCTCAACCTTTTTGCAGTTTGCCAGTACGTCTTTCATGACTGCTTTTGGATCAGCGCCATCTTCAAACTCAACGTTCATCTTCAGCATCATGAAGTTTACCGTTGCATCCTTTACACCAGCCGTTTTCTTCGCTGCATCCTCCATCTTATTTGCACAGTTTGCGCAGTCTACCTCGATTTTGTAAGATTTTTTCATGATTTTGATCTCCTTTTCTTATTCGAACTTTTATCATATGAACATTTATTCATATGTTTGATTCTATTATATTCCAGAAGATCAAAATGTCAATACCTAAACCTCAGATTTGTTTAAAAAAGCTTTTCGCTGCCGGGAATCCACAAACAGATTCCCGGCCGTTTACATCCTGCCTTCCACAACTTCTTTCTGCCGTTCTTCCTTCACAAACAATCCGCCTGTATACGTTTTCTCCCTGGTGCTGCTCCAGAAAAGCATGGCGCCTCCTAAAATCGCTGCGGTAAGCAATGCCATCAGCAGGATCATTTTCCAACGATGTCTGATAAATTCCATCTCTTTCGTTTCCTTTCTTTTTTTCTTAGTATCCCACCGTTCTTTTATTCTAAAACTGTTCCCGCATCTGTTTTAAAATCTTTTTTTCAAGTCGCGACACCTGTACCTGGGAAATGCCAAGGGAGATGGCAACCTGGGTCTGGGTCTGATTCCTGAAATACCGCCGGATGATGATCTCCCGATCCTTTTCCCCTAGCTGGCTGATCAGCTTCTCTAACACCATATGGTTGATCAGTTCCTCCTGACGTTCCCTGTGATCTTCGATCTTATCCATCAGGCAGAGGCTTTTATCTTCTCCGTTCCCCACGTTTTTATAGAGGGACTCCACCTCCGCTGCCGCTTCCATGGACACTGCCACTTCCTCTCTGGTAGCCCCGATCTCCCCGGCAATTTCTTCCACCGTCGGTTCCCGTCCAAGGCTTCCGCACAGGCTTTCTCTGGCCGTTTTCACCTTTGCGCCCATCTCTTTGATCGAGCGGCTGACCTTGATCATACCGTCATCCCGGAGAAAACGCTTGATTTCTCCTGCTATCATCGGCACTGCATAAGTAGAAAATCTCACATCGTAACTCAAATCGAACTTATCAATGGCTTTTAGCAGGCCGATACTGCCGATCTGAAACAGATCTTCCAGTTCATAGCCCCGTCCTTTAAACCTCCGCACGATACTCCAGACCAGCCCCATGTTATCCATAACCAGCTGATCTCTGGCGGTTTTATCCCCCTGGTGTGCTTTCTGGATCTTCGCCATGACATCGTCCAAATCCATCACCTGCCGATCTTCTTTTTCATGGTGACAGTGGTTCCTTTTCCTGGCTCTGACTCCACCTGTACCTGATCCATAAAGGCTTCCATGAAGGAAAATCCCATACCGGAACGTTCTCCCGTAGTGTCTGTGGTAAACATAGGTTCCATAGCCCGTTTAATGTTAACGATACCTTTCCCCTGATCCTGCACCTGAATGGTAAATATATTGCCCTCGGTCTTTCCCTCTAAACGGACAGTTCCGTCCTTTCCCTCATAACCGTGGATCACCGCATTGGTCACTGCCTCTGATACCGCAGTTTTTACATCATCCAGTTCCTCCAGGGTTGGGTTGAGACGGCTTAAAAATACTGCGGTCACCACTCTGGCAAATTCTTCATTTCTGGAATCACTGTCGATCTCCAGCACAAAATGATCTCCTGCTGCCTGTATGTTCTCATTTTTTTCTTCTTTCTTATCCTCCATCTTCCTTACCCCTCCGTTCCGGCAATCGCCGCTTCTTTTGATGAAAATCCATTGATCAGGTTCCAGATGCCACCCAGATTCAGTATCCGGTTGATCTGGACCCCAACGCCATAAATGGCCACACTGCCGCCGCTGCGCTGCATCTGTTTGTAGCGGTTTAACAGGATTCCGATACCGGAAGAATCCATAAAAACCGTCCGGCTGAAATCAAAAACCATCCGGGTGATGTAATTCTCCGACAGCAGTAAGTCTGTCTCATAGCGCAGATTCCTGCAGTTATGATGATCCAGCTCTTTGGGCAGATGGATCACCAGCACCTGGCCCTTAGCCTCATAAAAAAAAGTTGGTTCTGTCATACTTTTCCCTCTTTTCTGAATTTTTCACTTCAACAGAGCCTGAATACCCTTCGCGCCTTCTGCTCGGATCAGCAGTCGTCAAAAAAAGACACAAGAGTAAAAGGGTTCTGCTCGGAACCACTTCTTCTCTTGTGTCTTTTTATCCTATCCTTAGTATCCTCTGGCTGTTTTCGCCAACGCCGCTTCTTCTGTATCCGGGAAATTCATGATCAGCTGCCCCCAAAGTTCCTTGGCCTGATCTTCCTGACCCATGGCCTGGTAAACATTGGATAAGCTGTAGATCACTGTCGGATTATCTGCCTTCAATTTCAGGCTTCTCTGATAATTATCCGCAGCTTCTGCTGTATTACCTGCATCCCTGGCCTGATCTCCGGCTGCTGCTAAAAGCTGGTATCCATTTTCTGTCATATCTGCAGAAATGGATGCCAGAATTTCCTGCATGCCGGCATCGGTGATCAGCTCCGGCTGCATATCGGTATACACCTTTGCCGCATCTGTCAGACTTTCATTTCGGTAATCCTGCAGGATCTGTACCAACCGCTGATACTGGATCACCACATCCTGATTTTCTCCATTAATGTTGTTCAGCTGATCCTGCACACTGCTCAACTGGCTCTCCAGACTCTTTTTATCATCCTCTAACCCTGTAATTTCCAGGTTTTTCTGGCTGACCTGTTCCAGTACACGGGCCAGCTCATGATTGTGCTCCGTATTTAAAGATTCCTTCACCGCCGGGACCGCCATGAAAAATACGACTGCGGCGCCCAAGGCCAGGCCAACCATGATATTGATGATGGTCTGCCAGCCTGTATTCTCCTTATAGGTCGGTGGAATGATGATGTCATCGTCCTGCATCTGCCGGTGGGAAAATGCGTTGGTCAGCTTCCGCCGCTCCACCTCAGCCCGGCCGGTGTTGGATTTTACGATGGACATATACCACAGGGCCTTGGGATTGTTTTTATCGATCTGAAGCACCTTATACAGGGATTTCCCCGCCCTGGTATAATCTTCACGCGCAATATACAAAAGCGCAAGCACCAGATGGGCCTTGATAAAATGAGGATTATTCTCTACCACCCGGCTAAGCTGCAGGATCGCCAGGTCATCACTGCCATTCTGGGCATGGAACAATCCCTGGTTATATTTTTTTATATTGACACTTTCTGCCTCCAGACGTCCCGGCTTATCCTGGATCTCATGAAGATAATGGACTGCCCGGTTCTTCTGTGGCTGCAGGTTGCTGCTGATGACCCACTGCACCAGGGCCTCTGCTGTCTCTCCCATCTCATAGTAGATCAGACCCAGCAGATTTCTGGCATCTGTCTGGTATTTATTAAAATGAAGACTTTTCTTTAAGCATTCTGCGGCGCCGCTTAAATCCCGGATCTGTGCTTTTTCCAGGCCCAGATTATAAAAACTGTTGGAAATCTGGCGGCATCTTTTTGTATAATCCATGCTTCTACTCTTTTCTCTCCTTAATCAGCTCCATCATGATATCAGTCATATCCGTCAGGTCACTCTTTACAATGGCATCCTCCACCACTTCAATCTCCAAACTTGGTTTAAACCGGCTTAATTCTTCTTCAAAATCGATCATCTTCTGCCTCCTTTGGCTTTAACAGGGATTTTACCTCTCCGATCAGGTACAACGATCCGGCACAGAACGCCAGTCCGTCTCCCTGATTTTCCAGGAAATGCTTCCAGCCTTCTTCTACCGTCTGGAATACCTCCACCGGACAGTTCAAAACCTCCGCAAATTCTCCCTTCAGCTGCTCTGTATCTGCGCACCGGCTGGTCTCCATGTGGGCGATAGTCACATGGGTGATATTTAAATCCTGGCACAGATTCTGGATCATCTTCTTATGTTCTTTATCTGCCACTGCACCGAATAAGATGGAAATGGATTTTCCCGTCTCCTTCTGCATCCGGGTCATCGTTTCATGAAGGGCTTCAATACCACCTGCGTTGTGGGCTCCGTCCAGATAAACTCCCGGAAGCACCCGTTCCATCCGTCCCGGCCAGTATCCCTGTAAAATTCCCTGGACAATATCTTCCAGAGAAAACCAGCAGAGACCATTTCTCCGAAGGACACTCATAGCCTTCACTGCGACAGAAACGTTCATCAGCTGATATTCCGCCTGGGACGGCACTGTCACCACAAGCTGACCGCCATCCGACGTCCGGACTGCGATGTAGGCGCCCTTCGCATCCCGTTTCATAAAGGTATAGGCATCCCGTCCTACCGGGATCTTCGGGCATTTCAATTCCATAGCTCTCGCCTCGATCACCGTCCTGCTTTCTTCGCAGGACGCATCATAGACCACCGGAACCCCGGGTTTCAAAATCCCGGCTTTCTCCCCTGCGATCTCTTCGATGGTATTGCCTAAGTACTGCATATGATCCATGCTGATGGAAGTGATCACCGTAAGCACCGGATGTTCCACTACATTGGTCACATCCAGCCGTCCTCCAAGCCCTGTCTCCAGGATCACAAAATCCGGCTTGCACTGCTCATTCACCGCCATGCACATATAGAACAGAAACTCAAAATAAGTCGGCGGCTGGTATCCTTTCTCTACCATCTTTTCTGACAGTTCCTTCACCCGGTAAAAAGCCCGCTCATAAGTATCTTCCCGAACCAGGTCCCCATTCATCAGAAACCGCTCCCGGATCTCCTCCAGATGGGGAGAAATAAACGTGCCAACCTTATAACCTGTCTCCGTCAGCATAGAAGTCAGATAAGAACACACTGATCCCTTCCCATTGGTTCCCGCCACATGGATGATCTTCATCCCCCGGTCCGGCGACCCCATCTCTTCCAGATAAGCCCGCACATCTTCCAGACTGTTCTTCTTCGCTGCCCACATCGGAATCCGCTCCAAATACTCCTCAACAGCACTCATCTTACTCACTCCCATCACGGTTCTTTTCTCTCGTCCACAAGTAACATCACGTTCGCTTAAGTCCCAAAACAGCTCCCGTAATTATCTCTACATTATATCCTGCATCCCAAACAATGCAACCAATTTTTTTCGCATGATCCCCCATCAAAGTCAAAAAAGAGACAAGGGGTGTCAAAAAACGCCAAAGCGTTTTTCACACCCCTCTGCATTTTTCCCTGAGCGAAAGCACGTCCGACGTGGATCATGCCTGCCACGACTCCGGACCTTCACCAACTATCTAAGTTGTGCCAGTCTCTCCTTCACCTGCTCCATCATCTGGCTATACTTCGCCTGTTTTGCCTTTTCTTCCTCAATCTTCGCTGCAGGAGCCTTGCTCACAAACTTCTCATTAGCCAGCATGCCATTGACACGCGCCAGCTCCTTGGTCAGTCTCTCCTCTTCTTTCTCCAACCGCTCGATCTCTTTCGCAATATCCACCAGTTCCGCAAATGGCATATAAATCGCTGCCTGCGGAATCACTGCAGAAACTGCATCCTCAGCAATGCCAGTCTTATCCTTCTGTAAAAATACCTCGCTTGCATAACCTAATGTCGCAAAGAACACCTTGCTATGCTCAAAGATCTGAAGCAGCTCCTCATTCTCGGAAACCACATAAACCTTCGCTTTCTTGCTCGGTGGAACATTCATGGAAGTACGAACATTTCGGATTGCACGAACAGCTTCCTTCATCGTCTCTACTGCGTGCTCCTCTTTCTCAAAGCTCCACTCTTCCTTAAATACCGGCCACTGGGAAACCATAATGGACTCTTCCTCATCCTGCAGGTTGCAGAAGATCTCCTCTGTGATAAATGGGATATAAGGATGCAGCAGCTTCAGGGACTGGATCAGAACTGTCTTTAAGGTCCAGATTGCTGCAGCCTTGGTGGTATCCTCATCATTCCACAATCTTGGCTTCACCATCTCGATATACCAGTCACAGAACTCTTCCCAGACGAAGTCATAAACCTTCTGCAGGGCAATACCCAGCTCATAACGGTCTAAGTTTTCGGTCACCTCTTTTGCCAGGTCATTCGCTTTAGAAATGATCCATTTATCTGCCATGGTCAGGTCTGCTAAGGTCACCTCTTTCTCCGGCGCCTTCTCGATGTTCATCATAATGAAACGGGACGCATTCCAGATCTTATTGGCAAAGTTTCTGCTGTTCTCTACTCTCTCCCAGTAGAAACGCATATCATTACCAGGTGCATTGCCGGTGATCAGGGTCATACGCAGGGCGTCTGCGCCGTATTTGTCAATCACCTCCAGCGGATCGATACCATTTCCAAGAGATTTACTCATCTTGCGGCCCTGGGAATCTCTTACCAGACCGTGGATCAATACGGTATGGAATGGAGTTTTTCCGGTCTGCTCGATTCCGGAGAATACCATACGGATAACCCAGAAGAAAATGATGTCGTATCCGGTTACCAGCACATCTGTCGGATAGAAATATTCCAGATCCTTCGTCTGATCTGGCCAGCCCAGCGTGGAGAATGGCCACAGAGCAGAGGAGAACCAGGTATCCAGCGTATCCTCATCCTGTTTCAGATGGGTACAACCACATTTTGGACATTTCTCCGGCTGAGCCTCGGAAACCACGATCTCGCCGCAGTCTTCACAATAATAAGCCGGGATCCGGTGGCCCCACCATAACTGTCTGGAAATACACCAGTCACGGATACCCTCCAGCCAGTGCAGGTAAGTCTTGCCAAAGCTTTCCGGAACGAACTTCAGTTCTCCATTCTTCAGAGCCTCAATGGCAGGCTTTGCCATCTCATCCATCTTAACAAACCACTGTGGCTTGATCATTGGCTCAACCGTTGCCTTACAACGGTCATGAGTACCAACCGCATGGGTATGAGGAACTACCTTTACTAACAGGCCAAGTGCCTTTAAGTCCTCAACCATGGCTTTTCTCGCCTCATAACGATCCATGCCGTCATACTTGCTGCCCGGCAGCTTGATGGTCGCGTCATCGTTCATGATGTTGATCTCTGGCAGATTGTGGCGTTTACCAACCTCGAAGTCGTTCGGGTCATGAGCTGGTGTGATCTTTACACAGCCGGTACCGAACTCTTTGTCTACATACTCATCTGCGATCACCGGGATCTCACGGTCGGTCAGAGGCAGTTTTAACATCTTGCCGACCAGGTCTTTGTAGCGGTTATCGTCCGGGTTTACTGCAACCGCAGTATCGCCAAGCAGAGTCTCCGGTCTTGTAGTCGCGATCTCTACAAAACGGCCTTCTTCACCAACGATCGGATAGTTGATGTGCCAGAAGAATCCGTCCTGATCCTCATGGACAACCTCTGCGTCTGAGATGGAGGTCTTACATACCGGACACCAGTTGATGATTCTGGAGCCTTTGTAAATATAGCCTTTTTCATATAATTTGATAAATACCGTCTGAACCGCCTTGGAGCATCCTTCGTCCATGGTAAAACGCTCTCTGTCCCAGTCAGCGGAAGAGCCTAATTTGTGAAGCTGCTTGATGATGCGGGAACCGTACTCTTTTCTCCACTCCCAGCATTTCTCCAGGAAACCATCACGGCCCAGATCAGCCTTCTCGATGCCCTGCTTCTTTAAGCTTTCAATTACCTTTACCTCAGTTGCGATTGCTGCATGGTCCGTTCCCGGCTGCCACAGAGCCTCATAGCCCTGCATTCTCTTATAACGGATCAGGATATCCTGCATGGTGTTATCCAGCGCATGGCCCATATGAAGCTGTCCGGTGATGTTTGGCGGCGGCATCACGATGGTAAATGGTTTCTTGTCCGGGTTTGGCTCAGCATGAAAATACTTCTTCGTAAGCCATTTGTCGTATAACTTGTCTTCGATCTCAGACGGGTTATAGTTCTTTTCTAACTCTTTCATTCTGACTTTCTCCTTTTATGATGATCTTTTCTTTTAACAATTTACATCTGATGACGTACCACACGGTACTCATCATCCAACTGGTAGTACGGACAGCTGAAGGTCTGGCTGGTCAGGAAACGCATCATATCATCCTCATCCAGATTTGCCTCGCAGATATAATATCCATATTCCTCATCGTAGACGTAATTCACACAGCTTTCGCAGTTAGTGCTTCTGCTTTTGGAAACAGTTGATTTCTTCTGATGCATGTTCTCCCACCTTTCTTTCCAAAATAAAAAAGAATCCTGCTTGCAGGATTCTCCGCCTGCGGCGGGTCGCTTTAGCGACACTCTTCCACTCCGCCGCAGTGCGATCCTTAGCGGAGCGTTTTTTGTGTCATAGAGCGAAGTTTCCTATGACACAAAAAGAATCCTGCCTGCAGGATTCTCCGCCTGCGGCGGGTCGCTTTAGCGACATTCTTCCACTCCGCCGCAGTGCGATCCTTAGCGGAGCGTTTTTTGTGTCATAGGGCGAAGTTTCCTATGACACAAAAAGCCCTCTCCATGATCTCTCATGAAAAGGGCGAAATATCCGCGGTACCACCTTACTTATACAGAAAAACTTCTGTACATCTCTTAAGTCCCTTAACGCTGACAAAGCGTGGACGACTACTGCGATTTCCCCGTCCCGGTTCCAAAGCTACCTTCCATTTTCGCTATCCTTAAGATGCCTTCCAGCCGATGGGCCTCTCTCTCTGTCAAGGGGACTTGAAAACGTACTCCTCTTTTTCTCAACCTTTCGCATTGATAATGCACTTAACTTATCATAGTGGTTTTGGAGGGATTTGTCAATCGGTTTTTATCCTGCCACACTTGAACCTGCCACATTTGCCTGGTTTCTGGATCTTAATCGGAAAATGATCGCATAAGTGATCACATGGGCGGTTAAAGTGATCAGCCACGATACCGGGTAAGAATAATAAAGCACATCCAGTGTCCGGTTCATGGCAAAAATCGTGTAGATCCAGATCACACGGAACACACATGCTCCGGTCAGGGAAACAAACATAGGAATCACGGAGCTGCCAAGCCCCCGCAGTCCGCCTACCATAACATCCATGATTCCACATAGAAAATACGGTCCACTGATGATAGCCAGACGTTCCAACCCGTATGTGATCACCTCCGGATCGGAAGAATAGATCCGAAGCAGCTCATTTCCAAAGAATACTGCGCCCTGGCCCAGTACCAGACCCGTAGCCACGACAAACGCCACACAATAAATCTGAATTTTCTTGATCCGTTTAAAATTGCCCGCACCATAGTTCTGACTGGTAAAGCTTAAAGCCGTCTGATAAATCGCATTCATGGCCGTATAGACAAAGCCTTCAATATTCGAAGAAGCAGTGCTGCCTGCCATTGCCACAGAACCGAAGGAGTTGATGGAGGACTGGATCAGTACGTTGGAAATCGAGAAAATCGCACCCTGGAGACCAGCAGGAAGTCCAATCTGGATAATCGCACACAGCTTATGCTTCACCACACGTAATTTTGACAGCTCCAGACGATAATCTGCCTCAGTCTGGATCAGACACCTTAAGACCAGGGCTGCAGAAATATACTGGGAAATAACCGTTGCCCAGCCAACGCCTGCCACATCCATGGAAAACGCAATGACGAAAATCAGGTTGAAGATCACATTAACCACGCCTGCAGTCAGCAGAAAATACAACGGCCGTCTGGTATCTCCGACTGCACGCAAAATAGCGCTTCCGAAGTTGTAAACCAGCGTTCCCGGCATTCCAAGAAAATAGATTTTCATATATAACACTGCCAGTGGAAGCACATCCTCTGGTGATCCCATCAGGATCAGAATCGGTTTGGTCAGCAGTTCTCCAACAACGATCAAAAGGAGGCCGCCCACAACAGCGATCACCATCGCAGTATGGACCGTCTCCTCCAGATTTTTTTCATCCCTGGCGCCATAATACCGCGCAACCAGCACATTGGCACCAATGGAAAGGCCAATGAACACATTGACCATTAGATTGATCAGTGCGCCATTGGAACCAACCGCTGCCATGGACTGACTTCCTGCAAATCTGCCTACTACGATAATATCCGCCGCATTGAATAACAGCTGCAAAACTCCAGACGCCATTAATGGTAATGCAAACAGAACGATCTTGGAAAAGAGCGGACCGCTGCACATATCAATCTCATAAGACCTCTTTGTCTTGTTTTCTTTCATTTTTATTTCCCCTGTTTTCTTTTTCTCGGAACCATTCGGTACCTTCTCCTTCTACCCTATGGTTTCTACACTTACCCCTCTTGGCCCCACATGGGTGGAGAACACGATCTGCGTACTGGTTTTGCCAAACTTCTGAAGCTGGCCAATAAACAGATCCAGTTCCATGGTACTCTGAAACGCTACCTTCATCAACATGGAATACTCCCCTGTCACACAATTACATTCCAACACATTTGGCACATTCGACGCAAACTCATAGAATTTTGGCTTATCATCCGGGTCCACATTCAGATTGATAAAAGCCAGGATGTGATATCCCAGACGGATGGGATCGATCAGTGCGTGATATCCGGAAATGATCCCATCTTTTTCCATCTTCTCAATTCTGGCTGAGACTGCCGGAGATGACAAAAATGTTTTTTCTGCTATGGTTTTCAGGGAAGTCCTGGCATTTTCCTGCAGGATTTTTAAGATCTTTCTGTCAATATCGTCCAAAGTCATCATAGTGCATTCTCCTCCCGTCTTCCTCGATGCATAAACCCTGCATCTCTATTTCATAACTGACCATACAGTTACTATTTTTGTAATTTCTTCATCCGATCAATAGCTTCCACGGTATTTTCATAGGTTCCAAACGCAGTCAGCCGGAAATAGCCTTCACCACTTGGACCAAATCCACTTCCCGGTGTTCCGACCACATTGGCATTTTCTAACAGGTAATCAAAGAATTCCCAGGAAGTCATACCTGCCGGAACCTTCAGCCAGATATATGGAGCGTTGATACCGCCGTATACTTCGTAGCCTACCTCTTTTAAGCCGTCATAGATTACCCTGGCATTACGCATATAGTAGCCCACCTGCTCTTTTAACTGGGCTTTTCCCTCGTCAGAGTAGACTGCCATTGCCGCCTTCTGGATGATGTACGGCGCGCCGTTGAACTTGGTTCCATGTCTTCTTGCCCAAAGGCTGTGTACCGTGATATCGCCGCTCTTTAAATCCTTTGGAATTACCGTAAAGCCAAGCCGCACTCCGGTAAATCCGGCGTTCTTGGAGAAGGAACGGAACTCAATCGCACAGGTCCTGGCCCCCGGGATCTCGAAAATGCTGTGTGGAACATCCGGTTCTGAAATATATGCCTCATAAGCAGCATCATAAAGGATCACAGCGCCTACCTGATTGGCATAATCCACCCATACCTTTAATTGGTCTCTGGTCAGTGTGGTACCGCTTGGGTTATTCGGAATACACAGGTAAATGAGATCCGGCGTCTCTTTTGGAAGCTCCGGAACAAAACCATTTTCCGCTGTACACGGCATATAGATCACGTTGCTCCAGATACCGTTTTCCCCATCGTACTCACCGGTTCTGCCTGCCATCACATTGGAATCCACATAAACCGGATAGACCGGGTCACAGACAGCGATCCGGCTGTCTGCGGAGAAAATCTCCTGGATATTGCCACAGTCGCTTTTTGCACCATCAGAAATAAAGATCTCATCTACCGCGATCGGACAGCCACGTTTCTCGTAATCCTCTCTGGCAATGGTCTCTCTTAAAAATCCATATCCCAGATCCGGGGCATAGCCGTGAAAGGTATCCGCATTGCCCATCTCATCCACAGCTTCATGCATGGCCTTGATAATGGCCGGAACCAATGGCTGGGTCACATCACCGATTCCCAGACGGATCACCTTCTTATCCGGGTGTGCCTCAGAATAAGCCTTCACTTTCTTTCCTACTGTAGAAAACAGATAGCTTCCCGGCAGTTTTAAATAATTTTCATTTACCTGAAACATGGCATTTTCCTCCTTTATGTCACTCTCATTCTGTCTTTTTTATCTCAGTCGAGAAGACTCCCACCTCTTCAGGTGGTGAGAAATCACAAATTAGTCTCAGTGGGAGGTGGGTCTCCGACTGAGATAAACGCTCCGCGAGGATGCGCAGTGATTCTGTAAAGAATATGTCAGCTTACGCTGACCAGAATCACGCGCCAAGTCTCACGGACGTTCGACTTGAATCATTCCGGCTTGTTGACCGATCAGTCCTCGATTTCACCATGGAATACCTCCACTGCCGGACCGGTCATATAGACATGATTGGTATCCCGGTTCCAGTGGATGGTCAGATCGCCGCCTCTTAAAGAGACCTTCACCGTCGGATCTGTGTAGCCCATCAGAATAGAAGCTACGGCACTGGCTGTCGCTCCTGTTCCACAGGCCCAGGTCTCACCGCTTCCTCTCTCCCATACCCGCATCCGGATATGGTCACGGCTGACTAATTCTATAAATTCAGAATTGACCCGGTTTGGGAAACGCTCATGATTTTCATAAGCCGGGCCGATCTTTTCTAAATCTAATCCGTCGATTTCTTCCGTAAAATAAACAGCATGAGGATTTCCAACGGAAATCCCAACAAATTCTCTGTCCTCGCCATTCACATGAATCTTCTCTGGAAGCTCAGAAGTCAGCTCCGGCTCTCCCATATCCACAGTCACTTCAAATACCTTTCCATCTTTCACATTCAATGTCAGGTACTTATCACCGCCTAAAGTCTCCACCACCAGCTCTGTCTTCGGGCAGATGCCGTGGTCATAGACGTATTTGCCCACGCAGCGGATGGCATTCCCGCACATCTCGCCCTCGGAGCCATCTGCATTGAACATCCTCATCCGACAATCTCCGTGATCGGACGGGCAGATCAGGATCAGTCCGTCCGAACCGATTCCGAAATGGCGGTCGCTGACCCGGATTGCGGTTGACACTGGATCTTCTACTTTTTCCTCAAAACAGTTCACATAGACGTAGTCATTCCCTGCGCCCTGCATTTTCGTAAACTTCATACTCGGTCCTCTTTTTCTATATACTTCTGAACTTTAAATCTGAATCAGGCTGATCACCATCTGTGCAGTTTCCACCATACCGGTACCGCTGTCCATACTGCATTTCTGCAGATACCGATGGGCCTCTACCTCCGTCATGTGGTTCCGGTCCATCAACAGTTCTTTGGCTTTCGTGATCAGAAGCCGGTCCTCTTCACTTCTTGGCTGAGGCTTCTGCTTCCGTTTCTTTTTCAGCCGGATCTGGGCTTCACACATCATAGACAGTGTGGCGATCAGATCATGAACCTTCAGCGGCATAGGCAGATATACCAAGTGCTTATAATCCAGGTCATCACCTACCCGGTTCTGGGATGCTACTAAAAGCATCTCAAAGTTCTCCGGAAGATTCTGATACAGATCCTTAAACAGCATATCCTCAAACCGGTATCCGCTGATTATGATTCCCCCGTTCAGTCCCTCCAGACTGCTGATGGTCTGGGCCCCTGAGGTGCAGACTGCGACAACAAGGAAGCCATTTTTCATGACGATATTTTTAATACTTTTTGCGTCCTCCGGCTTGGAAAACGCCACGATAATATTGGTCACATATCTCACCCCCAGGTCTTGGTGTCATTGGAAAATATCTTTAATATTTGTAAAGATATTCCCCGATCTCCCAGTCGGTTACCTGGCTGCGGAATACGTTCCACTCTTCTTTCTTAGCTTCCAGATATTTGTAGAAAATATGGTCTCCAAGAACATTCCTTAAAAATACGTCCTCTTCAAACTCATCAATCGCCTCTCCAAGAGTCTCTGGCAGATGATCAATTCCCCGCTCCTTGATGGTTTCCTCATCCATGGCATAAATGTTCTGAACCACCGGCTCCGGCAGTTCCATGTGATTCTTGATGCCGTCCAGTCCTGCTGCCAGACATGCTGCCAGTGCCAGATATGGGTTCATGGCAGAATCCGGGCTTCGCAGCTCCAGTCTGGTGCTTGCGCCTCTGGAAGACGGAATCCTCACGATCTGTCCCCGGTTGGTCGCTCTGGACCATGCGATGTAAACCGGCGCATCATAGCCTGGGATCAGACGCTTATAGGAATTGACAATGGGATTCGTCAACAGGCACATGGATTTGATATGGGCTAAAATACCGGCCATAAACTCATAGGCCAGCCTGCTTAATCCCAGCTTATCATCTGTATCTGCAAATAGATTTTTGCCCAGCTTGTCCTCTAAAGACATATTGATATGCATACCGGAACCATTCACCCCGGCCTTTGGCTTCGGCATAAAGGTCGCATGAAGGCCATGCTGCTTGGCGATGCTCTTCACTGCCATCTTAAAGGTCAGAATATTATCTGCTGCCTTTAAGCCTTTCTCATACTGGAAATCCACCTCGTGCTGTGCCGGTGCGATCTCATGATGAGAGGATTCGATCTCAAAACCCATCTCTTCCAGGTTCAGTACAATATCCCGGCGTACATTTTCTGCCAGATCGATCGGCGCCACATCAAAATAACCAGCCATCTCATGGGTCTTGGTGGTCGGACGTCCCTCTTCATCCGTATGGAATAAGAAAAATTCACACTCCGGTCCTACATTAAAATAGAAGCCCAGCTCTTCTGCTTCTTTTAATACCTTCTTTAAAATATAGCGCGGATCTCCCTCAAACGGAGTTCCATCTGGACCATACACATCACAGACCAGACGCGCCACTTTGCCCTGCTGTGGTCTCCATGGAAAAATGGTAAACGTATCCAGATCCGGGTGAAGGTACATATCTGTCTCTTCTTCCCTTACGAATCCCTCAATGGCTGAACCATCAAATACACAGCGGTTATTCAGTGCCTTTTCCAGCTGACCAGCCGTGATCGCTACATTTTTCAACATGCCAAACATGTCTGTAAACTGAAGACGGATAAACTCCACATCTTCCTCTTCTACCATACGAAAAATATCTTCTTTCTTGTATTTCGCCATATGTTTCTCCCTCTCTACATCATGAAAAATCTGCAGATCGCCTTATTCTTTTAGTGTATCATACTTCTGTCCCAAACGTAAAGAGGGCACTGCATAAGGTCTGTTCTTCCCAGACCATCTGCAACACCCTCGTTCCATAGTGTAAAATATAACAGTCGAAGATTTATTTGTCAATCATTTTTATATACGAAAAAGAGACCTTTACATTTTTCCAAAACTTTTTTAAAATAACTTCAAGAACGAAAAAGGAGACGAAACTCATGTCCGATTATCAAATTTCGAAAGTTTATCCCTCTGACAAGCGCACCAACCGCCTGGTTTCAGAGCTGTTAATAAAAGAAGGAATCCGCAAGGACGGCAACTTAGACTACACCTGCGCCATGTTTGACGATGATATGAATGTGATCGCCACAGGAAGCTGTTTTGGCAATACCCTGCGGTGTATGGCGGTGGACAGTTCCCATCAGGGCGAGGGGCTGATGAATGAGATCGTCACCCATCTGATGGAGGTACAGTTCGCACGGGGAAATATGCACCTGTTCCTTTATACGAAATGCAATTCAGCAAAATTCTTCGGGGATCTGGGATTTTATGAGATCGTCCGGGTGGACGGGCAGATCGTGTTTATGGAGAACCGGAAAACGGGCTTTTCCGGGTATCTGGAGAAATTGAAGAAAGAAACCTGCGAATGTAAGGCTTATGCAGACCTGGCCGATGCGGACAAACGCTGTCTGACTGGCCATGCAGCAGCTTCCACAGATGGCTCTGGCACTTCTGACCCTGTCATCTCTGCCCTTGTCATGAACGCCAACCCGTTTACCCTTGGACACCAGTATCTGGTGGAGACAGCTGCTGCTTCCTGCGATCTTCTGCACTTATTCATCGTCAGCGAAGACTCCAGCCTGGTTCCATTTTCTGTCCGCAAAAAACTGGTGATGGAAGGAACCTCTCACTTAAGCAATATCTGCTACCACGAAAGCGGCCCTTATATCATCAGCAGCGCCACCTTCCCAAGCTATTTCCAGAAGGACGAAACTGCTGTCATCGAAAGCCACGCCCGTCTGGATCTGGCCGTATTTACAAGGATTTCCGAAGCCCTTGGCATCACCTGCCGCTATGTTGGCGAAGAACCAACCAGCCTGGTGACCAGTATGTACAATAAGATCATGGCAGCAGAGCTTCCAAAAGCAGACATCCAGTGCCGGATCATTCCAAGAAAAGAAGCCAATGGAAAACCAATCAGCGCATCCACCGTCCGTCAGTGCCTGAAGGACGGAGATATGGAAACCTTAAAGACCCTGATTCCAGAGACTACTCTCCGGTATTTTGAAAGTCCGGAGGCTGCGCCGGTGATCAAGAAGATCCGGGCGGAGGCGAACGTCATCCATTATTAAAAAATCCAGCTAACAGAATTCTCCGTCTGCAATCGATTTTTGCTTTCTAGCCTATGTGTTCTTATGGTCAGCGCAGACCTACTGAATAGTTATGCTTTATCAACACAAAAGGCTGCACACCATAGCTGTAATACCTGCTATCCTGTGCAGCCCTTCATTTTCTCGGTGATAAATGGTTATTATCGCCCTTCCACAATCTCCAGAATCTCTTCTGGTTTTTCTACCAGCACCTTCGCGCCTTTAGCGATCAGGAATGGTACATCCCGGAAGCCCCATTCCACGATGATATGATCCATCTGGGCATTGGCTGCTGTCTGGATATCCACATCAGAATCCCCGATATAAACAGCCCGGTCACGGGAACATCCCAGGGTTTTTAGCACCTCATTGACCGAATCCGGCGCCGGTTTCTTTCGGATACCTTCTCTCTCTCCCACTGCAAAATCAAAGATCCCGTCAAAATACTGCTTACACAGCTCCTGCACACCATAATCTGCCTTATTAGACACCACTGCCAGCTTGCAGCCATCCTTTTTCAGATTCTGGAGAAGCTCCATGATCCCGTCATAAGGTCTGGTTTTATCTGCACAATGAACCTTATAATGTGCCGTAAATGTTTCGTGTACCCGGTCAATTTCTTCCACAGGAGTTCCTTCCGGGACTGCCCGCTCCATCAATTTTCGGATTCCATTTCCCACAAACTGTCGTACTTCATCCATGGTCCGTTCCGGATAACCGCAGGTTTTCAATGCATAATTGGTACTGTCCGCCAGATCTTCCAGTGTATTTAAAATCGTTCCATCTAAGTCAAAAATCGCAATCGTATATTTCATAGCTTTTCTCTCCTCTCTGCTGCCCGTAGTATAGCACATCAAAACAAATGCGTAAATGTCAGAATATCATTTCTTTGTTGATAATTTTCCCTTTAAATCCTTTTTTCACCCATTCTTGTTTTTCCTTCTTTTCTGTGATAGAATAGCCATAAGACTTTATTGGAGGGAATCGAATGACCTATATCAAACACAAATCTGAAGAATCCGTAGAGGACTATCTGGAGACGATCCTGGTGTTAAGCCATAAGCTTCCAGAGGTACGCTCGATCGATATTGCAAACGAGATGCATTTTTCCAAGCCAAGTGTCAGTGTTGCCATGAAGAACCTGCGCAACCGGGATCTGATCGTGATGTCTGACAATGGACATATTTCTTTAACCCCGGAGGGTCAGGCTATGGCAGAAACCGTCTATGAGCGCCACTCTCTCCTGTCTGGCTGGCTGATCGAGCTTGGCGTTGACCGGGAGATCGCTACGGCGGATGCCTGCAAGATGGAGCATGACATCAGCCCGGAAAGCTTTGAAGCATTAAAACAACATATTCTAAACCACCGCAAATAATCATATCCTGCCAAACATCATCTGTTCCGCCGCAGGCGAAGAGCTGTTTGACAGGATATTTTTCACCTGTTTTTGCGTCTCTTAGTTTATCACAGAAGGAGGTACTTATGCTATTTAAGAAAAAAACATCAGCCCCAGACGGGCAAACAGAACGTTTTGACTCGGAAGGCAATCCGATCCGCAGACGGGCGCATCTTGGCAAAAGGGCTGGGACCGCAGTCATCATTGCGGCTGCCGCAGTCATTGCCAGCAACTGCTACTACGTGCTGGATGAGGAAAATTATGCCGTTGTCACTACTTTGGGAAGTCCCCAGGCAGAATCCCAGGCGGGACTTCATTTTAAGATTCCATTTATTCAGAACGTCCGCATGGTATCCAAGGGTATTAAAGGTATGTCCATCGGTTATAACCAGGATACCGGAGAGGCTGTGGATTCGGAATCTGTGATGATCACCAAAGATTTTAACTTTGTTGATACAGATTTCTACCTGGAATACATGGTCAATGATCCGGTGAAATATCTGTACGCATCTTCCGACCCGGTAGCTACCTTAAAGATGCTGGCCCAGTCCTACATCCGTGACACAGTAGGCATCTATAATGTAGACGATGTGATCACCACTGGAAAAGCCGTGATCCAGTCAGAGATCAAGGAAAAGCTGACCAACCGCATGATCGAAGAAGATATCGGGCTTTCCGTAACCAATATCACCATCCAGGACGCATTTCCACCGACCGATGAGGTCATGAACGCCTTCAAAAATGTGGAAAATGCCAAGCAGGGCAAGGAAACAGCCATCAATAACGCCAACAAGGACCGAAACGAGAAGATCCCACAGGCTGAGGCTGAGTGTGACCAGATCATCAAGACTGCTGAAGCCGAGAAAGAGGCCCGCATCAACGAGGCCCAGGGACAGGTCTCCCGTTTTGAGCAGATGTATGCGGAATACAGCAAATACCCACTGATCACCAAACAGCGCATGTTCTATGAGACCATGGAAGACCTGCTTCCGACCATGAAGGTCTATATCGTAGATGAAAATGGAACCCAGAAGCTGCTGCCATTAGATAGTTTCACCGCTGCACAAGATTCAGATCCGGCTGACACGGCGACTGGAAAGGAGGCACAGTAATCATGAAACGGGCATCAAAATTTATCACGTTGCTGCTTATTTTTGCTATCATGTTTGTAGTTGGAGGTTCTCTGGTCATTACCTATCCGGATGAATACACCATCATCCGTCAGTTTGGAGAAATCGTGCGGGTCACCGACACCGCCGGTGTTTCTCTAAAGCTTCCAGTGATCCAGACCAGCTCCACCTTGCCAAAGTCCTTACAGCTTTATGATATTCCGGAATCGGATGTCATCACCAAAGATAAGAAAAGCATGATCGCAGACGCATTTGTCCTGTGGAAGATCTCCGACCCGATCCTGTTCACCCGCCATTTAAACGGCCAGGTAGCTCAGGCCCAGTCCAGAATCTCCGCTTCCGTGTTCTCCTCCATGAAATCCGTCATTTCCAATATGGATCAGACCGAGATCATCGAGAACCGGAATGGCAAGCTGGCCCAGGATATCCGCGCTAACATCGGAAACTCTTTAGACGAATATGGCATTCAGGTACTGGCCGTAGAAACCAAGTCTCTGGATATGCCAGATGACAACAAGCAGGCCGTTTATGACCGTATGATCTCCGAGCGCAACAACATCGCCGCCTCCTACACTGCCCAGGGTAACTCCTCTGCACAGAAGATCAAGAACGATACCACCAAAGAGGTTTCCGTCATGAAATCCCAGGCGAAAGCGGAAGCGGAAAAGATCAAGGCGGAAGGTGAGGCGCAGTATATGCAGATCTTATCCGAGGCTTATAATGACACCAGCAAAGCCGATTTCTATAACTTCGTAAGATCCCTAGATGCTGCAAAGGCATCTCTGGGAAATGGAAATAATACATTGTTGTTAGATAAGTCTTCACCAATTGCACAGATTTTCTACGGTTATTGATGTAATTGCAAAGCAAAAAATATCGTGCACAAAAAAACTCGTACTTCACGAATTTATTTCGTCCAAGTACGAGTTTTTATTAACATATATGACTTTTCTCTGCGACCGCCAGGTACGCAGGAGTCAGGTGAACATGAATCCTAAGCCGGACCTTCCGCCAACAGTGTCAAAAGTCCACTATCAAGCCTATGACTCAGCCATCTCCAGATCCACCTTATCATGATCCAGCAGATTTGTCATACTCTTCAAACTGATCAATAACGTCGAAGTATTATGCATCAGCGCTGAGGTAGCCGGAGCCAGCACACCGCTGACGCCAAGCAGGATCAGACCCAGGTTAAATCCGATCACAAACCGGTAATTCCAATGAACTCTCTTCATCAGCCGGTTACTGATCTCCTTCAAGGTCACCAGCTGATACAGCGCATCCTCAGAAATCGTAATGTCCGCGATCTCCCTTGCGATCTGTGCTCCCTCGCTGATGGCGATTCCTACGTTGGCTGCTGAAAGTGCCGGAGAATCGTTGATGCCATCACCGATCATGATGACTTTTCTTCCCTCAGTCTTTTCCTTTTCCACGAAGTTCGCTTTATCTTCTGGCAGAACCTCAGAATAATACTCGTCCACACCAACCTTCGCTGCAATGGCCTTCGCTGTACGGTCGCTGTCTCCAGTCATCATGACGATCTTGGAAATACCAAGCTTCCTCAGTTCTTTGATCACCTGTGTGGACTCTGGACGAAGTGGATCTTCGATACAGATAACCGCTGCCAGACGTCCTCCAATCGCCAGATACAGATGGGAATACTCTGGTGGAAGACTGTCAAATTTGTCCATCTCGCTCTCCGGAATCACACATTTCTCATCCTCAAATACAAAATGGTTACTTCCGATGATGACTCTCTCATCACCAATGTAAGAGGCGATTCCGTGTGCTACAATATAATCAACCTTGGAATGCATCTCCTCATGAACCAACCCGCGGCTGATGGACTCCTGTACCACCGCATTCGCCATGGAATGTGGGAAATGCTCTTCCAGACAGGCAGCGATCCGCAGCATCTCATTCTGGTCACGGCCCTCGAAAGTCACCACATCAGCTACCGTTGGTTGTGCCTTGGTCAAGGTCCCCGTCTTATCAAAAACAATAGTGTCTGCATCTGCAATGGCTTCTAAGAACTTGCCGCCCTTAACCGTCATCTGATAGCTGCTGGCCTCTCTCATAGCCGCCAGTACAGATAATGGCATGGCAAGTTTCAGGGCGCAGGAGAAATCTACCATCAGAATGGATAATGCTTTGGTGGTATTTCTGGTGATCAGCCAGGTTAACGCGGTACCTCCAAGGCTCCACGGAACTAACGCATCTGCTAAACCGGATGCCTTACCTTCTACTGAAGACTTTAATTTCTCAGATTCCTCGATCATGGTCACGATCCGTTCAAATCTGGTAGAACCAGCTGCTTTCTTGATCCGGATGGTGATAGAGCCTTCCTCGATCGCTGTTCCCGCATATGCGTAAGAGCCGATCTCCTTCTTCACCGGAACAGACTCTCCGGTCATGGAAGCCTGGTTGACCATGGCCTCACCGGCTTCTACGATACCGTCTAACGGGATCACATTACCAGTATGGACCACTACCAGATCGCCCTCGCGGATGTCCGATACCGGAACCAATACTTCGGTATCATCGATCTTCTGCCATACCTTTTCAATGTTTAAGGACATGCTTCTTGCCAGGTCGCCTACTGATTTCTTATGGGTCCACTCTTCCAGCAGCTCGCCAATACCCAGAAGGAACATGACGGAGCCTGCCGTATCGAAGTCATTGCGGATAATGGAAACCGCAATCGCTGTGGCATCCAGCACTTCAACCTCGATCTTACACTTCATCAGACAGCGGATACCCTTCCATACATAACGGATGGCTTTGATGGTGGTATAAACTGCACGCACCGGAGCCGGAAGAAACAGTTTGGTACACAGACGTCCCAGACACCGGTTTACCAGTTTGTCCTGATATTCCTGATTCAACTCCCGTCCGCTGTCCATCGGAACGATTTCATTTAATGTCTCATCTTCGTAAGTAAAATCCAAAATCGCGCGGATCAGTTCTTTCCGTTCACCGCGGAAATGGATCACTGCGTCTGCAGTCCGTTCATAAACCTTTGCCTCTTCCACCATCGGCTGATTTGAAAGAAACCAGGCCAAAAGATCGGCCTGGCGCATGGTCATGTGATTCTGGCAAAGATGAATACGGATTCTGCCTTTTATCTCATGCCTGATTGTAAATTTCATGTTACTCTTCCACCTGTTCCTCAACAGTCTCTTCTACTTCTGGATCAGCAGCCTTTGCAGCTTCCTCAGCACGAACACGGTTGATCTCTTTTGCTTCTGCTAAGATATCACCAGCATTCTCCTGGATATTGGTAGCGGTAGTCATAACGCTCTCTTTTGCTCTTAAACCGGCTGCTAAGCAGTTGATGTAAAGCTTCTTCGCATCCTTGCTTGCTAATACCTTCATACCTGCGGTTCCGAACAGAACACCTCCTGCAAAAAGTCCGATATGTTTCATTTTGCTGATATCTAACATATTTTTTTCCTCCTATGAACATTGATATTTTTATCACACACAGACTATCAAACCGTACCCCGGTTAGTCAATAAAAATACTTCTTATTGAGAAAAGTTGAAATACTTTAATTGTTTTCTGTCAATTTGTTGGAATCAGCAAATCTATCACTTAATTTCCTTTTTTCATATCTGAATCATATTTTTTCTTCATGGTAAATCCACGGCCCCGCACCTCGTTAACCTGATTCACCACGATAAAGGCATGAGGGTCGATTTCCTGGATCAGACGGTTTAGCTGTACCAGCTCCCGGTGACTGACAACGGACATGACCACATAGCCATCCTGTTTTAAATAACCGGTAACCGATTTCAGTAAGGTCACACCGCGGTCTAATTGGGTGGCAATCGCATGATTGATCTCCTCATAGTGGCCGCTGACGATCTTTACCTGCATTTTTGCCTGTCCCATCTGAAGAACTTTATTCAACACAGTGGTATAAGTCAGCACTAATAAGATTCCGTAAAGCACCGATTCCCGGTCGGAAAAGACCATCTGCAAAAGCAATATCCCTGTATCCATCACATTCATGGACCCGGAAACAGAAATTCCAAACTTCTTATTCAGTACCAGCGGAGGAATGTCCATACCGCCAGTAGACGCACCTGCTCGCAGAACGATTCCGATACCTCCGCCGATCATCAGTCCTGCAAAAAGCACTGCCAGAATCTTATCATCTGTCATTTTTTCAATCATCGGCATGTTCTGGAATACTGACAAAATAAATGGATAGTAGAACGTGCTGACAATGGTCGTCAGGGCAAATTTTTTACCCAGCACGATCGCGCCAAGTACAAACATCGTTACATTAAAAGCCGACACAAACACCTGGATCGGCAGGCCGAACTGATGATAGAAAAACAGTGCCAGACCGGTCGTTCCTCCTGTGATCAGTCCATTTGGTAAAATAAACAGGGTAACTGCCAGGGCATAGATGGTATTACCCGCTAAAATATACAATAGATTTTTCATTTCCTCTTTCATTACTATTAATCTCCTCTTTTTTTATTTATCTCTGCACCAAAATAAAGCGCACAAAAAAGACCGATGCATGATTCATCGGTCTGAATAACTGCATCGGTCTTTCATATTCCATTATCGTAACGCTCCTAACAATGATGTCCCTATGGTTCCCTCCGGCATCTCTACCTGGAAATTATCTGCAATGGTCGCACCGATCACGGCGAAACACTTCTGATCTTCTAATCCGCCGCAGCCAACCATGGATGGGGAATATGCCAGAAATGGCACCATCTCCTTCGTGTGGTCAGTTCCTGTATGAGTCGGGTCATTGCCGTGATCTGCCGTGATGATCAGAAGATCATCCTCTCTCAGTTTCGGAAGAAGCTGTCCGAGCTTCTCGTCAAAACGCTCCAGCTCCTGACCATAGCCGATCGGATTCCTGCGATGGCCCCAGAGTGCATCAAAATCCACCAGATTGGTAAAGCATAATCCGGTAAAGTCACGATCTGCGATCTCAATGGTCTGCTCCATACCGTGAACACTGCTCTTGGACTTGTTACCCTCTGTAATTCCTTCGCCGTCAAAAATATCCTGGATCTTACCAACACTGATCACATCATAGCCTGCGTCCTTTAATGCATCTAACACCGTTCTTCCATACGGCTTCAATGCATAATCATGACGGTTGGAGGTTCTCTTAAACTCGCCCTTTTTCAGTCCGACATATGGTCTGGCGATCACACGGCCTACCTTCCACTCGTCCTTCATGGTCAGCTCTCTGGCAATCTCACAGCAGCGGTATAACTCCGGCACTCCCATGGTCTCCTCATTTCCACAGATCTGCAATACCGAATCTGCAGAAGTATATACGATCAACGCGCCAGTCGCGATCTGCTCTTCCCCCAGTTCCTCCAGAATCTCCGTACCACTGGCTGCTTTATTGCCGATGATCTTTCTTCCGGTTCTGGCACTTAACTCATCCAGCAATTCCTTAGGAAATCCAGTATCGGTAAATGTCTGAAATGGCTTCGTGATCTGAAGTCCCATCATCTCCCAGTGGCCGGTCATGGTATCTTTTCCCACACTGGCTTCCGATAAGCGGGCATAATACCCCATCGGACATGCAGGTTTTTCTACATGGATCATCGGATGAAGATCGGCCAGTCCAAGCTTTGCCAGGTTCGGGATACGAAACTCTTTCATACGCTCATCAATATGTCCTAAGGTATCTGTTCCGGCATCACCATACTCTGCCGCATTGGCCATGGCGCCAATACCAAGAGAATCGATCACAATCGTAAAAATTCTTTTATATTTTTTCATAGATACTCTCCTTTACACTGAAAAAGAGGGAAACTTCGTCCCCTCTTTTTATTATATAGCTTTTTCTAAAATTTGTCGATTTATTCTTTTCTTATTTTTCTGATTCTTTTCCCGATTCTACTTTGCTTCTTCCACCATCTCTTCCACAACCGGCTCCAGCTCTTTTTCCAATTCCTTTATCGGATTCCATTTCTCCGTGAAATAGAAATACAGGGACATGATCGTGGCAATCGTCCAACCGATCGGCCAGGACAGCCATACACCCACTGTGCCAAACATCGCTGACAGGACAAAGGACAGGACTACCCGGAGAATCAGATCCGTAAAGGTTGCGATCATAAAGTAAGTCATGGCCCCGGCGCCACGAAGAACGCCATCCGCCATTAATTTCATGGATACTACAAAATAGAACGGAGCTACGATTCTCAAGAACTGAACACCGGTGCTCATAGCCAGAGTACCACCTTCATCCATGAACAGAGAGATCATCTGCGTTCCCAGGAGGAAAAACAGCACAAAAAATGGTACTGCCACCATAAGTGCCATCTTGACTCCGGCTTTGTATCCTTTTTTGACACGGTCGATGGCTCCGGCGCCCACGTTCTGGGCAGTAAAGCTGGACAGACCATTTCCCAGGGTTGTAAAGGAAGTAATGGTAAAGGTATTTAATTTTACTGCTGCAGAGTATCCGGCAATGACGGAAGAACCATAGCTGTTGATGATACCCTGGATGAAAATATTACCGATGGAGATAAAGCTCTGCTGTAAAATACTTGGTACTGCGATCAAAGATACTTTCTTTAACATTTCCCCAGAGAAAAACCTCACCTCGCCCCTGGTTTTTACACCTTTTAAACGGCCTAACAATGTGATAAATGCCAATACGCAGGCAATGCCCTGTGCGATAAAGGTAGCCCATGCAACACCGGCTACGCCCCACGGGAAGATCGCTACGAAAATATAATCAAGAATCACATTTCCTACCGAAGAACCAATTAAAAAGTACAGCGGTGTCTTGGAGTCTCCTAAAGACTGAAAGATTCCGGTACAGATATTATATAGGAAGAGGAAGAAAAAACCTCCGATATAAATACTTAAGTACAGAGAACCATCTGCGAAAATATTATCCGGTGTCTGGATCATGTGCATCAGTCCCTTGGTTCCTATCAGTCCCAGGACCGTCAACAAAATTGACAACACAGCAGAAGAAGTAAGCGTCGTATAAACCGCTGTTTTCATTTTCTCATACTCTTTTGCACCAAACAACTGTGAAATCACAACGGAACATCCGATGTTGCTGCCTACCGCAATGGCCATGAAAATCATGGTGATCGGGTATGAAGCTCCTACTGCCGCCAACGCATCCTCTCCTGCAAATTTGCCGGCGATCACACTGTCTGCTATGTTATACATCTGCTGGAAAATGACACTGACAAACATCGGAATAGAAAATTTCCATAATACTTCTTCTGGTTTTCCAACTGTTAGATCTTTAACCATTTTTCTCTCTCCCCTGTTTCTTTCTTATTTCTTTTTCTTGTGTTTTGCACTGGCTGATATTATACTACAGATAGATTGATAAATATAATGATATATTTTGCCATCATCCCTAAAATTTTTCTATGGATAAGGAGATAACTACACTTTATGAACTTTGAGACTTACCGGATTTTCTATTATACTGCCAGATATAAAAATATCACCGGTGCTGCCAAAGCCCTGTTTCTGACTCAGCCCACCGTCAGCCACGCTATCGCCGGTCTGGAAAAGGAACTGGGGTGTCAGCTTTTCATCCGCTCCAAAAAGGGAGTTCAGATGACACCGGAGGCAGAGCTTTTGTATCGTCATTTATCGAAAGCATTCCAGCATGTGGAAGACGGAGAACAATCCTTGCGCGATCACCTGTCCCTGTCCGAAGGGCAGATCCGCATCGGCGCCAGCGAGACCACCCTGCACTATTTTCTTCTTCCTTATTTAGAACAGTTTCGTGCCGCTTATCCCCATATCCGGCTGAAAATCTCCAATACCACCACTCCGGCGGCACTTCACGCATTAAGTGAGCACGCCATTGATTTTGCAGTGATCATCGCACCAGTAGCGGATGATTCCATTGAAATCCACGAATTACTGGAAATCAGGGATATTTTCATCGCCGGTCCCCAATTTTCCCAGTTAAAAGACACACCGCTTCATCTGTCCGATCTAAACGCTTACCCTATCGTTTCCATGGAACCAGGTACCGGAACCAGGGAACATCTGGAGCACATATTTGCCAGCTTTGGCTGTCACCTCACACCAGATATCGAGCTGGCCACTACAGACCTGATCACCCCCATGGTCTCTCACAACCTCGGAATCGGGTTTGTACCTTATTCTTTCGCGGAAAGCAGCCTGAGCAATGGCTCTGTCTTTCAGCTGAATATCGTCGATCCGATTCCCAGACGGTCTATCTGCATTGCTGTAAACAAAGAATTCCCATTATCTGTGGCAGCTGGGAAAATGGTGGGGCTGCTGGGAGTAACATAATTTTACTTGAAAAATCACTTTTCAAAAACTATACTGTGACTAAAGATATTACTTGGATTTTTATCAGAAAGGAAGGATTTCCATGACACAATCTCATCGCACCAGGCTGGAAAACTCTTGTATTCTACTGTTGTTTCTTTTTTCACTTGGTATGTTCCTTTTCAGCTTTCTGCATCATTCTCCGGCAGAAGCAGCTCTTTTAATCGGTACTGAAATGGACTGGATGGTTCAAAGAGCCCTTTCTCTGGTATTGATCTGTCTCTGCCGCCAGCTGAAAAAGCGGAAACGGGCCGCGCTTGATACGGCACTTGTACTATTTCTTCTCAATATCGTCCGCAGCTTCCCACAGCTTACCAGCCCCAGACATCTGATAAGCGGCCTGGTAAGTCTGCTGTTATTCCTGTTGTTCTTTCATTTCCGCTCTGATTTTTGCTGCCCGGCATCCAAAGCAGACCAGAAAAGAGGATTCTCCATCCTCCTTCTCAGTTTTCTTGGCGTGATCGCCAATGCTGCCATCAGCTATCATTATCTGAGCCCGCTCCTCGGCACTGGAAGTCATACCATTCTGAACAGCCTGACGGAAAGCCTGTCCATTCTTTTCGGAAACGGAAGCACACTATCTGTCCCTCACAACGCCCAAATCCTGGAACTGACGCTTTTCTGGTTTAGCTGGTGCTGTATTCTTGCTGCCTTTCTCTATACCGTGCGTCCATGGATTGCAGCCTCTTCCAGACATGAAAGTGATCTGCAGCACGCCAGGACTCTTCTGAACTTATACAGCCAGAATAACTGCTCTTATCTGGCCCTGGAGGACGATAAACAACTGTACTTTGGCCATCAGGTAGATGGGGTCATCCCTTACGGCGTTGTAGGAGATACCATCATTGTCAACGGGGATCCCGTCTGTGCAGATGATGATTTTCCTGTTCTTTTGCAAGAATTCCGGGAATTTTGTGAAAAAAGTGCCCACAAATTGTTCTTTTTAAGTGTCACCGATCATTTTCTGGAAGAATACAGGCGGCAGGGCTTTGGTTCTGTAAAATGTGGAGAAGAAGCCCGTTTTTCTCTTGCTGAATACGAGATCAGCGGCAAAAAGGGAGCAAAAATGCGCATGAATATCAACCATGCAAAAAAAGCCGGTGTTACCATCCATGAATATTGTCCTCTGACCAACCGTGATCCGGATATCGAAGCAGCTTTTGACCGCGTCACTCATGAATGGCTGGAACAGAAAAAAAGTTCTCTGCTGTCTTTCACCATGGGAACCGTCGGATTCGATCATCCCATGGACAAACGATATTTTTATGCAGAAAATGCTGAGGGCAAAATTGTTGCTTTCATTGCCTTTGTTCCATTTCTTGGCAAAGACGGCTATATGGCAGATGTCACACGCCATGGAAATGATGCCCCAGGTGGTGTCATGGAAACCATTATTTATGAAGCGTTCCAGACTTTCCGTGAAGAGGGTGTCCATTATGGCAGTCTCGGCGTGGCTCCGCTTGCCGGACTGGATGATGAAAAAGCAGGACTAGTGGAACAATTTCTCCGCTTTATCTACAACCATCTGAATGACTGCTATGGTTTTAAAGACCTATACCGTGCCAAGGAAAAGTACAGTCCGACAGAATGGCTTCCTGCATATTACGTCTATCTGCCCAAACATCCAACTCCAGATATGTTTTACGCAGTCGTGAAAATCCAGAATCCGGATTCCATTAAGGAAGGCATCGGATCCATTTATCATGGTTTGAAAGAACATTTTTCTTTCCCAGGGAAATCAACATCATGAGTAACCGAAAAAATGATTGGAATCACAAAAACATATGGAACCATGGTTATGTGACCACTCCACAGGCCCATTTATATTATGAAATCTCCGGACACGGCACGCCCATCCTGTTTCTACATGGAAACAGCCAGTCCCACCACATTTTTCATTCCTATGCCCGCAAACTTCAAGGTTCTTATCAGGTGATCCTGATGGACAGCCGCGGACATGGGTTTTCCCACTTAAAAGATTCCTGGGCCAACCGCCTTTTTACCATTCATGATATGGCCCTGGATGTCGCTGCTCTTCTGGACAAGCTTCATATCTCCAAAATCATTCTCTTTGGCTTCAGTGACGGCGCCAACATTGCCCTGGAATTTTCCAGTCTCTACCCCGAACGGACTCTGGCCATGATCTCTGCCAGCGGAAACGCACTGCCTCATGGCTTGCGTCTTCCCGTCCGCCTGGCAGCCAGATTTACCGGACAGATTTTCAGAACAATAAAGAAATTGGTCCCAGGAGGACCACTTCGTCAATCTCTTACAAACTGGCAACAGTTAAACTCCCTGCTGACAGACTCCCCATCCCTCTCCGCTGACCGTCTCCATCAGATCACAGCCCCTGTCCTTCTGATTGCCGGAACCCGGGATCTGATCAAAACCTCTCACACCAACTGGATGGCATCACAGATTCCTGATTGCCAGCTCTATCTGGTAGAGGGCGGAACCCATCAGGTAATTTTTTTACGGGAATCCGAATGTTGGAAGGTGATTTTGAATTTTTTGAAAAATATCCCCCCTGCTTCCCATGCGCAACACGAATAATAGCTGAATCTTATCGATGATGGAACACGGACTTTTCTTTTCCTTTAAATATCTTTGCAATTTTCAGTTATTTCGAGTATACTTGATTTATATTTAAATGTTTCACATCAACCTGTGTCATTACCATATTTTTATGAAAAGAGGGTGCATTTATGGAATTTAAAGAAAAAAAGAGATGTTTATTTCTGGGGCTTCCACTGACTTTTACCACCTACACCATTACTGAAGAGCTTGTTACCATCGATCAGGGACTCTTAAGCCGCAAAGAAGATGACTGCTACATGTATAAAATCCAGGATGTGACCCTGACTACCAGCTTTCTCGAACGTATCGTCGGACTTGGGACCATCATCTGTAACACCGGCGACGTCACCCATCCAAAACTGGAGCTGACGCATATTAAAAATGCGCGGGCAATTAAAGATTTTATCCTTCAGCAGTCTGAAGACCAGCGCCTAAAACGCCGGACGCTGAACACCCAGAATATCGGGGCAATGCCAGATCACGATTGCGAGATGCATGATGATTGTGAGATACCGCACATGTATTAATATGATCACTCCCCTGGAATTAGGCTGAAAGGGATTAAATTCCAGGGGAGGTTTCTAAACTCCAACAATGAGAGTGACTTACAAATTTTTCAAATATTCCTCAACATTCTGATACCATATTCCTTCGACCATCTGATTCTCGCCCCGATAAAGCACCGTTTTTTTCGTAATCGAACCATATCTATGTTCGGTCTGCGCACATTTTTCTTGATCAATCAGGTGACGATACTGATATTTAACCATCTCCGTGCTATGCTTAATCTCAAAAATCTGACATGCAGCAGCATTGGGATCAAATACTACCATATCAAACTCTCCAATTGGGAACTGAAGCACAAACACCTGCTTTCCTGGATTCGCCATTTTGGTTTCCAGTAAAACGATATCTTCCAGCATCCGCCCTTTTATTTCATTTAAAATCCGTTCCTGTATCGCATTTCGTTCTGGCAAAGATAAAGAATTAAATATTTCATCCAACAATAAGCTACGAATTAAAGCATCTGCCTGAGCATAACGGAGTCCCGGCTGCGCTATGGCAGTCCTTTGAGTCTTAATTCCAACATTCGGCAAATGCATCACATCAATCTTCTGTGTGAGGTCAAGCAAATTCAAATATTCCTCTATCTCCGCTGCATGAACGTCATCAAGTTCTACTTGCTGTTCCTTTTTATTTCGAATTTCTAGTAATTTTCTCAAGTTATCTGTTACCTCAGCCACATCCACACGATCAAGGATATCTGTTGGATTTTTCCGATCCCTACGCAAATTAGATGCTGAAGTTCCAAGATCATGGGATTTAAAATCCTGCGTTAAAACTTCCAGTGTAAAGCGATGATTGATATCTTCCACAACACGATTGATCGCACTGGTCAACTCATTTTTGTCATATAAATCCCGCAAATGCTGAAAATGATTCTCATACTGATAGCATCGCAAAGAATGCTGAATATTTCTGGCAATGGCTGTGTCCACATATTGATCCGTACTTTCCAAAGTCGCAAATGTAGAGGTCTCATTGTAATGAACTCCGCCAAGGCTCATGGTTCCACCATACCGAATGTATTCATCAATCCCGTGGATTCCCAAAACCTCTTCAAATTCCCGATATGGTATCCATGTCGTATGAAGTAAAATGCATCTGTCATAAAGCTGCTCGTCTTCTGTAAATAAAAAGCCCAGGGAATCTGTTCCAGACAGTACAATTTTCATACCACAAGCAGCAAACACATCAGAAAACAACGCTGCGCCTTCAATAAAATCTTCCATCAAGGTCACTTCATCAAGAAATACATACCGAATCCCCTGTGCCTCTAATAGTTTCAAATCATGGTTTACATCTGCTAAAGTGTCTTTTAATGTAATCTGGATAAAAGCAGTTTTTTCTAGTTCGTTGTCATCCATTTCAGCAAAAATCTGCCGAATCATCGTGGTTTTCCCGGTACGGCGTAATCCATAAAGGATGAACACCTTATCCTGTGCTTCACCGTAAACAAAATTGTAAAGTTGTTGATAGCACTCTCTTTTTCGCATTTTTTGAACACTTGCCGAAAATACACGTAAAGATTTGCCAGTTCGTACATTCGTTACAAATGCAGGAGATGTCACTATTTCTTTCTCAGGCTGTGATTTTGAAAGCTGCACTTTTAATATTTTCAACTCCTGTTCTAATAACCTTCTTTGTTCAATCTGTTGTCGAACTGTTTCCACTTCTGTCATTGGAATGTATTTTTCTTTTCTTTTTTTGTCCTCTGTCCAGCGACGATAAAAGTAGTCCTTATCATTTATTTTTTTCTTTGTAATAGAACCAGGTGGAAAAGCTGCAATTTGTTGTTTTAAATCTTCAATACGGCTTTGAAGTTCATTTTGGAACATAGTGTCACCTCCTGTTAGTGTCTGTTGTTATATAAAATTATACCCGTTATACCTCAGCATTTCAAGGGTATAACGGGTATAATTGTAATCTATGCTTACACATAGAAAATTTCTGTTGCACTGAAGCTATTTATCTCTTTATTTATGCTTAGATAGCTAAAGATAATCCATTCTCATTTTCTATAATTCAGACATCGATTCGGACATTCCTCCTAAAGCTTTCTAAAACCCATTACATAATCTTCTAACATTGTCAACCAATCTGTCATATGAGACAATATGAGGTCCGCTCAACTCACTTTGTCTTCGCATCTGATTCGCAATCTTATCCATTCTGTCTCTTCGCCCAACTACTAAGCAATATCTAATCCCCCAAGTAGGTATACTAGCGCTGATTTCTGATAAACCGCAACTTTTCATAAAATAATCTTTATTGCTATCTATCCAACGTTTCCAATCCTTTATTTGAGCTAATCCTTTTCTTACAGACTCCGTTTCCATATTAGCTGACTTAATTTTGTAATCAACATTTACATCTTCAAATTCTGCTAAAACAATATGATATCCAACAGAATTTTTCCCCAACAACATATAATCCACTCTATAATCAACTCCTAATGCCTGTTCTGGAACAATAAAAGCTTCATGATGGCCAAAATCATACTCTTCAAACAGGGATGCTGGAATAAACCATTTTTTATTATTTTTTATTATTCTTTATATATCGTTGTATATCGTTTTCCTTTTTTGCACTATTTAATGCATTTAGCAACTCATCTGCCTCTTGATCAAAATCTATTTTTTTATGCCAGCCCTTTTCAAATTCAATAAATTTTTTCGATATATTAATATTCATCTTCATTTTTCCCCAACTTTTGTATAAATTTTTAATTTTCATTATTTTCAACAAATTAAAGACCATAAAAATCACTATTAGTTCCTATGCAATCATCTCTAAGGCAAAATTCCTCATTTATTTTAATAATAAGAATAATCATAATTTTCATCAATATAGCATAGTCATAATTTTGCCGGGTTTCATCTTTACTAATTGAATCATGAATGTACTTATTTCTCAAATCTAAGCCATTACTAAATTCCCGTTTATTCAAAATATAATCTATATATTGAACTTCCGGCTTCGACAATAGCTTAGAAGAAACTTGCACTTCTCTATTATCAATCATTTTTTCAAAAGTTTACTTTCAAAATACTGAAGGCAAATATATTTATTTTTATAAAATTGATATAATATATTTGCTCTTTCAAGATTTGTTTTTTCTGTTTATACTCCTCTTCTGTCCAATATTTACATTTTTCGCCTTTGTCAAAAAATATTTTCACATTATATAATTCAAGTAACTTATTAACATTCGATAAATCAATCTGTTTCCGATTATAGGTATCTAATAATGAGGAGATTTGTTTTTCTATATTTTCATAGCAGTTTTTGATTGAAAAAAAGCTTTTTTCATTTATCATTCATTCACCTCAGTTTTGACAGCATCATTTATGTACAAATCACATTTCGTAATTCTAACAGATATTTAAAGCAGCAATCACAGTATTCTATATTATTTCTAAATGTATCACTTTTATCCATACTGTCTCTCATTTTAAAACCTTTTTCTAACTTAAATTTGCTTTAAAAGAACGTCTCTTCTGAACTATCTCCTATCTTAATCTCAAAAATAGCTTCCTCTATTACCTTAATACATTCATCTATATTTTTCTTAATATCATTTCCCCAAAACCGAATTACAGTCCAACCTAAAAATAACAACTCTTTATTAATTTCATCATCTCTTTCCCGATTTCTTGATATCTTTCCAATCCAAAACTCACTATTATTGCTCTTCTCAAGTCTCGGTTTTAATACCTCCCAGTCTTTGCCATGGAAAAATTCACCATCACAAAAGATTGCTATTTTATACTTCGTCAAAACTATATCTGGTTTGCCTGGCAGTTTTCTATAATTTTTTCTATAACGATAACCCTTCTTCCACAAAGCTTTTCGAAGCAAAACTTCGATTTCTGTGTCACTCGACCTAATACGCTGCATATTTTTGCGTCGTTGCTCTGGGGTATGATTATCAGCCATTTTTTTCTTCCTTATCTCGCGTAGCCATAAATCTATCACTGGTAAGTGTAAAATTATCCCCAACATACCCCTCTGTTTCGTAAAACTTTGGTTCTTTAGTCCGTATTACATCGAACACTCTGTACAGTCTGTATGCAGCAGCATGAATCTCAGAAAACGCTCTTTCATCCTCAGAAATATAAAACGGTGTCTCTGCTCCATACCGTGTTGTCTTAACTTCAATATAAATTTGATTTCCTGTTTCTATATCAACGGACAAAATATCACACGGATAGGCATTTCCATATTTCAGATTCTCTGACGTGCGAAAAAGTTTCTGATCAATATTAGAAACACCGGCCGCCTCTAGTCTGCTTTTTTCATAGTCATATACCAGTTTCTCACCCAAATCGCCTGTTTTTTTATTTTTTCTATTTGATTCATCAAAATCTCGATTTTTCGCTCCCGCAATTTGTACTTTATGATCCACTGCAGCTTTTCTAGCCTTTCGCTCCGGTGCATTTACTTTTAATAATCCTACCTTAGAATCTAAAATTTCTTCCACTTCCACAGTTTTTTCTTCAAACATACTTTCAAAATCTTCAAGTGAAAAATCCACTTCTTTAAAAATGCTAAGATCACGCACTAATCGATATCCCATATCTGTCATCTCATAATTATCATCCAGAATTTTTAAATTTTTCAGCATATGGGCTGGCTGAGTAAAATAAGAAACATCTTTCAATTTTCCATCCCCATACTGATAATTACAGCATTTTATGAACGCACGATTTTCATCAGCTGAAACTTCCTGATTTTTTGCATATCTCGGTATATAGCCAAGTACGACATACAGATACAACGCTGACAGAAGAACATTTTTCCACAGAGTCATATTTGCCGATGTCGTATTCTTTATTTCTCCTACAAGGAATCTTCTGGCGAATTCCGGTAGCTCCGAACACGTCAGCAAATCCACTTTTGGATTTTTTATCGAAAACTCTTTATATTTTTTTCTTATCTCTTTTCCTTTTTTACTCAATAACAAAACCGACCGGTCTCTATCCGCCCAGGATGTATCACTAAGTCCGAAGTTTGTAATACTTCTCTCGTACTGAGAATATGTAGAAGGTCCATTCCATCCGCGGCTGGTTTTAACCTCTGACTTAATAATATAATCTCTGCCACTTTTTTCAGCTTCCAGATAGCAGTACATCATTTTGTTAAGCGCACTCATATTTCTGTACATCTTTTTTCCAGGTAAATAATCTTCTTCCTCCAAAAAGCGATAATTTTCTGCATAAAATCTTTGAAATCCTTCCCGTGCAAATATTTCTATCCTTTTCTTTTCAGCCCCATTCATATAGATTTTCCCCCATCCTCTTTTATATCAAAAATGTCAAGAATTACCTTCCTTAACATTTTCTTTGTATGCATCCCATCTTCTTCAAATACAAATGGTAATCGCACAAAATGAACCCGGATTGTTCCCTGCTCACTTTTACTTTTTCCTACCGGAAATGCCGGTTCGTTTTCTTCATATCGAAACATAGGATAAAGCAAATATACATCTGATATATTACACTTTCGCGCATATTCACATACCTGATAAATATCTGTCTGTTTTGGCTCTTCTGTAACAATTTTCATTACTTCATCAGGATTACCTTCAAATCTCGATACCTGCTTATACTTTGTGTCCAGAACAAAAATGCTTCCATTCATTTCCACAAGAATATCATGTCTCATTGTAAAAGCAGCTCCAAGAGACTCTCCATTATAAATTACATCTTCAATTAAATGCATATCGCTCTGTTGTAAATGAACTCTGCCACCATATTCGCCAATAACCTCCTGCATAAAACCGCCAATGAAACCCTCAAAAAGCATTTCTGTAGGAAACAGAAAGCAAAAACTTTCATAGGTATCCATTTTGTATCCAGACAACTGATTCAGTAAAAACATCTTACTCATACTTAAAATAATCCGATAACTTTTATGTACGCTTCCCAGTCTTATTTTTTCGCAGTCAAACGGCGTACACGGAGTAAATGAAACATCATCTAATTTTGTTAAAATTCCTCTTAAAGCCTTTTGATTCTTTTGGGATGTCATATTAAATATCTGTTTACAGGTATATTTGATAACCCTATTAAGACAGTTATCAAACTCAAATTTTGAATAAGTGCATTGAAATAAATTTCCATTACCAGAAGGGATTTTTCCTGTAATATAGTCTCTGATATTCAGCTTTCCTTTTATACTTCTGCAGTCATTGGTTTCGTCAACATATTGATAATACAGACTTTTTTCCAAAGCACTCTTCACGTACCTTATGTATAATGTGATGAAAAGCTCCTTCAAATCCTCAGCATCCTTCAACTCACTGGAAATAGTGATAAATGGATACTCGGACCTGTTACAGTACTCCAGCCATCGGATAAGATTATTCATCAAATGCTTTTGATTCAGCTCGCCCGTTTCATGATCATCAATATCCATTCTGAACATCTTAGGATATATATTTAACTGTTCTCCACGGTATACAATCGTTCCGATGTAATTCCGGGTCCGAAGTCCCTTTTGACCTGTGAAAGCCAGAAACTGTTGTTTACTTGTTATTTCACTGTCATCATAAAAAACCGACCGTTGTTCCCAGTTCTTTTGTAAAAAATCATTTAATTCATCTAAATCCTTTTGTGACTGCCAAGAACTCGGCAGTTTATCATTCTTTATTAATGTATTTTCATACTGATTCAGAATCATTTTTCATTCTTCTCTTCTTTTGTTTTAACCGACAGTCTTCCCAGTTTCTCATTTACAATTTCAATGTTTGTTTCCTTTAAAATTTCATTTAACACACTGGCAACTTTTTTTCTATTGTCGTAAAAATATTCATACAGTAAAGGAATAATATTTTTATTCAGTATTCTCGTTAAATCACCAGAAGTCTTTCCCATAAAATAAGAATGGCCGATTAATAAATCTGTACTGTCCAACTCGTCTGCCAGTTTTTCATTAAGATGCACAAAAATTCTCTGTAATACCAAATCTTTTATCAAATCAGCATTTGGTTTCAGCTCAACAAATACAAATT